>Ga0307511_10001059_pt1 | contig 29254 bp, 24 predicted proteins | sample 13_EM_MG_FD_200266 | JGI IMG/M metagenome (GOLD analysis project Ga0307511, IMG submission 200266) | Populus trichocarpa ectomycorrhiza microbial communities from riparian zone in the Pacific Northwest, United States - 13_EM | ecosystem: Host-associated > Plants > Roots > Unclassified | place...
GCGCGCCGTCTTGGAGGGCCTGGCCTCGTGGATGGCCGTCAACTCCTCGGCCATCCACGGGACTCGACCGCTGGACGGCGCGGCTCCTCGGGACGATTTCTGGCTCCGGTGGACCCGGCGCGGCGATCACGCGTACGCCGTCCTCGCCGACCTTCCCTCCGGCGACGTGACGCTCGCCCACCGCCCGGGTCTGCTCGACCCCGCGACCGCCGTCCGGCTCGACGGCGGGACTGTTGTTGCCCAGGCCGTTCCGGAGGGCACGCTCCTCACTGTCGGCGAGGTCGGGGCGCTGCCCGTCGTCCTCCGCTTTGCAGCGTTCTGATTGCCGACCGGGGGATCACTCGGCGCCTGGTGAGAGCAGGGCCTTGCGCAGCTCCGGGTCGAACTTCTCGATGGCGTAGCGGAGCATCGTTCGCGGCATGGTGCGGTGGTGCCGGGTCAGCCAGGCCAGCTCGGCCTCACGGTCGCGGTTGCCGACCTCGCGCAGCATCCAGCCGACGGCCTTGTGGATCAGGTCGTGGTCGTCGTCGACCAGCCGGTCCGCGATGCGCAGCGTCCACTCGTGGTCGTCACGGCGGATGAACGCTAAGGTCGCGATGACGGCGATCCGCCGCTCCCACAACGACTGCGACACCGCCAGCTCGTCCAGCAGCCCGCGGTCGCGGTCCACCAGCCACTCCCCCAGCAGCTGGAAGGCCGAGGAGTCGACCAGATCCCAGTTGTCCACCGCCGCCGTGTTGGCCAGGTACAGGTCGATGATCTCCTGCCTGGCGGCGTCGTCCGCGCTGGCGAACTTGCGCACCAAGATGAACAACGCCGTCAACCGCTCCTCATGGGCCCCGGTCGTCAGCAGCGTGCGGACCTGGTCCAGCCCCAGTGCCGCGAACCGCCGGGCCACGCGCCGCTGGTCCGGCACCGTCACGCCGAGGAAGCGGTCCCCTTCCCCGTAGCCTCCGGGCACCGCCTTGAAGAACCGGGCCTTGCTGTCGACCGTGCCCGGATCCGCGACCTCGACCAGAGCCTTCGTGACGTCCGCTGCCTCCACGAAGGCCAACCTACCCCGCTAGAACGCCCCGATCCCGTCGGGACTTCCCACCCCGGTCGGCGCGTCGTAGCCGGCGACGCCGGTGCAGAGGTAGTCGCCGCCGCAATCCCCGGTGGAACCGCCGACAACGTCGAAGAGGTCCCCGGTCTGGCGGTAGAACGACGAAGCGTCGGCGAAGTCGGCGGCATTGCCGGCCAACGCGAGCAAGCCGGCGACGAACGGCGAAGCGGCGCTGGTGCCGCCGACAACGAGCCATCCCGGCGGCACGCCGGGGTTGAACGTGTCGTAGACGGCCACGCCGGTGTCCGGATCGGCCACCGCCGAGACGTCGGCCACGGTTCGTTTCCCGCAGTTGAGGTCGTGTTGCCAGGCGGGCTTGGCGACCCAGGCGGAGCACGAACTGCCGGAGCCGGTCCACGCGGTCTCGGACCAGCCACGTTTGGTGGCAGAGCGGAAAAGCGTGGTGCCGCCGACGGCAATCACCTTGGACAGCACGGCCGGGAACGACGCCGGTTGGAAGCCGTCATCGCCGCTGGAGGCGAGGATGGGCACGCCGGGGTGCACCCAGTGCGCGCCGGCGACGTCCATGCCGTCGAACTCCTGGGCGCCATAGCTGTTGGACACCGCGGTGGCCCCGGACTTCACGGCCTGGTCGACGGCGAGCCCCAGGTTGTCCAGGTCGCTGTCGTCGGCCTCCACCAGCAGGATGCGGCAGTCGGGACAGGCCGCGGACGCCATGTCCACGTCGAGGGAGATCTCCACGCCCCAGCCCGGCTCGGCGAGCGGCAGCGGATCGGTCTCGCCGTCCTGGTTGATCTTGCGGAAGCAGCCGTTGGCGGTCGTGCACGCGGGCAGTCCGAACTGTTGCCGATATACGGCCAGATCGGCCTCGGCGTTCGGATTGTCGTAGGCGTCCACGATGGCGATGGTCTGCCCGGCGCCGCCGGTCGCGGGCAGCTTGTACGCGTCCCGCAGATCCGCCGGCCCGTAGCCATCGGGCGCGAATCCCCTGCTGCCACGGAACTTCGCCAAGCAGTGCGCGGCCGACGCCTTGGCGGCGCAGGCGCTGTGCGCCGACGTGTCCGCGAACGCCGGCACGGACATGGCCAGCAGCGCCACCGCCAGCCCTGCCGCCACGGAAACCTTGACCGGTAAGGACGATCGCATGGCACCCCCTGCACGCTCATGAACACGTGAGACGGTTCGTACACGACATGGCGCAAGACGTCACCCAATCGCCGACTGTTCACTCGGACGCCGGCCCGCCACCGCCGAACAGTCGATTCCGCTTGGCACGTGCGGTCGAGGGGACCTCAGCTCCGCCGACGGATCAGGGTGCTGGCGACCACATGGCCGGAGCCGCCGCCGAGGCCGGCGCCGGGGTGGGTGGAGGCGCCGATGTGCCAGAGCCCGCGAACGAAGGTGGCGTGTCGGCCGGAGCCGGGCAGGGGCCGCCAGAGGTAACTCTGGTCCAGTTCCCCGGCACCGCCGTACGGATCGCCGTTGACCGCGTTCACGTTGTAGGCGGCGAGATCCGCCGGCGTGACGACATCCACGGCAAGCACCTTGTCCCGCAGATCCGGTGCGTGCCGGGCGATCCGGGCCAAGACGCGGTCGGCGAAGGCATTCGCCAGCGCAGGGGTCCAGCCGTCGTCGGTGGAGAGTTCGTCACCGGCATCGCCCAACGGACGGAACGGGAGTTCCTGGAGTTGCAGCCACAGCGCGGCGGCCCCGGCCGGCACGCGGCTGGGGTCCAGGACGTGCTGCTGCCCGACGACCACCGTCGGCCTGCGAGGCAGCAAGCCGGCTTCGGCCTCGGCGCAGGCGATGGCGGTGCTGGCGGAGCCGTCGGAGAGGTGGAACAACGGCACCTCGCCCAGGCGGGAGTCATGCCAGTCCAGCGGGCTGGAAAGCGCGACGTGGATCTGCATTTCCCCGCGCCCGTAGCGGAATCGGGACGCCTGGTCGCGCAGCTCAGCGGGCACAGAGGCAGCGGGCAGGAGCTGGCCGTAGAGGGCGGTCGGGGTGACGGACGCCAACACGGCCCGACGAGCCCGGAAGGTCTCACCCGCGACGACGCCGGTGACCCGGCCACCCTCGACCAAGATCCGCTCCACCTCCGCGCCGGTCTCGATCCGGACCCCCAACGACCCGAGCAGGGAACGGAAAGCCGCCAGGAACTGCCCAGCGCCACCGGCCACCACCGGCAGCCCGGCAGCGTGCAGCAAGCCGGCCTGGAGCGGCACCATCAGGCCGCCGGACGCGGAGTCCGGGGACAGGCCGGCGTGCAGAAGCCAAGGGGCCCAAAGGTGATCCACCTCGGGACCGCCGAACTCGCTGGCGCAGAAGGCCCGTCCGCTGGTGACGGCGGCCCGCAGCCACCGCTCGGCCCCGGCGCGACCGGACGAGCGGAGCAGGCCGAGCGCCGCCCGCGGCAGGGCCGAAGACCGGGGCTCGCCGCCCAACAAGCGGCCGATGGGGGCCATCACCGCGCCGATCCGTTCCAGCATCGCCAGGTAGGCGGCCCGATCCTCCGGCAAGGCAAAGTCGGTCTTGCTGGGATCCCGGTGCGCCAGCGTGACGCGGCCGTCGAAAGCGACGCTGCCGGTCAGCCAGCCGTCGGTGTTCCGGTACTCCAGGCCATGTGCCCGCAGGTCCTCGCCGAGGCTGGCATGGGCGTCCCCGCTGACAAAAGGCGGATGCCAGGACGAGTACGTGTCGTGCAGGTAGCCGGGCAGGGTGCGCTCCTCGGTGGCGATGAAGCCGCCGATGTCGGCGTTGCGTTCCAGCAGCAGCACCGACCACCCGGCCCGACCGAGCTCGGCCGCCGCCACCAGGCCGTTGATCCCCGAACCGACGACGATCGCGTCGAACTCCGTCATGCCGCCGATGCTAGCGGCCGTCAACCGCCCGACTGTGCGCGCAGCGCGGCGACTGTGCAGATCGCGTGACGATCATGGCCGGACCGTGGCCACCCGCCATATGGTCGGGCGGGTGGCAGGAATTGACATGCACGCCCATCTGGCGCCGCGGCACGATCTCGCGCCGATCTCGACCGACGTGCCCGCATCGCTGTACGCGCCGGACGAACTGGAGCAGCAGCTGGACCTGACCGGCCGCGGCGAGGCGGTCGTGTCGGTGCCGCCGCCGTTCTTCCGGCAGCACCTCCCCGAAGGCGCGGCCGCCCGCTGGGTCGAGGTGGCCAACGACGGGATTTGCGCGGCGGTGCGCGGATATCCGCGGCTGCTGCCGCTGGGCTATCTCCCGCTGGAGCACCCGGAGCTCGCCGTCGCCGAGTACGAGCGGCTGCGCCGCCGACCGGTGGTCGGGGTGTGCGGCGCGGCCGGCGGCGCCTCGCTCTCCCTGGCCGAGCCGCGGTTCGATCCGCTGTGGCGGGCGCTGGACCGGGACGGCCGGATGCTCATGCTGCACCCGGGCACCGCCCCCGATCCGCGGCTGAAAGCCTTCTACCTGGCCAACCTGCTCGGCAATCCGACCGAGACGGCGCTGGCCGCGGCCCAGCTGGTCTTCGGCGACGTGCTGGTCCGCTACCCCGACATGCGGGTGCTGCTGGTGCACTGCGGCGGCGCGGTGCCGGCGATGATCGGGCGGTGGCAACGAGGTTACGACACCAGCCGGCCGGGCATCAAGCCGCTGCTGGAGCCGCCCAGCGACATGGTCCGCCGGCTGTACGTGGACTGCCTGGCCCACGATCCGATGCTGGTGCGGCACGCCGTCGCGGTGTTCGGCGCGGACAAGATGGTGCTGGGCAGCGACTGGCCGTTCGCGATGGGCGCCGAGGACCCCTACGACCAGATCCGCCACCTGGGCCTGGACGACGCGGTGACCGCCAACGCCAAGCGGCTGCTAGGACGAGCCTAGGTGCCGGATGTCGTAGGCGAGATCGATCAGCCGGTCCCCCTGCACCTCGTACAGCACGTAATAGCCCTCCCTGCGGGCCCGGAGCACGCCGGCGTCCAGCAGCAGCTTCAGGTGCCGGGACACCGCCGGCCCGGACAGGCCGAGCAGCCCGGCCAACTCCTGGGTGCTGCGCGCTTCCTGGCTGAGCAGCCGGACGATCTCCAGCCGCTGGTCGGCGGCCAGGGCGCGCAGCCCGGCCAGCAGCTGGGCCGGTTGGGTGCGCCGGGCGTGCGGGCTCGGCGGCACCATCGGATAGCTCAGTCGCAGCGCCCACAGTTCGTCACAGGTGACGCGGACGTGCGGCCAGGCGTAGAAGCTCGGCGTGAGCCGCAGGGGCCCACGCTCGGCCACCTCCACATCGTGATCGTGCGGACGGTCGATCAGCACCAGCCGCCGCGGGACGTCCAGCCGCAGCGCCGGGGCCAGGGTGCCGAGCATCGCCATCACACCCGCGGGCAGCGTCTTTCCCGTCTCGGTGACGGCGTCCAACAACTGCGGTTCCAGCCGTTCCCATTCGACGGCGAACGCCTCGGCCCAGTAATCGTCGAGAATGCGCAGAATTGACGCCAGCATGCCGCCGGGATCGTCCCGCACCCGGCGATCCCATTCGGGGCCGGCCCCGTTGCGCATGGCCCCCTCGGCCAGGTCCGGCCCGACCTGGTCGAGCGGCAGCTCCGCGACCAGCCGGCGCTCGTCGGAGTAGCCGCGATCGAGCAGGCCAGCCCCGGCCTCGAACAGCGCCGGCACGTACTCGCGCACCACCCAGGCCCATTGCCGCAGCTCGACCCGCAGGTTCACGGGCAGGTCCCGGCACCGCCGAACCCACGGCACCTGGAGCGCGTGGTGCCCGGGCTCGACCAGCGCGTGCCACGAGTGCACCGCCTCGGCCAGCGCCGACAGCTCGAAGCTGACGTGTTCGGCCGCGACCGGCGGCATCCGCAGCGAGATCACCAACTGATTATCACTTTCGCGAATACATTGTGCCAGTCCGCGAGGGCGTCGAAGACTTCGATCCATGCCCCCATTCATGGAGCCCTTCAAAATCAAGTCCGTCGAACCGCTGGTGTTCCCGACCGCCGAGGAACGGGCCGCGGCGCTCAAAGCCGCCGGATACAACCAGTTCCGGCTGGACGCCGCCCAGATCACCATCGACCTGCTGACCGACTAGGGCACCGGCGCGATGTCGGCGGCCCAGTGGTCGGCGATGCTCAGCGGGGACGAGTCCTACGCCGGCGCGCGGTCGTTCCGCCGGTTCGAACGGGTCGTCCGCGAGCTGACCGGCTTCGAAGAGGTGCTGCCCTGTCACCAGGGCCGGGCGGCGGAGCGCATCGTGCTGTCGCAGCTGCTCAAGCCGGGCCAGGTCAGCGTCAGCAACACGCATTTCGACACCACCCGCGCCCATGTGGAGCTGGCTGGCGGCGTGGCCGTGGATCTGCCGGCGGCGGACGGCGGCGACATCGACATCGAGGACCTGCGGGCCCAGTTCACCGACCACGACGTGGCCTGCGTCGTGTTGACCGTGACGAACAACGGCGGCGGCGGGAAGCCGGTGTCCATGGGCAACATCCGCGCCGCCCGGGCCGTCTGCGACGAGCACGGGATCCCGCTGATCCTGGACGCCGCCCGGTTCGCGGAAAACGCTTACCTCATCACCGAGCGGGATCCCTCCTACGCCGGCCGCGCGCCGCGCGAGGTGGCGGAGGAGATGTTCCGGCTGGCCGACATCGCCTGGGCCAGCCTGAAGAAGGACGGCATCGCCAACATCGGCGGCATGATCGCCCTCAACGACCCGGACCTGGCGGCCCAGTGCCGGGCCCAGCTGATCGCCTACGAGGGCTTCCCGACCTACGGCGGCCTGGCCGGCCGGGACCTGGAGGCGCTGGCCCAGGGCCTGCTGGAGGTCACCGACCCGGGCTACCTGCGCTACCGCGCGGAGACCGCCCGCTGGTTCGGGGCAGAGCTGAGCAATGCCGGCCTGCCGGTGGTGCAGCCGGTCGGCTGTCACGCCGTCTACATCGACGCCGCTCCCCTGTTCCCGCACATTCCCGCGCACCAGCTGCCGGCCAACGCCCTGCTGTGCGAGCTCTATCTGGAGGCCGGGATCCGGGCCAGCGAGCTGGGCACGCTCGGCTTCGGCCGGGTCGACCCCGACGGCGGCCCGGACATTCCCGCGCCGATGGAGCTGGTCCGGCTGTGCCTGCCCCGCCGGGTCTACACCCGCAACCATCTCGAGTACGTGGTCGAGGCTGCGGCCAACATCGCCAAGCGGGCGCACAGCGTGCCGGGGTACCGGATCGTGGAGCAGAGCAAGACACTGCGGCACTTCACCGCGCGCCTAGAGCCCGCTGTGTGAGTCGCCATGTTTCCGTTGCAGCGGTATCAGCGCTTCCGCGCGGCCGGTGTGGACTGCTGGGGCGTCCGCTGGACCGGCCGCTGCACTTCGAACTCGGCATGGACCTGGCCACTCCGGCGGCCCGGGCCTGGCGCAGCGTCGTGGACATGCTGGTCCGCGAGCTCGACGACGGCCTGCCCCCGACGGCGCTGGCCGAGGTCTCGCAGCTGCTGATGACCCGAAGGAGCTCATCGGCGAGTCGCCGTCAACGACCCTGCGTTCATGAGCTCTGGGGTCGTGACCGCCGCCACCAGAGCGCGACGGCCAGCACGATCACGACCAGGATGCCGGAGCTGGCCAGCTGGCCGCGGGCGCCGGGGTCGGCGATCATCAGCAGCATGATCGCCACCATGGCGACCAGCGCCGCCCAGGTCAGGTACGGGAATCCCCACATCCGCACGGTCAGGCTGTCCGGGGCGGTGCGCTCCAGTTCCCGGCGCAGGCGCAGCTGCGCGCACGCGACGATGATCCACACCAGCAGCAGCACCGAGCCGACGGCGTCGAGCATGTACTGGAAGATGGTGTCGGGCCAGAGCACGTTCAGCACCACCGCGACGAAGCCGAACACCACCGACGCGGCCACGGCCAGGTAGGGCACGCCCTTGCGGTCCACCGTGGTCAGTGCGCGCGGGGCCTGGCCGCGCTGGGCCAGCGAGTACACCATGCGCGCCGCGCCGTACATGTTGGTGTTCAACGCCGACAGCAGGGCCAGCAGCACGATCACGTTCATGATCTGGCCGGCGGCCGGGATGCCGATGTGCGTCAACACGGCCGCGAACGGGCTCTGTCCGATTTGGACGCTGGTCCAGGGCAGCAGGGTGACCACCACCAGCATCGAGCCGATGTAGAACACGGAGATCCGCAGCACCGCCGCGCGCACCGCCCGGCCGACGGCGTGCGCGGGATTGTCCGACTCGGCCGCCGCGATCGTCACGACCTCCAGGCCGCCGAAGGTGAACACCACCGCGAGCAGGCCGGACACGACTCCCTGCCAGCCGTTGGGCAGGAACCCGCCGTCGCCGACGAGGTTGGCGGCGCCGACGAAGTGCGTGCCCGGCAGCACGCCGAGAAAGGCCAGCACGCCCAGGGCCAGGAAGATCACGATGGCCGCGACCTTGAGCAGCGCGAACCAGAACTCGAACTCGCCGAACCGGGACACCGCGGCCAGGTTGACCACGGTGAACACGGCCATGAAGGCGAACACCAGCACCCAGCGCGGGATGTCCGGCAGCCAGCCGTTGACGATGATCCCGGCGGCGGTGGACTCGACCGCCAGCACGACCACCAGGGTGGCCCAGTACAGCCAGCCGATGGTGAAGCCGGCCCACGGCCCGAACGCCCGTCCGGCGTGCACGGAGAACGAGCCGCTGGTGGGGATGGCCGCGGCCATCTCGGCCATCATCCGCATCACCAGCATGGCCAGCGTGCCGGCCAGCACGAACGACAGCACGATGCCGGGGCCGGCCAGCCTGATGCCGGCGCTGGAGCCGACGAACAGCCCGGAGCCGATCACCCCGCCCATCGCGAGCATGGTGAGGTGGCGCTGGCGCAGGCCGGCGACCAGCCCCGGTTTCGCGGCGACTTCAGAACTCATGGTGGAATCCTTAGCAGACGGCGGTGTCATGCGAGGTGGGGGTGTCTGGCGGCGACGTGGTACGCGCCGGAGTGGAAGACCAGCGGCTGGCCGGTGGCGGTCGAGTACTCCTCGATCTCGCCGAGCAGGATCACGTGGTCCCCGGCGTCCACCCGCCGCACCAGCCGGCACTGGAACACGGCCAGCGCGCCGGCCACGATCGGCAGCCCGGCGAGGCCGTCGGTGATCGGCACGCCGTCGAACTTGTTCTCGGCGGGCGTGGCGAACTGGCTGGACAGGTGGTGCTGGTCGGCGGTCAGCACATCCACCACGTGGCCGGGCTTTTCCGGCTGCAACAGGGCATTGGTCCAACGGGTGACGTACTGCGCGAAGGCCCAGTACCGCTCGAAGGTGTCGCGCATGAACCGCGCGGTGAACGGGCGGTCGCCGTGTTCGAGGATGCTGATCAGGTAGGACGCCGCGCAGCGGCTGGCGTTGTTGGAGCCCTGCCCGGTGATCGGGTCGTTGAGCACGACCACGTCGGCCAGCCCCAGCACCGGCATGCCGGACGGCAGCGTCGCCACCGGCTTGCGCACCACCGGCGGGAACCGGCCGGCCAGCACGCCGTTCGGGTCGGTCAGCGCCAGGCTCCGGCGGCGTTCGGCCTCCCACGGCACGAATTCCCTCAGCACCGCGACCGATCGCTCCAGGTGCTGGTCAGGATCGGCGACGTCCCGCCAGCAGTCCATCGGCCCGCCGGGAACGCCCTCGAACACCATGATGTCGCACGGCCCGGTGGTGGTCAGCGCCGGGAAGACGAAGTACTCCCCCACACCGGGAATCAGGTTGAAGTCCACGGCCGTGTGCGCGGGCCGGGGCGTCATGCCGGTGACGTAGGTCAGGGCCAGCGCCCGCTGCGGCGCGCTGAACTCCGACCGGGCCTCGTCCCGCTCGAACAGGCCGGCGATCTCGCCCTTGCCCGCGGCCACGATGACCAGATCGGCCTCCATGGCGTACTCCTCCAGGTCGGCGACGCCGGCCTCGTGGTGCACGAGTTTTCCGCCGCGGTCAGCGAATTCCGCCATCCAGCGCGGGAACTTCACCCGCTGGTCCACCGACTGCCCGGGCAGCTCCAGCCGGGACGACCAGGACAGCGCCGGGTCGCCGCCGTCGGCCAGGGTGAAGCCGATGCCCTCGACCGCCGGGCATTCCTCGTCCCAGAGATTGAGGCCCAGCGCGCGTTCGCGGGCCACCGCGCTGCCCATCATGCACTGGCTGGACATCACCCGGCCGGCGCGGATGTCCTCACCGGTGCGGTTGGTGACGAGGGTGACGTCGTACCCGCGGTCGACCAGGCCGATGCCGAGTTGCAGGCCGGACTGCCCGGCCCCGACAATGACGATCTTGCGCATGCCGACTCCTATTCGCTCAGCTGTGCCTTGGCCGGCACGGTCTGCTCCGGGCCCATCGCCGAGTAGCCGCCGTCGACGGCCCAGTCGGCCCCGGTGACGAAGGACGCGGCGTCGGAGCACAGAAACGCCACCACCGCGCCGACTTCCGTCGGTTCGGCGGTGCGGCGGGGCAGGTGGAACGGGGCGGCGACGCGGTCGGTCCTGGCCCGGTCGCCGCCGGTGGCCTCGATCATGCCGTTGGACCAGGTCCAGCCCGGGGACACGGAGTTGACCCGGATGCGGTCCGGGGCCATGTCCATGGCCATGCTCCGGGTGAGCTGGGTGATCGCCGCCTTGCTGGCCGGGTAGAGCCAGCGGCCGGTCTGCGCGACCTTGGCCGAGATGGACGAGAAGTTGACGACGGCCCCGCCGCCGCGCTCGATCATGCACGGCCGGGCGGCGGTGGCGAACAAGGCCGTGCCGACCAGGTTCACGTCCAGCGCGAACGTCCACTGTGGACGAGTGGCGAACATGCCGTCGTCCTCATAGGTGCACGCGAGGTTGACCAGGATGTCGACGCCGCCGAACATGTCGCGGGTGGTCCGCAGGCAGGCCGCGATCGACGCGTCGTCGGTGACATCGGTCCGCACGAACGCCACGTGGTCGCCGTGGTCGGCGGAGACCTTCTCGCCGCCGTCGGTGTCGATGTCGGCCACGACGACGTCGGCTCCGGCCTCGTGCAGCGCGCGCACGACCGCTTGGCCGATCAGGGTGGCACCACCGCTCACCACGGCCGTTTTGCTGGCTAGTGACTGCATGCGGCCGAAGGTAGGACGGTGTGCCGCACGCCACTATTCAGCTGACGCGGCGACTGTGCGGGGAACGCTCGTCAGGCTGTCGGCGTGCCGCGGGAAGCGGTTTCGGCGGTGTGGCGCAGTTGTTCGATGTGCCGTCGCTGCAGGGCGGTCATCCTGGTCATGAAGTCGATGACGAGGTCGACCTGGTCGGCGGTGTAGGTGTTGTCGACCAGCCGCTGCCCCTCGTCGAGCAGCGGGATGATCAGGGTGTGGGCGAGCTGGCGGAAGGACTTGGTGGCGCGCACGACGGTCCGGCGGCGGTCGGTGGGATGCGCCTCGCGCGCGAGATAACCGGCCTTGGCCAAGCGGTCGAGCATCGTGGTGACGCTGCCGGTGGTCAGGCGCAGGCGTTCGGCCAGCTGGCCGGGGCTGGCCTCGGGGATCTCCTGCAACAGGATCTCCAGGCAGCGCAGGTCGGTCTCGTTGACGTCGAGGGCACGGGCGAGCTCGCGGTCGAAGTCGTCGACCGCCGCCTGGTACTCGCGGACCACGTCGCCCAGCGGCGTGTCCCGGTCCGGACCGGACCCGGTTGGCATCGGCGTGCGTTCCCTTCGTTCCGCCATGGCTTGACGTTCAAGATAGCCCATGACGGCGCGATCGAGAGGCGATCGCGCCGTCATGACGGAAGCCCGCTCAGACCAGGGCTTCGCGGATCTTGCGGGCCATCTCGGCCTCGGCCGGCAGCGGCTCGCCGCGGTGGGACCGCATGGCGGCCTCGGTGATGGTCGTGATGGTGGCGCGGAAGTTGTCGACCTCACCGGGAGCCTTGGCCGCCAGCAGCGCCACGGAGGCGGTGAGGGCGGACAGCACGGCGTCGGCGATCTCGGCGGTGTTCTTGCCGCCCAGGTCCAGATCCCGGGCCTTGGTCTTGATCGACAGGATCTGACCGGTCAGGCCGGTGGCGGTGGTCATGGCCATGCCGGCGGCCATACCGGCCTTGACCGAGGAGATCGGGCCGGGATTGGCGGCGGCCATCAGCGTGACGGCGCCGTGGGCGGCGGTGAGCAGGGTGCGCTCGTCGGCGTCGGTGAGGACGGCGATCTGGTCGGCCATGGGATGGGTCCCCTTCTTGGTGTCTTGACGTTCATTCATCTTGACTCTCAAGTCACTCTCAGAGTGAGGGAAGATGTCTCGATTGTCAAGCGAACTCAGGTGAGTGGCACCTGAACCAGACAATCCACCCAGGGCGACCGCCGTCACCACGGGTCGCGTGGCGCACCTTCGAGGCGAACCAGCCCACTACCAGCGCGAACGCACGCTCGCTTGACAATCAAGCATCTCGTGATCCACAGTAGATTAGGCTTGATCATCAAGATATTTGACAGTCAAGGGATGTGGTGGCATGCACGTGATCGTCATCGGCGGCGGCATCACCGGTCCGGTCGCGGCGATCGCACTGCGCAAGGCCGGCATCGAAGTCGAGGTCTACGAGGCGTACGAGCGCACCGCGGACGGCGTCGGCGGCTGGCTGCTGATCTCGCCGAACGGCGTCAACGCGCTCGGCGCGATCGGACTGGCCGACGACCTGCGCGGCATCGGCCAGCCGAACCTTCGGATGGTGATGCGCGACGGCGGCGGCACGCAGTTCGGCACGTTCGAGGAACCCGACCAGCGCAATCCGAGTCAGCAGGTCCAACGGTCGGAGCTGCACACGGTGCTGCGCGAGCACGCGACGGCGGCCGGCGCCAAGATCCACTACGGCAAGCGTCTGGTCGACGTCACCGAGACCGCGAACGGTGTCACCGCGCACTTCGCGGACGGCAGCAGCGCCACCGGCGACGTGCTGATCGGCGCGGACGGCGTGCGGTCGAGGGTGCGGACGGCGATCGACCCGAACGCGCCGGGACCGCGCTACACCGGCCTGCTCTGCTTCGGCGGTCGCCTGCCGGGCAACAACTTCGGCCTGAACCGGGGCGAGTTCAACGCCTCTCAGGGCAGCCGGGGAACATTCGGCTACCTGCTGACGCCGGAGGGCGACACCGAGTGGTTCACCAACGTGCCGACCGCTGATCCGCTCACCGCGGACGAAGTGCGCGCCATCGGGGCCAGCCAGTGGCTGCGCCTGATGCGTGAGCTCTTCTGTGACGACTACCCGGCGCGCGACATGCTCGACGCCGCCACGCCGGACACCATGCTGCTGCTGGGTCCGATGGAGATCATGCCAAGCGTGCCGCGCTGGCACAGCGACCGGATGGTGCTGGCCGGCGACTCGGTGCACGCCCCGTCCAACAGCGCCGGCCAGGGCGCGTCGCTGTCCATCGAGAGCGCGGTCGAACTGGCCCGCTGCCTGCGTGACCTGCCCTTGCCCCAGGCCTTCGCGGCGTACGAGCGGCTGCGCCGGCCCCGGGTGGAGAGGGTCGCCGAGTACGGCGAGAAGATGAACCAGGACAAGGTGAAGGGCACCGTGGACCCCGGTGCGACCGACACGCTGGAGCAGGTGTTCGGCTGGCTGCACCGCCACCGGATCGAGTGGGAGGACAAGATCACCGCCGGCTAGCTCCGGTTCGGATGTGCCCGCTTGGCCCGTCCCGGCCCTTTGCCCGCTTGGCCCGTCCCGGCCTTTCGCGGTCTGGCCGTCCCACCCTCTCGCGGCCCGGTGGTTGGCTGCTCTTGCGCGCCCTGTCGCTTTGTCGCACGGCTCTTTCTGGTTGCTGGCTTGTGTGCCGCGGGTCAGATGGGTGGTCGGGTTGGGTGGCGCGGTGTTGGTTGGGTGGGGGTGCGCGTTTAGAGCGGGCTTTGGACGGGAGCGGGGATTGAGGGTCCGGTTTGGTTTGACGGTGACGGGGTTGCGGAAAGCGCTTTCATGGGCGAAGACTGAAGCGTGACACGATCGGGTTATTGTTGGGGTGTAAGGGAAATCGACCTCCATGAGACGGTAGAATGAGGGCATGTCAGTAGTCCTGGATCAGTGTGTCGACGCCGAGTGGTGGCGACTGGACGAGGGGGCGCTGTGGTCGGCCGGTGAGGAGATCGAGAAGCGGCGTCGGGCTGATTATGTGCGGCAGGTGGAAGTGGTGGCCGAGTTGTGGGGCCGCACGTCACGGTTGAAGGATGATCAGTCGGTGATGGTCGCGGATCTGATGGCATGGTGGAAGGTCACCCGCAGCGAAGCGAAGGATCTGTTGCGGCACGCGGAGTTGTTCGGGCGTGAGGCGATCCATGAGGCGGCCAGGGCAGGGGTGCTGAGCAAGCAGCACCTGGCCGTGATCGACAAGACGCTCGCCGAGGCACCCGAGCCGGATCGGGACGAGGTCGAGGCGGCGCTGTTGGAGAAGGCCGCCGAGTTCGATGGTTCCACGCTCCAGCGGATCGGCCGCCACATCCTCCAACTGCTTGACCAGGATGGGAAAGCACCCGACGATCGGGAGCTCGCGGAGCCGAAGCGGGAGCTCCACCTCAGCAGCCGCAAGGACGGGTCGCTGGTCTTCCGAGGGAAAATCGATCAGGAGAGCGGCGCGAAGTTGGAGGCGCTGCTGAGCCCGTTGGCGAAGCCGACCTCGGCCAGCGACACCCGGACCACCCCGGAGCGGCAGGGGGATGCGTTCGTGGAGATCATCGACATGGCCTCCGCGAGTGAAGACCTACCGGAGGAGGGTGGGGAGCGGCCGCATCTGGCGCTCACCATGTCCCTGGAGGACTTCCTGGCGCAGCGCGGCACGGCGGATGTGGAGGGCATGGGGCCGATGAACGCGGCCTCGGTCCGCCGAATCGCCTGTGACAGCAAGCTGATCCGGGTGATGCTTGGAGCCCAGTCACAGCCGCTGGACATCGGCCGGACCACCAGGACGATCCCCAACCACATCCGCAGGGCGCTGATCATACGGGACAAAGGGTGCGCGTTCCCGGGATGCGACCGCAGACCCCGACAATGCCACGCGCACCATTGCGCGCACTGGGCTAATGGCGGACCGACCAGTGTGGACAATCTGGTGTTGTTGTGCGGACATCACCATCGGCTCGTGCATCACAGCCACTGGACAGTGACGATCAACGAGGGCCGCCCGGAATTCAGCGCCAGCCCCGATCAGGGCCAGCGGTGGCAGAGCGCGAGCTAGGGCCGCGTCTCACCAGCATGTCCCCACGTCGCCACCGCACGGTGCAGTGAGCAGGCTGGTGGACGTCCGCGTAGAACGCCAGCGTCCGCCCGGCGAAGGCCGCTACTCGCCGATGATCCGTGCTGTGAACACGAGATCGTCGAAGTCGGAGCCGCCTGTGCCGTCGCTGCACCGGAAACGCCAGTGCCGCATCCGGGCCACGTTGGCCTTGCCGTACCGCTGCTCGGGATACGGCTCGGCGGCCTCGTTCTTCCAGCACCGCTTGCGCAGGGTGGACGTGCTGGTGCTCTTGCCCTGAGCGTCCTCTGGAACGGGTCGTCGACGGCGGTCATGCGGTCGTCCCATCGGTCGGTCCGCGCTCAAAGCGGCGATGACTCGGCATTGAACAGACCTTCCAGCACCAGGCCGAGCATCCGACGGGCACCGGCACCGAACGCGGCAGCCAGCAGGTAGCCCATGGCAACGTCCTGCGGTCGTGCTACGGGCTCCCAGCTGGCATGGTCCGGCCGGCGCTCGTGGACCAGGATCTCACCCAGCACGGTGCCGTTCACCATGAGCCGGCTCGCGGTCGGCGAACTGGGCTCGAATCGGTAACTGCTGCCGCCGCACAGCGCGTCTACCCGATAGGAGCCCCGGGTGTACTTGCCTGGGGCGGGACTGACCGAACCGGTCTGCCCGGACAGTGTGATCACCAGTTCGGCGCCATTTCGAGTGCCGATCGGCACGTCAGGCCGGTCCGGCTTGGTGCTGGTCCTGCGCAGACCGCAGTCCGGAACCTGCTCGCCGGTCACCGATATCTCGTCGTGGGCCTGGGAGGCGGTGATGCGGACAACGCCGAAGTTGGCGTCTGTGAAGGTGAACTCGTTGTGCACCATGTCTCGACCGTACCTGTACTGGTATGTCCGTTGCGGACGGCGATGTGAATAAGGCTCAGTATCCTGGCCGACGGCGGCGGCCCCCGGGCTTCGCTAAAGTCGAATAACTGCAGCGACAGCCCTGACTAGAGCACCTCCACAGCCGTTGACCCGCTTCATGTTGTTCCCGATAGCCACCTCGGCCTGGACGGCCACCATCCACGGGCTCATAGCCACATCATGATGGTGCCCCTCCTGGGCCGCGATCTGCTCGGTACTCGCCGGACCGATTCCTATGGCAGCAGTTCCACGGCCACTCCGCCACCGCAAACACCAGGCGTCACACTTGTAGGTGACTGGACGACGACTGTGGCACCGTCAATAGTCTCGACCATGCCCACTACTATGGCGGGTCGACTTCGCCGACGGACAGAATTGTGATCTGATCGTTCGCCGATCCTCGGAATTCTCCGCCACGGCCCGAGCTGCCGCCACTCGCCTGGTTGGTGCTCGATGCGCCTGGCGACCACGACACCGCCGGCTCAGCCGCCGGGTGCTGGCGATCCTGCGCCACCTCGGCGCGCGGTTGTGCCAACCTAGTTCGTCCGGGACGACTGGGAGGCGCGGATGGCCGGCAGGGTGGCGTCGCGGATCGCGCTGTTCGTGGTGGGGGCGATACCCGGGGCCGCCGGCTTTTTCGCCGGTCAGCCCGTGTTGGGCGGGGCGCTGCTGATCGCGTGCGAGGCCTTGGTCGCGGTCGGGTCGGTCGCCGGCGACGTCATCGCCGAGCTGCGCAAGCGTTGGACCGCCCGGCTCGTCGACCGTCTGGACGCCGCCATGGGCCATCGCATCGCGCGCTTCGAGCGCCTGTACCGGGACAAGATGCTCAGCACCTTCCGCTTCATGGACTCCAAGGGCCTGCCCACCAAGGGTTTCTTCACCCCCGAGCTCGATGACGTCTACGTGCACGTGAAGGTGGCACCCGGCACCCCGCACAAGGTTCGGACCGACCTGCTCGCGAAGGCCGAGGTAGCCGAGCGGCATCAGGTGGACGACTTCCTCGACGAGCCCAGCCCACAGATCCTGGCCGTGATCGGCGCGCCAGGCAGCGGCAAGACCACCCTGCTGCGGCACACCGCCAAGCAGGCATGTGTCCGGCACCGCCGCCGGCGGCGGAACGTTCCGGTGCTGCTCTACCTGCGGGATCACGTCGCTCAGATCGTGCAGCACCCGGACGTCGCGTTACCGGCGTTGATCCGCCTGGCGCTGGCCCGGCAGGGCGTCGAGGATCCCGACGGCTGGTTCGACGACCGATTGCAGGCCGGCCGCTGCCTCGTGCTGCTCGACGGCCTCGACGAGGTCGCCCGCGCCGAGGACCGCCGCCTGATCGCCGAGTGGGTCGACTCCCAGGTCACCCGCTACGCCAAGAACGACTTCGTGATCACTTCCCGCCCCGCCGGCTACCGCACCGCCGAGATCGCCAACGCCAAGGTGCTGCAGGTCTGCAATTTCAACGCCGAGCAGGTCAGGACCTTCGTGCAGCGCTGGTACCTGGCTTTGGAGAAGTGGGCCACGCGGGCCGACGAGGACACCACCCGGGACCTCGCCCGCGAGGCCGCGTCTGACCTGCTCGACCGGTTGGATCGCGCCCCCGCGCTGTACGAACTCACCGTCAACCCATTGCTGCTCACCATGATCGCCAACGTGCACCACCACCGCGGCGCCCTGCCCGGCAGTCGTGCCGACCTGTACAGCGAGATCTGCCAGGCCATGCTCTGGCGTCGCCAGGAAGCCAAGAAGCTGCAAGCGGATGTCCCCGGGGAGAAGAAGGAGGCCCTACTCCGCAAGCTTGCGTTCACCATGATGGAACGCGAGGTCCGTGACCTACCCCGGGCCGACGTGCTGGCGCTGATCAAGCCCGCCCTCCGCCGCGTGTCACGGGAGATGGCGGCCGACGAGTTCCTCGCCGACGTCAGCTCCAACGGCCTGATCATCGAACGGGAGAGCGGCCTTTACTCATTCGCGCATCTGACTTTCCAGGAGTACCTGGCGGCAAACCACATCCGCGATCGCGACCTCTCGAGCACGCTCGCCTCACATGTCGACAACGTCTGGTGGCGCGAGACAACCCTCCTGTACGCCGCCCGCTCCGACGCCGATGAGATCCTCCTGGCTTGTCTGGACTCGGCAACGGTGACCGCGCTTGCCCTGGCCTTCGACTGCTGCGACCAGAACAGCGAACTCGACCCAGACCTGCGGGATCAACTTGAGGATCTGCTCGCAACCGCGTTCAAGCCGAACACCAGCCCCGAGCAGCGCCGGCTGATGACCGCCGTCGTGGTCGCCCGGCACCTCCGCCAGCTGGTGCGCACGGACACGGGGCTGGTGTGCGCCCGCCCAATCACCAACCGGATCTACCGGCTGTTCCTCCAGGACACCGGCCACCCCGAGCCCGACGGCTTCGACGCGTCCCAGCCGGATGAGGACCTGGTGGTCGGTGTGCACGACTGGGACACCGTGGCGTTCGCCGAGTGGGCGAGCGTGATCACCGAGAACAAGACAGCCTACCGGCTGGTGACGCACAGGGAGCTGGAGAACGGGGACGTGCGGCGGGCCATCGCCGCGGCCGCCCCGAACGCCCGAGAGTGCAGCATCTGGCTGCACCCGACTTCCGGCGATCGACGCGAGGTGCCGTTCTTCTGGTCCTCCTCCACCCGGCACGACCAGTACCAGGTCACCAGCGCGCAGCTGGCCCAACGGGTGCGCGACGACATCGTTACCTGCCTGCCCGATCTGCTCCGGCTTCTGCTGGTCCGCGCGCTTTTGGAGGTCCGTGACCTGACCGGCAAGCGGCCCGGCGAGTCTGATGCCGACTACACGATGACGGTGGAGAAACTCCACCGTGCGATAGATCGGGCACAGTACTTGGCCGAGCACCGGTCGTCGCAAACAGAATTCGCCGCCATCGCAATTCTACCCGGAGTCATCCCACACTCCCTGCGCCATGAAAAGTTCGGCGCACTACTGCTGGGCGGGAAAATAACCGCCGACGACATGGTGTCCGATCTCAGCCCAGAACTCGCAAGGACCCTCGCGCTCGACGAGGGTTTCGACAACACCCGGAGCCCGGATCAGGTCATGGGCAATACGTTGTCTTTGTTGCTCTACCGGTTCCTGGCGGATGGTGCGGATTTCAGTTCATGGGAAGACAGCGTCGCGGACGAGTTTCTCCGTCACATCGACATCGCCGACACTGTCTACACGGTGTACCCGGGTGCGATGGAGGACAGGGTCGGCAAGGCGAGCGCACTGGTGTCTGACGCGTTGCGGGAAACGTACGACAATCCCGGGAACACGTGGAGCGGCAGGGTCGCCATGGCGCTCGGTCGACTGTCGGCCTCTTTCGTCGGCCGCCGAGCCCCGATGACCGCGCAGATGGCCGCCGCGCTCCGGCTGACCTTGTTTTGCCTGGCCGGAGAAGAGTTCGTGAGCGGAACCCAGCTGAGCCTTGCCCTACAGGAGCTTGCCGCCGGCACGATGGTGCTGGAGGCGCGTGCCAGCGGTGAGTCGCCGCCAAGCGAGACGATCCTGCTCGCGGTGTCCTGAACCGCCTCAGGGCCGGCGATCCACCCAGGGGTGGGCCACTTCCAGGGTTCGGGAGGCCTGCGACAGCAGGTCTTCGCGCCGACCGCGACGATGGCCGCCGCATCGGCTCGACCGGCGACGACCCGGCAGGCGGCTCGCCACGGCTCGGCCCGGACGTCGTCGCCCAGGATGGCCCGGGCCACGTCGACCACCAGCTCCACGTCGAGGCGGCCGCGGCCCGGCTGGAAGCAGCGGTGCACGGTGTTGAACGCCGGCTGCTCCGGCACGCCGCGGGCCATCCGGTCGCGCGTCACCTCCCGGTGCACCACGCGGTACGACCACCCCGCCCACTGGCGCAGCGCCCGCAACCGATCGATCAGCTCCGCCACCGTCCGCGCGCAGGTCGGATCGGGTGGCGCCGCCATGCCCGCAGCGGCCGGGGCGGGCCGCCGCACGTGAGTCCGCCTCATCGGGCAAACCGTGTTGCCGTGCCTCAGCGAAGTGATCACAGTGGAGGCGTGGACCACGTGGTGCGTGAGCTCGCGGCGCTGCCGGTGGCCGGGCTGACCTCGGCCGAGCTGGGCGCGGCGGTCTCGCATGCCATCGCGCCGCTGGTCGGGCACGAGGCGCTGCGGATGGTGGGCTACGGCCCGAGCGCGCAGGGCGGCCTCGGATCGTTCAGCTTCATTCACGGGTACGAGCCCGACTTCGGCCGGGCGCTCTACCACGGCATCCTGGTCGGCGACGATCCGTTCCCGATCCACGTGCTCGAACAACAGGCGGTGCCGGGCGCGGTGGTGGCGACCGGGCGCATGTTCGGCGAGTACGGGGTCGGGGGCGAACTGCGGGTGGCGTTGCGGACCCCGCGCGGCGTCTGGGGCACGATCGGCCTGCTCCGCGGCGAGGACGCCAAACCGTTCACCGACAACGACACCGCGGCCATCGCGGCCCTCATCCCGTCGCTGGTCGACCTGCTCCGTCGCTATGTAACGGCGGCGCCGTTAGTGCCGTCGGGACCGGCCCCGACGGCGGGCGTGGCGATGATGGGCCAGGACCACCGGATCCGCGCCGCGACGCCGGAAGCCCAGCGCTGGCTGGACATGCTGCGGGACGGCAAGGCCGGCCCGCCGTGGGCGATCGAGGCCGGACTGGCCATCCTCTCCCTGCGCGCCCGGATGCCGAACGGCCCGTCGCCGCTGATCGTCGGCCCGGCGGCCAGCTACGGCCGCTGGGTTGCCTTGCAGGCACAGGAGTTGGACGGCGACGTGGCGATCATCCTCCAGCAGGCCACCGGCGAGCGGCTGCTGCCGGCGTTCGCCGACTGGCACGGCCTCACCGCCCGCGAGCGGGAGGTCGTCGCCCACCTCTACCGGGCGTCGGCGCCCAAGCAGATCGCCCGGCAGCTGGACCTGTCGGTGTATACAGTCAACGAACATCTGAAGGCCATATACCGCAAGACCGGGGCCAGCGGCCGGGACGAGCTCGTCGCGGCGCTGGCCGGGTGATCACTCGTTGGCCAGCAGCTTCTCCAGGGCCTCGTTCTCGGCCTTGACCAGGGCCGGCAGCATGTCCATCACCGCCCGGGCGGCCTCGACGTCGCTGAACAGCGGCATCAGCCGGGTGCCGGCCAGCCACGCCACCAGGTCCGGCTCCGCGGCCCAGCGCGCCAGCTGCCGGTTGGTGGCGATGGCGGTGCGCAGCCAGTCGGTGTCGAGATTGGGGTGCGGCACCGGCCGGGTGAAGGCGTTCTTTCGCTCATCGTCGTCGTACGCCGCCTCGACGTGGCCGATGAGCGCGGCGCTGAACACCTGCTGGCAAGTGGACATCGACTGCAACGTGATCCGGTCCCCGGCGAACACGTCGACCGCGGGCCGCCGGGCCAGGCCGTCCGCGGTGCAGTCGACGTACACCGTGTCCGGCCGCGCCGGCGCCGTGCCGTGGTCGAGCTCGATCGCGTCGACGCCGAGCCGGCGGACCCGGCCCAGCCGCACCACATCGTCGATCCGCCGCAGCTGCTCGAGCTCGGCCTGGGTGACGGTGGCGCAGCGGAACATGCTCGGCCGGACCTCGTCGGACAGCCGCAGCAGATCTCCGCTCGCGCAGAGCCGGTCGAACATGTCCGCGATGGACGTCGCCTGCGCGATCGCCGCGCTGCGGGCGTTCAACCCCTCGCTGCGCCGCCGGGCCATCGCCACCCCCGGCTGGAGGTTGGCGCGATCCACGTACCAGGCGTCCCGAGGCGTGATCCACGTCAGCGCCGCAGGCTCAACCCCGTTGCGTAGCAACCACAAACAGGCGTCCACACCGGTCTTGCCCGCGCCGATCACCGTGTAGTGCGCAGCCGGCCCCGGCAGCGTGGCCAGGCCGTTCGGCGGCAGGCACGCCACCCCCTCGGCGACCTCGAACGCCGGCGGCCGCATCGACGGCACGACTACGTTCATGTACGTCGCGTCCACGATCTTCCGGGGTCGAAACTCGAACCGCTCCCCCGTCACCAGCGACCGGAACCGACCGTCGCCCTCGTACTCCGACCTGGGGTGGTAGGCCACCCGCCCCGACGGAAGAAACCGTTGCTGCATAACCTGATCGAAGTACGCGCACACCTCACCCGCGCTGGCCAGCTCCGACAGGCCCTTGTTCCACCCCACCCGGTCGATCCGCCCGCTGCCCAGCTCCGTCGAGCTCACGCCGTAGAACGAGGACGGCTGGTGCAGCCGCACATACGGGTAGGCGACCGTCCAATGGCCGCCCGGCTGGTGATAGCGGTCCACCATCGCCACCGTCGCGTCCGTCTCGGACAGCACCGTGTCCACGAACGCCATGCCCATCGCCCCGGCGCCCACCACCAGGTAATCGATGCTTCTCATGTTCGCCCTCCGGCCACCAGCATCGCTGCCGCGACTCTCCCCCACACCATGGCCCCATCCTCGGCGTCGCGGCCCGACCCCGCAGCCCCAAGACCTCGGGGGTTGACAACCGGGTGAAAGTTCCCAAATCCGCTCACGTCGGGGACGCGATGGTCGATGGTGTGCGTATGAAAGCGGGTCGGGTCGCGCTGGTGATCACGTGCGTCGTGGTGGCGGGGCTGGGGACCTGGTTCGCGCTGTCCCGGTGGGACGACGCGAACCGGATCGCCACCGTGGCGTCGGCGCTCGGCGCGGTGGCCGCCGTCGGCGTCGCGGTGTGGGCGGCGGTGCGCACCCCGTCGCCGCAGCGGTCCATCACCGTGTCCAACACCGGCAAGGCCACCGCCGAGTCGGGCGGGAAGGCCATCACCGGGGTGTCCAGTCGGGGCGACTCGGTCGGCACGGCGCAGGTGGAACGGACCGGCGACGCCAAGGCGTCCGGCGACGGGGATGCGGTCACCGGTGTCGAACTCGACTAACCATCGCAGCTCCGTCTCCAAGAGCGGCCCCGCCACCGCGTCGGCCGGCGGATACGCCAACACCGGCGTGCACATCGGCGACATCAACCTGCTGACCGGCGCGCCGGTTCAGACCAGGTACATCCGGCAGGTGCGGCGAATCGCGTCGCCGCGACTGCTCGACCGGGAGCAGGAGCTGGCCGAGCTGGCCGAGTTCTGCACGTCATCGACGACGGCCGGCGCCTATCGGTGGTGGCGGGCGTCGGCGTGGACGGGCAAGTCGGCGTTGATGTCCTGGTTCGTGCTGCATCCCCCCGAGGGCGTGCGGCTCGTGTCGTTTTTCGTCACCGCCCGGCTGGCTGACCAGAACGACCGGCACGCTTTCATCGACAACGTCATGGAGCAGTTGCTGGCGCTGCTGGGTGAGACCCTGCCGCCCTTCCTGACCGAAGCGACGCGGGAAGCCCACCTGCTGGAGCTCATCGAGCAGGCGGCCGAGGCGTGTCGCGACCGCGGCGAGACGTTCGTGCTGCTCGTCGACGGTCTCGACGAGGATCGCGGCGCGCAGTCGGCCTACAGCATCGCCGGGCTGCTGCCGGCCGAGCCGCCCGCCGGGATGCGGGTGATCGTCGCCGGCCGGCCCAATCCGCCCGTGCCCGAGGTGGACAAGCACCATCCGCTGAGGGATCCGGCCATCGTCCGGACGCTGGCGGCCTCGCCGCACGCCGAAGCGATCCGGCAGGCGATGGAGCGGGATCTGCAACGCCTGCTGGACGGAACGCCGGCCGAGCAGGACCTGCTCGGCCTGGTCGCCGGCGCCGGCGGCGGCCTGTCCGCCGACGATCTCGCCGACCTCACCGGACTGTCCCGCTGGCAGGTCGAGAACCACCTGCGCACGGTCTCCGGGCGCAGCTTCTCGGTGCGCGCCAGCCGCTACGCTCCCGATGTCTCCCCCGACGTGTATCTGCTCGGCCACGAGGAACTCCAGCTCACCGCGCTGGAGATGCTGGGTCCGGCCCGGGTGCGGGGCTACCGCGAGCGCCTGCGCGCCTGGTTCCGCCACTACCGCGAGCACGGCTGGCCCGCCGACACCCCCGAGTACCTGCTTCGGGGCTACTTCAACATGGTCAACGCCACGGGCGACCTGGCCGCCATGGTCGAGTGCGCCACCGATCCCGGCCGCCAGGACCGCATGCTGGACCTCTCCGGCGGCGACGTGACGGCGTTGACCGAGATCGCCACCGCCATGGACGTCGCCGCCCAAAATCCCCCTGACTTGATCGCGATGGTCCGCCTAGCCATGCATCGCGACCACCTCAAAACCCGCAACAGTAGGATCTCGGCCACTCTGCCTGAAGTCTGGGCGTTGTTGGGCCAGTTCAACCGGGCCGAAGCGATGGCAAACTCCATCTCTGACCCAGATGAGCATGACCATGCGCTATCTCTGGTCGCCGTTGTCATGGCTGAGGCAGGGAAGCTGGATCAGGCCGAGACCTTGGTGTTACCCCTCACCAATCTCCCAGCTCAGGTGTACGCGATTCCCGCCATAGCAAGGGCTGCGGCCGCGGCAGATGAGCCTGACCGCGCTATCCGACTGGCACACCTGGCAAGTGATGCAGCAACCGATGTCTTTGCGCATGATGACAGGGCGATTCCTATAGCTCTGGCGGCGGAGGCGGCCGCTGCAGCACGTGAGTTCGACCGTGCCGTTGAGCTCCTCAATCACGCGGCATCCGTTTCCGCGCCGGAATATCAACCAGGTAGTGTCGTGAGGGCATTCGTTCTGGTATCCGCAGCAATGGAAGCCGATGGCGCCACTGATCGCGCCCGTGACGTATTCACCCGGGCGTGGAACATGATAGACGCCGACAAAGATCCCTACCGACGTGTCTGGGTACTAGCCTCAGCAGCCGAGGCGGCGGTCATGGCGGACCTACCAGTGGCCTCAGCCTTCCTCGCCGAGGCCGAGTCGGCCATGTCAAAAATCGACTCCATTTACTGCGATGTTCAGGAGTTGTCAGGGCTGGTGAAGGCGATGGCGGCCGTTGGTGGTCTCGGCCGCGCGACAGCACTGCTCGACAAAGCGGAAGCTATAGCCCTGTCCGAGAGCGCCCCGCGCTGGAAGGCAGAGGCTGCCGTCAGGGTGGCCGAGGCTGCCGCCGCCATCAATGAACGGAGCCGCACCGGGGCGCTCATCAAACGCATCGTGAATCTGACGGCCACTGAGCACGACGCCGAATGGAAATGCGAAATAACCGCACTGGCGGCACGGGCCGCAGCAATGACAGGCGACGTCCGCCATGCTAGCGCACTCGCAGAGCAGTCGGCCGCCATTGCGCGCGCCATATTCGATATCCAGTCGCGCGCGACCGCGCTAGCCTCGGTGGCCGAGGCAGCGGCTGCGATCGGCTACGAGGCCGCAGACCGCCTGCTCCAACGTGCGGACGACGCCGCGGCGTCTATCGATCACGCCGCCGATAGACTCCGGGCGCTGGGCCAGAATACGAAGACAGCAGCCATGCTCGGCCACACTGATCGTGTCTACAAATTTGCCCATCAGATGGAAGACTTCGATTTCATCGACACCTTTATCCCCCCGGACAATCGGTCACCGCTCTTTGAGTGGGCGATCGAGGCCCTTGTCATGGTTGGCGATTCCGATCATGCGGCTGCATTGCTCGCGCGAGGCGAGCAAATCAGCATAGTCGACCTCGACGAGGAGTCAGCACGAGACCTAATACCACTGGTCAAGGTAGCTGCGGCAGGCGGCCTTATCACCCAGGCGGTTGGGCTCGCGGACAGGGTGGAGGCACTCGTGCCTACCCTCGAGACTGAGTTCCAGTCCGAGGCACTGGCAGTTGTCGCACAAGCGCGAGCGGCTACGGGCGAGCTCGCCCGTGCCACGTCGTTGCTCGACCGCGCCGAGGAAATCGCATATTCCATCCCCTATGACTGGAGAGATGGGATCCTGGTCTCGGTGGCCGTGGCGGCCGGCGCCGTCGACGTGAACCGGGTCGGTCGAATTGTCAAAGCCATCGTCGATCCTTACCAGCAAGCCCTGGCTCTGGCGCTGACGGCGGAGTGTCACCCTCCTGCCCGCCGCACACAATTGCTGGCACAGGCGTTGCGGTTGGCGAACTGGTATCTGCCGGTGCGGCCCTTGGTTGAGCTGGTGCCGGAAGCGCTGCCGGTCATCGTGACCGAGCTGGAGACCGTGCAGGCCCGCGATCGGGCTTGACGCCTCGGAAGCCTGACCGCCAACATCCACCGGCGGTGCTGCTGTTCCCGGCGGTGTTCGGATTGACGCTGGTGAACTACCTCATCGGCCGGCGGGGGGAGGCGGTGTGAGCCACCGCGCGCCGACGTGGACGTCGACCAGCGGCCGGACCCCGGCGACCGGCGCGGTGATCCGGACCACGGTGCTGGTCGTCGGGGCGGTCATCGTGGTCGCGCCGCTGGTGTGGGCCGGGCTGTCGTCGTTCAAGGGCCCGGCCGAGCTGGCCGCGCAGCCGCCGACGCTCTACCCGCACGACCCCACCGCCGACGGCTACACCACCGGCCTGGCGGCGTTCGACTTCCCGCGTTTCCTGGCCAACAGCGTCATCGTGACGGCGGCGGCCACCGCGCTCACGCTGCTGATCAACTCGCTGGCCGCGTACGCGTTGGCCAAGTACAACTTCCGCGGCCGCAACCTGCTGTTCCTGATCACCTTGGCCACCATCATGATCCCGCTCCAGGTGATCCTGCTGCCGGTCTACCAGGTGGTGTCCTCGCTGGGCCTGACCAACTCGCTGCTGGGCATGATCATCCCGCCGGCGGCCACACCCACCGGGGTTTTCCTGCTGCGCCAATAAATGCTCAGCCTGCCCGACGCGACCCTGGAGGCGGCCCGCATCGACGGCGCCGGCGAGTTCCGCATCTTCTGGCGCATCGTGCTGCCGGTGGCCATCGCGCGGTTCGCCGGGCAGCAGGCCATTCCGTTCAACCAGATCCTGGCCGTGTCGGTGGTCTCGATCGTGCCGGTGATCGTGCTGTTTCTCCTGCTGCAACGGCAGATCATCGCCGGGCTGGTGCGCGGCGCGGTCCGGTGAGCAGCCGCCGCGGCTCCTCGGCCAGCGGGGCCGGCTGGAATCATCTCACGTCCCCTCAGCCGACAAGGAAACTCAGGCTCCCCTAACCTCGACCGGGCGAGGGAGAGGATGTGATGCGATCGCCACGACGAACGCTCGAACTCCTTGACAGGGCAACGTCGAAACAGCGATGCTGCACCCGTTGTCTTCACTGGAGGCCGGGTGTCCGATCTGCCCCGCTCCCGTCGCATCTGCCGGACGTGACCGTCGAGTCCCGAACCATGCGGAACAGCTGTTCCGGATGAGGGCTCGGCGGACCCCTCACCGGACGGCACAAGCGAAAACGGGAGCACAGATGAACAACGACCGAATTGGCGCGAAGCTTCGGTCGGCACTCGGCCATGCCTTCGGCAGCCGCACGGTCATCGCCGGCGAGCAGGGCTACGACGACGCGCGGCGGGTCTGGAACGGCACGGTGGACCGGCATCCGGCCATGGTGGCGTTCTGCCGCACCAGCTCCGAGGTGGCGGCGGCGGTGTTGGCGGCGAGGGAGGTCGGCGTGCCGCTGTCGGTTCGCGGCGGCGGGCACCAGGTCGCCGGACTGTCCGTTTGCGACAACGGACTCACCGTCGACCTGTCGGCGATGTGTTCGGTGTCGGTGGACGGCGGCATCTCGCACGCCGGCGGCGGCAGCCTGCTGCGGCACGTGGACACGGCCAACGCCCAGGCCGGCGTGGTGGTGCCGGCCGGTGTCGTCTCGCACACCGGGCTCGGCGGCCTCGCCCTCGGCGGCGGATTCGGCTGGACGTTCCGGAATTTCGGGCTGACGTGCGACAACATCGTCGGCGCCGAGATGGTCACGGCCGACGGCCGGATCGTGCTGGCCGGCGAGCAGCACGACGCCGACCTGCTGTGGGCGCTGCGGGGCGGCGGCGGCAACTTCGGCGTGGTGACCCGGTTCGACCTGGGCAACCACCCGCTGCGCGACGTCCTGTTCGGACAGGCCGTGTTCGCCGTGGACGACCTGCCCCGCGGCGTCGAGCACTACGTGCGGACGATGGCCGCCATCCCGGACGCCATGTCCAGCATCTGCATCACCCGGCTGGCCCCGCCGATTCCGGGCCTGCCGCCGGAGGTTGTCGGGCGGCCGGTGGTGATGATCGACGCGGTCTGGTCCGGCGACATCGACGCCGGCGAGGAGCCGATGCAGCGGCTGGTCGGCGACGGCCAGCCGCTCACCGCCCGCATCACGCGGATGCCCTACACCGCCGTGCAGACCATGCAGGACGACCTGCACCCGCACGGCCGCGGCAACTACAACAAGTCCCGCTATCTGACCACAGTGGACGACACCGCGATCAAGGCCCTGCAGGAGGCCGGCAACACCGTGCCGGGACAGCACTCCCAGATCGAGATCCTCCGGCTGGGCGGCGCGGCCGGCCGGATCGACCCGAACGCGACGGCGTTCGCCCACCGGGACGCGGCCTACATCCTCAACATCGTCGGCGCGTGGACCGACAACACCCTCGCCGACGCGCACGTGGCCTGGGTGCGGGACACCTACAAGGCGTTCGACCCGGTGGGCTCGGACGCCGGGTACATCAACTTCCTGGACGCCGAGCCGGATCGGGCCCACAGCGTCTACCCCGAGCCCACCTACGCCCGGCTGCTGGAGATCAAGCGCCGGCTCGACCCGGATGCGGTGTTCCGGGGCAACGTGCCCATCACAGTGTGATTCAATGATCCGGTGGCGGAGCTGGAATCGTTGCCGGAGCTGATATTCGAGGTCGCCGACGTGCTCAACCTGCGAGCCGCCGGCGAGGCCGGTCTGGTCGACCTGCCGACCTCGGAGCTGACGATCCTGCGGCTGGTGACGGTGTTCCCCGGCTGTGGGGTCGTCTTCCTCACCGATCGCACACGCATGCACCAGGCCAATGTCAGCGCCACCGTGCGCTCGCTCGTCGGTCGCGGACTCGTGGTCAAGGAAACCGACGAGCGCGACCGGCGAGCGGTGCGCCTGTTCCCGTCGGAACAGGCCAATCGGGATCTCGAGGCGCTGCGCCGGACCTGGCTGCGGCGGCTGACGGCCGCGTTCGACGCAGCCGGAATAGCCGAGCGCGATCGCGCCCGGCTAGTGACGGTGCTGC
>Ga0307511_10001060_pt1 | contig 29235 bp, 37 predicted proteins | sample 13_EM_MG_FD_200266 | JGI IMG/M metagenome (GOLD analysis project Ga0307511, IMG submission 200266) | Populus trichocarpa ectomycorrhiza microbial communities from riparian zone in the Pacific Northwest, United States - 13_EM | ecosystem: Host-associated > Plants > Roots > Unclassified | place...
GACGTCGGCGATAATGAGTGCGTCTTCGTACTGGAAGCGCTTTGATTCCGCGATGACTTCGCCGTTCTCACAGACGATCGCATGGCCGTCCCAGGTCATGTCCGTCGTTGATTCTCCGTAACCGCAACCTGCGTAAGCGTAGGCGGCTATGCATTTTGCAGACTGCGATGTACACAAAAGTCTCCGATAACCTGCCTTGCCGATCGTGGCGTCGCTGGCGGAGAGATTCGCAAGTATCGTAGCGCCGGCGAGCGCCGCATATGTGCTGGGGGGGATAGGTACCCACAGATCCTCACAAATCTCGGTATGCAGCACGAAGTCGGGTAAGGCGGTCCACTGAAACAGCAGATCGTTGCCAAAGGGCGCGCGGAGACCGGCCACCTCGATCGTGTCGCGTACGGTTTGAGCTCCTGAAGTGAATTGCCGCTTCTCGTAGAACTCGCGGTAATTCGGTAGATACGTCTTCGGAACGACGCCCAGCAACGCGCCCCGACAGACCACCAGCGCGCAATTGAACAGCCGACCTTCCGAGCGCAATGGCGCCCCGACAATCAGGACGGCTTGCAGCTCCCGGCTCGCCTCAATGAGCTCGCCGACAGCCAAGTCGACGCTATCGAGAAGAGCGTCCTGAAGAGCGAGATCGTCATTTGAGTAGGCGGATAGTCCCAACTCGGGAAACAGGACGAGTGTGGATTTGCAGCTGACGGCCCGGCGCGCCAGCTCAAGTGTGCGGCGCACATTCGTCGCAGGCTGCGCGATCTCTACGCGCGGCGTGCAGACGGCGATCCGCACGAAACCGTGGGTATAAATGGACTCGAATCCATGATCGCAGCTCACGACGCTATCAACCGTTGTAGAGGTCGTGAATGCACGGGGCTTGGGTGCGGCCGCTGGGGGAGCTCAGTAGCTGCCGCACGGACGATTGCCGTGAGCAAAAGGTTCATGGGTCCTCGACCGATGTCGGGTGGTCTTCGGTTTCGGTTCCGCTCATGCTGTGCGATCCGGACTTGCCCGCCCAGTCGGAAAACTACCTACGGCGCTGCGGAGAATGCGACTTCACCGGGCAGCTATCGCATGGGAGCTTTCATCGAATCGGATTCTGCGATGCCCGCAAAGGCTGTACGAAGGAGTTGCCATGACAACGCGGAAAGTGAAATTGTCATTGCTTTACACGACCGGAACCCCGGTCAAATGGTTGAGAAGTGCTGTCGCCCGTGTAGATCAAGGTGTCGCGCAATTGTGTGCAAGTCAATGGCAATGCATGCAGGCAGTGCCCATTGCACAACCCGCGAATGTGTACCGTCACAGACGACTACTTGGAGGGCACTGACGACGAATGACCTCAGCACGCGCTTGCCTCCTACTGGATCTTTACCAGCTCACGATGGGGCAGGCCTATTTTCATCTGGGCATGAAGGAAACGGCCGTATTCGAGCTGTTCGCCCGCAGGCTGCCAACTGCCCGGCGGCGTCAACTCGTTGACTTCGGCATGCGTCGGGCGCACGAAGCGGATGCCGGACTATACGCAGCGCGGGCCGCCTATCTCGCCGGATTTGACGCTACGGCTACTGTTGAAGCGGGGCATCGTTTCGCTATTCCGCTCTCCGGCACCATGGCTCATTCGTTCATCGAAGCGCACGATAGGGAGGAGGATGCGTTTCGAGGTTTCGTGGCGAATCAGCACGAAGGCACAGCTTCATACAGCCGTGTTTTATTATGGTGCAACGTTTGCCGTGGTCGGCAGCGTGGCGCTGCTCCGGGTACTTCCGAGGAATCACAGTCGCGCAAACGAGGCTGACGCAGAATAGCGTCAGCCTCTATTACGAACCGGCTATGCGAGTAGCCCCGGGTGGCCCAATCGTGCGCTCCACTCGGGCCGATCAGGAAACTTCAATGGATTCCTGGTTTCGCTGGCGGGAGTGTTACAAGATGGACGAGCGACTTCGGTTTGTGGCTCGGTTGCTGGATGGGGAGAAGATGGCGGTGCTGTCCGAGCACCGAGGACCTAGTGCGCCATAAGCACCGGGACCTCGGCGCCCCCCAGCACGCGTTCGGTAGCTCCACCGAAGACGAGTTCGCGCATTCTCGGGCGACTGTATGCTCCCATGACGAGAAGGCCTGCCCCGATCTGTTGTGCCTTCGTCAAAAGCTCTTCGCCAATGTGCGAGGAGGGAGATTCGAGGAAAATTGGCTCCACGGCAGGATGATGCCGCCGCAGAGTCGTAGTCAGACGCTCTGTTCCATTGCGGTCGATTGAACCGCTCTCAGCCGCACTGATGATCACTACTTGTTTTGCACGAATCAGGAATGGCAACGCCGCGCTAACTGCCCGGGCCGCTTCGCGCGTGGACTTCCACGCGATCGCGACTGTCTCGAGAGACGGCGGCCTCGAACCCGGGATGAGCACCGGTCGACCTGAATCGAAGAGGGCCGCTTCGAGCGCTTCCGCGGTGAGGGAGTCACTGCCGGTTGGGTGCCCCACGACGAGAAGGTCGGAAGTGCGTCCATAGGCTGCAACCCATTCCGCCACCTTGCCGATCTGGCGATGCCAACGGGCGGTGACCTTGCCAACAGCAGGCCCGACGATATCTGTGGGAATCTGCTTGCCCATGTTCGCATATGATCTCAGAAAGCCAGCCATGTTCCGGGCTTCCATGCGCCCTCAACATCAATGAGATGCGCGGTCCGAACATTGATCGCGACCATCCCTCTCATTCTCTCGGTCGAACGGCTCAGAACAGTGCCGGTTGTCATGTCGATTGCAACAGGTCGCTTCAGTCGTGAAAGTCAATCCGCCGATGCTTGCGAAAGCGGAGCGATTCAAGGTGCCGTTATACACAACGCTTGCAATGTTCTCTCCGGGTGGAGCAACGAGCGTAAAGGGTGACAGAATTCCGGTATTTCCCGTATAGGTGTGGGTAGCTGTTCCGATTGGGGTGCCGTGAGAGTCAAAAGCCCGAAGGCTGGCCGAAATATTCAGACCGCTTCCGATAATCTCAACAGTTATCGATCGGACTTGGACAAGAAACTTGATATGCAAATCGCCCGCCGAGTCGCCGCCCAGCAGCAAGCCTCCGACCGGAGGAATACCGCAGAATCCACAACTTGGTGGGCCTTCCGAGATTTCAACCAGATCAGATGAGGAGTCGAACACAACTCCAAGTGACTCGAATTGATTATTGATGCGACTTAGAAGTGTCGTACCTGGTGTACCGTATTCACCATTCAGGTTCTCAGGGATCAGTGTTCCATCGGGAAACGTAATGAAATCCATTGAAATCGCGTCTTGAGTTGCCCCTGCCAAGATGCGCTCCCCTACCATAGACTCTGCGATGATGCGGTGCCCCTTTCTCGTCGGATGGATGCCATCCCAGAAGAGATACCCATCTGGCTCATCGCAGACGGGATGCACGACAACTCCGAACGTCAGGCAGGACTCCTGTACGTTGGTGAGGCCAAATCTTTGCGGCGCAACGACGATCTGGTGAATCAGGCTATTCGTGTCAAACGGCCTCAGTTGAATGTGCGGCAGCGTCGACAGTGACTCAAGCGCATGGTGCAGTCCACCATTGTATGCTGCGGTAAGTCGGCTGGCCGCGCGCTGCGCGACGGGGCCGGCTGCACGGACCGCTGGTGATAGACCCAAATCGGGCACGTTCAGAACGAGGAAATCGCGCGCGCCCGCGGACCACAGGGCTCGAATGTTGTCGGCCACCGCAGCCAAGGCCTGCTGGATGATGCCGCTGCTCTGAGAACCGGTCGGGTCCGTCGACAACGCCTGAAACGCATCGTAAACGTCATCCTCCCCAATCCAGATGACGTACGTCGCCTCATCGGGTACGTGGCGCCTAAAGTTTGTCAGGAAGATCCCCACTTGGGTACCGAGATCGAATGCCGCAAACGCCGGCGCATCGGGCCGCGCTCGTGCGCGCCCGACGGCGTAGTTAGTGAAGATGTGCGGAGCGCGTAACGCGGGTTTGCCGCTGGCCGGAGTCTTCAAAATTGCCGTGGCTTGCTCCGCCCACGTCGCCCCGTTACTGAAGTGGTGGCCACCTATGGCGTAAGGCGCGTCGGGCACGGGCGCAAAGGGAGGTTGGGACACTGCGCCAAACGCGATGAAGTGGTTTCCGGGATCGGAGAGACCGTCGCCGAAGAAAATCAGTTCCCGCTCGCGGTCCCGATGGGATTCGGCCAACGCGGGTGTGTATACGAGAGCCGCGACCAGCAAGGCGAGGATCAGCTGGGGGTAACTGCGGAGCGTCATGGTTGAGACTCCCTATAAGGTCATCGAATGCTGGGCCAGCTGCCACCAAATCGGTATCCGGAGTTTCCGCAATGGCCGCCGTTCAAACACGCACGCATATTCATCTCACACCGGAAAGAGATCATCCCTAACAATCGATTACGCTCAAAGCGCTATCACACAACACTGAAGTTCCAACCGTGCGGTCCCTCTGCACATGCGGTGCTGATCGCAACGCAACAAAAACGCTATTGCTGACTCCTCGTCAGCGAGCACGATGGCGTGGGTTGCATCAGCATGTTGTTGAATGTGCCACTCCAAGACCTCGTTGAGGGTGGCTGCGATCGTCGGTGTTCCGAGCGGTGGGCGAGATGCCTCGATCGGCTTCCAGACGGTGGCAGCCGGGCTTGGGCGACTGGGCAGAGCACTCACAACCGTCAGGAGTGCCTCCGATGATACCTGAGGGACTAGGCGTGTGGCCGTATCAGCAGTTCGTTGCATTCGGTGTCCAGAGCGGAACCCGCGTCAGCCAGAGTCCCATTCGAATGGCAGGTAATCCACCCCGAACGTGCGGCCAGTGTGATATTTGTAAGTCTCGCCCTTGCGAATCCGAAGGTTGTGGAACCGCTTCAGGAACTCCTCAACGACAATGCGAATCTCGCGCTTGGCGAGATGGATGCCGAGACAGGTGTGAGCGCCGGTCCCAAAGGCGATCTGGCGCGGCTTGCGATCGATATCGACCACATGTGGGTTGGGAAACATCTTTGGGTCACGGTTGGCGAGAGACAGCGGCATGTTGATTTCCTCGCCCTTGTGCATCGGGACACCGTGGAAGACGAAGTCCTGAGCCACCACGCGGTGCGTCACCACGACTGAAAAGGCTCGGACGAACTCCTCGACCGCGTTCGCAGTCAATTCTGGATTGCCACGCAGCCGATCCTGCAACTCCGGATGGGCGGCAAGGTGGCGCATCGTCCATCCCAGCGTGCTGTAAACCGTGTCGAGCCCGCCGACATAGAGGACATAGAGCATCCCCATGGCCTCGAGGTGTTCGAGCGGCCGGCCTTCAAACTCGCCGGTGACGATGGCCTTGATCAAGGCGTTGCAGGGTTGCTTGCGCTGCTGCGCGAGGAATTCCTCAAGGTAGCCGTAGATCGAACGCGCCGCCCGCGCACGCGACGCGACATCAGGACCGCGCATCAGCGCATTCTCCCATTCGAGGAAGTCCGGCAGCATGGCGTGTGGCATGCCCATCAGGTCGAGGAAGATGTACGAGGGGAAGGGCAATGCGAAATCCTCTATGAACTCGCAGCCTTCCTTGTCTGCGAACTTGGCAATGAGCTTCTCGCAGGCCGCGCGGACCGGCGCATCCAGGAGGTTGACCGCTTTAGGCATGAAAAGGGGATTGAGGATGCGCCGGTAGCCAAAGTGTCGGGGCGGATCGATCTCGATCGGGTTGAGTCGTAGATTGACGCCCAGCAGGTCCGCGATCATGCCCGGGCGCTCGGCGGAAAAATGCTCATGGTCCATGAACACTTCGGAAATGAGGTCATAGCGCGTCGCGATCCAGCCCGGCCGGCCATAACTCGCATCGGTCGCCCAGATGATGGCCGGGCCGTCATGAAGCCGGGTGACGGCCATGTAGGGATCGTCGAGTTCGGCAGTGAACGCGTCGAAACAGTGGTCCCACACCAACTCAGCCGGAATGTGATCCGGAACCCTCTCGTTCGTCATGGAATTTGTACCCATGTTTCTCGACTCCTTCCGAAATTTCGCTTCACGCACCGGTCAGGAGATTGTTGCTGCGGATCGCTCATGCGATCACATGAACTGTGCTCGCCTGCGGGCCCTGATCCCCGGCTTCCTCGGCAAAGCGCACCTCGGTCCCCGTTGTCAGGTCTTTAAACCGGCCACCTACCACGCTGTTACGATGGAAGTAGATGAAGCGCCCGTCTGCGGTTTCGATTCGACCCGAACCATGCTCGGTATCGAGCTCGCAGATCCGTCCATGCGCGGGTTCTGTGTGACTCTTGACATCTCCACGCCGTTTGCGTTCGTAGTCCTCGATCTTGCGCCGAACAGCTTTGAATGCATCACGCAGCGCGACGTAGGGATCCTCATGGGCGTGGTCGGCCGGATGAGCGTGTTGGATCGCGATCACCGTATCGGGAAGAGTAATGTCGATGTGGAAATCATACAGCGCTCCCTGGTGCTTGTGATGAGAGGGGGGCTGCACGGCGACATGACAATGCATGATCTGTCCGCTGAACTTGTCGAGCCTCGAGGCAAGCTCGCGAATGCGAGTTTCAAGTGCGGGCGAAGGATCCATATGGCGGAAGGTAATCTGCAGTGGAAGCTTCATTGTCGTCTCCGCGCTGAGTGTTATTGGATGATTCCCCGCACACGATGCAATTTAAATACGCACATCTACATAATGTTGACTGCATGCTGCCCGCGATGACGCTAGCGTCAGCAGGTATGCGTCGTCTAAGGTTGGGGTAGCGGGACCGTGACCACGCGGACACCGCTTCGCTTCCGCGATATGGGCGCCGTAAATCGCGGTGGTTTCACTACCAGGACATCGCAGCGCAGGCGATCGAGAGCCTGCTCCGCCGTGTTGCCTATGAGCGCCCGCTGGAGTCCGGAACGTGAGATCGTGCCCATCACGACGATGGCGCTTCGGATCTTGCGCGAGATGGTGTCGATGGCATCCACAGGATCTCCGCTGACGAGATGTCTGGCGCTGCGCCGGATGCCGGTCAGCCGAAGAACTCGATCGAAACGGGCTTTGGCATCGGAGATGATTCGCCGCTCGAGTTCAGCGCCGAGCTCGGGGCGCGTCTTGATCGATGCGACGATGTCTGGAGCTGGAGCATATGCATGCAGCGCGTGCAACCGGCCCTTCAGAGCCGCCGTCAAGGCAGCGCTGGCGCTCAGGATCTCATCATCCAGTGCGGCAGGCTTGTCCGCGTGAGTCGGGTCCAGCGCCGCCAGCACAATTGCCTTATGGTACCGGCGCGGTGATTTGACCAACAGCACAGGAACCGGGCTCAGACGCAGCAGTTCCCAATCCGTGAAGGCCAGGAACCACGCAAGACGATGTTTTGCTTTATGGTGCTCGGCGACGATCAGGTCGGCTTTGATCACCAGCGCCCGGCGCAACACGGCTTCATGCGCCGGGTAGTCCCATTCGGCAGTTACTGACACCGTCAAATTCTCTGCGCGCAGCTTTGCGGCGATCCGCTCGAGCTGCCCGCGACAAGCCTCCCGCTGTTCGCGTTCGATGGTTGCCGCGCTCATTGCGCTGGGAAGACCGATGTAGATCGACTCTGTCAGGGCATGAAACAGATCGAGCTTTGCTCCAAGTGCCTGGGCGAGTTGGGCGGCTTTTGTAACCGCAGGCTGCGATTTAGCGACCGGGTTCTTAATGGCAACCAGAATGCGCCGGATGCGAGGCATTGTTCGGACCTCGAAGATCAACCCTCAATGTTCTATTCAGGCACGCGCGGTGGTTCAGGCGCAATGAGTATCAGTCCTGATGTCCCTGCTGCATGCGATCTGCTAATCGTGCGTCGCTGCCAGAAGGAGCTGAGCGCCAAATGGTCCGCATCTCCAGCAGGGTCGCCAGCGGTTGGCGACCGGGACGCGACGAAGTGAGTACTGCACAGGAGAGGGAGGATGAGTAAGTCACCGATCCACAAGCCGCGCCGTCGGAAGAACCCTATCGCGCCGCCCGACAGCACAGCCGATGCCATCATCGAGACGCAAGATGAGCAACCTGCGGAGCAAACCCCGGAGTTCATTGAGCACAATGAACGTCATGCGCTAGTCCGCCAACGCGCCTACTACCTCGCCGAGCAGCGGGGTTTCGAGCCGGGTCGCGAGATGGATGATTGGCTGGTGGCCGAAAGGGACGTCGAGCGCTCGTCGGTCTCACATACGGGTGAAGAAGGTCCGACTCTGTGCGGGGATTGAGGTCAACTCTCGCGTGCAACGACTTCGAGTTTTGTCAAAGTGTGGGTAGCGAGGGTGTCAGCCGTGAGCACCCATACGCGCGTTGGCACTACCTTGAGACGATGAGGCAGGCGCGACCGAGCTACGTAAAGTACCGATTCAGTTCCGTTGCCCGCGGGATTAGTGTGTTGCGGGTGTAATTACGGTTAACGGGAGAATTGCCATGACAAGAAGTGCCGTTACATTTTGCTCGATGCAGGCGCTTATGACGGCCGTCGCATTCGCGATGACTGGCGGCAGTGCTATTGCACAGCAGGCTCAGACCCCAGAGGTGAAGATTGAAGCCGGACGTTCGGTGCAACGGGTTGGGACTTCAACCATAGGAGCTCCGATCGAGCTCGTACAGCTTACACGCCGGGTGAGTTATGCGGATCTCGACCTGACTACGCATCGCGGTAAGCTCGACTTGGAAAGGCGAATCAACGACACGGCAAAAGCCGCTTGTCAACAACTTGATACGTTGTATCCGGTGGGCACGACAGAGGGCCCGGGAGAGCAGGGTAGGTCCTGCGTCAAGGATGCGGTCCACGGCGCAATGGTACAGGCGCAGGCATCTATCGCTGCTGCGGAGAAAGCCAAAGCCATTCGTACTGCTGAGGGCCCCGCCAAGTAGGCGTCCCCGGTCGATCGACAGAGAATGGTGTGAGGTGCCGCCGTTCTTTGTCGGCGTGACGCCGGCTCGGACAATGTGTGGAAGCTCGAGCTGTTCGTCGGCGTGGGAGCCGCTCGCGTGCGCGAGCTGTTCGAGCAGGCACGACAGAAAGCCGGACTTGGCAGATCGCACCGCCATCCTGCTCCTGCATGCCCGCGGCATGAAGCTCGGCACCGATGTGGATTTGCGCGTGGTCGGCCAGCGCACACCGGGATTCGTGGGCGCCGATCTTGCCAACATCGCGAATGAAGCGGCGATCCGGGCGTTGCGACACGGACACACAGCCGTGACCATGCCGGACTTCGAGGAAGCCATCGATCGCGTCATAGCAGGGCGGGAAAAAAAGCACCGCGTGTTGAACGCGGAGGAAAAGTGGCGCGTGGCCGTGCATGAATCGGGTCACACGCTGGTCGCGCTCACCGTTCCGACCGGTGAGCCGCTGCACAAGGTGTCGATCATTCCGCACGGCGTGGCGGCACTTGGCTTTACGCTGCAAGTGCCGGTAGAGGAGAAATTCCTCTCCACCGAACAGCAATTCAAAGACCAACTCGCCATACTGCTCGCCGGGCGCGTCGCCGAGGAGTTGGTTCTCGGCGGCATATCCAGCGGTGCGCAGAATGATCTGGAACACGCCAGTGAGATCGCGCGATCCATGGTGACGCAACTGGGAATGAGCGAGAAGCTTGGGCCGCTGACCTACGGTCGGCGCAAGCAGCTGGCCTTCCTTGGGGTCACGGGCGAGGAGGAGCGTAATTTCAGCGAGGACACCGCGCGGATCATCGATGGGGAGGTGCGCGCGCTGGTTGAGGAAGGCCAACAGCGCGCACGCGAGATTCTGTCGGCCCGTCGTCCGGGGCTCGATGCACTGGCAGCCGCGCTGCAGGAACGGGAGGTCATGAATCGTGATGAGGTCGAGCTTCTACTGGGAGAACAAGCCCGCAAATCTCCCGGGCCGCCGGCCGCGGACAACAAGTGATTACCTCAGTCCGGTGGATTCTACGTATTGAAAAGGAGTGAAGGCTGGCCTGAACTGTCCTTCGACACCGAGTTGGCGGGAGTGAATCCCGAAGGAGCGAAGATGCAGATCGAAGGCGGCATTACGATGGGGCTCGGATATACGTTGGCGGAAGAGGTTCGCTTTGACGACCGGAGTGCGGATGCTTCGGTTGCCGATGGCAGCCGATCACGTCCGTCAAGCGATTCAACGCGGAAGTGACACGCATGCGTAGGCGGTTGACGTTTCTGGGTGCCGCCGGCACGGTGACGGGTTCGCGTTATCTCCTCGAGCTCGAGGGGCGCAGGATCCTGGTTGACTGCGGACTCTTCCAGGGCTACAAGCAATTGCGGCTGCGGAATTGGTCTGCACTGCCTTTCGATCCGGCGAGCATTGAAGCGGTCGTGCTCACTCACGCTCATATCGATCACAGCGGATACCTTCCTCTGCTGGTGAAGCGGGGGTTCACCGGACCGATATTTTGCTCGACGGCCACATTGGAGTTGTGCCGCATTCTCCTGCCTGACAGTGGACATCTGCAGGAGGAGGAGGCGAAGTTCGCCAACCGGCGTGGCTTCTCCAAGCACAAGCCGGCGCTGCCGCTGTATACACGAGCGGACGCTGAAGCCTGTCTCGAGAGGCTCAAGCCGGTGGAGGTCGGGCGCGGCTTCGAGCCCGCCCCAGGTGTCAAAGTCGAATTGCGGCCCGCGGGACACATCCTGGGGGCGACGTTCGCGCGGCTCGAACATCAGGGCCTGTCGATTACGTTTACGGGCGATCTCGGGCGCGCAACCGATCCGGTGATGAAACCACCGGCCATCCCCGGACCGACTGACTTCCTCGTCACGGAATCCACGTACGGTGATCGGAAGCATCCACCGCTCGATCCGCAGACCGAGCTCGGTCACTGGCTCGCCGGTGCCTGTGCACGCGGTGGCGTTACAGTCATACCTGCATTCGCGGTGGGCCGTACGCAGGCGCTGATGCTGCACATTGCGCGGCTGAAGGAGCGGCGCGCGCTGCCGGATGTGCCTGTCTACCTCGATAGTCCGATGGCGATCGATGCGACGGCGCTCTATCAGAGGTTCAACAGTGAGCATCGACTGACGGAAGAGGAGTGCCGACGGATGTGCCAGGCGGCGCAACTCATCAACACCCCCGAGCAGTCGAAGGCCCTCGATCAGCGCGGCGGTCCCATGATCATCCTGTCAGCCAGCGGCATGGCGACAGGAGGACGAGTTGTTCACCATCTCGCCGCTTTCGCGGGGGATGCGCGCAATCTCATTCTGTTGTCCGGCTTTCAGGCGGCGGGAACCCGCGGCGCGGCGCTCGCGGCCGGGGCCGGCTCGATCCACATCCACGGACAGGAAGTTGCGGTCAAGGCACAAGTAGGGCAGCTTGCCGCCTCATCCGCGCATGCGGATGCAGATGAGTTGCTGGCCTGGATGCGAAACCTCCCGGCTGCGCCACGCCAAACGTTTGTGACTCACGGCGAACCTCATGCGAGCGACGCGCTTCGTTACCGGATTGATCATGAGCTCGGTTGGAATGTCATGGTCCCAGAGCATCAGGAAGGGGTCGACCTCGATCAGTTCGCCGCAAAAACCGTGGAGCCATCCGGCATATCCTGAAGGGGAGACACATATGGAATTTTTCCAGGTCGTGCAGCAGCGTCGCGCAGTGCGCCAGTATCACTCCACTCCCGTGGAAACCACACTGATTGAGCGTCTGATCAACACAGCCATTCTTGCGCCGAGCGCAATGAATCTGCAGCCTTGGTCCTTTGCCGTTGTCACCGACTCGAGTCGCATCGATGACTACGCGCGTCGCGCGAAGGAGCATATTATCGCCAACCCGCAGGCGCTGCATTTGCCGGCGCAAGCGCTCGCCATGTTGAACGACTCCGAGTTCAGCATCTTCTATCACGCTCCTGTGCTCCTGCTCGTACTAGCGAAGGCAGATGACTCGCAGGCCCGCGAAGATTGTTGCTTGGCGGCCCAGACGCTCATGCTCGCGGCTCGCGATGCCGGCCTGGGTACATGCTGGATTGGCTTCGGGCGGCCGTGGCTCGATCTGCCGGATACCAAGAGGGAGCTGGGACTGCCACACGAGTATCACGTCGTCGCGCCCATCGTGATGGGGTATCCAGCCGCTTGGCCGGAATCGCATGGACGAAATGCCGCCGATATTCGCTGGATGCACTGACTCGTTAGTTTGGAGACAGACGATGAAAGACAAAGCCGGCGTTTGGATCGATCATCGTAAAGCCGTCATCGTCTTGGTGACTCCGACCGGGGAGCATACCTCGGTCATTGTCTCCAAGGTCGAGAAGCACCCGCAGCGCTCAGGGGACTCGCCTCTGGGGGCGAGCTACGAATCACGTCAGGTACCGAGGGACGATAGTCGCCAGAGGGCGCTCACAGGACACCTCAACATCTACTACGACACCGTGATCGCGGCTCTTCGCAATGCCGGGTCGCTCTTCATTTTTGGTCCGGGAGAGGCGAAGGGCGAGCTGAAGAAACGGTTCATGAAGAACAAGCGCGGCGCACGAGTCGTCGCGGTTGAGACGGTGGACAAGATGACCGATCGGCAGATTGCTATCAAGGTTCACCAGTATTTCTCACGCTCGGCCGGGATGACTGGCTAGATCTAACTACGCGGCGCCCTGGGCCAGCTACGGTCCCCGCCAGCCTTCATAGGCCGAATGGATAGGTATCCGGAAGGCCCTCGAGTTCTTTCGTCCCGAATGGCGTCACCGCGGTGGACTTGTCGAACCAAATATACTCATTGAATTGTCCCGGCAGATTCGCCTGGAAGTAGTGACTGGCCCGCTCGGTCTCCGGGCGATAAATCACGCCGATCGCGCGTTCCAAACGAGGTTCTTCCAATCTGCGGCGAAGCGCGTCCGGCGCCGGGTGGCGAAGTGGCAGCATGAACCGCGGACGCCCTGTCGTGTGGCAAAGCCATTCATAACTTCGCTCGAGCGCGGGCCGGACCGTCTTGATCTGCACCGGACCATCCCAATCGGATGCCGCCGCCACCGTTCCTGTGTTGGTTCCGAAACCGATCGAATAGACGGCTGTGCCGAATTCTTCGCGGCACAGTTGCCCGATATTGTATTCGCCGCGCGCGGACATCTCGGTCGCGGCCGCATCGCCGACATGTGAATTGTGGGCCCACACGATCGCTTTGGCTTTCGGTCCGTGGAACGTGAGCAGTGACTTCAACGTTTCGTGCATATGGCTGTCGCGCAGGTTCCAGGATGCGCGCGACCCGTAATACATGATGCGGTAGTAGTGCTCGGCGTTAGTGACCAGGCGGGCGTTCTGCACTGCGTCAAGGAAGCGTTCGCCGTCATGGACCACGTAGGCGCTGCGTTTGCGGAGGAGATCCTCCAGCATTCTCACCACATCCGTTTCGCAGTTTCGATAGCTCCCGCTCAGGGCCGCATGACCATAAGTCGCCGGATCGCTTTGCCAGGGCGTCAAGCAGCCATAGCGTTGACGGCCAATTCGCGCTGCCTCCGGGTCGACGCTTTCAAGATACTCCAGCACCGATCGGATCGACGTGTAGAGACTGTAGAGGTCAAGACCATACATGGCGATCCGCTTAGGCGCGGTCTTGGTTGTGTTGTATTCGTGGAGCCAATCCACGAATGAACGCACCTCATTGTTGCGCCACATCCACATGGGGAAACGGGCGAAGGCAGTCCACTCCGAGGCGGGGTATTCGAAATGTCGGACGTAGTGATCCAACCGCGCCACATCGGGCCAGTCCCCCTCTACGGCCACAAAACTGAATCCCTTTCGTTGGATTAATTCCTGGGAAATGCGGGCGCGCATCCGGTAGAACTCTGAGGTGCCGTGCGAAGCTTCGCCCAGCAACACCACCCTTGCATCACCTATCCTGTCCAGGAGCGGCTCGAGTTGCGCCACTTCGATTGAGTCAAAGGGTTCGCATTTATCGGCAATCGTCTTCGCCAATCCGTCATCCGGTGCGCGGCGAGCCTGTTTCGCTCTGCCTCGCACGGGCGCTGGTATCTCTTCGGGCAGCCAGCCTTCCTTGCCGATCAGCGGGACGAAGCGAACATCGGCGATGTCTTCCATCTTGAACGTGTCGTCGGAGGAGCGGGTCACGCGTACCAGTTCCTGGACCTGTTGATCACCGCCGACGGGGATGACGAGCCGACCTCCAACCTTTAGTTGCCGCTTCAGCGTGTCTGGAACGTCGGGGCCGCCGGCCGCTACGATAATGGCGTCGTACGGCGCATGCTCCGCCCAACCAAGCGTGCCATCGGCATGCCGCACGTGGACGTTCTTGTAGCCAAGCTCGGCCAGCCGCGAGGCTGCTGTTTCTGCGAGCTGTTTGATCCGCTCGACTGTGTAGACCTCACCAGCAATCTCGGCGAGCACGGCCGCTGCGTAGCCCGAACCGGTGCCGATCTCGAGCACCTTTTCGCCGCCCTCGAGCGCCAGGGCATCCGTCATCAGCGCTACGATGTAGGGCTGAGAGATGGTTTGCTCTGCCTCGATCGGCAACGGCGAGTCCTCGTAGGCGAATTCCTGGAGCTGACCCGGGAGAAACAATTCGCGAGGGACTCTTCGTACGGCGTTGAGGACCGATTCGGATCGTATGCCACGAGCGGCGATCTGCTGCTCGACCATGGTGCCGCGAAGGTTCGGAAAATCCGTCATGAGCCTTAGGTTCCTGCCACACGACCTGTAAAGCCACCTCAGTTTGCATCCGCAGGAGCATGTATCGCCGGCGGCTGTCGAGGCGCACCCAGACTTCATAATCCGGGGAAAATGGCGTCACGTCAGCTGTGGCTTATGCCTATTGGGCACGGCGAGCCGATCCCGGTTCGCTGAGGGTCGGCGACATCATGACGCGTCATCCGGTCCTGGCCCCGGACGATCTCTCAGTTGACTCGGCATTGGTCCAAATGCGCAAGAACGCGAGTGAGTGGTCCGATCAGACCGTAGGCGATTCCCGTGACCCAGCCCGGATCGGCAGTGCACCAGTAGACATCCTGCGGATGCAGATCGAGTACAAGTTTGCTGGTCGCATGGTGGGCGATGACGGCCGCATGAGTCAGCATGACCCCCTTGGGTTTTCCCGTGGTCCCACTCGTGAAATGCAGGAGTGCAACTTCATCAGGACGCGTGGGGATCGTCACGAAGTGTGACTCCGCAAGTCTCATGAGCTGTGCGAAATCGAGCGTGCCGGCCGGAAGCTCCGGCGTCCCTTCGTCGCGAACGACCAGTATGTGATTCAACTCGGGCAATGCATCGCGGATCGCGGCGACTTTGCGGCGAAAGAATGTATTGCTCGTGACGAGCACGCGAGCGTGCCCGAGTTGCAAGCGCGTCTTGAGCGGCTCAGGTCCGAACGCAGAGAACAGAGAGCAGTGCACGCCGCCCGCTTCGATGGAAGACTCCGCAGTCAATGCATCATGAACACCGGCAGCTTGGCACCCTCGAGGAGCTCTCGAGTCACGCCGCCAAGCACATGCTCACGCAATAAGCTGTGCCCGAAGCCGCCAACGACCAGAAGATCCGCGCGGGCCTCCGCGGCCGCCTCGGCAAGCTGCTGCGCAACTGGATCTTTCGATTCGCACAGTGTGCGCGGCTCTGCCGTCACGCCGTTCCAGGCGAGCTGCCGGGCCAAGTGATTTACGTCCTCCGAAACTGGGCTGCCGGCTTCCCCCGCGGTGAAGAGAATCACCCGCTCGGCCCTCACGAGCAGCGGCATGGCTGCCGTCAGCGCGCGAGCGCATTCTCCCGTTTCCTTCCAGCCGACAACGATGGTGCGTATCGAGCCCTCGATCGCGGAATCGGGAGCAATGACCACCGGACGCCCCGAGGTGGTCAACACTGATTCGATGAGGTTCGCAGGCATCAGATCGGTGTTGTGTTGTCGCCCCAGCACGGTCAGGTCGCTGTGCCTCGCGTGGAACAGCAAGCGGTCCTCGGAATCGTTGGTCTCCTCGAGCCACTGGGCTGACAGCTCTCGGGTACCGGCCGGCGAGTCCAGCATCGGAACCTGGCGTCTTTCGCAGAAATCCAGGAAGGCGCGAGCCGCGCTCGATGATAGCGCCTTGTCGCGTCGCTCCAGGCGGTCGAGCGTGGCGCTGATCCCCGCCCCGACGCAAAAATCAACGTGTGGAGACCGCACCGCCGCCTCGGAGGGCGTGAGCCTCAAGTGATAAAACTGCATGTGCGCGCGAAGAGGTTCGGCCAAGGCCAGTGCCGTCGCAAAAACGTTGACGTCCGTTTGCGTTCCGCTCGTAGGTACCAGAATACTCGTCATGTTGTTTACCCCATTTTCGCTATCTGCCGACTCTCCCCTGATCGCACAGCGGCTCACCAAGCACGACGTATGACGCCGCTGCTTGGTGACCCTTCCGACGGGTACTCATACTGGTTGGAGAGGCGACGGCCATTCAGCCGTCGCCCTCACGACTCAGACCCGTACTCTGAGCTCGTTTACGACGTTGGAGACACCTGGTGCGGACCAAGCCGTCCGCTGAGCCTCGTCGCGTTCAGCCCACGACTGGACCTCGCCACGCAACGTGACGTCCGATCCGCGTGTATCCACCGTGATGTGGTCAGCATCGACGTGTGCGATTCGGCGGAAAGCGTCTTCAATGCTGTGTTTGATGTCCTTCGCGTGGACCTTCGGTGTGATGGTAATCGAATTGAGTACAGTGATCACTCCGCTGAGGTGTCGCACAGCGCGTTCGGCCGCCTCCCGCTGATACTGCCATTCCACTGCTCCTTCGAGGGTGACCCGACCCTGTTGAACGACCGGCCTGATCTTCTCCCACGTGACCGGAAGTTCAAATTTCAGCGCCGCGACGGCCGCACGCGCGATCTGCGGATCCGTCGGCGCCCCTGCGAATTGCCGAACCTGAATATCGTTGGCCACCGCGGCGACTCCCTTGACGCGTTTGATGGCGACCTCGGCCTGAAACTTCTCGTAGAAGCTGCGGACGTAGCCGGTCAAGGTGACTTCACCGGTATTCACTTTGATGGCGATGTCGGTCTCATCCACTTCAGGACTCCATTTGAGCTCGGCTTCCACGTCCCGCCTGATGTCGGCATCGGACTTCATGTTGGTATCCTCCACGATTTAACGTTAAGCAACCGTACGCGGGTCACTGCACGCTGATCTGCTTGGGTTGGGCCTTTTGCGTTTGCATCTTCGGGATGTGAACCGTAAGAATTCCGTCCTTGCTTTCGCACCGGATCGAGTCGGCGTTGATGTTCTCCGGCAGCGTGAAGGCGCGCTCGAAGCTGCCGTAGAAGCTCTCGATGCGGTGGTACTTTTCGCTCCTGTCTTCCTTTTGCTGCTTGCGCTCACCCTTGATCGTGATCATCCCGTCGTCGAAGGTGACCTGCACATCTTCCTTCTTGACCGCCGGGAGTTCGGCACGGATCACGTATTCCTGGTCGGTCTCGCTGATATCAGCTGACGGCGACCACTCGAGCCTGCCGCCACTTGCTTCCCGTAAACCCCGTGGCCAGCGAGCGAAGCTGCTGGACATCAGACGGTTGAATACCGACTCGGTGTCCGCGAATGGTTCCCATTGAATCAGACTCATATAGTTCTCCTTCATTGATTCGGTCTATCAGTCATCGTATCAATGATGCGCCAGACATTGCCGTGGTGCGATCCGCGCATGTACGTATTGCGATCGGCCTTGTGGGCCCGCGAGTGAAGCCGGGGAGGCATCAGCCGACGACGCGGACTCGCTTGTCAGTCTGCAGCTGAAACCGCAACGAACATATGCTGCCCGTCACGATCAATGAGTACGGGCACACTTCTCGAGCCGACCTCCAAAGCCTGCAGCAGCTCCGCTTTGGTTCTCAGTGGTTTACTGTCCACGGCAAGCAGGACGTCGCCGACCTCAATCCCAGCGGCTGCGGCCCGGTCTGACACAGACATAACGACTAAGTAGCCCTGAGTTCGGAGGAGATGTCGAGCGCTGACCGATAATTGGTGTACGACGATGAGCTCGGACGGGGAGACAGTTTGAACCGGTAACCGGGAGGGCAGGGGTCGCCGCAATGAAGTGTTTGTAGTTCGAACACGCACTTCCGATCGACCGCGGCCTCGCCAGATTGTCAGCGTCGCCACCGACCCGGGCGTCAGGGAGGCTATCCCAGCGGCGAACTGCCGCGCTGACCCGATACTCTTTCCCTCGAAAGTGATGACAATATCGCCGACCCTGAGTCCCGCGCTTTCCGCTGGGCCATTCGCGGCTACGGTGTGAATGAGGACACCCCCGGACGGTGAACCGAACGCCTTGCAAAGTTGCGGATCAGTGTCCTGAAAACCTATGCCCAGCTCTGGACGGTCCACGTGTCCGGTGCGAATCAGCTGAGCTGCAACGCTCATGGCCAGATCGATCGGGATTGCGAAGGAGATTCCGGCGAGACCGTCCTCGCTGAACACAACCTCAGTATTAACGCCCACAACGTCGCCCACCTCATCGAAGAGCGGTCCACCTGAGTTGCCGGGGTTCAAGGGCAGATCGGTCTGAATGAACGGCCTGTAAAAGTCATCTCCCGGCAGGATGCGTTCGACGTTACTCACAACTCCCACTGCGACGCTCTGCTCGAAACCAAAAGGGGACCCTATTGCCGCAACCCACTGACCGGTCTTCAAGCGATGTGGGTCACCCAGTGTGGCGACTGGAAGGTTCCGAGCCTCGATTTTGAGCACAGCGACATCAACTGCGCGATCGATCCCGACGAGTCGCGCGTGATATCGCTCACCTGTAACTCGTTTCACATTGATGATCGAAACGCCACTGACCAAATGGGCATTGGTGAGTATGTAGCCATTGTCGCTCAGGATGATTCCGCTACCCTGGACGCGCGCCGCGGTAGGTGGATAAAGCTCCGTCGAGGCCGAATCCGATTGGCGGAACAGATCGGTCCGCATACTCTCGCCGTCACTGCCCTTGTTCGTATCTGCCGGTCGAATTGCCGCAATGCTCACCACGGAAGCGCTCTGTCGTCCGACTGCCTGCCGGAAGTCACGTGGATCCTGCGGAGATGCAGCTTCAGCGGAGCCTGTTGGGTTCGATAATGTTTCTTTCGCAGGGTCGGGCGAGGACAGAGGTGCCAGTGGTCTCAAACTGGCCTCGTTTCGCGCTGACGCACAACCACTTGCGGCCGAGATAACTCCAAGCAGGATTGCAACCGATAGCCGGCTGTATGAGAGTTTCATGCGATCCTACTGGTGCGTGCGGTTCATCTTGTGGCTGGCTGTCTCCTGTTCGAAGTTTCCACGCGTTGCCGTCGAAAATGAAGTCCGTACCGTACACAGGCACATAAGCATTTTCCGCAGGCCGTCGGCGATGCTCCGTGGACCGGCCACGGAAGTCCCAACCGGCGGCGGATGATCGATTGTTGCTTATACGTATGGCATAGCAGCAGGCGGTGAGTGACGCTTGCTGCGAGCGCGCATTGGATTCTCTCTGATAGGGGTTACGGATACATGTATAGGATGTTCCAGCGGTCAGCGTGTTTGTTGACCGGTATCGCGCTGCTCGTGAGCGCCGGATGTGTTACAGAGCCGCCACAGGAAGTAGGACCTTCGCCACCGCCGCCTGAAACAACTGTCTATTTCTATCCGACTCGAGGACAGTCGCTCGATCAGCAGGATCGCGATAAGTACGAATGCAATGCCTGGGCGGTGAAACAAACTGGATTCGATCCGAGCTTGCCGAGCACCCCGCCTCATTTGCGGACCAGGTTGGTCGCTGGCGAGGCGCCCCCCGGCGCGGGTATTGCCGCTGGAGCCGCATTCGGCGCCGTCCTCGGAGCCGTCATTGGTTCCCCGCGAGACACGGGTGCAGGCGCTGTCGCAGGGGCAATAGCCGGCGCGGCAGTGGGTGGCGTGGCGGAGGCCGCTTCTCAACAAGAGCGTCAGCAGGTCGCTGCAAGCGAAAGCAACGCGCACGCCGCAGCGTTGGAGCGGCAGGCGAGCAATTATCGGCGTGCCATGGCGGCCTGTCTGGAAGGCCGTGGCTACAACGTACGCTGACCCAACTTCGAAAGGCACTGATATGAAGAGGCATGACAAGAGAATCATTTGGGCCATGGTGGCATTGAGCGGTGCGTTCGTTGCTGCTGGTGGGCCGGCCATTGCGCAGCACTCGGGCGGCCATGTACCCGCGGGAGGCCATGCATCCGCTGGACATGTTCCGACGGGACGCCCTCCCGGAGGGGCACACCAACACTTCGACGACCGGTTCTCCCACAATCAATACTATTACGACCACGGCTACGCGGTTCACAGACCTCCGCGGGGTGCGTTTGGTGAGTTCCACGACAGGGATGGAGGCCGCTATTGGTACCATCGTGGCGACTATTACCGATACAGAGGCGGTTGGTACCGCTGGTGGGGCGGCGGATGGGTCGTTTGGGGACCTCCGATTGGTCTGTTCGTCCCGGTTCTGCCACCGTATTTCACCACGGTCTGGTGGGGCGGGATTCCGTACTACTACGCGAATGACACTTACTACATCTGGGATGACGGCCAACAGCAGTACGAAGTGGTAGAGCCACCTGCTGGAATTGAGTCCAGTGGATCGACTCGTGCTCCGTTGAGCGATCAGCTGTTCGTCTATCCGAAATCGGGGCAATCGTCGGAGCAGCAGTCAAAAGATCGCTATGAGTGCCATCACTGGGCGGTGACGCAAAGTAGTTACGACCCTACGGTTGCAGGCGGGGGCGTGCCTCCGCAGGACGTCCTCCAGAAACGCGACGACTATTTTCGCGCCGAGGCCAGCTGTCTGGAAGGGCGTGGCTACACCGTCAAATGAGCTCGCGAACACACCTGAAGTAACCCTCGAAGCCAAACATTCGAAACGGCGGACACAATTGATGCGCGCGCGCCGCTCGAGCGTATGGCTCGCAGGAGAACCGATCTCATGTTGTGGACTTCCATGCGCTCGTTACGCCGCGCTCCGGGCGACCGCAGAGTCCACTGATACTCTCGTCTGGGTCTCCGGCGCAGCCGCACGAACCCATAGAATTGGAACCGGGCTGCGGCGTACGATGTACTCGGCATCGCTCCCCATGACGATCCGCCCCACACCACGCCGTCCATGCGTTCCGCACACGAGCAGATCCGCGCGCCATTCCTTCGCCGCCTCGACGATGTGTTCACCTGCGCAGGTACCGAGTGTCTTGACGAGTATCGCGTCGACGCTGATGCCGGCTTTGTCTACCAACGCTGTGGCGCTCCCTATGACCGACTCGCCATTGGCCCGCAATTGATCCAGCATTTGCTGGAACACGGCGCCATAGATATACGGCGAGACCGCAACGAGCTCGTCCACGACGTGAATGATGCGGATCTGAGCCCCTTGCTCTTTGGCCAGCTTGATTGCTTCCCGCAGACCGGCGGTTGCCGTGTCGCTGCCGTCTGTGGGAACGAGAATTTTCTTGTACATTGTCATGCTCCTGAAATTGGATGTAATCGTGCCCAAGTGACGGCGTTCAGGACGCTCCACCGCCGATGCACCATAACCTTCAGTCCGTTGCATCAATTCGCGCTGCTGTTTCGGCATGGCAGACCAGGCGGACGTGGTGGCCTCGTACAGCCTGCCGAAGTTCAAACCGCTCAACATTGCAGTCGTCAATTGAGTGGACGACGACGGCTGAGCCACGCCTACTGCTGGGCGGGTGCGGCGGCGAGGTCGGCGCAGTGCTGGCACGGAACGCCCCCCCAGTGTTCATGAGAATCAACTTCCGTGAAATGGCGTAAGATCTTCCCCGGACTTGATGCGAAGCGTAAATACGTGAAAACCGAGCCATGACCTTGAGCACTCGCAGTGCTGTAACGCGGTCGAGCGCGTCGGCCGGGCATTCGGCAACAACGATTTAAGGAGTGTCTGCGCTCATCGCTCTGGAACTATGGCCCGGGTGGCGAGCCAGTCGGTTTGAGTCTCGAAAGGTAGTCCGCGATACCGCTTTGATCCTCAGATGACAGGCCGGCAGTGAAATCAATCACGGGTGGCTCGACTTGGCCACGATGTCCGGCCGCGAAATTCTTCAGCTGCACGAGCGTGTACGAATAATGTTGCCCGGCCAGGGCTGGAATGGGCTCATCCGCGCGACCTTGCGCGGAGGTTCCATGACACATCGCGCACCCGCGCTGGAATAACTTCTCCCCTGTGGCAGGTGCCGTCCCGGATCCCTGTTCTGGCTTCGGATTGCCAGGCGCCTTGGCTAGGTATGCTGCGAGATCGCGAATCGCCTGTGGATAATTAACATCCGCAGTATTCGTGGCCGTGTGCATCGCGGAGCCATTGCGCTCCAATGTCGCAAACTGTGCCAACTGCTCGACGAGGTAGAGTTCCCGCTGACCTGCCAGCGCGGGAATTTCCTTCAGCCCGTTGCCCCAGGCGCTCTGGCCATGACATCCCGTGCAGCGCTTGAGATAAAGAATTCTGCCGTGCTGTGCATCCGGCGAGGCGCTCATAGCCTCGCCCACGAGCTGGTTCAGCGCAGGTGGTGCTGCGAGAGCAATTCCAGCCGAAGCCGAACAGGCGATCGATGTGGTCATGATCAAGTGACGCAACACGGCCATTCTCCCCTTGCCTGTGCGATAGTCGCGCATTCGATGCGGGCGTGAATACTGAAAACCGAGCTGTCTATAATTGCACCCGGTCGTGATCAGCAGGAATGTAGCCGGCCGGATGTGACGGTAAAGCTGGCGGCCGGATGAGGTCAGTGGCGCCGGCGACTAACTGCTCGAAAACAAGGGGCAACGGCTCGCACCATTCGACGCCGACTCCGTGGTCGGCCTTGCGCACTACACAAGCGGGAATCCGAATGAGATCCACTCGGCCTTGGTTGCGAACGGCCATCTCCACCTCAAGGCGTTTGAGAGGCGGAAGACTCGGCTCCGTTTCGAGCAGCGCGCCGCTTGTGCTGATATCCCGGAGGCAAGCGCGCCGTGGCGCGCGCCAGGTTGTTGCGTGGAGGCGGACTTGAACGTCAAGCTTTGATCGCTGTCCCCATCTATGCTCCATCGCGATCCCCTCGGGGCTCGATTCCCCGACTCCGGAGGGCTGCTGAATACGGTTGGATATTAGATCGAGCATCGGTGTGTACATGGCCATATGCTGGCGCCGTTGGAATTGAGTCGCCATACGGACTTACCGAAACGGGAAAGACGTCGTGTGGGTTGTCGGGCTCAGACTTCCGTGCGCAGTAAAGACTACGCCCGGTGGGGATGCGCATCTGCCAACTCCTGCATCAGGGCTGATCATCCCGGTGCACGAATTTCTGACACGGCCTCATTGCACCAAGCTCAATAGTTGGTGTCGGCGCTCGCTCTCGTTATCTTCAGGCGCCGCCTGCTCTGGGCATGCTTTGGCTCGTCGTCACCCTGCAGTTCCACTGCCAGAGCAACGTGACACAGGCTGAGCAACAGTTTCATCAGCCGGTCTTCGGTCTCATCGAATCCGCTCACGGCCTTGCGGTCCAGATAGTCCAACGCAGCCGGCAGCACATCCTTGGCCGCGTTGTAGAACGCGACCCGCTCCACCTCGTTGCTCTGCGTGCGGCGTTCCGCGCGGTTGGCTGCTCCGGCGAGCGCCCATGCCTCTGCGAATGGCTCCAGGGCCTCGAATCCGGGCGGAAGCAGGCCGGTCGTGCTGCTCATGCTGCCCGTCCCGCAAGGGTGCGGCCGGCTTTGTAAGATTCAACCATCTTGTTCACCGAGCGGAACAAGTGCCGACACAACACCTCCTGTGACTGAAAATGGATGTGTTCCAGGGCGCCGCTGTTCAAGCCTCGCTGGCCTGCCTCTATCACCGCCAGGTCTTCCGCATGAATGTCACGCACAGTGGCCATTGCATACTCGCGCGCGAAACGCTTGGTCGCGCTGTCATCTTCGCCAATCCAGTACAACCGGACCACACCGCGTGAACGGCCTGCAGAGACGGGCATTACCGTATGTGAGAAGGGCTGGGTCACCGACCCCAGCAGGAAGAAGTTGGGAAACAAGGCGAAATAGTCCTTGTTCTGGGCGCTGTTGCCGAGTCCATCGGCCATCGCAAGTCGGGCCAGCTTGCCGAATGCGAATCCCTGCAGGGGCTTGGGAGCCGCAGCAGGGTTTGACCAGATCGTCTGGGTCCGATGGGGACCGACAAAGCCGAATCTCACCGGATAGCCGAAAGGGTTTTCCGGTCCCGTGGCGGCCTGCCCGGAACGCGGGTGAATAAAACGCAGATGGTAGTTTTCCTGGAAATTGTCGTAGGTCAGTTTCCAGTTGGCATCAATCTCGTACACGTATTCAGAGAAAGTGTTGGCGCGGCTCACGGGCAGCGTCTCCAGCTGCTCCGCGATCGGACCCAGGAATTCGCGCAGGCCCTGGGCGGGAGATCGGTCGAGGTTGACGAAGATGAGCCCGGCGCAGATCTCGACGGCTACCTGCGAAAGTCCACACTGCGACTTGTCGATGTAGAACCTGTCGAAATCAGGCGCGGAACGCAGTCTGCCATCATAGCCGTAGGTCCACATGTGGTAGGGACAGCTGAAGGTCGACCGCTTGCCACTCTGCTCTGCAACCAGTTGTGTGCCGCGATGTACGCAAACGTTATGAAACGCGCGGATTTTTCCGTCCGGCCCGTGAACGATCAGGATGGAAGCGTTGGCGGCTTCAATGGGCCGGACAATGAAGCTGCCCCGTTCAGCCAGCTCGCAGATGTGTCCGATCTGCAGCCAGGTACGGCGAAAGATCGCCTCACGCTCCAACTCGAAATACTCGGGGCGATAGTAGGGGGCGGCCGGAATCGGCTCGGTCCCGAGCATTGCTGCCTGCTGCTCATCTACCACGGGTGATTGATTTACGGACTGCGTGTTCATTCCAGCCCCCTATGGAGCGTAAATTACGACACTAGCGTCGAAATTTCAACACTAGTGTCGTAAAGTGCGTTTATCGACCATGAGAGAACCTATGAGACCCCCGAAGACGAGCCCTCAACCGCCGGGTGAAGAGACCGTTCAACGACGTCACAAACGTTTCGAGGACAGCCATCAGGAGATGATCGAAACGGCGGTCCGGCTGATCTCTGAAAAGGGGCTGGATTCACTGTCGATCGCAGCGGTGGCACGCGCGATGGGGTTCAATCGCACCGCCGTTTACTACCACTTCGACAGTCGCGAAGCGTTGATCGGGGCAGTCAAGACATGGTCTGCGGCGCAGCTCGCAAGAGCGTTCAGCTCACATTCCTCCCAGCAGAAGCGTATCGACTACATCACCCGCTTCGTGTTGGAGAATCCGGAACTGATCAAGCTATGGATCGAAGAGTTTGTGTCCTGTGGGGACATCCGTGGCAGCTATCCTCACTGGGACGCGTTGGTGGAGGGGATCAAAATCAGCCTGGCAGGCGAGTCTTCCGAAGACGCCGTGGATGCGGAGATCTTCTGCGTCATGTTGCTGGCCGGAGCCATCATCGGGCCGCGAGTCTTCAAGAATCGTGTCCGTCCTGACGAGGACACTGAAACTGTTGTACGGCGCTTCAGAAAGGAGCAGCAGCGCTGGCTGAAACGGCTAACTCTGCTGAGGCCCTGATTCAGCAGGAAGCTGGCGCGCCGGAGACACCCCAGCTGCCAGGCCTGCCACAATCCGAGTTTTCATACGACGCACTCACTCCGATAGCACTGCTGAGTGCAGGGTAGTCAGGCAGGGCCGGCGGCCGCGATAGGTACTTATCCGAATCGCGAAAACAGCCGGTGCGCTGTCAAATCAGACTCAGTCATTTTTATTCGTTTCGTGAGTGATAAACATGAGCACCAACCCTTCTTCCCGCATCGGCCAATGGTACCGGCACTTGGGCAAAGGCGAATCATTTCTCGTGACCGGATACGACGAGCGCACCGGAGCTACGCAGATCCAAACCTTCGATGGTGATCTGGACGAGGTCGATTCGAAGTCGTGGAGCGAGCTGCGCGTCGCACCCATTGAGCCTCCGGAGGACTGGACAGGACCTGTCGATAACGTTGCATTGGATGATCTCGGCTATTCCGAGACGGCGATGAAGGGGACCGATTGGGAAGCGCCGCTGCAGTCTTTGCCTGTGGTTCAGGAAGCTTGGGAAAGCACCGCGGAAGGGAGTGATCCGCTGCAGGTTCAGGACGTGCCCGATAAGGATCTAACCGCAGACAGTGTGGTGGCGCGAGACCTGGCACGCCAGGCGGCACAAAGGAATACTGGAGGCAACCCATGAGAGCGCATGCACGGCACTTGACCTACGCAGTCGTTCTGGGACTGATCCTGCTGATCTTGGCTACCGTGGCGGCAGGTTTCCTGATGAGGTGATCGTCATCCAGCAACGGCAGTGCTACCTGGAGATCAACTCGCAGCCTTTGCGACCCGACCTCGATGAGCGAATCTACTTAGCCGACTTACGAGTCATGCCTGGGAGGAGGGCTTCGCCCGCATGTCGGGGCTGTTGCGAACGACAACGCGCGTGCGCAGCAGGTGCGCGAAAATGCGCGGACCCCGGACCAGGTATCGGCGTGCCAGGCGCTTCGGATTCTGCACAAGCCGGTACAACCATTCGAGCGCAATCCGCTGCATCCACACCGGCGCTCGTTTCTCTATCCCGGTGAGGAAGTTTAGGGCTGCGCCGACGCACAGAACCATGCCCCGCGCGACCCCGCGGAGCCGCAAGCGATAGGCGATTGTTTCTTGCTGTGGAGATCCAACTGCGAGGAAGCAAAAGCGAAACGGGCTTGCGCTCTCGATGAAAGTCAGACACGCCTCCACTGAGGTAGCGTCCTCGATGAATCCCATCGGTGGATTGTGATGCCGGACATTGGTCAGGCCGTACGTAACCGCGAGTTGCTGGGCCTGCGCATCGCTACAACCGATCATGATGAGTCGGTCGGTTGGTTGCACGACGTTCGCAAGCAGTTGGGCCGTCAAGTCGGAACCCGTGCAGACTGGGATCCGGATGCCCTTGAGAAGCCGCACCAGGCACGCCGCAAAGCGGCTGTCCATCAAAATGAAGTCAGCGGCGCGATAGTGCGCACGGAAAGCCGAGTCGTCGTAGTAACGGATGAGGTGGTCAACGTTGGGAGTTACCACGTACCCGTAATGCTCCTGTCCATAGCTTGCGGCCGTTGCGGTGAATTCGACCAGGCGGAAACCGTCGATGACGTGTACGAGTTCGTCCAGGCTGATCTTCTCGGTGAGATCGAGCGACCGGGCATAGACGCTTGGCGAGGAGGGTTTCACGTTCGCTGAGTGGCCCGATGCCGGCGTGAGCGCGTAATGGCCTTGACTCCCAGACTCAACCTCAGTCATGGCAGATCCTCCTGTCACACCGTGCGGCGACCATTGCGTCACCGCTCCGTACCACTTACTCCAACAGGCTGTCTTCGCAGACGAGCATGCGGCGGCGCACATGCGGGACGCTTCCTAGGGCTGCGGCGCGGGGGGATTACGGAGGCCGTCAGCATCCTTCACGCGCCCACGGGGCTGATCCGTCGCACACGTTCATGTCCGGTTTGAAAAACTGGTAGTTGTTGCGCCCCCTTCCCTTGGCGTGGAGTAGGGCCGTGTCCGCGCGTTCCATCAATGTCGCGGCGTCGGTCCCGTCCTCAGGGTATGTGGCGATGCCCATGCTTGCGGTGGTATTGACATCGTGCTCCGCGATGCGCAAAGGCGCGCGCAGCCCCGCGAGTATCTTCTCTGCAGCGATCGCTGCATCCCGCACGCACGCAGTGTCGGAGAGCAAGATTACAAATTCGTCGCCCCCCTGGCGACTGACCGTATCCGACCCGCGGACGCAACCGAGCAACCGATGTGCCACCGACTGCAGCAACTTGTCTCCGATACCGTGACCCAGCGTATCGTTAATGCGTTTAAAGTGATCGAGGTCCAGGAACAGGACTGTCAGTCTCGTGCCGTGACGGCGAGCCAGTCCGATCGCCTGCGTCAGACGGTCGTTGAACAGAGTTCTGTTGGGCAAGTCCGTCAGGCTATCGTGTTGGGCCAGGTGAGACAGCTTGAGAGTCAGCGCTCGTACCGCACTCACGTCACGAAATACCATGACGGCGCCGATCACCTCTCCCCGATGGCCGTGGATGGGCGCGGCGGAATCTTCGATCGGCACTTCAGCCGCGTCGGCTCGGATCAGGACGCAGTTCTGAGGCAGGCCCACGGTCCTGTTTCCCCGAATCGCCAGCGCCATGGCGCTCTGCGCGGCTTCCCGGGTCGTGCCATCGATGATTCGCAGTACTTCGTCGAGCGGACGGCCGACTGCCGCCTCTCGCGACCAGCCCGTCATTCTTTCCGCTGCGGGGTTGAAAAAGACTATCCTGCCTATGACGTCCGTGCTCACGACCGCGTCGCCGATGGCGGTGAGCATTGCCCGTGCGTGCTCCTCTTCTGATACGCCTGACAGCGCCTCCGAGGGCGCGGTAGTCGAAGCCCTTCCGAAGGTGGCCGCATCGCCGCAATCATCACGTGCCAGCAGTAAGTTTTGGATGCGTCGCATCATATTGCACACCGCCAAACTAACTTATTCAAGCAACGCTCGGACAGAGCCGTCTATGCGGTAACGCACACAAAGGGATCGCCCGGTTATGACAAGGTGCCTCCTTGCGCTGACGGACCTCGGCTACAGTCGAGCCTGCGGGAGCAACCGATCGGTCTCCTTCCTGACCGCGGCGTAGCACTCGCAGCAGAGCTGTTCCAACTTCGACCGATCCTGCACCGCAATTCGCCCACGGGTGTAATGGATGACACCGAGCTTTTGCAACTTACCGGCGGCCTCGTTGACGCCCTCGCGCCTTACTCCGAGCATGTTGGCGATGAGCTCCTGGGTCATGGTCAATCGGTTGGAGGGCAGGCGGTCGAGAGACAACAGCAGCCAGCGGCACAGTTGCTGATCCACCGAGTGATGGCGGTTGCACACTGCGGTCTGGGCCATCTGCGTGATCAGGGCCTGCGTGTATCGCAGCAGCAAGAGCTGTAACTCGCCATTGCGATGGAACTCGTCCTTGAGTCGCGTACCGGTCAGCCGGTAGGCATGACCTGCGCTCTGCACGATCGCCCGGCTGGAAGTGGACTCGCCGCCCATGAACAGAGCGACTCCGATCAGTCCTTCGTTGCCGACCACGGCCAGTTCCGCCGAGGCACCGTCTTCCATCAGGTTGAGGAGCGACACAATGGAGTCGATCGGGAATAAACGTGGCGCAGGACATCACCGGACTCGTACAAGACTTTGCCGAGCGGCATCGGGACGAGTTCGAGGTGTGGATAGATGCGCTCGCGTTCTGCCGGGGACAA
>Ga0307511_10001061_pt1 | contig 29219 bp, 20 predicted proteins | sample 13_EM_MG_FD_200266 | JGI IMG/M metagenome (GOLD analysis project Ga0307511, IMG submission 200266) | Populus trichocarpa ectomycorrhiza microbial communities from riparian zone in the Pacific Northwest, United States - 13_EM | ecosystem: Host-associated > Plants > Roots > Unclassified | place...
TGTTGTAGAGCGTAATTGATTCCATAGATCTCAATTCCGCCAGTATAGCTTTTGACTACTACGCTCTCATGATATTGCTCGAGGAGGTGAAAACAGGGATGTGAGAATCCTACCGTACACTTGCATCCTTAGGTACTAGGTAGCCAATGGTACCCCATGAATGAATGTGAAAGATTAGGTACACCAGTGATTGGTCAGTGACCATGTAAGCTACTGTTGGAAAATCACCCTGCAACCGATCATAGGGATAACGGGGTGCACGGCTAGATGGGGCCACGGCTAGGTGAGGCCTCGGCTCGATGCAATGGATATGTCGGTAGAAGGGCTGTGCCCGATAGAAGGAATTTTCCTATGTCATTTCCTTGTGTCCAGACATGTATATAAGGCAGGCAGTCTCCCCGACATGGAGATACCTCAAGCAATTAAGTTCTTCATATTCTCTTACCTGCCAGCGCATTAGCAGGCCATCGTGAGAACACTCACTTCTTACAGCTACTGTACTTTGCGTATAGATCTGCAGATTGGCCATCCAGGCTTGTGGTTGGAGGTCGCTCGCAAGGCATAAGTCAATCCGACACCGGACCAGATCCCCTCCAACTGTGCCGCCAGTTTCTGTGATGGGGGCTCATTGATGGTATGCATGAGGAACATGGCCGAGATCTAGCCCCACTGCACGATCCCCAGCCCTGATGCACGCATCAGCATCTAAAAGTATTCTACATACTAGGTAGGTATTGTTGCAGCTGCTTCCCCTGTTCTCATGCATAGAAGCCTCCTCCATCACGCTCCAACGCTGCCGTAACACACGTACATAGTCAGCGCTCGATCGCCAAATACCCCCGGGCAATGTAATTCGCCTCGGCCCCAACCTACAATATCAATACTAGCCGATGGGGACCCTACAGGCGTAATTCTCGGACAAATTTCCCCGCAGCCCTACTTCAATTTTGATAGTTCCTAGGGTATAAAGTTAAGTTTGTTTTCGTGAGTTAATGTTTTGGTAGTGTAGGGCTCGGCTTTCTGTATGCTTTGATGTATCAAATTCCCCGGCCTCGATCCAGGTGTGGAAAATTTCCGCAAATATGCCTGTATCATCCTATAGCTACTCAGTAGGCCACCTGTAGATGGAACTCAAATCATCCATCTAATTTATATTACAACACGTTAGTTAACATATTTATGCCACAAGTGTAGGAGTTTCCCGAACTATAAAGATCACGATATAGTAGTATTTGGTGTTATACTCGAGGAATCCACTTGGACATTCCGTGGCTAACATATCATATATACACCATTTGCGAGACATGTAGGTCACAAAATCTCCGGGGATTTCTCGACCGTTAGTTCAAGCATCATCACTTCCTTTGTCTGTAGTATGCCCAATAAGCTAATACTGCCCAGAAGGAAGACTTAGAGATTCCCTGGTAATGCCAAATAAATTGACGGACATCCAAATTCTATAAGCCCATTGATCGTTGTTTGTAGGTTGCGTTATATTGTCCCGTGCCTCTTAAATCTCCTGGGTTAGTTTTCCAGCCCCAATTTTGACCATAAATACCCCGAGCTCAACTCTCATGGTGCTGCAAAGTCTAACTATACACTACCATTGTTGACTTATCCTCCTGAGCCAGAAAGGGCGTTTTAGACCTATCGGAGAGGGAAAGCGAGCAGACAGATATGAATACTAGTAAGTAGCTCTCGGTCCCAGGACCCCACCAAATAAAATAGGTACTATACCCCTCGCCTTCACACCCGCCCCTCTCCATACCGGGGGGCTTGTGCCAACCACCCTGTCAAGATGTACTTGGTCTGATTAGTTAATTATAATTATAAGGCAACCTGAGTAAAGGGTTAATGCCTACAGACCTTTTTTTTTTTTTCAATCTATTTGCCCGGGGCGGACCTACAGACGATTACACTTGCCATCCAGAACCCAGTGACCAGCCATGAGAACAGGACTGAATTGGGTCCAGGAAGTGAAAGACTCAGTCAGTCTAGGATCGATTGTATATCGTAGGCAATGAGCCACTCGAGTCTACGCACAGTGCTACACTGGAGCCCTAGTATACTGTGGATTGGAAGTCTATTAAGAGTCTATCGCCTTCTTAGTAATCGTTGGCTTTAGTAGGTTACACATAGTAATTATGAGAACTTGACCAATGGGAGATTACTCAAGCACATTAGTAACGCGCTGATGGTAGGCTGGTTGGCCTAATCTGGCTATGATCCTCGAGCGCATGGGACTTCTTAGGGGTCCCGGCACCAAGCCCTCGTAACACGTACCTGTTTTAAGTACATACTTACTCCGCCTCGCCATTGCCTTAAAAAGAAAAAAAAGCGCCTACTCCAAATTAATCACCTCAGCTCTGCATATGTGGTAACTTTTAGAAACTTATTATATAAAAGTGGTCTATACCTGCACTTGGTAGCCACATGCTCCCTTGGTATTTGCATACGGTACATCAGACTATCCCTTGGAGTCGTGAGACACGAGCCGCCCCCACTTCTTACTTCATATAAAAAAACAAGAAATCTCGCGTTCAAGCCACAGTTCTTTGCTGAAAAACAGGGGGGTGGGCTCGCCTGCAAGCCGGCCCCCAAATTCGACCCCGAATATCGAATAATGGGAACTAGTCCCGGTTTCGTAGTACCGGTCGCTAGGACACATAGGCGTTTCATGCATGCCGCGTTAATCTGACTCACATGTGGTATGTTCAATGATGTATGTTAATTAGCAGACACTCCGCCTCTGGTGTACGGGTGCTGAAGAGCCGCCATAGAAATCTATATATATGTAGACGAGCCATGCCTGATACCTCAAGTTGTAGAGCAGTCACCTCAGCCAGCACAATGCCTCAGGTATCCACACAAACAACCTCCACACAGACCCAAACTCAGCGGAGTCTGGTAGCCATATTCGGCATGGCACTAGAGTTCCTATGGAATCCGATCCGCAATCTTTTCAAACTCAGTCTTTTTCACGTCCCTTCAGAAGAGGAGGAAGTTACAGCTGATCGGACTTCCCGGAGAACCAGAAATGTCAACCCTGCCTTACAAGTATTCTGCTCAGTCCTTTTTGCTCTCCTCTTTGCTCTCATCATTGTGAGCACTCTTCCAGGTATCATTATATCCACAATATTCGCCTTGATTCTACTTTCTATCACCAAAGAGATTCTTATAGGGATGCTCCCCCGCATTCCCATATTGACCATCTCGATCGTTGGGTATATTTACACAGGATTCCTTGTTGTCGACACAGTTTATCGATGGTCTGCAAAATCGATGACGTTGGGACAGATTGCCCGTATGAGAACTCCGCCATGGCCATATACGGTTTGCATTGCAATTCCCGGCTATTGGTATATGATGGAGGGGTGGCTCTATGGGGTGGAGCTGGGCTGGATGTACTTTGCGGTGGATATTGCAACAACGCTGGCCATTGCAGAAATTGGGAAATGGATATTCGAAGAGACGGATAGAGGAATAGAAATAGCCCAAACAATCAAATTGTGGTGGAGCAAGAGGACAAGTGACGGTATGGTGGGCCATGAGTCAGTTCCTGGGAGCTGGCAAGATGATCGCACAGAAGAAGATCCATATCGACCTCATTCGGCGTCTACACCGGAACCCAACAATGATTCGCCAGAGTCCTCATAGACTAAGCCCCCCGCAGAATTCCGCGATCACTGCAATCGACGAGCTGAGGCCCTAGAAGAGGAGGTGAGAGCAAAACGACGAGAAGCACCCCTCCGGCATCGACCACGCCCTAGACCAGGGGAAGGCCATGGGTCCGATATTGGGGTTTCCACCCCAAGTCAGCCGCAGGCAGGAGCTACGGGAGTTGAGCTCCCAATAGCCAAGTGATCTCGAGAGTCACAGGACACTTTCTGAGTTGGTTTGAGAGTACCCTAGAAGCTCCTATGATCCAGGTTCAGATTCGCGATCGAATTCGGGAACGGTGACTCTGCAGAGTGACGGAGTAGCAATAGCTGAATAAATCGACAGTAACCCAGTTTACTGTATTTATCATACCATATACCAAGGTAGATAAGATGCTAAGCTTTACAGAGATCAGTCACGTGACGGCCTTGATGGAGCTCGAGGTCCTGTAAAGATTTAAATAACTACTGCATGTATATACAAAGGATCATGATTATTCCATAACTGTTGCAGATAGAAGGTGTAGCCCCAAATACATACGGGCAGGGATAGACTTACCACTCGTCCTATTATGCATACTCAATATATGAGAGATTTAAATATCAATTACCCTCCCCATACAGGGGAAAGAGATTGCCAGCTGATCTCGTACCAATTTCTAGCTTTGTCGATTGTTAAAGTCGATGTACCGATTCCAGCTGTATATTCACCAGTAAGCTGTGCACTGAGGAGCTTGTATTGAAACAACCCTCTCCACAACTAGACGATCTCAACCAGGCTAACAGCCTTCTCCCCTTGCATCTCTGTTTAATATATACTAGTCTAGCACATGCAACTCTAGACTGCCTAAGTACTTCTAATATACCTGGTACCTGGTATTTTGACTAATAGAAGTCAATGTCCAACTGCTAGCACTTCCCGGTGTTGCTTCCCAGCCCACCTAGGAGCTAAGTATTTTATATCTATCTGGCATATCATCACTCCCTTTGTGCTAAAGCTGGCCTACCTCCTCCTAGATGATTAGCTTAGTGAAGATTTAGAGTCTAGGCCTGGGGGGTTGGGTACTATCTGGAGAAGGTGTTAGATACTCATAATTATAGGTGTAATATCTGTAGACAGAGTGAATTCGAATTCAAATGAATATGGTAACTAGAAAATAACAGGTCTAATATCAGGAAATTTAAACAAGGCCAATGCCCGTCCTTGGCGTCATGTGCCATGGAAGAATTTAGGTCCGTCACAGTAGCTGCTGGCGAATGGTAGCCTATGGATCGCAGCGAATTACCTTGTAAGTACATGGTATAGTCCATACATGTACATGGTACGCTGGTTCCTGCGACTCATCCCCAGAAAAGCGGTTATATAGCAATCAGACGCCTGTCAGCCCGTCGGCCTTTGCCCGATCCCACCAGGTCGTTACATGGGTTGAAAGTGTCTCGATTAGACACTTCGATCATGAGTATAGCTACTGTAGCTTCAGCGGAAGCCACAAATATAAACCGCGTCGGTAGAGGCCAGAACTTTCATTTCCAGTACTAATATATTTGGAAGTCAGCTAACTTTGCTGCCAGCTGGGAGTAATCCTATCAATCTAAGTACACGCTGACAGCACCTAATGTGCTTCCCATAATCAGCAAATGGCCGCTGCCTACATTTTGTAATTGGCACTTTCAACAAGGGTGTTGGGACCCAAGACTTTGTTTGGCTGGTGGAGCATGATACCCATATCTACGAAATATATTTCTGCCCTCTATAGAGCGTTTCACCGGTGGGAGACTGCAAGATGCATGTGCACCGTGACATCTACCTTCTGTATTTTCTCCATGTGGCTGGCAGGCACTAAGGAGCCTGAGCCTGATTGGGTTATTGCCTCCATGGATGCATAATGCAGGTTCCAATGGTGCGAACTGCTTCATGAGAAGCCCGGGGGCGAAAGTGGTACAGCTGTGTTTGTTGAGGCAACTTTATAACGGCTAAGCATGAGCAGCTTCCCCGTCTTCGGCCGGTGGGTTCTCATTGGTCTTGCGGAAGTAATCCTGGAAATGAGAACTCGTCCCCCGGCTCCTTCGCAGATAATGCTGCAAAAAAGGCAATATCAGCTAGTTCTTCAAACCAATGTCACTCATTCAGTTTGCACAAGATAAAAACCACACCCTGTCGATCTTTGGTCTTTTCCTAACGCAGGAGTGCACGCACCTGGATCTTGTGCGTCTTTTGTCAATAGTACCACCAGCTCCGTCGAGACAGCGGCTCCAAGAGGGGACTTAGTGTGTTTCGGAAGGGTATCAACTTCCATCGGCCAATTCGATAACGTCTAGCTAACAGTCACTTTTCTCTACTACTCTCCTTTTTGTGCGATATAGATACATCAGCAATTTCCTTATTTTCTTCGCCGCCTAGCTTAACCTCCTTTTAGTTTTGCGGCAGTGTACAAGATGGACCAAAGATTTCCACTGCAGGCCAGTATGCCGATCCAACAGCGCACTGATAGTCTACCAGACCTCGATATGGTGCCAATTAACTCAAGAAGCGCGTCATCTTCACCTATCACCACTACCGAGAACCCCCAGTCTTCAACTACTTCGCGTTCACAGTCACCACGGCCAGCAAGCCCACCACAAATTGGGCCTGCTGCGTTTCCACCGAGACCATATTCCCCAGAATATGGATCATCATTCAGTCCTCCAGACCAGTACAACAGCCTCCTACCACCAACTATACCGAATCTTGAGCAACCTACACCCTTAACCAATCCCCTCCCGTTTCAGCATGAATATAGAAATCAAGTGCCTATTGAGGGCGAATATTCCAGTGCCGTGCCGGTTCAAGATGATGCTATTCTTCCTGCGCCACCACCTTACAGCAGATATGCCGCGGGGGCACCACAGAAGTCCGAACCTGAACGACGAAGACCACAGTTAGAGATGATCGACGTGAGCGCAGCAGTAAGGGGATTACCTACAGTGCATATCGCTGTGAGTCCCGATGGGAACGTGACCAGTTCCAGCAACTCGCACCCCCCAGGTGGCAGCGACATCGCTGCTGAGCCATTCGTATTGCAACACAGCGACTCGGAGGTAAGCATGCAGAGTGCACAAAGTAGTGCTTTTAGTACCAACAGCAACAGGCTGTTGATGAGGGGTGGCCTCAGCGAGAAGGTTAAGAAAGGAAAAGCTAAAGACGATAAACGAGTGTGCGGAATAAAGCTCTGGTGGATTTTCCTTGCAATCGTATTTCTATCAATTCTCTTGTCAATTGTGTTGGGAGTTACATTAGGAATGGTTTTGAAGCGCAATCAGACAAGCAAGAATCCCCTGCCACCGCCACTGGATGGAGGGTATGGAAAACTCTTCTTCTCCCTTGATAGACGTTGTTTTCTAATGTGTGGTATAGGAACCTTCCCGACAATTCACAGAACTCCATTTTCCCTGGTGGCAATATACCTGTGCGTTTGAATATTGTTAACCAGAACCGGACGTGTTTAACAAATAACGTAACACTCCCTGGATTGGCCGGCGAGGTTGAGAAAGTATTATGGACCTGTGAAATTTCGGGGTCCCAACTCCATTTTGAAATAAAACCAAATGACTATAGCGGGGACTCCTCTCCTGCAGCAACCCTGCCAAATAGGGTGGGAACTGCTGCCGAAGCCGAACTTGTCATCACGAGTACAGATAGTGCCCCAAAGTCGGTGGGTCCCAAAGTTAATGGGAAGCTGTCACTCAGATACGGGCTTCAGCCACCCAACTTTTTCCACCAGCCGTTATATAAGGTTCTCGAAAATGATAGTGTGTTGGAGAGTAAAGACTTTGAGAGGAGATCCGCAAGCGGAAGCCCGAAATACAACTTTCAGATACTCTATACTAAGGAGATTATTTTACGAGATTCAAAAGTTGAGCCTCCCCCGCCAGGAACCGAGGGTGCCGAGATTAGAGATATGGAGATAGTTTGGTGGTGTAAATGGGAAAAAACCTATATCGAAGGGATGGTATGGATGGAGGCTGTGAATGAAACTTCGAAGATGGACTCAGCATTCCGTATGACACTCCATGAAAGTCGACTCAGCGACCAAGAGCTCCAGAACCTCCTCCCAGGAAGCAATCCCGCGGACACAGCCAAGGGGGGGATTACCTGCCAGAAGAAAATGAACAATGGCGGGAATTTGGTGGGAATCCCTGCGGGGAATGTTGGGCCTGGAGGGAGCATTAGCAGCAGGATCAACAAAGCGAAGGTATTATCAGAAGCACGGGCTGTAGAAGAGGTTGTGCGGAGGCGTTTTGGGAGGGGCAGTATTCTCAGACGGGATTCGCTGCTATCGCAGCTAACTGAGCGTGCGGATGGCGGACAGTGTTTATGTGAATGGGAGAGTCGATGATGGTCCTTGACGAATTACATTGTCTTCCAATGGCCACTGCACTTTCCATTAGATTGCCGGACAGTCACGTGGGCAGTGTTGTGTGGGATTGGTGGAGTCGCGTTTGTTTATATGGGTTCTCTCTCTGCAGGTGTTTGGGGTTATTTGGTCTGCGGTTTTTGGCTGTTGTGAGTTTGTTGTGGTTATGGGCTTGCTTTGTGTGTTAATATTCTTCATGCTGATGGAAATATTGATCGTCTGTAACTCATTTGACAGGTTACCCTGTGCTATTTAGACACTATGTACGATAAGACTTTGTCACAATTAAGATTGCCACAAAAGTTGCAGTCCGATCAATGTCATTTATTCACTATTATAAGTGGTATAGTTGTGCCAGTAGTTGTTGGCACGAATCAATACTCATTGAACAGGCTACTTGTTTACTTTGTTGTCCTACACATGCATACACTAATTTTTTTCCCCACGGTATATCTAGAGATCGAGTTGGGATCTTCACTGCAGGTCTGCAGATCCGGGGATCATCCCCTTTAGAGATCTGGGAAGCTACTGTTGGACCCATAGAGTAGGAAGTTGTATGTATGTGATGTTGAACTTAATTTATAGTTATAGATATGTTCTGACCTAGTCATGATCATTCACTGTAGCCGTATAAACTGGACAAGACCAGGCTGTGCAAGCTATTCATCATGAATAACCTATTGACAAATGCAGTGAGAATGATGGATAGCCATTGGCGCAGTCGGTACATTTGCCAAACTGGCGCTGCAGCTGGGGGCTGTCATGGGCTGTCACTCCAGTTAGAAACAACAGATTCCTCAAAAAAAAAAAAAAAAAAAAAAAAACAATTATCCAAATCAGTTCACCACAAAGTTCGATAAAGGCTGTATAATTTTGTCTACTATGCAATGAATATTTAGATTCTCTTGATTATTTGGCTTTAAGAGGTTATAGAGCTACTGATATCTCGGTGTTCGTGATAGGTAACTTAGTCTTTTGCCGTGATAATTAATTGACACCTGGCCATAACGTTTTTGAAGAAAAACGACGCCGCCAAGCCCTCTGGCGCTCGCAAAGCTGTCCGCAATGAGGTTGGAGAACCAATCAACTTCCTCGCCCTATCGACCATCAACGGGGCGGCTTTGCATATTGTTGCATATACCTTTGGACTGTTGCCATCGGACAGCTTCGCGAAGTGTACGGTACTCGAGCTGCGAAGTCCGATCCAAACCGAGACCAGATCCAAGCCATCTCCGAAAGCCCGAGACTTTGGTGATTGGGTACGACTGAAATGATCTTCATACTTCGCCTTGTTGGCATTATGACCTCCACATGCAACCACCCGCGCTCACGTGCAGAGACGTTTGAAATCAGACCATAAGCGGTAGTCACTTAATTGGTTGTAGAGGTCGATTTAAATGTTTCATAAAACTATTATGGTGACTCGAACTTGAATTCATAAAGGGCCAACAAGGCGGAACGAAAGTTTAAAATATAACGAATCTGTCTGACGCCCTAGCCTATGGTCACGCCTCAACCGGCCGCAGACTCATACTCAACGTAGCCAGCTCTTGTGTCTCGTTGCTTCAGCCTACCTCTCCATTCTAGCCCAGGTTTCCAGGTATCAGGACCAGTATATCCTTCGATAGCCTCTATGCACACTTCGATACGTCATTATATACGTGTTGACTTCATCATCAACAGGATTCGAAATGTGGTTTCCTGTCTTGCTCGACCTGGACCGGTTTACAGGCGTCGTGGGATACTGCTCAGGGGAGAATATATGGGCAAGTACCTCTAGATATGTCGAATGCCGCTGACTGAGTCAGACTGACGTCAAGTGCAGCTACGTACGTAACGTAAACGTATACGGGGGAAGCCGTACGAGAGGAAAGTAGGCAATACGAGGTCTAGAGGCAGGCCATGCATTATGGCCAGCATATGGAAGCAAGACCAGTCCCTATCCTGGGCCTCGTCCATCACCCGCTCGATTCCCGGCTCCCTAAAGTTCAGTTAGACCAGTTCAAATGCGGCTCTGGGAACTGCTAAACACGGCCGTAGGTCGATATCGAGCTAAACCTAGCTTTGGGGCTCTGAATCTAGACACAGACTGGCTGAGCGGGGTGATAACCAACATCGAGCGAAGGGTACCGTATCGAGGCTCGAGATGGACAGGTTGGTTATGGAAGAGCAATAGAGCATGTTTCGTAGTGTAGGGCAGGTGTAGAAGAGTAGAGCGGCCTCGAGGCTGGGACCATAGCTGGACAAAGGGCATGAGCACACTCCAATCTGGACTGGGGCTACATTTGACCATGAGCCCCTAGCGGTCTGGTGCTGACGATAGCTATAGACGTCGATCTACCTACATGGCATTGAGGCTCAATACCGCCCCATCGGCCCCGAGGATTGGATTCCGAGCGATCCTTGTATCTGGGCGACCCAGCTTTCTTGTCGAATCAGGATCATGATATGTTGGCAAAGTCGGCTCCTCGCAATCGTGCACCTTGCCAGAACAACACTTAAGGCAATTGTCTATCTACACGCCCATGGCTGTGGTGTGCTTTCCTGACTAGGGCTAGTATTGGGAGATGTTAAACCCGGGCTGAGACCGATGCTGTATTGTTGTCATGCATTGCGCATGAGTTCGGAAAAAGTTCGCAACTACCGTGGATGTCTGAGTGCATGGGTAACTTTGTTCCTCAGCAGTGCTGGTCACGAGGGCTTGCTGTAACTATAGTGCTATATATGCATATAACCCGGTCGACGTGTCAAACATGGTCCGAAGGAGTAGCTCGTGTGGCTACACGAGAACTGAGCTGGCTTCCAGATCTGGCCTCAACAGTGAACTGAAGCTCGGATGATAGTTCAATGCGTAAGTGCACACCTACTTACTACATCAATTCGACATTAATATTGCAAATTAGGTGGAGTCGGCGTTGCAGAGCTAAGCAGTTAAGTCTAGCTGCAGTGCATCTGGCATTGAGTTAATGGTTGGACTAATATTGCAGGCGCCATACACCGGTTTTGTTGCCGCGCATGCCTTAACATTTTTTAGTTATTTCCCCTATTGATCTCGGTTTCGGGTTGACAGCCATGGACTTCGGATGGACAAGGCAGATCCCGGGTATACCGTTTCAAAGCGAAGAATAAGGCCACTGAGGCCCCTGAGCCCCCTGACGCCCCGCCCCTTAGGCATCCAACTTGAATCGTGAAGCACCTAGTGCACCGGAATCCAGTGCGACATACAGTTCGGCAAGCGATGGAATAATGGAATGAGGGGCTTTGCGATCTTGCTGAAGTGCTCGCCATGTTAATCACATTCAGGCAAGTCGAAGAGTTGTATTTGCCCTGCATAAGCGTTTGAAGCTTAAGCTTCAGCCTGAAATCTGGCAACGCCCTGCACAGAAATAAATTGTTACTGCATGTGGAGTGCTAATCGAGGCCCCTCAGGCTGCATATGTGGAATAAGTCGTACTGTATGTAGTCTACGTACACTCGAACTCAGACCGGTACTAACAGCCCTAACATTTTTCTAGAATTTTATTTCGCAGGGCGCAGACTGATGCTGCAGGAGTGCAGTCAATGCAGTCAATGCAATGCAGTCAGTGCGGTCAATGCGGGAAACACAGCTTCCAGGAAATGTTGTGAATAGGCCTAATAACCAAAACGAGGTAATTTTGTTGGTGCTCCAATACTATCCAGATCGACGTCCGGTGGGAACTAGGCTGCAATTATCTCAGACGTTGTCAAATCAGATTTATTCCTCAGCCTCGCGCTTTCCCGGTGCCGAGGCCATAATTGTAGTTAGTTCGTACGAACCCTGTCCCCGGAAGCGACGTGACCTTGCCAGTCGCCATCGTAGGCTGCCCATTGATCAGCCTCGAAGACGAACATCCTTCTCATCACGCATGATCTACATATCTTGCGCGGACGACACCAAAGCTGTGCTGAATGACTTTTACAACCGGTATCATTGACGGCAAGCCTGTGTGGAGGCGATCCATTGCACACTGATTGATTCAGCTGGACGAACATCGAGGCCTAGGCCTGGGGGGAGGACGACAGACATCAGCCGTGGTCGAGCTCGTTCATATAAACTACCAGGACCATCACTTGTTGAATTAACATCGACAAGTTTGACAACGAGCAGATATCCCAATGGGTTCAGAACTTGACTCATACCAGCTCTGGCTCAGTGATACACGTGTTAGTACACCTTTCAACGTCCATCATGGAAAATCTATATCGGGGGCACAAATCCACCCTTGGGCATGCGCAAATTTCCCAAATATCGCGGATATAATGGCAGCGACATACCCGGGGACATCATGCGACCTTATAGCGCCAACGTCTGCAGCGCCTTTACGCCAAGAACCGTTCGCGAGGTCCCGCCACCGGATGAATTCGACTTTTTGGAATCGACTAGCAAATCCCGCGGCCTATTCAACGACGAGCTCAGATCCAAGCCTGGAAGCCCGCACCGTTATAGGAGTTGGGGCACCAGAGGGGGCCGATGCACAGGTGGCGGAGTTCCCCGATGACGCGGATGCTGACTCAGAGGCCGAATCGGATACCTCACAATACTTCGACTCGGGATCTGAGGACATCGAGGGAGCAGAGGAGGAGGATGACGACGACCAAGAGCACCGATTTGGGGATGGGGGGGAATTTGGGTGGAAAGGCCATGCGGAGGGTGGATATGCCGTGGATGACGATAATGATACCACCATGACAAATATGGAGTTCTCGCCATCGCCGGCATTCGCACAGGCAAGCTCATATGCAACTATTACAAATCCAACAAAGAAGCCGCGGCGTTGCAAATTATCCCGGAAGCATTACAGCGCCCAGGGACTCCCGGGGACTCAGCGATCAATGATTTCTCCAGTAGTGCTTGCTTCAGGAATGGACATCGATATGAACGCCCCCGCAGAAGAGGATCTCGATGATTACTATAATGATAGCAGTGCAGATGAGGATACTGATGGATACACATATTCGACTTGGTTTGGTGGAATATATCATCCAATGTGGCTTGGCCATGCCACCGCAAGCGGCAAAAAGAGGCGAGACAATGGTCTAGAGGAAGTCGTCGGGGGAGGTCGGGAAGGCAAGGCTGTGGAAGTTGGCGCAGGAGCTGAATTGGGAAAACGACACATCAGGCTGCCGTCGTTGTCTCGACGCAAGCGTGCTTGGAAAGCGAGCCAGGGAACACAGGGTAGTGTTGGAGAAAGCGATTGGAGCCTCACTGTTAACAATCCAATGCCACCACCATCAGGGACTACTACAGGGGCCATGTGCTCGCCCCCAATGTCCCCCGCACCGATAACAACAAAACAGATGCACACAGCCCCGCGAAGCACCCAATCAAGGCATAGACAGAGTCCTGCACGGGCTTTGGAAAGGAGACTTGAGAATCTCCGCGTCGAAGATCTGGGTCGTGGCACGACGGTTAACACGACAACAGTAGTAGCAGCCAATGATTTACAGCCACGGGTGTCTTCGGATCAGCGTGAGAAAAAGCGCACTAGATATCAGCAAACCACCCCATTCGAGGTTGCAAGCGTGGAAGCTACAGGAGGGGGCGTGATAACCCCGGTTTTCTGGGATGTTGTACTAGAGGAGCCTATGGGCTTCAGGCGCAGTGGCGTGGACGGGCAATGGGATGCTCAGGAATTTGAGATGACTGGGGTTGAAGAGAATATGAGCTCGCCAATGGGTGGAATGATGCCACTGGGTGTTTCAGAGAGGGCGAAGGATATTTCAAGGGTATTGGAGGGTGTGGACGACTTGCTGTGAGCTTTCAGCTGTCTCAGCGGAAAGCAGGTTTGCGTGACTGCCGATATCAGAAACAAACCCCCGAAAATACCAGGGACACAATACCAACCTCTACAAGCGGCTTTGTGCCAACCGGACTAGATTCCAACAATTTCCATTTATTTACCTGCATCCCTTGTCATTGATTTTTTACTTTCGGAATTTTTTTTACTCTCTTAGGTGAAATTGCATTTAGATTTTTTCAACAAATACCTCGGTACCGCCAGCCTAACCGGCGACAACTCAACTTGTCTATACCCACCGATATTCCATTTGCTTCTGCGACCGCATAATAATCACCCCTCACTAGAGGTTTTTTTTCTTTTTTTTTAACAGTTTAACGGCGAATGATCGAAACTTGGCGCAGGCGATCGGCTGGGGGATGGATTATTATCATCACTGATTATAATAGGGGGTATTACAATCGAGGGGAGCGAATTATTTGGGAGCCTAAATTACAACTGGTGGATTTGGGTAGTGCAGGAAGGGCTTGGATAGAACAGTATGTCTAATATATATTTTGAGGAATGCTGAGCGAGCGGGGTCCAACAAGGGGATCGGTAAGGGCGTGTGGGATCTTGGAATCTGGTAAAGAGGCGATAGGGGTGCTATGAGGTTGAGGGTAAGGCTAGAAAATAAAATAAAAAAATAGCTGAAAGAAAAAACAGATTGGAGGTAGTTTGATGATCGTCAGGTGGTACCCCACACCAGATTACCCCACAGCTACATCCAGAGGAATGTCGAATGGGAGAAGGCCTAGTCTCATGACCAAACCCCCGATTCGATATTTGTGCTCATCGGATTGATGGACTGCATTATGTTCTTCTAGCGCGCGGATCCTGACAGCCGGCGCGCCGATTGGATAAATTCACAATGTCGTCAGCGCTCACCTCAGCCTTACAGCCTTGATTGATAACGAGTCATTACACAAGCAATGCTTTCGTCCGAATTGAAAGTTTCCTATCACAACTACCGTATACCAACTTGAAGTAAAAATAGACTCATACCATGAATATACCTCACACTTGTTTGATTGCCCCATCCCACCACTCACCCCACTTCACAATTTTCTCCCCCACTCTTGCCTCCTCCGCGGCCCACACCACTGCATGGCTCCTTACGCATTCCTCAACATCCATGCCTATCCAGTCCCTTTGCGCCTGTTCCACATCCCATCCTAAGCTCTTCACTGCCCTCACGGCTCCCACAAAAGCATTAACCAAGCCAAAATCCCCTCCACCATGACCTGATCCTACAGCTACTTGGGGGTTGATCACTCTGCTGCCTCCGCTTGTGAAGTCATGTACCGTTATTGTATTTGTTGCTGCAGAAAATGCTATCTCGCCTTTCGATCCATAAACCCGACCACGGCGCTCACAAATGGCTTGAGTATGCCCTACCATGGTCAGCGTAGCTGTCTTGGAAGAGTAGCCTGGGGAGTTGGGGTCTTCGTTGGTCGATGGTGGCGTATCTTCCCATGTGAGGGTAACTATTTGATTGTCAACCACATCGTTCGAGGCTTCGTATACACAGCGGCCGTAGTAAGATTTTCCCGGGGACTTGGTCTCGGCAGTTGTATAATCTTGTTGTAAGGCATTGGTGAGCAAGGATTGGACTTTATCATAGTCGGGGGGGATTGTGGAGCCTTCAATATCAGGGCAGACAATCTTATTTGGCCAGCCAGTGCTGAGCCCATTGTCTCGGAGGTAGATCTTTTTTGAGGAATAGATGCCTGTATTGCGTTAGCCTGTACTATCGTAGGGTAGTAGGGGTTCATAACATTCAAGTTCTGCTGGGCATCCAAAGCAGTTTGTGGAATCACCAGCCTTCACAGGTTTGTTTTTCTTCCTGAAATGAACGAGGGTCCCGGTGGATGTAATTTTTGATGGTAAATGCGGATTTCTCCGAACACCCATCCCCGGTACCCCAGCATGAGTTGGTTTAGGCGCCAACTCCCCTTCTACGTCACCCACACTCCGGTCTCGGTAGTGGGGTGAACAAAGCAACCACATTAATATGTCTACATCATGACAGCATTTCGTTAGCAAGCTTGGTGCAGAGGTCCCTGTCTCTGCCCAGTTTCCACGAACGTATGAATGTGCAAAGTGCCAGTATCCCACGGGTTCTGTCCAGTCAATATGAATAATATCTCCAATAGCTTGCTCCTCGCAGAGAAGCCTCTTGAGGGAGAGAAGAAGTGAGGAGTATCTGAGGACGTGCCCTATGCTGAAGATGATTGGTGGGGTGGGCCCAAGGGAAGAGTGAATGCGCAGAAGGGAGGGGAGTGAGGTTGTGAGGGGCTTCTCGGAGAACAGGTGAGTGGTTGGGAAGTGAGAACGAAGCGAAAGGATAATCTATTACAAGTTAGTATTATGTAGTGGGATTGGGTGGAAGGAACATAATTCAATTGGTGCATACCTCTTCATGAGTATGGTCCAGAGTGCCTACCAATGTTAGCCCCAGAGATTAGGAAGAAGCCCAAAGAATACGATACAACCACTCACAAACAAAAATTCCATCCACTCCCACCTTTGCTACCCTCTGCTTGCCTTCCTCCATGACCATCTCTCTCCAATCACTGAACTCTAGCTTTTCCCCATCAACACAGAGGATATATTTCTCCGAAAACCGTTTCCTCTTGCCATCGTCCGGCTCGGCAACTCCCACCACAACTCCCCTTACAACCTCCCTTGGGTCCACATTACTAGGGGGATATACGAGTGCCTTTGCATAGGAATTTCCACGGGAGCCTGCCCCAATGACTAGGACACGTGGAGCATCCGGGGGAGGAGTTGGGAGTTCACGAGCGGAGAATGATGGTGTCGAAGCCCTCGCTTCCTTGGAGTTCTTGTGGAACGGTCTGAGGATGGATCTTAGCGAAGAAGAGGTTGACATCCTAATCCACAAGTAGCCCAGAATGGGAGTAGTTAGTGATAGTTGCTTGGTTCCGCCGAGAGTTTTATTTGTTTACCAACAATTGAATTTAGTTCTGGTGAACAAGCACCAACCAAGGAACTTGAACTGTGACTCGTTTATAGAGAAGGTTTTCAGCACGCCCTAGGTGACCTGTGTACTCTCTATGAGAGACCTTTTCCGAACACCCTTGTCGGCGGCTGGGCAAGTGTAAATTCTAGAGTACCTAGTCAAATTCACTTTGTTGCGGAAGATGAAGAAGAAGTAGTGTGCTTAGTGCCTAGTCAGAAGTTCTCACTCTTTTAAATTGTCGTGATCTCACGGATGTAAATAGTAAGGCTGCAATTTGGAGTTGTAGGAAAAGGGGGAATCGGCTCGACACTGAATTTTCGCCAAGTATATAAATGAGTGATCCGTTCATAACCGATATCATAATGTGCATATAGACGTACGCCTGAGTCAAGCTGGTTGGTGAGTCAGTACTCTGCACTTAAGTATCTACTTGCTAAAGTGGTATATCTCGATATTGATATTGAGAGTCTGACATTGACATTGGTAAAACGATCCGGATTCCCCGGAGCTATCCGAATATTTGGGGTTAAACTGTGGGGTAACATTCTGGCAGGGCCATGACTTGAAGCGCATGACTATCTTGAACTCGCTGAAGCTTCACTCAACAATTTACATGAATAAGTGTGAATATCGAAGCTTACACACAATATCGATGGTCACACAAGGAATTACATGAATCACCTGAATCACCTGACGTCACAATATTGACTTCTGTCTTACTTTTCTCCATAAAACCTTTTCAAGACCCTTACTATTTACCTATATATAAGTTGCTCATTCATCCCTGGGTTGTGGCTGGAACTTTCTCAGTCGAGTGTGCATCCTTGGTACAACACCTCCGAGTCAAGTGCTCGAACGGTACCGGTCCAAACCCAGGTCGCCTACAGCAAACGTGACCAACTCACCCATTAGCTAGTATATGGCCCAGGGCATGCACTGCTCCATGCATGACTATTCTTTGGATTAGACGGCTCATGCATTAATACAATTATCCCATTGTTCCTCCCATCGCTCCGGACAATGGTCGGCACTGATGCACGATCCATCGCTCCGGACAATGGTAGGCACTGATGCACGATCCATCGCGGTCCATGTGGCAAGATATTGGTTTAGAGGTGGGTTCTGGTGGCGTAGTCTGACTGGGATGGAAAGTGGGGATAGTCTCGTACCGCAGGGGATGTCCGTTCTACCTAGATGGCCGGAATATTTTTTGGCCCTACTAAGGGTTGTGCAACAAGGCCCCACGTGAACACGGGGGTTGTGTATAATTATTGCAGATCATTACAATCTATCAGCTGCCCTACAGGATGTTAGAAGCCAAAATAATTCTCGACGCTTCACCGCAGGGCTCTGGTGGTCATATGTATGATGCCATTTTAAATATAGTATGATGTCAGCTTCTTTGGTGGGAGCTATCAGAGGTGCGAGAACATCCAACCTCGCGATCGAGTAAGGTTGTCGGGTTTGTCTGCATCTTTCCTGGAGGTTCCACAGATAAGGTGAGCGAGAATCTGGTATTTTCCTGCTGCCCCTACAGGCATAAGGCCGTATGACTGTTAACATCTGAACAGCCTCCTGGTTTGCTGATTATCGATGGGTGCGTACAAGTATGATCAAGTAGTTTGGTGTTTCCAGATCTTCACCCCAGAAACCCTTAACTTTTATCAGAAGATACGACAGACAGTCAGTACACCCCTAGCACTCCTAGTAATAGTGATCTAGTGGCCCCAGAATGGTTCATTCTTGTAGCATGCACAATTATTACCCAAATCAGTACAAACAACGACCAGTACAGAGAGCGGTAGCTAGATTGTCTTACTTCTGGGGCAGCCTATAGGGATTTAATTTAGAGTGAAACAAGTGTGTAATAATACCTATCTCAGGTGCGTGATATTACCTCTTCCCAGTGAACAGGTGCTGCAGTAGTCGGAAGGTGGTGTATCCGACGTCTTCCCGAAGATATGCAAAATATAAGAAGTAGTTTTGATCAGACGTACAACGGCACGCTGCAGACAGGGAACATCGGCCTGATGAAGCCTGTTTGCTACGGAGTGCATGGAATCTAAAATCCAAGAAACAAAGTTGACTCTGCTGAACCCAGCAAAATCCATAATTATCGTAATACATCGGAGTTATATCTATGCACTGCCAATATACGCTAGAAGGCACCATTGGTTCTCAGCTGGCGTTCATACGAGGGCCAATGGTATCGGGTCGATGGAAACCTTATTTCCAGCAGCCCAGCAGCGGAAGGCAATCTCGGTTCCCATTTCTTGTTCCGTGTGGTACCGTTTTCGTATGGGTTATATATGACGCGAGGGTAGTCTTGTTAATGCGAGGGTGTCGGTGAGTCCTTCATGCAAAATGCAATGTACATGCGATTAGCTGTGTCTCACCAATTACAATGCTAATGCGCCTAGGCCTCTACCACCTCTCCCCTTCCCTTTCTCCTTAACATTCTAGAATGGAATTCCCTTCTCACTAGTGTGGCAAGTCCAATTGGCAATTACGCTCAATAAACAACTACCTTGGTAATGATCTAAATCGGTGTTAATTTGATTGGAATTTTCTTCCAAAGCAACTGGGATGCCGCTTGTTCAGCAGCCTCACCACACGGGGAGATTAAAGACTTGAAGATGGCCGAGACATGATGCAGAGTGCCCTCCCAATGTGAGGAGGAGACACAATGATGGTACTCGCTCCTGGGGACTCAAGTTGTGCCGTCTCAAAAGCGAGAAGTTCGGCCGAGGAAGGCTCGCTCAAAATCCCTCAAAGGCTGTGCGTGCATGCGTCTTTTACCCCTCCCAGTGCCTTCAACTTACAGAGTGCCCTCTTGCGATTGTGTTGGAAGGGGAGTGTCTCTCCAAACTCTGATAGTAACTTCTTCACCGCATCGTCTTTTCTGCCCCAACCTGGCTTAATTAGGCTGCCCGCCCTCCTGTGACCATGAAAACCATGCTGATATTTGTTGGCAGGCATATAATACGTGTCTTGACCCAGAGGCCCCTCATGCGAAGTTACGTAGATTCTCGAGTGCAGGCCTTCATGTCATGTACCTGCGCCTGTGGTCTCCCTTTCTCCACCCTGGGCACGTGTACAACGTCGCTTTGCCTACGCGTCGTGGCATGAACTTTCTACACACGAAGTTCTGTCCTTAAGAGTAAGTACTGCGTGTTTGGCAGGCAGCGAACTTATACTTTGCCTCTTGGGTAATATATCGACAGTAGATTGCATTTGACCCATACAGCATGTACAGTCTTGATTCGACAGCAGGAGGAGTCCGGCTTTCCTGGGAAAATACTGCATCCAGCGTTGGCCTGCAGCAGACATCACGGTAGACGTGTTCCGAAAGACACTCGTGCCAGAGCTTATTGATCGCAAGCTGTGGGGCCGGTTGCTTGCACAGCTTGGGTTGGACCAGGGACTCCGCACGAGAAGGTAAGCGTGGATTATAATTAGCAAGCGGCCCAGCAGGTAGTTCCGTATGGAGGGGCCCCGGGAGCTGGGTAAGGGGTCGGAGAGTTGGGTTTGAAATTTGTTGACCTCTGCGGTCAGAGCAGTGGCATGAGATTTCATGGGCTGATTCGCAAGATTACTTGGAAAGCCCCACAAAATAATTTCGTTCCGGAACCGTGACGAGGTGTTTTACCCCAACTAGTAGTCTCGCACGGAAATTGCATGGATAAAAGACACATTTGGAGCCTCGGACCCCGTGCATGGTGGGAAGGGGGTAGAAACAATCAAAACAAGAAAATTTACAGTACTTTACGGTGGCACTCAGATGCGAGATTCCTGATGTTGTAAGTACTTCGATTGTGCCTTTTTTGTACTACCACTGTCGAAAACCTTCGAGGCGCCTCGAAATGAAGCAAACATCTGCAGGAGCTTCTATGTACCACCCGGCCTGTACAAGACATGCTGAAGGCATAAAGTGTTATGTCTCAAAACTATATATATTAAAGTGTATTGCTGACATTGCTCCTAAAATAGTCTATAATTCTAGTCTCGTTCAACCAGATATGGATCCAGCGACGAGACAAGCTGGGCTAGATTATGATAATAACTAGTAGGTAGCCATTCTCCATACTGCATATTTAGGCCATGAGATTAACATGGGGTACTTAACCAATGACATATATATCTAACATGGTACCTAGCAATACATATTTGAGTCCTGCTACATATCATGAGTCAGTCATAGAACACTATTCAATACCCTCTCTGGGAGCTGCTCGCACGCTAGTTCCAGATCTACTGACAACCACTTACTTAAAAGATGCTAAGTAAAGTAGTCTTGATACAGCTTCTTTATTATACGAGTTACTGTAGTAACTATTAGCTAACGCAGATATTACTCCTGTTTTGTAATCTAGACACTGCTATAAAAAGCTAGCATATTGTTGTTTCTCCATTGTGTCCCTCTCATCTGACTATGTGTCCGAATTGAATACTAATCTGACAGAGTGAAGATGCCTAGTCTTATGGTAGTCTTATAATTATGGGCGAAGACATGTATTGTGTCAACCAGGCTACGGTAGTCAAAGACCGCAGGAGGAGCTTCAGATATTGACGAATCGGAGGTTACGAAAACTAGTTTCCTGTGATGAGATTTATTATGCTACGATAACTATGTGGTGGAGCTACACTATAGTCCGATTGCCTATGCCCCGACTAGCAGAAGTCAAGGCAACCATTTAAAGATAGTCTCAGATTTAGCCCTGATTTCTTAGCTTAGTTCTTCCGAGCGCTAGTCTCGTGACTGCCTACGGCTTTTAGAGGTAATTACTTGTTATACGTACACCTTGGATAGTTCCTCAGTTCACCATGGGTATGGTTAGTATATTTTCTGACCACTGAGGTATCTTCAGGTATTGGTAAATGAATTTACATAGTAGTATACCATCATTTGCCCTTGCTTCACCATGGGTTGCGGAAATGCGTACGCATGGTCATCCTTTTCCTATTTGCATATATCATTATATATACCTTATACAATGTAGGGACACTTCAGGTGGAGTGGTTCCCGGCTTGAAGTTAAGGCTCAGAGGACCGTGCTGATATTGTGATCACTATATTCAATGTGGGGTGGTTTGTAGCTCATCTACCCGTGACTACACGATGGCAAAACACCTGATTGACATTCGAGCATAGGGTGTATATGTACGTACTACTTGCCACTATGTGCCTGAGACAGCTACTAATACTTGAGTCTTACTTGGGGTGGTGAAAACGCTGGGTAATGAATACTCAGTAATTAAAAGTGCTGCTGCCGAACCGAAATGAACAAGAGCATGAAGGTTTCACTCCTCTGTTAATAATCAATCTAATCACCTCTTCCGTAATAACTCTCTAGTCCATGGGACCACAAGAACTAGGTTCCGGATTTTATATATCGATATCATGTTTTGTGGCAAAAATGTGTTCTATTGCCAACTGAGGCCGTGCCTGAAGTACTCGTATTGCAGTACGGACGTAGAATCAAAGAATAAATTAGATGGCTGTCCCAATAGTCAAGTATTGAATTTGCCTCTCACGTTATCGTCGCGGCTAGTAATAAAACCCCTATAACATGCTTAAGGTTGGGTTGCAATTGATGTACCGCGATAGTGGCACAGCATCATCAACGGAAACTTAACGAATATGAAGATAATAGGAATATTGTGAGCCAATGAAGAGCCATATGGCGTACAAACATGTCTGCAGGGGCCACAGGATCTTAGGCTAGGTAGAAGAAAAGCAGTGTCTCACTAAATGAGAAAGTGTATCAATCTATGGATTGTGGACTGCGCTTGATTACACCGGATAACATCTGTTTGACAAACTCTAGATTTCCCGTTCCCCCCTCTTGCAGTTTCCCGACATCTGTTACGGATTAAACGGTTTTTGTGAACAAAATGTTATCTGCTGACCCTATATTGTAATTTCTTTGATTATAATATCCCAATTCGGTATATCAGCTTCTGCTGTAAGCCGTTAATACACTAGCATATGGCTCTTATAGGCATTGTTTATTGCCTTACCCACGAGTTATCGTCTCGCCAAAAAGCCGGCAGCGATCGGCTAATGGATCCCGTACGTGCGTGCATCCGCCCCATGGCTTGATGCCACCTGCTTCGATCGCGGGCCAGCGCGTGTCGTTTATGCAACACTCTTGAGGCGAAACGCTGTGCAAGCGAAGGTATATACATACGTAGATGATCGTTTTGAGCACCAAGGCGAAAGATGAATAATTCAGGAATTAAGAGTTGGTGATACCACATGCACAGATATTGAATGCTATGAGCGCTGTTGAAGCCTGATTCTGTAGGCTGATACGGAATTGGTGGTTTGTATGTTTGTGGTACGTTGCGATATGTTGACATCTCGTACGGTGGCGGTAACAGATAAGTCTCACCCGTAATAGATGTAGAGTATGTGTACATAATTTTTCTACAGATCTAACAGATAGATTTTACTTTTCAGATCTCAGCAAGGCTTATCTGTGGAAGGGTATTTTATTGGCTACAGCTTACTGATCTGATAAACACAGGAGCTTAAGCCCAACTACATAAATCGATTCCATTTAGATTATAGGATCTCCTGAGTAATTTACGGTGCCTGAAGAAATGCCAAATGCCATGGTAGTTGTCATGTCATGTAGTGCATCCTACATTGCCCACACCGCCTACGTACAGTAGGTACCGTTCCCACAAATGCCAGAGTTTTTTTTTTGGTAAATCAGTACTCGTATTTATGCTATGAAGAATATGACGAGGGCATGCATCCCAAATGCCAGAGTTGCCCCTGTAAATTCTTCAAATTTCCGTTCTTAAATGCTAAATATATAGTTGCTCTTGTGAATGATTGTTAGTAGTATATATATTTCTCTTCGTCAATAGTGTCATTCAAATCTAATGGTGTTAGGTTTTAGCTATAGTATTTGGAGTCAAAAGCTCTAAGAAGGCCAGCATGGTTCCAGCTGTTTAGGCTCATTGGACTCTCTAGGGTAAACTATAAATTGGCGAAGCCATTCATACGAAATTTGGAACTGAAGTTAATTAACATTAGAGGTGCCTAGTCAAGTGAAGTGAGTACTAATAACTGCAATTTTGTCTACATAGATTCTCTATTCAATTTGTCTGAAGGCATTTTCATATTCCCTTGTCACTTGCTCTGTAACTGCGCAAATACTGCTGATGAATACAATTCTTGCGGGGGACTTACATATGCATATATACACTTCAGACATTGCAATTATGCCACACTCCCCCTTCTATTAGAAAATTTTGCACGCAAGAGGTAGTTCCCGTATATATAGATACTGCACCCAATCACTCGGTTGGGGGACTTTTTAGCTGCTCTAGAACATGAGTGGCTGTCCTATTATGTAAGATTAGAATTAGCATGATCATTCCCCTGACTAAATAAGACCATTCAGCGTGGTGTCCTGCTAACGTCTGGTCATGAAGTTACGTGTATGAAGAAGTATATACCTACTTAATGCAATTTTGTGAATGTACAACGTACGTGGCATCCGAATGGCCCTCATAGCACAATGCCAGTGCAGCTCGCGCCGTGCTTCCTGCATACCAGCTAAGGTAGACCGGCTTGCATTCATAACTCATGATCAGCATTAAGGTTCGTTAGCTGTTAAGTCAATCAGGCACTGATAGAGGCATTCTTTGATTTTCAGTTTGTCCACCAAACTGAACTTCATAAGTACATCCTGTGCCCTGTTTTTGCAGCATGTGTGGCGGTTAGAGGTTGTGAGCAAGATTTAGTGTTCCCACACCTGGTTTTTGAGTTTCATGATCAAGACTCGAGAGGCGTAGCTACGCGAGAGCTAAAAGGTGGTACAACATGAAGAATGACAGAATCAGAGTCGTAAGGTGTACCTTTCTTGGTTTGTTAATGGTGGTAGCTTATACTTTCCCGAATTCCCATAGTTAGAGTCTTCGAGCACTTGTCTCTCTCATCCCCTTTTCCTCCCGCTTTAACCCTAGAGCTTGTTCTTGATGATCAGCCCCCAGACTGGGACCAGCCCGGATACATTGGTGGCACGATCACACCCTTTTATTCACCGCCCCACCACCCGAATACTACCTGCGTTCCGACAGGCTGCGTGCCTCGGGCAGCTGCTCTTGCTTGAAAGCTGTGCATTCGTAGTACATATATGCGGCTAGGTTCTCTAGTGAGCAGCTAGCTGAGGTAAAAATACCAGGAAATCACAGGACAGGCTAATTGAGTTTATCTGCACGTGTCATTGACGAGAAGAAGCTTATTGAGGTAACTTTTTGACTTCTATTCTCATTCCGTGAGTTCGAGAGTAGCACGAATTACAAGTATAAGAATGGGTTTCCCTCCCAGAATCTCGCAATACTACCGCAGCCTACAATATCCAGCTGCAAAGGCTTGGGCCGTTGGATCTATTTGACTAAATTACCACCCTACCCGCAATCAGATAGCACGGTACAATATCTCAACAGTCACCTGCATTGGACCTAGACGGGGGCTGGGCATCGTGTAGCTGTACATGTTGAGATGTTGTTGGCACAAGATACTTGTAAAGATTCCAGGTTTCTGGCGGCGAATCCACTAAAAAGGCCCGCGGACTGGACTCCTATAAACCCTTCTGATATTGGCGCTACTCGAGCGCCATTTCCTTCCACAGGGATTCATGGTATGTTAGCTCCCCAATCGCCCCGGTCTTGAAATGCTTGGTGTGGATATGAGAGACGCATCATTAACCAGTCTCGTGGTGTAATAGGGCCCTCGGATTATCCTTCTAAAAGGCGTTGCCCAGAGAGTCGACCCAAACCCACCGAGGAGAGACGAAAGGAGCATGAACGGCCCATAGGGAGCCCAGGACTGGAGGCCTCTAGATATTATGCATATGATTATGCACAATATAGTACTCCTACCAGCTACTCCCCGCCAAATGATGCTATGGCGGGGCATCGCACACCTGCGGGGCATCGCACACCTGCGGGGCATTACACATATCGACCCTCTACTGACACCCAGATAGCGGCACACTACGATGCATATACTCAAGAGGAGGCTCATAGAACCTCACTACCACCGCCACCACTACCACCGCATCTGCCTCAAACCTCTACTACTAACCCAGAACTCTGGGGTCACGGAGAGCGGGTACGCTCTACTCCATTCTCACTACCACTCCCCGCCAACATGGAGCCCAGGACTTATAGCTACCATCCGAGAAAGGATATGTTTGAGCCCTTACTATGTAGCAAGGTATCGGGTAGTGGAAAGGCCAAGTCACCCACTTCGTCACCTCGGGGTTCATTGCAGCCACTCAGGGAGAGTTTCCGAGATGAGGGCAACCGACATGGCCACGGGATGGTCGAATATAGCAGATATCATGACCATTCTGCTCCAAATGACCCATACCATTTCGAGCCTACAATACAGCCTTCTCTTGTGCCCTCCGGTGACAGATCTCACAGGAATAACCTCTCTGACATACCCAGGGCAGTATGTGAAGTTGATAGACTGTCAACGGTGCAGAGATTCGATGAGACAGAGTTCGCAAGGGAGTCACCATCCGATAAACCTAAGTGTCTCCGATTACCACCTATATCTTTCCTGCTCTCCCTTTCTATGACCGAAGCTACCAACATACTACAGAGACATACGGACGAATACGACGGATTTCAGATGCCTTTTGAAAACCAGGACAGCAGAGGAAATGGTCAACCAGGGACGAATGATTCGCAAATCCTCCCTCCTCCACATCCCCTAGAACCCAGTTCTGCAGCGGGATACTCGAAACCGGCTGGGGCGATGCTCAGACCACGCTGTACTCCTATCTCCATTTGTAAAGCCAGTCTCGAGAGGGGGTCTTCACTCTGTCGTAGTTCAAGCACCCAGATGCAACGGCCATCGTCAGGCTTTACTGAGGACTGCAATTCCACCTCCGAGGCCAATGAGGAACGACAGTATCCCAATACCCGATCTAGTATACGTCATGGGCTACGACAGACCATGAGTGAGGCCGAGAAACGTGCCAGGAAAGCACTCCAGCAGCAGCGGCGTCGAAAACATGGACCGACGAGGGAACCACGGGAGAGATTCTCGGAGGAGGAAGATACGTGGTTGGTAATGGAAAAGAGGCGGCTAGAGAAAGAACCAAACAAGCATTGGACGGACCTGGAATATGCTCACAAGGCGAAATTCCCAAATCTTAAAGATCGGACTCTTAGTGGACTCCAAAGTAGATATTATCGTATAAAAAAGAAGTACCCAGTTGACCCAGCGTCCCCTAGTGGAAATGGGGGTCCTAGTCGCTGGGACGCAGAGGTGGAAGGTCGTTTCTCGGAGGGTGCTGATAGTGACGGCGAGGTTGAGGATTTTGAAATGAGTGTCGAGGGGGACTCGAGTGGGCCTGGGGTGGAGAGGGTCTAACCCAAACATTCGCACGATCCAGGGGAAATGCGAGTGGTAGCTAGCTGAAAACAGGAGTGGGGAGGGAACCAAATGTCTAAATCTGCATGGCAAAGATGAAAAATAGGATGCTGAGGAAGGAAGACTCGAGTTCGAGGGAGTTGTAGGAGCCGGTCTTTTACTACTTTGTTCTACGGTTATTTGCGCCTATTGGTTCAAGCGTGTGTATACCTATTTTTCTGCATAGCGGGGACTTTTTCAGGCGTTACGGTCCCTTGGAGGCATATCTGTCAGTCATTTGAGTTGTTTGCTCCAGGGTTTTAGCATTCCACTCTCTGATAATTGACGTTCATGTACAAAACGTTGACTTTTTTCCTCCTAGTGAAGTCAATTGACGTTTGCTCTGTAATATAGCGTTTGAGGAACTTGGTATCTCCGGGTGTTTAGGAGACCACCGCCTGTGTCATGAATAGGTAAATCGATGCAGGTACTTTCTGAAGATGACACTATTCTTTATACATTAATGGTTACTATGCACGGGAAGATGATGTTCGGACGCAAGGGAGCGGTAAAATGTTAGCTTTCATAGTCTTAATGGTCTTGTGGATATAAACTGTCCCTCATCAGCAGTTATTTCTTTGATGAGTCTGATTCTTTATACAAGGTAGTCCACTCAGCTGAAGGATTGCTCTAAAAAACCCAAAAAATGAAGAAAAAAAGTTAACTAAAATACAACCTGATCCATTGTTTTTTTTTTTCACTTTTTGAAAGCGGATAAATAATAGCTACCCAGAAAATAAATAAAAATAAAAACAAGAAATTCCATGAATCCATAAAAGGGAAGTGAGCAAAGCAAAGAAAGTAGGTGAGTGAGGAAGAGAAGTATCTAGAGGAAGTCAGATGGTAAAAGAAACGGAAAAACTGTTTTTCCCGGGAGCTCTAAGTCATGAAATCACGTGACAATTTGAAATCAGACTCTTCTCCCCGGCCCTCGGAATTTCACCATTCATTTTAATTTTTAATTTTTTTAAAAAAAAAATTATTTTTAAAAGTCCTTCGACCTATGTCATGTGACGGCCCCACTGCCTCTCCTTTGGAACAACAGGTACCTACATCATGTATCGGCCAACGTAATTAAAAACTGCGAGAGACCCAATTACCAATCCGACTCCTCCGGTCGCTTCCGCCCTCTGTCAAAATCATATATCGACACTGGAAGCCAGCGTCCCCTGCATCTGGCCTTCCTTCCTGTACATGAAATGAGATGATCCTGTTGAGGAAGATGACGGAATTTCACCATATCCGAGCCCGGCGGAAATTCGTATTCGAAAACCAGCTTGCCAGCTCCCCCTCATATTCGCGAAAACGGGTTGTCTGGGATGCCCAACGCAAGAGTTGATGAACTGGTCGACCTGGGATCCTGAAGCCCGGCTATCCCATAGATAGCCATCGTGCCTAAAAACTGGCAAATATATAATTATCCTGGAACAATTAGTCAAAGAATTTCATGTTCATAATGTATACTTACATCGATGGAAGGATTGAGATATCGTAACCATCGATCCCCCTGTATTCGGCTGAATAGCAATCTAACGACCGTAGTGCAGCCTTACAAGTGCTGCCGAGGTGAACAGCGTCGCGGATGTCTCCAGGCCGGGTACCAATAGCTAGCAACCGAACTCATTATTGACGATGATGTTTGGCGACATGAGGACTGTGCAGGAGAAAGTGGGTTCTCGATTGGTGGTCTCGTGATTCTACGTGTCACATGTAGCCTCGATCGGATCGGATCGAGACTACCTAAGTCACATGTACATCAGAGCGTTTTCTGATGCCACCAATGATTATCAGGCAATGAATTCATTGATATCTGCAACCAGGCTACCTACCAATATATAAGTATCCCCAAATGTCTGATTTTCACCATATAGTACTGTACAGTAATGAACTCAGGTGCTAATCGCATGATCATGATGACTTGAATGAAATGATAAATCTC
>Ga0307511_10001062_pt1 | contig 29217 bp, 29 predicted proteins | sample 13_EM_MG_FD_200266 | JGI IMG/M metagenome (GOLD analysis project Ga0307511, IMG submission 200266) | Populus trichocarpa ectomycorrhiza microbial communities from riparian zone in the Pacific Northwest, United States - 13_EM | ecosystem: Host-associated > Plants > Roots > Unclassified | place...
ACTTGTGCATAAGATTATAGGCCAGGGTGATCAAGCCTGCCTTGATATAAAAGTCTTTCTTGGGTTAAAAAAATGTAAATGGGGACCTAAAGTATTTAGGGTGGAATATTACCCTAAAGTAATATTCCAGAACTACTAAGTACTTTAAATGCTAAGTGTTTGGTTTCTCTCATTGGATTACTAAGTTCTGAGTAAGAGTCCTCATGGTACTTGAATTAACTAGTGGAACTCTTATATTTATGGTATCTAACTATTCTGTCTCTGTCTTTTTCCAGGTCTGATCGTCCTCTCTGGATGCTGACCTTCAGCCCTTAAGTATTACATGCCAAGACTGATTGTGACTCACTATTGTGGCTATGCTATAGTAGTGAGTCATAAATGATTTGAAATCTATCTCAGAATCATTAAGTGAGTCATAACCTTACAGTCATACATGAGTCATAGGGAATTGTTAAGTCATAGGTGACTCATAATTACCATTTGAGATATAAAGAAAATAAATATTATTTTTCCAAGATAATTAACCAGGCAGGTGAGTATAATTTAGTAAGAAATTACATAGTAGATGTTGTTTCAGGGTAAATTTATGAGGGCGTGATAGATCAGCATACTGTGAATATCACTTTCTTACAAAACTCTCTAAGTCCACGACTTAGTGGAACCAATAACAGACATAAACTTTTACTTTGGTGATAGTATAAACTGTGTTAAACGGCCCGCGGTGCTACTATTTGTATTGCCCATTACATTATTCTTAACACACCAAATAATCTAACTGTTAAATCTACCTCTACGGACTGATTATCCGTTGGTATTTTAATAATGCCTATTCAGTCATCACCTCTATCAGACATCAACACATGCAACAAAACACATTATTATCAACGAAAAGCTACCAATAAGAATCCACCACTGCAAGAGAGATATTCTCAACCTGCAGTCAATAGAAGACTTTGTGCAAAACAAGGCAGACCTCTAACAGGTAGTACTATATATTATTGAACAATTCCACCCTCGTTCCATCACCTTACCCCACTAATATTGACACCTCTTCTAGCATTCCTAGCAACTACAATACCCATTCATGCTTGTATACTAGAGGGTATAAGATATCACGTGATGTAAGGAACTGGTTTTCAAGTATATGTTTTCTCTACATGTGTTTTATCTATGGTAGTTTTGGTGCATTTTATTGGGTTATATCAAGGCAGGTTTGAGGCCTATTTTGCCAGCTATCTGTTTAAGACATGTTTGGATTAGGAAGGATCATATTGGGATTAGCCTTGTTGTTTTTTCCTTGTAGTTTTCTAATCATATTTCCTCAGTATTACCTGGCATATTCCTGTATCATTCTAGATTAGTCTCATGTATGTCAGCCTGCTGACCACCATCTACTATTATGCGTACCTAATTGGCCAGTAGCTTATTCTGTATTCTTGTTGCTGGTTTACCTCATTGGCAGCCTTGTTTTTGTTACCTAGTTAGGCATTTTCATGACATTGGACGCATCCATACTGAGCCTTCATATATTCATTATGATCTGGCATCATAATAAGTTTTTACTATTACCTAGTTTGAGTCCAAATAGACTTATTGTCTTAGGAACTCAGTATCCATTAAAGATCTGAAACCCACGGCCTTAGATAGGACAGTTCTTTTTCAGCACAGTCTAGCCTAGCTACTTCAGAAATACACAACCTACCCTGGTAATATTCTTGTCTATTAAAACCTCTTGACCCCCTCTTTAAACCTTACATTCAACAACATCTTAACCATTTACTATAATCCTGCATAGGACTTAGTATGGGTACTTAAGCCCCTATAATCACATTGGTAGAGCCGAGTTCCTTACAGAACTCCTCTACTGACTTGGCCCACACTAGCACTGGACCATACACACCAGGAATAATCCTATCATATATATACACATCACCTTCCAAAGGCTCACCCTGGTTCTTCTTACTATTAGAAGAATCATACGAAAGTGTAGTAGGAACTACATAGCTACCTGCTATTCCATCCAACACTAGATTTCTTACAGATGAGGTATATCGGAGTACTTACAATCGTAGGATTGGAATAGAGCAATGAACTACTATCTGTGCTCTCCTTGTTTATACCATCCTACCTGCATAGTGAATAGGTAGCCGCACCACAGTCATCCAAAGTCAACCGGAAATCAGTCATGTCTGGAGCGACGTACTTGTGCCCATAATATACAGACAAGGGGGAAAAATACATCATTATATCTGAACGAGTAATCGATATTATGGCGTCCAACACAGACAAGCCGTACACCTACAACAAGTCACGAAGATTAGCTATGATTCCCGAAGACATCAAAAAGTTAATCTTCGACATACTACGAAAGAAAAGAGAGACCCGTAAACCATAAACGTTCGAGGAATCAGTCAAACCACTACCAGTCACCATTTATACTGTGGATATTCTGAAACCAGAAGAAGACTCTCCCCTCACAACATGGGAATTTGAGTCACCTCCTATGACAAAAGCAAAATGGAAGAAAGTACAAGCCCAAATACATGATATCCTCGCTTTTACACAAACGCTTGCATATCTCCACTGCTTTCATCCAAAAGACATCCAACTGCTTCTCGAAGCAACAACCAAACACTATCTTTGGAATACCACTATTCCATTTGAAAGTAATGACTTGGAGCTTGCTATGGTGCTTATGGAACCCCTAAAACGCCTCACGATTCCGCAACTCACAGAACTGTCCTGGGTTCTAAAGGAATGGGATGATATTATGCCCTTCAAGCTATGTGTTTAGCACCTCCTTTTACCTGTCGTTCCTAGGCAATTTGAGGACCTACCTATAGCCAAAAGACCTAAAGGAGAAGACAGAAGGGACCCACCTAATACACCAACCAGGCAATGTTCTGCAGCAGAAGTCAGCCCAGGATCTCACTCTAGCATTGTACTAGAAGATGACACCGTGGAACATACCTCAGATACTGGGAACCCAAACAATGGAGAAGACGATGAGGACCAAACGCCTCCCATAGGAAGAGGCATAACAGCAGGTGGAGGAGCTAATGATAGATATGATAGTAGCTCTCGCAGTGGTAGCTCTAGCAGGGGATCGTCAGTCCACAGTCATAGAAGAATACACCAACCAAAGAACATCAAGAAGATCAAGAAACGGAAGAATCGTAGTAAGACACTAGAACAACAGCAATGTGAAATGATGACAGGAATCATGATACCTGAAACGTTATCAAAAATGTCCAAACGGATGAATGGCATCAAGATTGATGCTCCACAAAATCTTAACAGTGGAATGAAGAAATGGTGAGACTCACAGTATCTTGATACTTATGTCAACACGATACAGAGATGGTTAACTATGAAAGGTTTAAGATTGGAATCGAAAGATGCTTTGGACTTTATTGCATGCAAACCTCAAGGCAGCGCAGTAACTACTTATAACCACTACCTCATCAAGTAAAAGGACAAGGCGTCCTTTTTCAGCTTAAAACTAGTACTTAGAGAATTCCTAATTCCCTCCACTAGGAATAATCTCCTATGGAAGGAATGGGAGGCAGGAACACCCAACAAGGATGGACGACAAATGGGTATCAAAACCTTTGCCAATTGGCTGCAAGAACTTCAGATTAAACTTATCGACAAGGATGGAAACCAAAGCATTTCGGAGGAAGTCAAAGGCAGGAAATTCCTGAACTACCTGCCGAATTATGTGGAAACCACCCTAGTTCCCGAAATACTTGATTCATGGACCTTCCATGACCTGGTCAAGAAAGGGGAATCATATGAGGCTGTATGACAATATGGGCATATCTCAACTACACCCAAAAGTGTAGCACAACCAACTGCCCCATTGGTTTTGAACCCTGGTCGCAATCATCAACGGGATCGGAAGACGAACAGTAAGAAACCAAGTTCTAATCCTGGCAGGACTCCTGCTAGAAAAACAACTAGTACCAAGGATTCCGACTGGGAAGTAGTTAACAAGGCGTTAACATCACAAGACAAAATGAAGTTAAGCAGGAATCGGAAGTGTCTATGGTGTCGTGTACCTGTGCACACCATCAAGGAATGAAAGAAGGGAATGTCCAAACAACCCATACGCACCGCCGCACAAGTTCTATCCCTGCAACACAGCAGCAAACCAGTTATCGCCAAGAATAACTACAAGGGCAAAACCAAGACAAAACCCAAGTCTGCCGAAGAATTAGAGTAGAGCAGGATTTGGATCTAGGTTAACGGCCACCCTGCAATAGCCCTTGTGGATTTACAGGCCACCGGCGGAGATCTTATCAATGCATAACCCGTGCACCTATACGGTTTACCCACCTACGCAATCGACAAGAATTCACTCAATGCCACAATAATGGGATCGAAGGGTATTATAGAAAAAGTATCTGATGTCCGAAAGGACTACAGAGGATATGCGGAAACAAGAATGCTCTTAGTAGCGCATCTCTAAGGATGAGATATGATCTTAGGCAAGCCAGTGCTTACAGCCCTGAACCCCTTAATTCCAGCAGAAGAAAAGCCTGTTACCATCTAACCGGAAGGAATGGAACACTTTTCACTTAAGGAATAGAGGAAAGCAGGGCTTACTATGGGACAAGTCACATCTGCTGCACTCACTATAGAAGACGAGGCATTAGACTATCTTCAACCACTCTTCGAATTCATGGTCTCAGCTATGAGTCTCGGAGGATGTCGGGAATTCAACCCCTTCGTTGAATTTACAAAACTATTTCTGGCAACTACAACTAACGAGTTGACACCCCTCAGAACTATCAACCACCGAATATGCCCGAAACCCGGCTCTACATGGAATCCCCAATGGCATCCCTCACCCTGCAAATTTTTTGCAGAGCTCATGAGACAGCTCACTGAAGAAGAAGCATTAGGCAGGATTTATCATCGAGGACATGATCCCTCCAAACCGCCGCGCATCTTAGATGCCAGGGATCGAAATGAAGGGGTTGACCCCACCCACACACGTCTACCAAGCATTGAGGATCTCATGGAGCTAGACGCTGCTTGGAGGTATTGGAGCAAGATTGACCTAGCAGATGGGTACTACAATAGCAGAATCGAAGAAGACTTAGAACAATACTCCACTTTCCTAATCACACATGGGATATTCCTACAGTTGCATTATACAACAAAGCAACCGCAACGCTCCTGGCACCATGGTATGAGCCAAGTACGAAATCTTTAAGGACATGGTCTTCAAGGACCTTGTCATCGATATCGACGATATCATTATTATCTCCGATACCTATGAAGAACATGTAGCTGTTCTGACCCATATGTTAATACGGCCCATTGATCAATGGGCTGCTAAAGATGGTTGTGCCGGCCCACCCATCAATCGTGCTAATGGCCGGCCCATGCATCAATGGGGCCAGCCCACCCATCAATAAGATAGCAACAATAACATTGTTATATAATTATCCCAAGTAGACTAATAATTATCTATGTTCGGAACTATTGAGAATTACGAGACTATGGAGCACTACAGATAAAGGGAATAATATAAGATATAAATACCAAAAATACTAGAAAATCTAGGCCTCCAGACGTAGAAAAATAAAAAGTAGAAATAAATGAAAATACGAAAAAATCAAGTCCTTCAGAGATATATAAACAAAACATATTAGATCAAGCCGTATTCCGTAGTACTCTAGTATTCAATGTATTATCCAATTCAGGAGTGCTAGTAGAAGCAGACTGAGAATATAAGGAAGAGGCAGAAGCTGATTGAGAAATGGAAGAAGAACGGCGTGAGGAGCAGCGCTTACTAATTATAGAAGAATTAGAGCCTGGAACCAATGGGGCCTTGGGGGCATGTACAGTAGGAAATTAAGATGTAGGAGAAGCAAGTGTAGAGGAACTAGTAGAAGGCAATGGTGTAGATACAGGAGACAAAGAAAGTGGAGAAAGAGAAAGTGGAGAGAGAGAGAGTGGAGAAGTCGGATAAGTTGGAGGTATACTGAGTGAGATCAGGGTGCGGATATTGCGTGCCTCAGGGGCGGCCAAATTCAGACATGATCCAGCCTGATCATCCAGTTCATTCTTGCGCTTGAGGAAATAGTTGGTACATTTGGCACCAGATTTGAAGCACTTGCAGCGCCTAGTTTGGGAAGTGGTTGTGTGGCTGCAACTACAATATAGAAGCACCTCTTTTACTCGAGAGCCCAGAGCAGTAGCGCGGTGGAGGGTGATCCCTAATTCATTGCTTGAACGATCCAAGGCCGGACCTAGAAGAGTTATAAATAAATGAATTGAATATAAAGATATAAAAGGATATTAAGGACATACCCACAAACTTAGGGTTCTCTTCCCGGTTGAGTTCCTTAGTTGGATATAACCGATCCAAGATCCCATGCTCTGTTTGTAGTCGATATCGTCCAGGGTGGGGCTGGTCGAGAACTCGAGCATAGATTCTTGAATGGTCCTATGTGCCTCGGTCTTCATTAGGAACTCATGCTGTAACAACCGCATTTGGCCTGAAGGTCTCAATAACAAATCGTTAAGCATATCGATTCGCCATTCCGTCGCGAGTCTTTTGTGCTGCAGAAAGTATAGATTCCTCTGCTTCATTCAGTACAATGGAAAGGGTAGTGGCGGCAATGGGCTCTAATTACACTGGATCAATTGGAATCGAGTTGGAGTGTGGCTGGGGCGAAGGTTGATCGACATGTCCTGCGCTGCCTGGGGCGGGGGGTGCTGCACTGCCTGGTGCTGGGGATGTTCCGCTGCCTGGTGCTGGAGGTGCTGCGCTGCCTGGTGCTGGTGGTACTGAGCTAACTAGTAATGGGGGGGCTGTGCTGCCTGTTAATGGGGTTGCTGCCCTGCCTCGTAATGGGGTCCCTACGCTGCCTGGTAATGGGGATGCGGTGCTGCCTGGTGGTGGGGGTTCTGCGCTGCCTAGTGGTGGGGGTGCTGCGCTGCGTAGAGATGGGAGTGCTGTGCCTTGAGGTGATGCCTATGCAATGTCAGAAATATTATTCGTAGGTAATATATGGGTCATACCTGGTCCCCTAAAGCCTCGTACTCAATCTGATCAACTTGCACATCTGCACCCACAGCAACTCGATCTTCCCATCGAGGCTTCCGAATAAAAAAGATCTCATATAGCATCTTGCCCCGTAACGATGAATGGCTCTGCCTGTTCATCTCAAGGGCAATATCCGCCAGCGCATCACTCCAACCCTGGCTTTCATGGTCAGCCAGCCAGCAACGCAACTTAACCTTCATCACCCCATTTGCTTGTTCAACAAGGCCCTGCATCTGTGGACACCTTGGCCTCCCAGTGATTATTTTGATCCCATATTTCTTTAGCAATATCAGGAAAACACCCTTAAACTCCGCCCCATTATTACAGTGTAAGATTCCAGGAATTCCAACAATGTCTAGCCATTGAGCAATACAATTGGCAACTCCTATTGCGGTTGTATCATGAAGAGCATACAGGAATGAATATTTACTGAAATGGTCCTTGATATATAAAATCCAATGATTTCCTTTATTGGGTGTGGCTCGCATTTCCACTACATCGATTGGAACTCGTTCTAATGTAGAGTTGGATTGGATAGACTCCAATGGAGGTCGGGAGTTTGATGGCCGACCTTTATTACATATCCCAGAATTCTTCAGTACCCAAACTACCTCTTGTCAAGAATTACCATAAGATCGCTGTTGGACAAGGTGGAATGTTTTCTTATTCCCTGCATGATGACAACGGTGATGGCAGTCTAAAATTGATTCATATGTCTGCTCTAGTTGAATAACTTGCCTATGATGCCATAGTTAATTCCAATAACACGCTTGAAGAAATAGTAACAGTATTTTACCGCTTCGGATAGGTCTTGTCTGCCTTCCTCCATAACTTTCTCTCAAGCAACTCATATTGTTTAATAGCATGAATTCGGGAGTTAGACCACTTCGGCCTTTCCCGTTTGTCTACTATATGTTGAGGAGTTTTGGTATCTGGACAGGTAAGTATCAATACATATTCAGCATATTTGTCGTCATCCAAACGAGCATGGTTGAGGTTTTCACCAGATTCCGCCTACAGTTTGAAGGCTTCTTCTGTTTTATCATAAGTAGTAGAAGCGGACATTGGGCCTAGTGGGAAGTAGGAGAAGTGAATTGTGGAGGAGGTTGAGGAATGTAGCCATTCAATAGAAGTGGCGAGAGATATCCAGACCTCTTATAAGCAATAATTAACTTCTCCGAGCAACCAGCAACCCGAGTGATTGACGAATAGGCTGGCTAGCCCAACCAGCAATGCAAATGTCTCGTATAGGCCTGACAGAAATACTCATTGATGTCTGGGCTGGTAGGCCCAACCAGTAATGCGTACAACTGCCGAACGGACTGGTAGGCCCAACTAGCAATTCGCATGATAGCCGACAGGGCTAGGTTGCCCAACCAGCAATTCCCAAGATAACTGACTGGGCTGGGTGGCCCTTATAGCAATTCGCAATATTGCCGACTGAGCTAGATAGCACAACCATTAATATGCACGATTGTTGATGTGGACTTTGCGGCCAAACTAGCAATCCCCATGCTTGCTGTATGGGCTGGGTGGCCCAACCAGGTATACACACTTAGCTGGATACCGCTGGCTGAACCATGAATTCAAATTACAGCAATTATGTTATGAGCATCCTTTAATAAAAATCTAAATATTGAGAGACGTTTATTAATGTATATCAGGCGTATATTTGCAGCTTGGCTACATGCTACAGGCGCTCGTGATTGTAGAATGGGTAGTGATGACTGGGTTGGTTGGCCCAACCAGCTATACGCACGATTGCCGACTGGATAATATGGCCCAACCAGCAATACGCAGGATTGCCGACTGGGTAATATGGCCCAACCTACAATACGAAAGATTGCCGACTGGGCTGGGTGGCCCAACCAGCAATGCGACTATCTCGTGTAGCGTGGGCAGAAGTATGCATGAGTAACTGGGTTGGTTAGCCCAACCAGCAATGCACACTATTGCCGAATAGGCTATATGGCCTAACCAGCAATTCGCAAGATCGCCGCCTGGGCTAGGTAGCCCAACCAGCAAGGCACACTTAGCTGACTACCAGTGGCTAAACCATGGATTCTCTTTACTACAAGCCTCCTCTACTAAGAATTAAATCATTAAGATACCTTTATTTATGCCTGGCCGATACCTCCTGACGTATATTTCTGGCTTAACTGCATGCCTAAGGTACTTATGATTGCAGAATGGGTAGAGCCGACTGGGCTGGGTGGCCCAACCAGTAATACAGCATGGACTGGGTGCATAGTTGTTATTTCACCATATACTGGCTGTTCGGGTCTCTTACTATGGAGAGATATATATTTATGCATCATCTACGTATTTTAACGTGTGGGGCTACAGCTTAGGGACATGTATTTACGTATGGCCTACGTATTTTAACGTATGTGGCTACAGCTTAGGGACATGTATTTACGCATCACCTACTTATTTTCACGTATTAGGGCTACAGCTTAGAGACATGTATTTACGCATCACCTACGTATTTTAACGTATGGAGCTACAGCTTAGAGGCGTGTATTTACTTCTTCACATGTGCCTGAGACACGTCTTTGTCCTCATCTCATTAAACCACGGGACAAGCCGCTAGCGTCTGGCAGGGGTCTGCAGCAGAAACAAACCGTGGGCTAATTTCTTCTCAATAAGGCCGAGTGTGGGCCCATGCATCCCTAATATGGTGAAGTACGGTACAAGACCTGTCAGTAGCCGACAACACAGTCTTGCAGTTCCCATCGTTGGCCATTACCATGGTTGTTTTTGAAGCAAAAGGATCCGTTGTTCTTGGGATATAGAGCTCAGGCTAGCCCTAACAGAGCAAGTATTTTTATATTTCAATATGCATAGATACGGCTAGATGTGATTGCTATGCTTGCTATTACTTGAGAATTCGCTATTTTTTTAAATTTTTTTAAATTTTTTAATAAGCATTTGTTATAGGTGACAACTAGAGATGCGTAAATACGGCAATTAGCTTGTACGGACTAGTTCGGGTTTCCCATACAGCATTTGCTTCGAAAACAACGATGGTAATGGCCAACGATGAGAACTGCAAGACTATGTTGTCGGCTACTGGAAGGTCCCGTACCGTACTTCACCATATTAGCGATGCATAGGCCCACACTTGGCCTTATAGAGAAGAAATTAGCCCACGGCTTATTTCTGCTGCAGCCCCCTGCCAGGCGCTAGCAGCTTGTCCCGTGGTTTCATGAGATGAGGACAGAAAAGTATCTTAGGCAGATCTAGAGAAGTAAATACATGCCTCTAAGCTGTAGCCCTATACGTTAAAATATGTAGGTGATGCATAAATGCATGTCCCTAAGCTGTGGCCCCATACGTTAAAATACGTAGGTAAAGCGTAAATACATGTCCCTAAGTTGTAGCCCCATACGTTAAAAAATATAGGCCATGCGTAAATACATGTACCTAAGCTGTAGCCCCATACGTTAAAATACGTAGATGATGCGTAAATATATGTCTCTCCATAGTAAGAGACCCAAACAGCCAGCATATGGTGAAATAACATCTAGCCACCTAGTCCATGCTGTATTGCTCGTTAGGCCACCCAGCCCAGTTGGCACTATCCATTCTACAATCATGAGTACCTCAGGCATGTAGCTAAGCCAGAAATATATGTCAGGAGGTATCGCTCATGCGTAAATAAACATCTCTTAATAGTTTGATTGTTAATAGAGGACGCTTATGGTAAAGAGAATCCATGGTTTAGCCACTGGTAGCTTGATAAGTGTACATTGCTGGTTGGGCTACTGGGCCCAGTCTGCGATCTTGCGAATTGCTGGTTAGGCCATATAGTCCATTCGGCAATCGTGCACATTATTGGTCAGGCTAACCAACCCAGTCACCCATGCATACTTCTGCCTGCGCTACACAAGATAGTCTCATTGCTGGTTGGGCCACCCAGCCCAGTCGGCAATCTTCAGTATCGCAGGTTGGGCTATATAGCCCATTCGGCAATCATGCGCATTGCTGGTTGGGCCACCCAACCCAGTCGTCACTAACCATTCTACAATCATGAGCACCTCTGGCATGTAGCTAAGCTACAAATATACGTCCAAACAAATATACGTCCAACATACATAAATAAACGTCTCTCAATATTTAGATTTTTATTAGAGGACACTCATCACATAATTGGTGTAATTTGAATTCATAGTTCAGCCAGCAAAGCCAGCCAAGTGTGCATTGCTGTTTGACTCACCCGGCCCATACCGCAATCATCGGGATTGCTGGTTGGGCTACTCAGCCTATTCGTCAATCACTAGGGTTGCCAGTTGCTCCGAGAAGTTAATTATTGCTTATAAGAAGTCTAGATATCTCTCGCCACTTCTATTGAATGGCTACAATCCTGAACCTCCTCTACAATTCACTTCTCACACTTCCCACTAGGCCCAATGTCCGCTTCCCCTACTCTATAATAGAACAGAAGAAGCGTTAAAGGTGGGGGCGGAGCCTGATGAAAACTCCCACCGTGCTCGTTTTGGCAACGACAAATATGGTGAATATGTATTGATGCCTACCTGTCTGGATGCCAAACCTCCTCAGCATATAGAAGACAAACAGGAAAGGCAGAAGTCGTCAAACTCCCTAGCTCATGCAATTAAACATTATGAGTTGGTTGATGGGAAGTTATGGAGGAAGGCAAATAAGACCTATCCAAAGCAGTAAAATCCTGTTAGTATTTCTTCAAGCGAGTTATTGGAACTAACTATGCCATTATAGGCAAGTTATTCAACTGGAGCAGGCATTTGAACCCAGGGGACAACAAAACATTCCACCTTGTCCAACAGCGATTTTATGGTATTTCTCGACAAGAGGTAGTTTGGGTACTGAAGAATTGTGGGATATGTATCCAAAGTCGGCCATCAAACTCCGGAGCTCCATTAAAGCCTATCCAATCCAACTCTGCATTAGAACGAGTTAAAATCGATTTAGTGGATATGCGAGCCACACCCCACAAAGGAAATCATTAGATTTTACATATCAAGGACCATTTCAGTAAATATTCATTCCTGTGTGCTCTTCCCTATAAAACCGCTGCTGGAGTTGCCAATTGTATTGCTCAATGGCTAGGCATTGTTGGAATTCCTCGAATCTTACAGTGTAATAATGGGGCGGAGTTTAAGGGTGTTCTCTTGATATTGCTAAAGAAATATGGGATCAAAATAATCAATGGGAGCCCAAGGCATCCACAGACGCAAGGGCTGGTTGAACAAGCAAATGGTGTGATGAAGGTTAAGTTGCGTTGCTGGCTTGCTAACCATGGAGGCCGGGGCTGGAATGATGCGGTACCGGATATTGCCCTTGGGATAAACAGAAAGAGCCACTTACCGCTAGGGGACAAGATGCCATATGACATCTTTTTTATTCAGAAGCCTCGATGGGAAGACCGAGTTACTGTTGGTGCAGATTTGCAAGTTGATTAGATAGAGGACGATGCTTTAGGGGACCAGGGAGGACCCATATATTACCTGCTAATAATATTTCTGACATTGCTCAGCCATCACCTCAAGGTACAGGACCTCCATCCCAAGGTGGCACAGCACCCCCAGCACCAGGCAGCGCAGCACCCCCACCACCAGGCAGCACGGCACCCCCATTACCAGGCAGCACAGTGACCCCATTAGTAGGCAGCGCAGCAACAGTCGATCCACCCTCGCCCCTGCCACACTCCAGCTCGATTTCAATTGATCCAGCGATATTGGAGCCCATCGCCGCCACTACCCCTTCCATTGTACTGACTAAAGCGGAGAAATCTATACCTTCGCCAGCACAAAAGGCTCACAATGGAATGGCGAATCGATATCCTAAACGATTTGTTATTTAGACCTTTCCGCCAAATGCGGTTGTTACAGTACGAATTCCTAATGAAGACCGAGGCACATCAGACCATGCAAGAATCTATGCTCGAGTTCTCGACCAGCCCCACCCTAGACGATATCGACTACAAACAGAGCATGGGATGTTGGATCAGTTATATCCAACTAAGGAACTCAACTGGGTTGAGAATCCTGAGTTTGTGGCTATGTCCTTAATATCCCTTTATATCTTTATATTCAATTCATTTATTTATAACTCTTCTACCTCCAGGCTTGGATCTTTCAAGCAGTGAATTAGTGATCACCCTCCACAGCGCTGCTGCTCTGGGCTCTCAAGTAAAGGAGGTGCTTCAATATTGTAGTGGCGGCCACACAACCACTTGTCAAACTAGGCGCTGCAAATGCTTCAAATCTGTTGCCAAATGTACTAACTATTGCCACAAGCACAGGCATCACCTGGATAATCAGGCTGGATCATGTTTGAATTTGGCCGCCCCTGAGGCACGCAATATCCGCACCCTAATCTCACTCGGTATACCTCCGACTTATTCGACTTCTCCACTTTCTCTCTCTCAACGTTCTCTTTCTCCACTTTCTTTGTCTCCTGTATCTACACCATTGCCTTCTGCTAGTTCCTCTACAATTGCTTCTCCTACATCTTAATTTCCTACTGCACATGCCTACGAGGCCCCATTGGTTCCAGGCTCTAATTCTCCTATAATTCGTAAGAGCCGCTCCTCACGCCTTTCTTCTTCCATTTCTCAGTCAGATTCTGACTCTTCCTTATTTTCTCAGTCTGCTCCTACTAGCACTCACGAATTGGATAATACATTGAATACTCGAGTCCTATAGAGGAGGGCTTGATCTAATATGTATTGTTTATATATCTCTGGAGGACTTGATTCTTTAGTATTTTACTTTATTTCTACATTATATTTTTCTATGTCTGGAGGCCTAGATTTTCTAGTATTTTATGCATATATATCTTATATTTTTCCCTTTATCTGTAGTTCTCCATATTCTCGTAATTCTCAAAAGTTCCGAATATAGATAATTATTTGTCTGGTTGGGATAATTATATTAAAATATTATTGTGGCCGTCTTATTATTGGGTGGACTTGGTCCATTGATGAATGTGCCAGCCATTAGCGAGATTGATGGGTGGGCTGGCCCAACCATCTTTAGCGGCCCATTGATCAATGGTCCATATTGATGTATTAGTCAGAACATAGCTGCCTTAGGCAAGGTTCTACAATGGCTCCTAGACGAGAAGTCTTGATTGAAGGCTAGCAAATGCCACTTCTTCACCAAACGTCTAGATATTTTAGTACATATATTAACTTCAGGTAGATTCCATATGGATCTTAAGAAGCGCAAGAAAGAATTGGACTTCAAGGTTTCCAGCAACCGCCTGGCATTACGAGGTATACTCAGCATTGTCATATTTCTATGCCAGTTCTGTCCGGACTTGGCATCCTGGTCAGGCACCCTATCAGAACTGCAAGGCAAAAATGCACCTTGGAGATGAACGGACACCCATACCAGGGGACTCGCGAAAATCAAGGAATTTGTGAATTCTCCACAAACCTCAAACCATAGTACCACTTCCCAGAACCGCTAAAATACCTGTTATATAATCCTAGTGATATTGGACTAGGATCATGGATAGGACAAGGAGAACTAGAATCAATTCAACCCTGTCGTTTTCCTTCTCGGAAATTCAGCCCCGCTGAACTGGAGTACCCCACCTGCCAAAAGGAGTTACTCGCTACTGTTGACTCCCTGAAGTTTTTTGAGGCTCAGCTCTAAGACCACATGTTTACAGTTCTCACGGATCACCAGGCACTACTCTCTTTCCTCCAGCCATGACAAACATCTCAGAAGTTAGCCTGTTGGCAAGCTTAAATGAGAGAATTCGACTTGGTCATCGAACATACGGCTGGAAAGGAAAATCTGTTGGCATATGCTCTATCAAGGAAGCATAAATACTCCCTCGATCCCATTGAGGAACAAGACTTCATTCCTTAGAGCATTGATGCTATAGAAGACAACACCGATCCTCAGAACTCTCCTATTCCTACCAATAACCTATCTATTTCTCCCGTTCCAGAAGACTTCACAATAAATTCCCACTGCTGCTTCAAATGCAAGCACACGGACTGAGACTACAAGAAGTGCGCATGCCGTAACGTAAGCCTCGGTCACCACCTCTCTTGTCCCTATCTCGATAGTAAGAACAACGGAGACTACGAAGATTATGACGATATCAAGGGGGAAGAAATGCAGTTAGATGAGGATATCCTCTCCACCATTCTCGAAGAAATCTTTGACAAGTATAAGTTTGATCCTCACTCCCATGTTTTTTGAACTGTAACAACTAAAGGGTGATCATCATTTCAGTACTCTTAAAGATGGCATCTCCTCCGTCACCAATGACAACATTATTCCCACTATCATTAGAGACATTGTCAATAATGCTTGGGAATAGTACAAGCAGCATCGAAAGGAACATAATACGGACTGGCATGATTACTATTGCCGCTAGCATCGTAGCTACCACCAGAATGAGAATCTCTACTTTACTACGATCAGATGTTGGAAGATGATCATATGCTTTGCTTTTCGAGACGTTGGATGATTTGGTATAGACAATCCGGATTTATGTTTCTTATTCCAGTTTCTGATAACCTTACAGCAGAGAAGTACAGCAATGCCTTTGATACACACATTGCTTCTGTTATCGGTTATCCCTATTATAATGTTTTTGATTGAGACACTCTCTTTACATCAGACCATTTCAAGGTTTTGGCATCAAGAAAGGGAATCAAGTTGGAACCGTCTACCGCGTACTACCCTAAGATGGACGGTCAGTCAAAAATTGCCAACAAGGCAATCTTCCAAGCAACATGAGTCAGCAAGGTCGAAGGAAACGAATGGCTACACAAACTCTAAAAGATCCAGCTCAAGCTGAACTCTCGAGACAATACTCCAAGACAAGACAGTTTATTCTTTTCCCTTCTAGGCTTTGAGGCAAAGCTGGGTCCTTCTTCCTTCCCCTACCTGATCACTCCTTATACCCCCGCAGAGGAACATCATCTTAACACCTCTAGCAACCTATACTCCTCCAAAGTTAAGCAGGTAAAACAAGCCAACAAGAAGCGGTCTGTTCCACCACTTCTTTCAGCCGGCCCAAAGGTTTTACTCTGCATGGAGAACCTCAACTTCTTAAACACATCTAGGAAACTGAAGCCTAGATTGATCGGACCGCTCCGTATCCAACACGTCAACAAGAAGCGGAACAACTACACACCCGACCTGTTAACGCACAGCGGACTTTCTCTCATTAACAATACCTGCCACATCTGCAAGATCAAACCTTACGTCAAAACCTACTGCACAAACTTCTCAGGTCATCATGAGGAACATCCTGGTGAAGTAATGGAAGGAAGATAGGAAGTCAAACAAGTACTCGAATTTCATAATGCTCCTCGTACTGACAAAAGTCAATACCCCATACGTGGAAAAGGGTATGGAATTGATGACAATGAGTGGATCAACTTCGAAGACATCAGCCTTGAAATCTTTCCAGACTTTTACACAAGCGGAAACTACTCCAGCACCTACAAGGAACGAAGATCCTCACAAGAAACACAAGAAACGTCATTCTCGAGAAATTCCCAAGTTAATTGTTCAAACTGAATGAGACAGCGTTCTCGCCCTCAGTCCTGATGCGCAACACTTCAAGTCCACAACTACCAACCAGCCAGAACCTATCTTTAATGTTTTCCTAAAGTACTGATTCGCGCAGGTTGAATTAACCTGGCAATCCCGCGTTCCCTCTTATTGTTTAAATTGTCCTTCAGAATTAACAATGGAAGAAGGAATTGCAAACAAGGTATCTATCAGATATTTTCATTGTTCTTTATGTCATAAATGTTTACTATTGATTATTTGGAAGTTAAGTTGGTCTCCTATTGTTCATTGAGAAGACTGTTATTCTCATGACGCTCTCGCCTGTACTTGTTATTTCGGACTACCTACTGCTTGAGCAAGACAACAAGAGTAGAAAATCCTTTGAAGTAGGGAAGTGTGAAGGTAGACTGTTTCTTATAATTGTCTGAGTATGCATTTCCCATCAGCTATTATATACACCAGATAGCTCAGCAATAGTACCTTAAATACTATACTTTGAGTGTATTTGGTCCTTATGTATTTTTCCTTTATCATGATGCATTACGCATCCACACCTGTATTTCTGAGTACAGGAGGCCTGACCTCCCACACCTATATTTATGGTCATGGAGGAGTGCTTTCTGAAATGGCTAGGCAGTAGGTTTTCTGAAAAGGCTAGAAAACAGCTTTTTCAGACTTCAGAAGGCTTGGTGGCTAGTATAAGTACTGAGCCTTTCTGCCCTTCTGGAGGAGGATTCTCAGATCAGATCACTTCAGACAGAGTTCAGACAAGCTTCAGATAGTTTCAATAGAGAGAGATTACACCTGTTAATTCTCTTCCAACCTAGGAAATCTGTATGCTCTCAAAGACCCTCTGAGTCCTCGACTTAGCGAAACCATTAACTGATATACAGTATTACTCCTGAAATAGTAATGAATTTGTTAAAGGGCCAGCGGTGCTATTATTGGGATCGCCCATTACATAGACTTCCTTCTACCACTCTTTGAATTCATGCTTCCAGCTATGAGTCTCAGAGAAAGTTGGGAATTAACCCCTTTCATTGAATTCGCCCAGTTATTTCCGGCAACCACCTCCAACAAGTTGCAACCCCTCAGAACCATCAACTACCGAATCGGCCCGAAATCCAGCTCTACATGGATACCAAAATAGCAACCCTCATCCTCCAAATTTTATGGAGAGTTCACTAGACAGCTCAATGAGGAAGAAGCCTCAGGCTGGATTTCTCGCACAGAACATAATACCAATCTGGTAGTTCTGTTCGTACAAATAAAACGAAATGATCTCACCAAGCAACGGCATATGCTGGGTGCTAGGTATCAGAATGATGCGGTTGACTCCAAACATATACCACGACCAAGTATCAAGGAACTCATGGAACTAGTCACTACTTGAGAATATTAGAGCAAGATTGATCTCGTAGATTGGTTCAAGAACATTAGAATCGAAGAAGACTCAGCCCAATAGTCTACCTTCCTCACATACATAGTATATTTCCGCAGTCGCATCATGTAATAAGGTTTAAGGATCTAGTTTTCTAGTATTTGTTTTCTTTAAACATGTTTTATATATGGTAGTTTTGGTGGATTCTATTGGGTTTTATCAAGGGACGTGTTTTGGCCTGTTTTGGCAGCTACTCTTTTTGGACAAGTTTGGATTAGGAAGGATTATTAGGGATTAGTCTTGTTATTATTTCTTGTAGTTTTTCTCGTCATATATCTTTATTATTATCTGTCATATTCCTGTATCATTGTGGATTAGTTCCATCTATGTCAGCTTGATGACCACCATCTTCTGTTATACTTAACTGATTGGGCAGTAACTTATTCGGTTTTCCTGTTGGTTGTTTATCTCATTGGCAGCCTTGTTTCTATTACCTTGTTAGGCATAATCATGACACTAGACGTATCTATAATGAGCCATCATGTATTCATTTTGATCTGGTATCACAATAAGTCCTTACTGTTGCCTAATATGAGTCCAAGTAGACTTGTTGCCTTAGGAACTCAGTATCTATTAAAGATCTGAATTCCGCGGCCTTAGATAGGACAGTTCTCGTTCAGCCTAGTCTAGTCTAGCTACCTCAGAAATACACAAGTTACACTGGTAATATTGTTGTCCACTTGCACCTATTGATTCCCAACCAACTCTACACTTACAACAACCTCTTAGCTACCTACTATAATCCTGGATTGTATATAGTGGGCGTGCTCAGAAGCCCATAACCACGTGGGTAGAGCCAAGTTCCTCACAGAACTCCTCTACTAACTTGGCCCACACTTACACAAGACCACTGCAAAGCTCCTGCCAATATGGTACAAAGTACGTGCGAAATCTTCAAAAATATGGTCTTCAAGACCCGTGTTATTTACATCAACAATCATTATCTTTTCAGATCCCTACGATGAACATGTGGCTACCTTACGAAAGGTTCTACCACGGCTTCTAGCCGAGAAGTTTTAGCTGAAAGCTAGCAAAAGCCAGTTCTTTACCAAACTTCTAAATATCTTAGGAATCATATTAAATTCGGATAGGTTCCATAGGGACCATAAGAAGAGCAAGAAAGTATTGGACTTCAAGGTTCCTAGCAACTGCTGGAAATTACAGGCTATACTCGTCATTGTTATATTTCTAAGTAAGTTCTCTCCGAAATTGGCATCCTGTTCTAGCACCCTGTCAGAACTGCAAGCCGAAAACACACCCTGGAGGTGTATGGACACCCATACCATGGCACTCGAGAAAATCAAAGAACTTGTGAATTCTCTACAGATTTTCAATCCTTAGAACCACTTCTCGGAGGAACTAAAATTCCTGATATGTGATACTAGTGACATTAAACTAGGATCATGTATAGGAGAAGGAGAACTAGGATCCATTCAACCCTGTCAATTCCACTGTGGGAAACTCGCCCCTATGCAGCTAATGTACTCCACCTAACCAAAATAGTTATTAGCTATTGTTGACTCACAGAAGTTTTCTAAGGCTCAGCCCAGAGACAACAAGTTCAAGATTCCCATGGATTACCAACCACTACTCTCATTCCGCCGGCCATGACAAACATCTCATAAGCTAACCCGTTGGCAAGCTTTAATGTTAGAATTTGACTTGTTTATCGAACATATTACTGGAAAAGAAAATCTGTTGGTAGACGCTCTGCCAAGGAATCATAAATTCACTCTCAATCCCACTGAGGAACAAGACTTCATTCCTCAGAGCATCAATTCTACAGAAGACAACACCGAACCTCAGGATACTTCTATTACAACCAATAACCAATGTATCTCTCCCTTTCCAGAAGATCTCGCAATGATTTCCCGTGGCTAAATCCACTTCAAGCATATGGACTATAACTACAACAAGTTCGTCAGTCGTAACAAAAGCCTCAGTTACCACCTCTCTTGTCCCTCTCTCGCCCACGAGAATGACAGAGAATACGAAGACTTTGACAATATCAAGACGGAAGAAATACAATCCTTTGAGGATACCCTCCCCACCATCCCCAAAGAAACCTCAGCTGGGTATGAGTTCAATCCTCACCCCAACATTGTTGAACAAGATCAATTAAATAGTTATTATCATATTAGCACTTCTGCAGATAATACCTCCTCCATCACCAACGACGACAATATTCCGGCCATCATTTCACATGATGTCATACTGTCTATGAATACTACAAGTAGCATCGAAAGCAACATAATAAATAATATCATGACTACTACTGTTGCGCAAATGGTAGCTCACACCAGAATGGAAACCGCTATTTTCCCTATACCATGTGCTTAGTTTGCGGACTCTATGGACACGGATATTTAGACGGCACTCTAGTGGAGGTAGTATATCTGATTGAGAAAGAATTCCAGTCGAGTCAGTGAGACTCATGGAAAGTGAAAGCTACCGCTATCCCTCCTAACAGAGACTCCAGATATTGTCATTCCCGAACTTAATATCAAAGGAGCTCCAAATCGCACTCACATGTGGTCTGCAGAAGAATGGGCAATTGGGAACGCTACTATTTATCATTACAAACGATGAGATCAGGAACTCGAATAAAACAACACATAGGACTACAACATTAAGATCGTACTAGATGAGGAAAGACCCTCCATCCTCTCTGCCACAGTAACCACCAGATTACAATACAATGCGGCTTCTGCCAAAGCTTGCCGATCTAATCAAGGTCATAACACCCTTCTATCCCACACTAATCCTATAAGATATGTGCCAGGAGTGGGATTTATGCACCACAAACACAATACTACCATCTAGAAAAACAACCTCGTTCACAATGCAAAAAGAAAGAAGAAGACGTCAATTCCTCTTGCACCTACTGCCACTCGTCGTTGCAACTTCTGCAAAGGCGAAGGACACTATGCATCAACATGTGAAATAAATGCAAGGCAGATGTAGACCTCAGGGATAGAATAGTACTAGCAACCAACATGGCAAAGATATACCTTGATCTCACAGCTGGTACCAAAGAATACCCCGACTTCCATCTCGTTTCTCACATTGACAACAATCATTGAATGAGGGACGCCTATATCGCATGCATCAGGATATGGTCCATGTGGAGCCAGCTCTACAACGCTCCACAAGGGAGGAAAGGAGTAAGCATGGACAATGGGTTCTTGTAGAAAAAGAATAATAAAGGAGAATGGGGGCTGGTTCTACCAAGTACATTCGACATGAACGGTAAGAACTACCTCGAAGCTACAATCAAGGAAGTTTATGATGCTACTGTACATTGCGGAGTTGAGAAAGCATTGAAATGGTTGCCTGATAAGTTTATTTGCCAGCCATTTTCAAAGATCGTTAAGGAATACATGTCGAGTTGCGATACCTGTCAACGGACGAAGTATAGCAATAAATCACCACTAGGACAAGTAAATATGTTACATGTTTCAGCAAGAGCCCGGACTGATATCACCATATATTTTCTTAATATATCTGCTGTTTTCACTTATTGCTCTACTCTATACTCAAACATTCTTTGCAAGACGATCACATGATTTGCTTTTCAACACTTTGGATGATTGTCAATTAAATTAGAATTTATGTTTCTTATTCCAGTTGGTGATAGTTTTACAGCAGAGAAAGGCACTAATACTTTTGATATATACATTGTGTCCGTTATCGGTTATCCCTATTATATTGTTTTTGATCGACACACTCTCTTTAGGTCAAACCATTTCCAGGATTAGGCAGCAAGAAAGAGAATCAAGTTGGAGCCGTCCACGGCATACTACCCTCAGACGGACAGTCATTCAAATATTGCCAACAAGGCAATCCTCCAAGCTGTACGAGCGTGCAAGGTCAAAGGTAATGGATGTCTATACTAACCCTCCGAGATCTAGGTGAAAGTGAACTCTCGAGACAACAGACCAAGAAATCCTAGTCTATTCCTTTCACTCCTAGGGTTTGAGGTAAAGCTAGGTCCTTCTTTCTTCCCCTACCCAATCACTCCTTATACTCCTGCAGAGGATCATCATCTAGACACCTCATGCAACCTAGACTCCTACAAAGTCAAGCAGGTAAAACAAGCCAACAAGAAGCAGTCCATTCCAGCACTTCTTTTAGCCAGCCAAAAGGTTCTTATCTCCAGGGAGATCATCAACATCTGGAACACATCTAGGAAACTAAAGCCTAAATGGGTCCGACAGTTCTGCAGGCATCATGTCAATAAGAACCGGAACAACTATACACTTAACCTGTCGACAAATAGGCGACTTTGACAATACATAATACTTTCCCTATCAGCAAGATCAAACGTTATGTCAAAGAGGATTTGACGGAGTTTCCAGGTTGTTACTAGGAACAAGCTGGTGATATAACGGAAGGCAGATGTGAGGTCGAATGAGTACGCAAATTTGGTACTGCTCCACGTACCCGCAAAAGCCAATACCTAGTTCATTAGAAATGGCACGGAAGAGATGACAATGAGTAGATCAACTTCGAAGACATCATCCTTGAAATTATTCAAGACTATTGGACAAGCGGAAACTATTCCAACACCTTCTAGCAATGAAGATCCTCCAAGTAACACCTGAAGCATCATACTGGAAAAACCTCCAAGTCAAATGTTCAAATTGAAAGAGACAGAGTTCTTGCCCTAAGTCCTGACAATTAAGACCCCACCTCCACAGCTACAAACCTTGCAGAAGATATCTTTAATGTTTTCCCAAAGTACTGATTCGTGCCAGTTGAATTAACTTGACAATCCCACATTCCTTTCTGATATTTTAATTGTCATTCTGAATTGCCAATGGAGGAATGAATCACAAACAAGGTAGATATTGGATGGATTCACTGTTCCTTATGTCATAACTATTTGCGATGGATTATTTGGAAGTTAGATTGGTTTACTACTGATAATTATAAAGATTGCGATTTTCATAACCATTGTGCTTGTACTTGTTATTTTGGACTACCTCCAGTTTGTGCAAGACAACAAGAGTTGAAACTTCTTTTAAGTAGGGAACTGTAACGGAAGACTTTTTCTTATAATTGTTTTAGTACGTATTTCCTAGTACCTATCATGTATACCAGATAGCTCGGGCATAGTACATTATGCACTATTACGTTAAGTGTATCAGGTCCTTATATACTTTTCCTTATCGGATGCATTATGCATCCACACCTGTATTTCGGAGTACTGGGCAACTAACCACCAACACCTGTATTTATGATCTTGGAAGAGTGCTTTCTGGAAAGACTAGAAAACAGGTTTTTCGGACTTCGGAAGGCTAGGAGGTCAGTATAAGTACTGAGCCATTCTGCCCTTCTGAAGGAGGATTCTCAGATCAGATGACTTCAGACCAAGTTCAGACAAACCTTAGATACCTTCCATACAGAGGGATTATACCTGTTAATTCCCTTCCTGCTAGGGGAAATCTGTATACTCTCAAAGACCCTCTGAGTGATCAACTTAGCGGAACTAAAAACAGACATATACTATCACTCTGGTGATAGTATAGACTCTGTTAAATGGCCCACAGTGCCACTATTGGCATTACCTATTACACCAATATTAATGAAGATTATAATTTTCATGACTTTTGTCCTTATACTTATTGCTTTGAACTACCTCCAGCATGACCAAGATATCAAAATTATGGAATCTTCATTATTATAGAATTTTAGGAATGATTCTTTCATATTTGTTAAAACACATATTTACTAGTACATATCATATATTCTAGATACAATGGTTGCCTTACATACTAATGTGTTAAATTTACCGAATCCTTATATAATTTTTAGATTCTTATGTAGGTCTCATCTACACCTGTATTTCTGAATACTTGAGTCCTAAGCCTCTATACTTATATTTAAGGTAATGGAGAACTACTTTTTGAACTATAAAGAAAGCAGTTTTTCTGGAGAGGTTAGAAAAAAGCTTTTTTAGACTTTAGTAGCCTTATCTACAATTCTGAGTATAGAGCCATTGTAACCTTCTTAGTGAAGATTCTTATATATGATCATTTTCGACATAGTTTAGAGAAGTGTTTGAGAGCTACCATGTAGTAACATTAGATTAATTATTTCACTTTCCACTTGGAAAATCTTTTTCCTTTTAAAAACAGACTATGTTGTCTACTTGACAGAGCTAATAAGTGATAAAAACTATCACTTCGATAATGGTTTCAACTCTGGCAAATAGAATTTGTACAAGTCAGATTTGAAGGTTAAGGTTGTAGAGTTTTGGGATGTGGATCGTCTAATTTGTATGGAAGAGATGTAAACAGCAGGTAAAGCTCCACTACTGGATAGCTAATGCTAAGATACATGGGTATTGAGTGAATATAAATCATTTAAATACATAGGTATTAGTAAAGATAATCTATTACATATATTTCTAGACCAAGGGAATAAAAGGGATTCAAGACTTTGAGTTGCTGGAAAAATTCATTAGCTACTTTATCTGCTTAATAAGAATAGTAATAAGAAATTGTTAGAATGTGTGAACAATAGTAGAATAGGCCTCACTTCAAATATAAAACTGCATGGCATAAGTATGAACAAACTGATTACTTTGGAAATATGACATATTATATCAGTATTAAAGAAAAAAAAAAATAGGTATAGACAGGTTTAATATTTTGTTTCCTACTACCTGTTGCTGATTTCAATCTCATTTGTTATCAATGTAGTTGCCTGCAATATGGTCTATGTTTTGATTATATTGGGCTATAAGTATGAGTTACTGATTGAAGGTGGTTCCTTAAATTAGAGGTTCCTTTATATAGAGGTGTGTTCATTGATGGCTTTGTTGGTTTCTTCCAAAAATTCTAATTAGTTAATTCTGTCTTATTAAGAAATGAATAGATTTATATTTCATTAGTAAATTTATAAATAAGAAATAGTTGAAGAAATATATTTGCGGTTGGCCCAGAATTACAAGTGACAAAATATAAGCAAGTGTACGAAGACTAGTAGAATATAGAAGGTTAATCAAATAGTCAGCAAACGAAAAGGGATAACGGAACACCTAAAGAGAGGGAACCAAATTATAAATACATGGAGAAGAGATACTTCCTATGTAATGCATGTAGGTACTTGTAATATTAGATACAGTATTCATCAGAGTGATAATCATATAGAACGATGATAGAAAGGAGGGTATTAAAGGGAGAATATAAAACAAAATATTAAAAGAGAGATTGTTAGGGGGTGCATGTATATGGACATGAACTAGAATGTAAAGAAATTTATTTATAGTACAAGTTATAAGGGAATAAGTAAAAAAAGGTTCCTAGAGAAGGAAACCAGGTTCTATAGGGTTGTGGATGAGGCATTTTAGATAAGGGTAATATGAAGGAGGTAAATTAGTGGGAGTTGTAAGGGAAATATTAGGGCAAGCTATTATAGTAGGGTAGACGTTTACTAGTAATGTGTATTAGGTAAAGAACATTACCTTAGGTGTAGTAGTTTTACAAAAGATTTTCCACAGCTTTTGAAGTATCTGATACAAATTCTGTTATTGCTAATGCAGTCAGGAACATAATAGCTAATACGGGAAAAATAAGAAAAGGAAACATATAAGAAAAACAACAAGAATAATACTAAATATTCCCTCCTATTACAAAACCCATGTAAAAAAGTACCTGTTAAAAGTAATCCAAAATATATCTATATATATTTCTATGAAATATACTAAAATTGCCAAAGATATATACTATTTAAAGAAAATATATACTAGAAAACTAGTTTTATGCATATTCTTTTTCAATTTTATAAAGCGTTATAAAACCTCAAGTTATAGGGACTAAAAGTTCAAAAATTCTTTTAAAGATTACGTTATACAACCTTTGGCAATAAAATCCCTAATTGAAATTCTACAATTATTTTTCTTTTCAATTATAATATTTGCAAATTTCCAAATATTGAACTTTACCTCTAATGACTCTAGAGCTTTATAAGTATTTTGTAAATCTCATTCAAATTATTATTAAAATAGAATATATTTACTATACTAGCCCTACTCTATAGAATTCCATTTTATTTAATAACAGAAGCTCTTTAGATTTTAAAATCACTCAAGTAGCTTTGTTTTATTTAATATTGTTAGTATATCTAAAAATATTCTGCTGTATATTGGTTATCCCATGTATTCTCTTAATTATTATATGTCAAATATGAGTTACTTATAATACATGTTCTTTTATGTTACATGAATAACTCTAATTCTATAACTAATCTAATAATATTCTATGTGGCGCCTAACTATAGCCTCCTCTTGCCAACCCATATTTAGTCCTCTCTTATTTTAGCTTGTGGTCCTCCAGTGAATAGCCAACAATCACATGCCTCTGAATACATGTTGTTGCACTACTCAATCCTATCTCTCAGAAAGGTGGTGGCCTAAGTTCATTTTTCCGGAATCTCTCCGACCTCGGTGGCTACAACAATGGATCCGTTGAATTTATGTTCAAACTGAAGGGGCCAGGCATACTGTCATGGCTCATCACCGACATCAACTTTCAAGGACTAAGCGATTATGAGAACTCAACAACCAGGACCACCCTGATGTCGGCTTCAGTTTTATTTTACTTAGCGCTCTCTTACGAGCATCTTGATCTAATTTATTTTTCTCCATTTGCGAAACTACAAAATCCCCCTTAGGGTAAAGGATTTGAACTTTTCTACTCAAAATTGGGCGATTTTCCATTAGGGAACTTACATGGCAACCGCCCCAATTTACATCAGTCCGGTCCACAGACATCAATTCTCTGCGTTTCCATAACTTTCTACGGCTCAGCCGCACTTGTGTTAGTTTATTTTCAACAGAGCCTCTGCCCACTACATAGCAACCGTTGCTACGTAATCCAGATCCCTGTTTCTTATCTCTGTTCTAATCAGCCAATTATCAACTGTAATGGGTGATACCAATGGTAGCACCGAGGGATGTTTAACAGAGTCTATACTATCACAGGAGTGATAGTGTATGTCTGTTATTGGTTCCGCTAAGTCGAGGACTCAGAGGGTCTTTGAGAGCATATAGATTTCCCAAGTGGGAAGATGATTAACAGGTGTAATCTCTCTGTATTGAAGCTATCTAAGGCTTATCTGAACTCTGTCTGAAGTGATCTGATCTGAGAATCCTCCTCCGGAAGGGCGGAACGGCTCAGTACTTATACTAGCTGCCAAGCCTTCTGGAGTCTGAAAAACCTGTTTTCTGGCCCTTCCAGAAAACCTACTTTCCAGCCGTTCCAGAAAGCACTCCTCCATGACAATAAATGCAGGGGTGGGAGGTCAGGCCTCCAGTACTCAGAAATACAGGTGTGGATGCGTAATGCATCATGAGACAGGAAAAGTATGTAAGGACCGGATACTCCCAAGGTAATAGTACGTAAGGTACTATGCCCGAGCTATCTGGTAAACATGATAGGTGCTAGGAAATAAGTACTAAGACAAATGTAAGAAACGGTCTTCCGTTACACTTCTCCACTTGAAAGGATTTCCTACTCTCGTTGTTTTGCCCAAGCTGGAGGTGGTCTGAAATAAAAAGTGCAAGAACGCCAATTATGAGAGTAGCAATCATCGCAATGAATAGTAGGAGACCAACATAACTTCCAAATCATCCATAGTAAACACACATCACATAAGGAACAATGAAAACATCCGATAGATACCTTGTTTGCCATAGCTTCTTCCATAGTTAATTCTGAACGACAATTAAAAAAACAAGAAGGAACGCGGCATTGCCATGTTAATTTAACCAGCGCGCATCAGTACTTTAATAAAACATTAAGGATATTTTCTACAAGATTGGTAGCAGCGGAGATGAAGTCTTAATTGTCAGAACTGAGGGCGAGAACTCTGTCTCGTTCAGTTTGGACAATTGACTTAGGGGTTTCTCGCGTGTGACGCTTTTTGTGTTTCTTTGAGGATCTTCGTTGCTTGAAGGTGTTGGAATAGTTTCTGCTTGTCCAAAAGTCTTGAACGATTTCAAGGCCAATGTCTTCGAAGTTAATCGACTCATCGTCATCACTTCCATACCCTTTCCAAAGTACCAGGTATTGGCTTTTGCCAGTACGAGGAGTGGTACGAAGTTCGAGTAATCGTTCGACTTCGCATCTGCCTTCCGTTACCTCACCAGATGGTTCTTCGTGACGACCAGGCAAGTTGGTTGAATCGTTTTCAACGTAAGGTTTGATCTTATTGATGTGGAAGGTATTGTGGATAAGGGAGAGTCGACTGTGCGTTGACAGGTCGAGCATGTAGTTGTGCCGCTTCCTGTTGACGTATTGGATGCGGAAAGGTCCGACCTATCTAGGTTTGAGTTTCCTAGATATGTTCAAGAGGTTGATGTTCTCCGTAGATAGAAGAACCTTTTGGCCGGCTGAAAGAAGTGGTGGAACAGATCGCTTCTTGTTGGCTTGTTTTGCCTGCTTGACTTTGGAGGATTATAGGTTGCGAGAGGTGTCAAGATGACGTTCCTCTGCCGGGGTATAAGGCGAGATCGGGTAGGGGAAGGAAGAAGGACCTAGCTTTGCCTCAAAGCCTAGAAGTGAAAAGAATGGACTGTGTTGTCTTGCAGTGTTGTCTCGAGAGTTCAACTTGAGCTGAATCTCGAAGAGTTTGTGCAACCATTGATTTCCATCGACCTTGCACGCTCGTGCGGCTTGGAGGATTGCCTTGTTGACAATTTCTGACTGACCGTCCGTCTGAGGGTGGTATGCTGTAAACGGTTCCAACTTGATTCTCTTTCTTGCTGTTCAATCCTTGAAATAGTCTGATATAAAGAGAGTGTCGCGATCAAAAACAACATAATAGGGATAACCAATAACAGAAGCAACGTGCTTATCAAAGTTATCCGTGCACTTTTCTGCTGTGAGGTTTTCAGAAACTGGAATGAGAAACATAAATCCTGATTGTCTACAGACAATCGTCCAAAGTCTCGAAAAACAAATCATATGATCATCTCCCAAAGGAATGTTGAGGTATTGTAAGGAAGTTATATATATGCACCGGCATAATATAACCACCTTCCACATCAAGTAGGAACCAGTGGATACTAACAAGTAGTTGGCGGATTATGACTCAGAGGGTGACTCATGCGAAAGCATAGCCACTAAACAGAATTATGACTCATATATTTCATTTGTATAATTGAGCGCGTGACT
>Ga0307511_10001063_pt1 | contig 29196 bp, 25 predicted proteins | sample 13_EM_MG_FD_200266 | JGI IMG/M metagenome (GOLD analysis project Ga0307511, IMG submission 200266) | Populus trichocarpa ectomycorrhiza microbial communities from riparian zone in the Pacific Northwest, United States - 13_EM | ecosystem: Host-associated > Plants > Roots > Unclassified | place...
GTCCCCCCCGCAACCATCCCCAACAATAACCTCGGGTTTGAACTTATATGTCGCAAGACCATTGTTACCCTGAACCGAGTTATGTCACCCGTAACTTTTGGCCCAAGTTAGTAGATATTGATCCTGACAATACAGTCTAGTACCTACAAGGTAAAAGCTGAAATTGCATCAAGGGAGCACTGATAGTGTACATAAGTGCTTAGGTAGTGATGCCTCGAAATTTCGTGATGCTTGCACCAATACCTGGTTGCAACTGTTCCTTAGTAACCCTCCCGGAAGAAGTATTCGGGACCTCTACAGAAAAATATTTTCAATACTAAAGGTCAAATCCGGTCGACCGTAAAAGCACTTTGATATTCCATAATTCTTATATATTCGCAGATTAATTGTCCTCAAACCCCCAAAATGAGCCCACAAAGGGCGCCAGATGCCCGGTATTGCTCGTGCTGAGCATGAGGTTGTCGAGATATAAAAGGCCGTGAACACAGGTTGGCGAAGCAGCTGAAGGGCACAGATGCTATGGAGCATAGAAAACTGCATTGGGGGTGGGTTCTTCAAGGGCCTATTTGCCCAGGTTGGAGACAGCGATGTCGTTTTTGGCAATTTACCGGGCGTACTACTCTATATCTAGCAGCCAGCTTGAGTCTGCACTAATAGGATATCGGGCAGGCTCAAATCAATGGAAAATGCTCATGCATTGCCTATTCAATCATTGCAATTGGTGAATTTCCTGTCTCCGAAAACGCTTTGGCTGTGACTGGAGAATGAAGGGGGAAGCGAGAGTCTACCTTCGCTTATAGTATGTAGAGTAGCTATCGCTCACCTAGGTACTTTCTGATGTAGTGAGATATGAGAGGCTGATGCTGGCTAGACTTTTTTTTTGATGTGCACACGGGTACCGAATTGGAAAAATAAAATAAAAAGTTGCTAGACTATTATTGTAGATAGGTGGAATACGTAAAGATTATATCAAAGTGCTTTTATGGTCGATACTCACTACTAGATTTGACCTTTAGTATTCAAAATATTTCTGTAGGGAGCAGTTGCAGCCAGATATCGGTGCAAGCATCACGAAATTTCGGAAAGGCCCTGACGTCAAGTATCACTGTAGAAAATACTCTCACATGGTCCAAGTCATGGGGATCACGGGATGGCCTAATGTGGAAAAACATAGGAGAGGTCGTCCTAATGTAGATAAAGATAACAACGGAAGGGACATATAAATAGCGGATTGCCTTCCTATTGTTAGAACATTTTTCCCACAGCGCACAAATCTAAAGAGCGCAAAACACAAAACTCTCCGTATAAGAATTCTCTTCAAGTTATTTGATCTAAAATTCCTCGCTCTATAACATCGTAATTCTTACAATCACTACCTAAATACGCGCAGTGGGTAGGGGAGGAGAGGGATGTGTTGACGCAGAGCGTCTGGAGGGGCGGAGGTGACAGGTTGGTTGCTACTTGTGTGTAGGAAGGGCTGGTGAGGTCAAGAGAAGGGACTGTCAGGGTGGGGGAGAGGGGGGAAGAGGGAGTCGTGGTTAGGAGTAAGCTGTGAGGGAGGAAAGATGGCAGGGGTGTTGATATATATACCTACAGTGGTATGATGACACTTATCATGTAGGGCGGTACTAGAGCTCTGTGGTATCTAGTTGGCACGACCGCTCCGAAGGAGGGCTTTGTGGAGTTGGCGCATTGTCTGTGTTTAGCTTTTTGTATTTTTCCTCTACATAGTGAAGTCGTGTTATCAGCAAGTAAGGTTGATAACGGGTCACGTGAGGGATACACTTGTCCAAAAGGGGAATGAGCTCATACTTGTATCTTGCCTTGGAAGACTATAAGAAACTCTACCGAGTATCACAGATGGTGTGGCGATGGGTGGTGTAAGGTACTTGGTGGTAACATGGTGGACATGGGTAAGCAGCAAAATCCAGCCTAATCCCCCAGAACCCGTCTAATGTAATAATGAATATAGGGTAAAAATGCATCGAACCTCATATCCCCAACCTTCCCAGATTTACACTGCATGCCCTGCCCTACTCCCCCAAAGTCCCCTACAACCCCCCTCTTTTCCTACCCCTCCAAACTACAACCAAATCCCCGCATGAGGCACTACTAGCAGCCGTTAGGCCCTCTTAGCCTGGTTGCCCTTGGGTGTACTTAGGCTCTTAGGTAATCTTATTGTAACCAGACTCCAGTTTCTCTGACTAACTGCAACCGCAAGTCTCGGCGCTGCAACTGAATTACTGGTTCGGGAAATCGTAAAATGAGCGGGCAGATTACCATTTTTGGAAATCTGGGCTGTAGGTATCATATTGGTCCCATTAATCTGTCCCAGTCCTCCCTGTCCCGGTCTTCCAGCTCCGTGGTGTTGTACTGAAACCTGTGAAGGTATTGCCCCTCACATCCTACACCGCTCACAATTCCCGACACTTCTTCTGACCATTTTACCTTTCTAGAGCTGGGAACATGTCGACCTTAGATCTCACAGAAGGACTTCGGGCCGCAGCCCTGACATAGGCCTAGGAGAACACGCCCTGGGTCTTGTTAGAGGATGCATTCGCTGCAGTGTTCTGAGTGCACAGAACTTGCTGGAGTTGAGCCGGCCTGTTTAGCCAACATATTGGGGCTTTTACATGGGCACGAGCAGTTTATTGATACCAAAATGGAAAGTCGGAGATTGGTTCTGACCGAGAAGGGGGCACGTTTGGCATCAACGATATACCCTTTCCTGAGTGGACCCAAGAGCTTCATAATAGAGGAGCAGCATCTACTGTCAGAAAAACGCCAAACGGAAAGCGATTCTTTGGGAGAAGTCTACTGTAGACAAAGCGTAAAGCTCTTCAGATTGATTTAAAGGCCAATTCAGAGCCAGACACTGATTCAGAGCCAGACACTGATTCAGAGTCAGACACCACTCCAGACGGAGGAGGTTCACAAAAACACCAACAGAGAGCAATTCTCTGGGGGAAACCTACTACAGACAAAGCATAAAGCTCTTCAGACTGAGCTGTAGACACTAATACAGAGTCGGACACCACTTCAGGCAAAAGAGGTCCACAAAAACGCCAGCGGGGAAGAATTTTGGGGAAAGCCTAATCTTCAAGCATTGCAGGGTTCCCGAAGCCAGTAGTGAGAATGCCGAGGATAAATAAAGAAAATATAGGTGTCCAACAACATGCAACAGCACAATAAACACTTCGAATTAAGTCAATATCCTACTGGGCTCCACCAATTCACACCTCCACCTCCACCTCCGACGAAATTGCCATAGTCCTCATGGCCAAGCGCCTCTGTCCCCCACCTCTTGACTCTTTTCTAACACTACCGCATTACCACTCTTCATATCACAACCACAACTTACTGGGACCGCACACGAGTACTGAGTAACCAAAAAAATATCACTGTCACAACAAATACCCCCAACCAGCTCACCGACCCTCCAACCATTCCCCATGCAGGTACCTTCACCACTCTAACATGCCTCATCATAGCCGACCTTCCACCTTCAGCCAATCATCTCACTTACATCCGCCTCTTCCCAGACCTTGCCAGTCTAGAGCTTACCAACACGAGAGTTAATACCAGACATCGAGCATCCTTGCTTGTTTCTCGCTTATGTTGCAAACTTTGAATCCCACAGGTAACTTGGTCGTCACTGATCCCTCAACATATTAACCATTTTCATCTTCATACCAGGCACAGCTATTGACATTTGCATGTAATTCTAGGTACTTTTTGGACGCCTTCATATCCAGCTTGGCCTTTAATGTACCGGGCTCCCGCTACAGTGCTTTGAGTGCACAGAACTTGCCGGGATTGTGCCGGTCCGTTCAGTCAACATATTGGGGCGCACGAATAATTAATTGTTACTAAATGGAAAGTCGGAGATTGGTTCTGGCCGAGAAGGGAGCATGTTTGGCATCAACGGGTACACCCTTCCCTGAGTTCATAATAGAGGAAGCATCTACTGCCAGATTGAAGGTAAGTTTAGGTTCAGGCTAGCACCCATCTTTTATACTACTAAGGTCAATTATGTATCGTTCCATCACTGATATGAATATAGGAATTAACAGAAGATAATAACTGAGCGGTTGCTCAAGGGACCAAAGTAAAGTTGGGCCTAAGGGTTCAAGGAAACTTGGAATTATTGTTAATTAATCTTTTACTTCTCTTATTCTTTCTCTAGAACCCTGTTCAGCTCCGAGCTACTTGTATAGTTATTACATCTCATAGGCTGCCCATTTCTTTCGCTAAATTATGATTAATTATACATTCTTAAGGTCATTTGAGATGGGCTTGAGCAGTCCCCAACACGTATGATTCTCATGGAGCTCTGATGTAAAGTCTATTATATTTGATGATTGTGGATTTATTATGCTACGATAACTATGTGGTATGCTACACAGAGTCCTATCGTATTGTCCTCCTGTGATTGGCCTTTACTCTAGCCTCTAATTATTCTTTCTGGAGCCTTCTATGTTAATTAGTTGTTACATAGACAGTGCCGCGGTCCGTCAGTCCTCCGTGGCCTTCCGTTTATAGCCTCTTATTCTGACTCTAACTGCTGATATCGATAATTTGTGGCATCATCTCGAGCCTGCTAATAAATCACTAAGTTGTAACTAAAGAACACAAGAACTGGCATCTTGATGATGACATTCCCCGGCAGCAGGCTTCTGGTCGTGGCAACTTTCTGGTATATAGATGGGTCTACCGGCAAGTAGGGTGGTATCAATTCCTTTCTCCCTACTTTTACTATCAAACAACGTTGAGTATCATTTGATTATCTCCTTAATCTAGGCCCAGAAGTTCAGTGAACCTTTTATACTCTTTTCTACTTCACTTAAAACATTATTACAGAGTATGCCTTCAGCCATTCAATCTTCAAAGCGGAATTCACAGCTAATAATAAATCCATTGGCAGCACAATGGACACCATTCTATCCCAACCTGCAGTAAACATCGAGGACAGTATCTATTATATGAAATGTCAGATACTGTCCCACCTTACACCATCCGAGCCAATACCTGGCTCTGCGCATATCCCCTCAGAATCCGGCACTGCTGCAGAGCAGTATAGGATAAACAACGATCTTGCCCTCGCAGATCACCTCTCCCTTTTCATGGTATCCGAGGCACACGGCGATGTCTGTGCCACTTATATTTCCCACCCCGGACTAGGCCACCTCACTTTCTATGTGGCCAAAAATCAGGTGAAAGAGGCGGATAAGGAACACCTGACAAGGCTTATCGGGCTGTGTCAAGGGGGTTTTCTAGATCGCTGGCCAGATTATTCTCGCTTCCAAGAGGCTGCTATGGCACTCCTCATCAATTTTTGTGAGAAGAAGATGAGGAAGAGGCTGCAGGAGCTCTCTTGGGTGCTCTTGTCGGCCCTGGCTGCGGAGCTTGAGGGCTCTGAGTTGAGGGGGCTAAAAGAGTGGGATGAGCGGCTGAGCCAAGGGCAAGCCGAGCAAGGTGATATCAGGCAGGCGGTCCAGGATATCACTGGAAAACCCCTCCAGGAGGGTTCAAGTGACATTGCGGTGTTTTCTTGGGCTGTAAATAGCCAAAAGAAAATTACTGCAGTGGTTGTGGAGCAATTGGGGTTTCTTGTCAGGTCCCTCGAAGTAGAGACTCCTGACATTCTTTCTTCCGTTTCTCTGTTATCGCGTTTTTCGGATATTGCGGACACTTTTCATAGGTCCGCTCTATTTGGGGCATTGCTCCGGGAGAGCGAAGTGTGGCCTGGCGTAAAAACCCAGATCAACGACGGCCTTGGGAAGGTCGGCGCATACTCCCGCGGCCTTGAGCTTCTATACCGGACATTTTCAGAGATTGAAATGTCCGGGAACGGGCCATTGCATATTCGATACCAATTGCTAGATTCACCACCTATAATCATGGTAGATCTTGGTCAATTTGGTGATTGGTATCGTTTCCTGGAGGAGTTCTCGGCAAGCCCGGGGGGTGGCGAGCAACCACTAGGCGTGGGAAGAGAAGATCTGGAGGCGGTCTGGAAGGGCAACGGTAAGTAAAGTAATTCTAACTACTCTCAGGACTGAGCTGACCTAAGTAATCCTGCTTTAGGGAGAATCACAAATGTGCAACAAATACCCCTCACGTTGCATTGTGAACTTCAGTTGATACAGTTTCTTGAGAAGCGGGGAACTAGGAAAGGAGCGATCGGGGTGTCCAAGCCACCCTGCCTCGGCTGCTCCATAGTCCTCGGCGGAATGCATATACTCGGGGCAGGATGGGTGACATCTGGTACGAATGGCAAGAGCTATGTTGGGATGCTTCCTGGTGATCGCGTCCTGGCAACGGTCATTAAGAAGAAGATAGACACCCTGTTGAGGGATGAGCTCGACAAAGCTCGAAATTCTATCAAGACACCAGTCCCAGCGGTTGAGCATAGAGCCAGGGTCTTACCAGGAGAATTCGAAGAGTTAATTTAAGGTATATATTTCTAGATTTTCATACTCCCAGCTATAACCCGTGTTGAATCTCAATTATCGAAGTTACCCTGAACTAACATCAAAGAGGAGTTGAAGTCACAAGAATTTGAGTGTTGCCAGGCTACAAGCTCCGTGGTCATTCGTTTGAATCGGGGGTCTTTACAAACACAGAGTGTGCTGTCTTTGCTGTGCTCTTGCTGTGCCTGCATTTTTTTGGAACATTGGCCATGAATGGGTTGTGAATTTATATCACTGTAATATAGACATCATATTTATGGGTAGCTGCCTAATCACCGGTAGAGACCTCAATTCTGAGTATCTAATTATCCGTAACTCCCTGCCAGTGAGGAGATATTCATTCAAGCCGGGTTGTCAACCACCCCCTGCGGGCAGTGAGTGATTCGGGCGACTTGTGTTCCGGGACATGTTAAACCTAAACATCTCCACAGCATAGTATACTAGCACTGACTTCAATTCTCCGATACTCTCTGTTACTGCAGGACGGACTCTCGCAATCATCCTGATTGCTGTACCTTTCACCATCTCGGTAAGATCTTCTGGTTCTTTGCATTCCTTCGCCTCCCTGCCCTCTTCGCCACAGCAATGTGTAAGATTTCGAGGCTATACGGTGCATTGGATCATAATATATGTGTTGGAGAGTGTAACCGCTAGGACAAAACGTGATCACACCGATGGTATACTGTACGATCACAATATGAGGTGGGAGGTTATAACTAACTTGATTCTATTTACTCGGCTGGCTTATACGTTACATCCTTTCAGACGTCTTACACTTATGCCCCACTCAGGTGGCGATGCGAGAGTATTTCGTACATAGTGGCCATCAGGTGGGGGGAGCAAGTTTTCCCGGTAATGATTCTTCCAATGCCCCCTCTGATTTCCTCCACCTCTTCCCCCCCCCCCAACACCGTCGTAACCATCTTCACCATCACCACCTTCTCGTCTCTTTCCTTTCCAGCTCCTCCCACTGTTCCCTACTGTCATCGGTGAAAAAGACTCCGCCCTTGGGGTGTCTTGAATATTGGTATATCCCCGTGCCATGACGTCATATATCTGCTTTGTTAATCAGCCCTCCCCCAGGCTAAACTATATCCGTAGAAACAAGTCATAGAGACTCCAGATTTACTATGTATGTAGAACCAACCACCCATGAATCGGTTCTTACCACAGTCCATGCTGGGGATCCTCGATCCTGGCCAGAGAGTCATGAAATAGTCCCTAGGCTCTGCAGTCATACGATGCCCAGCTCTAAGGACCGGATTTTTTTTGGTATGGGACTACCTTCACCAAAACTAGTACTGCACCTGTAGTACTGGTCACTGCCTGGTATTTTAGTCTTACAGGTTTCTCGGTATAGTTCCGCAGAATATACTCTCATACAGGGTCTGGATGCATAATCACATGTTCGACTGTACTGCATCTTTGGTGCTGGTGCTGGATCTGTTTTCTATGCTGACAATGTGCTGCCTGTCCATGCGTCTCAGCGGTTCTGGTCGCCTGAGGTGTAGCAAATAACTTTCGCATTATCCCTATACATGTGGGGGGTGTAAGCTACTCTACCCAAGTGGGGCATAAGCGTAACCCACATAAGGCGGTGGGTGGGGCATAAGCATAACACTTCTGACATCTAAAAGCAAGTGAAAAAGTAGATAGATTCAAGGGAAACAGAGCCGTATCAGTTAATTATTACTAATGCCAGCGAAAACCTCTCACCTCGAAAATCTTATATGAGGGTATGTGATCGACATATCTTTTAGTACACTTACAGAGTTAGTCACACTCGAATACCTATGACTTACCCTTTGACCCAGGACTGTTTTGATTGAGCCAACTAGACCAAAAACACCCAGGTAACATGTAGGCATGTATATAGGTATGTATGTATAAGTGGCTGTTCAGGTAGTGGATGGACTACATAGAATCTCGAACATACAAATATGTTAGTTCTGGTTTTTTTTAAACGTTAAAGGTTGGGTGGCAGCTTTGAATAGACATTAACTCACTCTGGTTGGAGATCACCAAGCGGTAGTGGTACTTGGATATTATTAGTATATTACAGAAACAATCCCAGTGTCACTGAAGTTATCCTGGCTTCAGACATGCCAACTCTCACAACTTGGCAATGTATTATCTAATCTAATCCTGACGGCCAACGGCCTGTCCCAACTCTACATAGAGACAGGTTCTTTTTAATCCCTACCGAAAGATGTTGATAACTACAGTTGTATGTTTATCTATCTGGATAGTCAGGAGGTGTTTTATTCCATGGTCTCGTGCCGCGGCCGGTTGGGACCAGCCGATTGGTGGCGCCCCCTGCAGAAAAAAGTAAAAAGTCTAGACCACCCAATCGAATAATGTAGGCACAGTACCCGCATCTCGAGTGACAAATTACTTACCGGTATTATCCCCCCTCGCTAAAAAGCAAAGCAGCAACGTCACGCACTTTTGAATTTACTTTTTGCGACGTCTTGCGAACTTGCGAGGGCCACATGCAGGTGGCGTTCGAATAGGATGCAAATACTGTAGTTACAGCAGGACTTACTCGACACTGATAGGAGATATATATTGATCTACTGTAGACCGTGCCAGCGGAGAGAACGGGGGTTATATACACGGAGACAGGCCCTTCTTTTTGAGTCAAGATTTTTGGATTGCTTCCACTTTGAATCTTGGTTTGAGACACGGATCTGGAGCTTCAGCAGTATTTGGTATTCCCTTGGCTATTGACTGACAAATATATTCCAAACACACTGCGTCTGTGTCTTTCCGCTATCAACAAAAGACTATATATATTCAGCGAAACCTAGCCATCCGAATATCGAGCATGTTTATCGACAGCTACAGCCAGAACAGTTACCCATCGATACCGATACCGAACCCACCGGCACAACATCCTCTGTCAGCCAAGACTTTCAACTCCGAGCCTAGTTTTAACGTGCTCGAGTTTGAGCGGTTGAGTTTGAGTCCTGGGGCGAAACAAAGTACGTTGAAACCAAAGACCGAGTTCAAACAATCTCCACAGCCACAGCAACAGGAACAGTCGATATCGACACCGACACCGATACCGACACAGATACAATCCTTCATCTCAGCACCTATACAAAATATGACCACCGTTCCCAACCAGCAAAACATGTCCTGGGAACCCACATCTACTCTCACCACGTCCACCCAGCCGTCCACCACCTCCTCCCTCCAATCCCGCCTTACCCCCCGCACCACCCTCCTCCCCCTCAACCTCCTCCTACGCCCCCTCCTCCCCCAGCCACTCGACCAGTCTAAAGTAACATCCATGCTACACACCCTCTCCCAATGCCACTCTCCCGACTCCCCCAGCCTCCCTGCAGTCGACGTCCTCTACTACAAATCCTCCAAAACCGACCGAGAGTTCTACTTCGCCTTTGGAGGATGTCACCGGTTAAACGCGTTGGAGAGGGCAGGGAGGGAGATGGTGGAGTGTAAGGTTGTACGGGTGACGAGGGGGATGTTGGGGGGGTATTTGGGGGCGAGTTTGGGGAGGGTGTTGGGGGAGGAGGAGGACTGAGTAAGGACTGGGTAATGAAGGGGTGGAGGCTGAGGAGAGTGGTTTCATGATGATCATGATGGTGATGATGGTGAATTTTATTTAATACTGGTGTTTAGTCATTATTTGTGGGTTTGGTTTGTTTGGTTTTAGATTCGGTTTTTTGTTTATGGTTTAGTTATCGTTTTCACGAATTCTCTTTATTTTGTTCTATTGCAATTGGGTGGGTTCCTGTTTTACGTATACATGTATGTATGAATGTATGTATGTGCACATGCGTTTGTAGGCCTTGAGAGCTTAGGCTAGGGTCCGGTATATCTTTTTCTGTCTATGTTTGTATCTACATCTAATGTTAATATTGCAGGAGGAGGCCTGGAGTCATGAACGTGGGGTGGAAGAAGTAGTAGAATGTATAGTTTATAGTGTAGAGTGATACTAGAGGTGGTTTGGAATTCTCAAAGTGGGAGCTGTATGTATGTATAATGGACAAGTACGTTTGATCTTTGATGTTGACGACATAGCGGATAAGTAGGTAGGTAAAAGTAGGGCGATTATATATATGCATGGGTATAGGGTATTATTCTCGTTTAGTTTACCCTCATCTTTGTTATCCATGAATGTATCGCCATTACTAACCCAGGGGGTCTTATCCTATCCACGAACATTTTATCAGATGATTTTTAGGGGGGGTATAACTCAAGCCTCCTCTCGATTTGTTTAGGTTTTAATGAACCGGACACTCGTACAATCGAGGTTTCAATCACTCGATTAATGGGATGAGACTTGAGGAGGGTGGTGTGGATGGAATGGAGAGAGAGAGAGAAAGAGAGAGAGAGAAAGAGAGAGAGAGAGAGAGAGAGAGACAGGGACAGAGAGAGAGTTGGGTTTGAGTGGTGAACTAAGCTGAAATCGAGAACGCAAGAGTGTGTATGTGGAGGGGGGGCAGGTCCTTTGCTGTCTGTAGATGAGGAAGATGAGCAATACCTTGGGGCATCTTTTTTTTTGCTGTAGGGAATGGAGGTACTGATATGTAAATAGGAATCTCATTTTTGTCTCACCAAGAAAAAAAAGGGTTGGCAAAATAACTTCCTCATTTGGACACCTTGGGATCGAATCACTAGGGAATGACTATATCCCCTTGAAACCCTGTTGCTGCGACATAGTAACATTGGTTTGTGTAATACATTACCTCATATTGGTTTGGATGTGAGATAGGAAATAGTAAAAATCCATCAGAGAAACATGAGTTCAAGATTAAGGTTGTCTTTGATGTTCAAGTTGGGATCAAAGCGAGCAGGCCCGTGTATGGCTTTCAACTAGTTATATCACATCATCAATGAATACAAAATTCAATCTGAACCTTGACAGCTTTCTTTCTTTCATATGTTCCGTTGCCGCTATTGATAATCGATGCAGATACAAATGTTATTACTAGAGATGTTATATTAGAAGCCTGGCTTTGTGAGAAAGTTTCATAAACCAAAGTGCCTGTAAAACTCACTTATTCTTCTCGTAAGTACGAGACCCCACTATAGCCCCAAGTGAATTGAAATCAATGCTCCGTAATGCAACCAGACTAAAGTAAGCAAACGTGACCCAGGGAACCGTCGAAACCCTCGCTCCTTCTGGGTGCGTAATTATCCACACAGCTGCCTGCAAAGCGTGGCAGTATCATGTCAAAAACATAGTACTTCTAGCACACGTCCCAACCATTGTTCTGCCAAACAAACTCAAACACTGACACCCTTACTCCTCCAATAAAAATAAACCGAATATGCCATCTTTCCCCCTTTCAAGGTCCTTCAAGTATCTGTACAACGCGTTCTACCCACCTCTCAATGAGGGCTTTGCAGTCGATGCTTCCGAGTCTGCATCCCCTGTGGTTAACCCAGCACCCAGAGGAGTAATAGGTTCAGCAGGTATTTGAGGAGCGAGCGTGCGAGGAGAGGGTGTAGTAGCAGAGGTAGAATCTATGCTGAATCATGCTGTTAGTCTATACATAGTAGATATCACGAGCTGGAAATACATGTTATATGTGTGTGCATGTTACATCGGTATTATAATTATAGGGATTATACCTTTCTGCCAAGCGCTGAGGAGGAAGCTAAATGAAGCAAGTTTGTTGATTTGAAAGCAGTGGATTGAGGACAGTAATCTGAAATGAAGTCGATTAAATTCAATTCCAATTCATGTTCTCAATTATTCCACCATACCCACTTTTCAATCGAGCCCCAGATACGGGAAATGAAGTTTGGTATGCATAACCGTCTACTGTTACCCTGACTCCGATGACTCAGGAAGCCAACTACTTGTTTAACATCACATCCCAAACCTAATGCCTTAGCATACGGGTAGTAGCAATCTGCTTCCCAGTGCAAGCACATGACAGGCCCGGGACCTTACGTTCCGCTTTTTTTTTTGCTTTGAGGCCGCATGTGTTCCTACTACAGATACTTCGATCTCCACACGTTTTCATTTAAATTTTCCTTGTTTCCTGGTTGTAGGATTGAGTTTTTATTTTTATTTTTATATACTCAGTTACTCATATGCGACCCTAGTAGGGGGGCCCATGATGAGCCAACGGAGCTCCGCCGGGTTCAGGTAGGTACAAGTTAATCTGCACACCACCGGCAGAGAGAGAGAAATGGACCCTATGGCCACGAAGGAAAGAGGATAGGGAAATAGAGCTAAAAAGGGGAAAGGTAGGTCATCTTGAAAGCAAGGAAAAGAGAAAATAAATGTAACTAGACTAGACTGGACTAGGAAATAGCAACGTCTGTTATATGAAACTGAACTGGGAAAATCTGTAGGATCTAGTTAAGGTGTAGTACCATGATGTTTCTTATACTTGGGTGCTTTCGTACAATGTGGTACTTTCTTATGCGCGCAATTATACGGCAATAACCTATGCAGATACTTGTTTAAGTCCTCCACAACCTCGTTTACTACATCCTGGATTGCCATAGCGGGCATCCCCAAATCTACCATCCCCTTGCCCATCCCACCACTGTGTACACACCACAGAAACCGTCCCCGGGGTAATCTCATGTATTGCAGTTTCAACCGCCGGCCAGCCATCACCGGCCTATTGTGCAAAGTGCAAGAATAATGCTGGACTTGTGAATATTGCTTCTAGGCGTGCTAGGGACCTTCTGGATTGTTCCATTATCTCACTCTGTCTCCGGGTCCCCGTTAGATATGCAAATCCACACGGAGAGAAGATGAACTTGTCTTAGGTTGATTATGGACGGCATGCAGCGTATGTTACGAATGACTCGGTGTGTGTGCGCTGGTTATGTGACTCGTATTGATCTATCTCCGTGTAGATGTAGATGAGAGACGATGATGTCTAGGTTGCTACTGGTGGAAGGCCTTCATAGTCATTCCCCCGTAGGCTTGACTAAGCTATTGTTACCTATCTATGGTAATTAATGCAACACGCAATATAAAAATGCTATCTAATGAAGCCTTTGGGGGCTACCATAATCCCCCCGTAACAGGAGACTACGCTGATCTCCATATAACATATTATATGGGCATGTGTGGTATGGTTCAACAGCCTGGCGATTTAGTGATAAATGGTAGGTGGGAATAGACCCACCACGGGTGCTCCTTATGCCGTGGCTCCCAAGTAATGAAGTACTGAAAGGTGCCTGGTTTTGGTTGTTCACACAGGATATTTGGATGTAATGTATTATAAGGTTGACTTGTTGTCTTCCGGTGAGTGTCCCTGTAGCTAACCTAAGAAGCTTTTGGTTGCTAAGCCTCAACTCCACCTCGGCCGCATTTATCTCCCCCGTCAGCCTCAGGGTTTCCACCTTAAGGTCTTTGACTTCGGCTTCTAACCCATGGATCTGGGTCTGCTGGATCCGAAGCCGCTCCCTGGCCTTTCGGTTACCATTTGGCATGGTTGACGAAGTGTAGATAGCTGACGAGGTGTAGAGAATTGAAGTAATGAGGTTCTTTGCAAATTTACTTGTGCCTGTTTTTCCTCGAAGATTATTCTATTGTAGCCCAAGGAAGATTTTAGCCACTGATGTCTAGAACCTTGGCTCTATTTCTGTCCTGGAATTTGTTCCTCAATTTGGGTGCACAGATGGCAGGGGCGCACGCCATTCAATAAACCCTTCGTCCCTACATATTGATAGGCTGTCGTGTATCTCTGCTTTCACTTCTCTCTGATATGCCGTATGGCTTGCTCAAGAAAGCTATTCTAGTCACTACATTGATCAAGCCTGACGATAATATTGGCAGTAGGTGGTATTGGATCTCGAGAGGTGCCTTTCCCAGGTCCTGGATTTGCGGAGCAGTTTAACTCCATGGGAATATGCCCAAGTTTTTCCACGTTCCACTCGAGCTTATTTTTGACTCTACCCCCCAGGTTAGGTTACCATTAATAGATTCGGGCTGTGAGCAAAGGAAAGGGTTACATACAAGCCTCATCTCGAAACTCCGTAAGCAGCATTCCCAACCAGCAGTCTATTTCGTCGGGGGCGGGCGTGGGAATGGGCGGGAGTGTATTGCTGGTTTAGTGGGTGGCCCAATCAAACGTGCAGATCCGAGTTTATCGGCGTGAGTGATAAAGGGACTCTTGTTGCCGGCGGGCTTTCCAGCGGCGTCTAGAAGGTAGAGGAAGGGAGACATTTTTGGTACTAGATGCACGGGTGTAACAAGACGTTAGATAAGGAGAAACGGAAAGGAAGCAAGGGCGAGAGCGTAACACCATAAACTAGTAGAGCCGCTCCAGCCATTTGTCGTAGCTTAGATAGAACTGTATTGCTGTTGAGGTGTGGGTGTAGGTATCCTGCTGCTGCTGCCTGTTTAATCCTTACCTACTAGCCGCCTTCCTCTATGTGTATTCCTTCGCTCTTCATTTTCTACCGGCTCCGCCAATGCTAAATAATATGTCCGCATCCAGTTCCCTTTGTATTCTTACATCTCTAATCAATCTCCCTTGCGTTTAGATATACCATCCATCTGCACGGATTTACCTCTACTTACCCTGAAGGAATTGACAACATCCCGGCCCCTGGGTAACAAACCAGCAACACTGTAAAGATTCCTCCTCTACCTTGTCCTTCCCATACCTTCCCCCTCCTGGTTGACCCTGCCAGGTCTCTCCGTGTTAATTGTCGTGGTGGTCGTGTTGTGGATGTCGGTCCGAGGTTATATTCGGAGCAATACATCCCCCTATCGTCCAATTCCCACTGTAGCTCCTCGCTTTTCAGTCCCTGCTACCATCTGACGAACTCTCCTTAGCATAAAGCTCTTCAGCAGAGGATATACCCGTTGATGTCCAACATGCCCCCTTCTCGGTCAGAACCAATCTCCGACTTTCCATTTTGGTAACAATTAATCGTTCGTGCCCGTGCTCATGCAAGAGCCCTAATTTGTTTGTTTACTCAAGCCCAGCATATTCTGTGCAGCAGTAACTAATTGAACCTGCCCCATTGCATAGATTGGCTTGAGGGATTTTATATAAGTTGGGAGGCTATGTGGATACTGGGGCTCCTGTGTTTCCCTGCAAAAATGGATCCGGTAGTTATGCGGATATAAAGGATGTAACTATAGAAGATCGACTGTATACCCAGTGCATTGAAACAGAAGCCCACCAGGTGTGCTGAGACGATCCCCGACAAGACCCAAGATACGTTCTCCTAGGTATATGTCAGGTCTTTAGATCCTGTGTCTAAGGTCGACATTTTCTCAGATGCCCAAGCTTGTAGTATCGGGCCCACTTTGATCGTCAGACATGACTGTGGAGAGGGTGCTAGATAGAGTCAAACCTGTGATTGTGGATCTGGTATAATGCATATCCTGCGGAAGAATAACCAGTACGGTCTATGTACATAACTTGCTGTCTTGCATCGAAAAAGCCTATGAATGGAGCCAGTGCAATAAGACAAGTTTGGCTGTACGTACAGGCTGGTGGTAAAATAATCATGGGAAGTAAGTGGTGGTTAGGAGGGGCGATAAGATTTTCAAGGTTCTCAGGGCAGTGCTGGTCTGATGGGTAAGCGTATCCGGGACAAAGAGGAGCTTGGCACGAGACTAGGAGTCGAAAGCTTGAGTGAAAAAGTATAGTCTGGTTGTGAGAAGAAGTAGTAACTAACGGAGCGCAAAAAATACAATGCAGGTAGCTGCATCTAGGAGATTTCAAACAATCCTCAGCATACTGAAGATCTAGAAATAGTTTTCCTTGCGAAGCGGTAAGCGGTTTGGAAGTGGGAGATTAGTTACTCCTCGTTTATGCTATGTATTCTCCCTCCCAACAATAGCTTTCAAGTTACCCTGAACTGAGTTTACTCATTTTCAGCTTAATTAAGCGGACTTTAAGCTGAAATTTGCGGATGTAGAACTAAGAAAGGCGCAGTTCTCGAGGCCCCAAGCACTATGAAGAATTAATGTAGATAGTCAGGAACATCCTGGTGTATACTTCCGTGGGGTGCCAGGCAAGTCGGTACTGCATAGGAATGTGGTTACCCTGAAAATGCCGAGAGTATATAGTAATGTCAATACCTCACTTCTTAAATGAGACCCTATAGATTTATAACTCCCAAGTACTCCTATTACCTTATTACCTTGGGCCATGAGCGTTCGAACTACCTTCAGAAGGCTGGCTTGGATTCGGTGTACATGTGTACATTTTGACCTGGACTCATGGAGCTATTATATTTCAATCGAGATAGGTGATTTTCCATACCGCTTGCAACCGACACTACAAACGCAAGTGGTGAGGCCGGCGGTGGGAGATGCCTAAAAATAGCCCTAATATACAGTCGTATATGTAAATAGTAACTCAAAATAAAGGTCTTATTTACAATTTTTTTCTTCGTATCTACACTAGACTAACTACTATACTATTGATCCTTAAGTTATGTAGCCTTACAAGACCATCTTTCCCAATTCATACCCTCAACCAGAAAACTCCTCTAATCTCCAATACACTATAACCTCCTAGAGAGCAAATAAACCTCACTCGACCAAGAAAAAAAACTCTATCCAAATTTAGTTAATGCCATCAACCTCATACGCCAGAAATGTAGTAAATCCCCAAACCATACACATACACCACATGCCCAATATAAAGAAATGATCGGAAGAAAGAAAAAGATTAAGCCAGAAAAACAAAAGAGACAATATTATATGACATAAAATTGTTCAGAAACCCCATCATAGAATGCGCGAGTCGGATATATACTCTCGTGGTTGGATATATACAATCGTAAATGCTGACAGTTAGGAGACAACGACCCTATCCCAGAATTGGATGCTTATGGTGATCCATTTCTATCCCCGGCGTAAGAGGACCCTCCTCCATTCCTGAATTCGAAGTCGAGCTCGTTCTGCTCGCGAGTAGGCCCCCCGCCCCTCCTTCTAATTCCTCTTCACTTTCAGCAATTACTGATCCTTTGCGAGCACCTGGTCTCTGTATCCCAGCAGCCACCGGAAACTGACCTCCACTGCCACGTCTGGCATTGACTGCCTTTCGATTCGCAATGGCATTCAAGAGTGTCCTTGGTGGCACGCTGGGGAGAACCCCCAAGCTCGGAATATCGGTGATAGTATGGCTCGGCCTTTTGCTGTGGGTATAGGAGGCGGTGTGGTGGTGGGCGAGTGCGCGGTTGTTGCGATTCTGATGACTGAGGTTCATGCCATAGTTGACATGGTGCGAAGGGTCTTTCGGGCCGGGAAAAACTTGGTCAGCCCAAACTTGAGTGCCGAGGAAGTCGCCTTTGTAGTAGCGAGACTGCTGTGTTCGCACAACCTCCGGAGAGGCAAGAGTGACGTTTTGTGTAACGGAGGTGGTTGCCTGGATAACATGCATAGAGTGAGTACTAGCTGCGCCGCTGCTGCCTAGACGTGGCCGATATGGGGACTGTAGGGGACTCTGTGGGGCAGTGCTCGGTAGTGGTGAACAAACCTCAATCACATTATCCCCATCTATCCCTGCACCCGTCCTAGCTAAGCACTCTTCACTTAGATCCCTAGTATGACCTTTGGCCGTCCGACTTCCCATGTTGTCACTGCCTTTGTAATTGCTAAGTTTCACGTGTGGCTTTGACACTTTCGCCTTCATCGAGTATCCACCTCCCCGCTCGTCGTCCGGGTATTCGTCGACCATTTGAGTGCCACCACCCCGTCGCTTATTCTTCCACTCGAAATAAAAGTTGTTTAATATCGGTGCGTTGGCAACAACGCATGAGACAAGTATTTCGATAGAGGCCCATAGTGACCGAGAGTTTTGCATTGTTGCCGAGTCGAGAATAAGGGGCATACGAATAACGGTAACGATTATAACAGCGAATGAAACCATGAACAGGAGGGAGAGTTGAACTTTCCTATATGTGATTTTGGAGACGATTAATACACTGCATGACTCAAAGCACACAATTTGGAAGAAAGGACGAAAAGCGGAAACTTACCTTAGTACCGGGAGCCTTGACCTGAAAATGAGTGGCAACGGAAGGATAATGAGAGCTAGATCGGTAGCAATATTCAACACACCCATTGTTATGAGCTGCCCAAACGCCTTCGCGCATTTCGCTGCCTCGTTCAACCGAAATTAGCCTCCGGTCAAATTTCCAGAAGTGTTCTCATACAAAAACAACCTAGGCTTGTACTCACGTCCTGGCATCAGATCTGCACAGCCACCCGTCAGCTCAAAGAACACAAGAGCTTTTTTTTTGGGCCACAAAACGACGTAATGAACGGGGGGATGGGTTTAATAAACTGGGCTTTATGGCTGGGGTTTATGATTTGAGGTAGGGTAGGATAGGAACTTACAGTATAGCTCAAATGGGCGACATTCCAGTAGGGTTCCAGGGATGACTCCAATGAACGTCACGACTAGTCCCACCCCGATGACTCGTATAGCCCTTGCATACTTTGGCTCCGCAGACATTAGCCTGCTCAAAAAGGCCAATATACAAGCTTTCATACACCATAGACTGCATAGAATATTTCTAATAAGAATCGGTTTTCAAATTCAATTTTCTCATGACCCAGGTCCGTTATAACCATGACTTCCTCTCCGAAAGGCAACGGGGATACTCACAAAGCTGTATATGCGATCCTGCTCGCCAACACCAACTTGCTTCCTAGGATCCTTTCCTCCCTCTCCTCCTCGCCCAAGGCCCGCACTAATTCTATAGAAAGCGCATTTGTCCCATAAACAATCACCACATGTATCAAGCCTAGCCTCAACAAAAGTGGAAAGACCGAAATCCCCATCCACATGTCGTCATGGAAGGACCAATATCTTTCTCCCCGAATGCGCCGACAAATTAACCGAATGGCGATCAGGGTGAGTGAAAAGAAAGCACAAATATATGTAACAATGAGAGTCAGCCAATCTCTCTTTGGGGAGGGCATGTTCGTTCCACCCCTAAATAGGCACGACCTGACGAAAGCTCAAAAGTCGTGGTGGGAGAGTGCTGAAAATTCCCTGCGGCTTGTCGAAGACGTCGACAACGATGCCCATCAACCCCGCCCCCCGCCCTCCTCAAGTGTAGTTGTAGGGCTGTATATGACACCCTTTAATATGGGTTCTCTGCTGTGCGGAACGATCGTTAACCCGGGATTTTCGCTACGGTTTCACCGTTGTATCAATTCCATATGTATTGATATTCCTCTTTCCGCACCTCCCCTATTAGCAATTCGTAATCCTGCTTTCTCCTTCGCTTATTAACCAGCTTGTCCTCCCTCTGGTATTTATAACACTGTCAAGTAGAAAATATTGATATCGGTCTAGCCTTCTGCTCTAGGCTAGCCAGCTGCTGAGCTAGTGGAACTGTGGAGATGCGCGACGACTGGAGCGAGACTTGGAGATGGATAGTGGAACGTAAATCGAAAGTGTTCCAAAATGGGTGGAGAAGTGCTGGAGAAGTTTGGGAATCTGCAGCAGGCTAGCTAGGGCTGATGATATATATATTAGCGATGTAATAAATCCGCATCTCGCAGGCAGTACCTCACAGCTAAAGGCCCGAGGCGTCTTACAGCAGCTTGTAAGCCAGCTTTGACCCGTGTCCCCACTCCACAACCCAGAGAGTATAAACTCAGGCTTAACACTTTGTTTGACCCCACAGTCTAGGATGGTTGAAATTTACTCTTACCGCACTCACACAAGCCACACCTGACACCTTAAACCTTAAACGAGCCCAGTCGGGCGAGATTTGTTTCCATTTGGCCGCACAGTTTTTGTGCTCTAGTTAAGTATATTAAAATACATCGCAATTCATCACCGACTGAGCAGGCATTTGACACTACTCATGCGATGGGGATAGTGGGTACAGAGCCGGCGAACGGCTGTCCTGAATCACCGAGATGATTTGCCAATGCTTCTAGACGCAAGGTAAGCTCAAGATCACCCAAATCCCCTGCCGTTATCCAGTAGCGCTATTGATGGAAGAGACTGTGAACCCTGTGAAGGACAAACCAAGGGTGTGAAAGCTAGGTCGGGGTGGTGTTAGCCCAGGAGCTTAACTCGCGATAAACAAAATTCCTCGGCTGAGATCAGTCGACATGAGCGCCTGTAGAAGAGGAAAAAATCGTTAGATTTTGTGCTCAACTCCAAAATTCGCCATCACAAAGTTCCCGCCCGGAGTAGATACATACTGCAACAGAACTCGGCTGGATACCGCACGCTTCCGCCAATACAGCCAACGGCAACTAGCAGCAAGGTAGCAGTCCTGTACAACATTGAAGGCAAAATGATTGGCAATAACATTGGTCAAAGCAGACCATCCCTCAAAAACATGTGAGACCTGATGTTACCCCTCTATGCATGTACTCCTTACTTGGTTCACGCATCGCGGTTACTCAAGTGGTTGCAATTGTAGAGTAAATATGGAAGCGGGTATGACGGGTACATTTTGGATAGCCAATAGAGGTTGCAGTTCGCGGGTAAAACACAGGCAAAGATTATAGGCGCGTAGATAATTGCTGTCGTTTATTTGCATGAAATGTAATTCCCACATGTCGTCAATGGTTTCGCGTGTGCTGTATTTTGCGAATCGTGTGCAAGGGTATATGGAACATTTGATCGGCATCTATGCACCTTCCCTTCGAAGGGCATCTTCCCAGTTGCTCATGTCAGGACGAAACTACATGTCAGGGGGTTTCCTGATACTTCGTTTCATCCTGTTGTGAGGTATCCTCAAGCTCTACCATGCTCCCCTGATGACACCTTCAATAGCAAACGTCGTTAAGGTTGCTCAGGAGAGCCTCTGAGACAATTCAACCTCACTTATGGGTCACTAGCCTTCCTTAAGTTGTGAAACCATACCGAGATCCGAATGGCCCAACTGGTCAGCCTGTGCGCAAAATCTAGCGAACAAGACCCCTTGTCTTTCCACCGGAGCAACGATCATTTGGAGAGGCAAGGGGTCTTGTTCGCCAGATTCTGTGGTAAGTTATTTGTTGACCTGGAGGCGTTTCCCGGTGAAGCGCCCTATTGGCTCGCAGCCTTCAAATTTATTTCATGATTCATTGGTACTAGCCATCGCCATTACTTTTTCTAGGGCACTAGGTTCATTGTTGTGGATTCGCAGAGATGTCTTTATGCCTGTTCGAAAATTGTTCTAGTACATACGAGAGTCAGGTACCGGGGCAATTGACCGAACATATTCAGTGGTTCACTATATGCATGTCGGAGATACGTGGATTGGGGACGGGAATATTCACGTACCTCGTGGTATGAATGGATTGTAGGTTGGTTTTTACCTGCATGTTCGCAATATGTATTAAGTCCATTCTGAATCTGTGACACCATCTTTAAGCAACACCCTTCTAGGGTCACGAGACGTAGCCAATGTGGTGCCGGGGGTCATGCAGGATTCAATTCGGATTTGGGGATTCCCTTGGTCTCCTGCTTTCCTGTATTGACCATTTACTTAGTGTAAGTCGCACAACCGCTGGAACCACTGATCCGCTCGCTACCCCAAGACCACTCTATCTATCCGAGCTCATGATCAGAAAAACTGGTGCAACACTTGAACCCTTGCCTAATTTCAATTGTAAGGCAAAAAATTCACGGATCTTTTCAACCGGATCGCGAGGATGGCTTGGAGCCATCCTTGACAGTTAAAACTTTTTGAGTCACCAAATTTATCGGCAACAGCAAGCTGTAGTTCCCCTACCACTCACTAACATTAAGCTTCCTCGTTAATTCGAATCTGGTGATCTCCAAATTGTGGCTTAAGCCGTCAAAGGCACCAAACATGTATTCACATACCTACTATAGTAAGCCTTTACCAACCGTCTAGGGTCTCTCTATCCTCCGAACTCCGCTGCTGATCAGGACAGTGCCTCCGTTTGCGGACGTTGAAACGGTCGTCGGGCTAGGACCAATAAGGCGTAAAAACTCGCTCTAAGATGTGGTAGGTACGCAAATTCGAGTAGAAAGTATTGTTCCTTGAGAATCAAGCGTTAAATGGGCTAGATAAGGGATCATCAGAATGCTTTCAATGCTTTCACCATGCCACAGCAATACCTCTGGTATAGCAATTTGATCGATTACCAAACTGCTTAAAGGTCAAGAGCTGCTGACAAGAGCTTTCTGAACGTGCCATACCCAAGTATGAATTAAATTTCTAGGCTCCCAACCTCCTCAGCATAAGTTTGCCCCTATAGGTAAATTGATGTCCCAAGGAGTAGGACTGTAATCACCACGTGTAATTCACGCCACCGGCCACGTACCGATAGTATGTTGTACGAAGTTTGAAGTTGCCTTAGCCGCATGTTGGGTAAATGCAAAAGCCTTCTGGTGGGTGTCGATGGGGTTGGGTGGAAAGTATGAAGAGGCAATATTAATGAGATTGGAGAGACTGGGGTCTTCTTGTTCACCAGATTCACGGTAACGTACGCGTATGCATGTGAGACATTTCCAGTTCTGGTGGGGTTCATTTATTTGGTTTCTTGGCACATACATGACGTACGCTTGGGTATTCTGTACATATGTATCTATAGATTCCCAATTCCCAATTCCCGTGTATATATTAACTCTCATGGATCAAGTCTACGTAATGTAATATTCTACAAATTAGAGTATTAGCCTGGTTTTGCCCTCCGATATTGGTGCTTGGTGTTCGAAAAGAGTTCCTCCGGTGAACTCCTGCGAATAATAATTAACAGACCCCGTTAGCGCTATTTATGCCTACACGGAGTAAATACGAGGCACTTGCGAAGCACCTACTCAGGTATCGGAGCAGTAACCATCATAGCTGTTGAGTCGGGATAACGCCTGACATCCCAGCACAAACCCCGGGGATCAGCTGAGCCCATCCTCGGCCTACTTCGTTGGGCTCTGAACCAGTCAATCTACTAAGCAGGGTCAGTCTATCGGAGCAAAATAGACCCCCCACTTCGGTACCCAGATCTCCTATCATGTGCAGGAGAATTTGAACTAGCGACATAGGTAGAGGTCTGGGGACGAGAAAATCCCTCCGGTTCGATTGATTATCGCTGGGCTAGGTAGGTAGATTAACATCCAAATACTAAGCTATATACACATATATGTTGTACATATAGGGCATGTATATGTGGCTCCAGATGTACTCTACTCTGCATAGGGCCGAGCACACTTTGTTAAGCACAGTAGTCTTCTAAACTCGGAACCATACAATTCCGAGACCACCCGCCGTTGTACCCGTCGCTGCGGGGCTACCCGGTTCCCCGGATCGCAATTGTTGATCTCACCCATCAGTACGTATTCCAAATTGCAAATGACTACTGTTGCACAACTATTTCATCTAAGTTTTCGCATTTTTCAAGACGTAGCCAAGTACTGCCTCTGTCAAAGTTTTTACACTAATCGCAAACTAATAAAATATACGACTTATTTCATCTAGCACGTATACACATATACGTCTGAAGTGTGATAAACAGGTGTCCAGTTGACATAGACTACCAAAAGCCGTACTAAAGCCGGTATACGGGTGGCCATGAGGCCGATGCAACCACCCAAGAATTCCTCACAGCAGGTTTAATCCCCAGAGGAGGTTTCCCTGTGTTATGCACTATATAGTAGTCATCGAAGCCATCACTAAGACTACCCTAGTATCTCGAAAACAAACAAGAACCAGTTCTTATGAGCGAATGCCGACCAGGGTCTGTATACGGCCCTTGGACTAAGAGTATCATTGATATTCTTGTTGCCGATATCACTTAGTATTATTTGTATAAACCTGAACCCCACTAGCCTCTAAGTAACACGTGCATATACATTAAACCTATTCTGGGGTTTTGAGGGAAGCTGTGTGGGGGGGGAACTCGCAGAAACCAGATTCTTTCTGTTTCTCCTGATCTTATAACGAGTCTCCCTGCTCTAGGTGACTTTAGCCGTTCCATCTATGGTGCTTTGAAGTAACTTGATTTCTAAAACAGCCATGTGAATTGAGACGGGAGAGAGGGGGAACCGGGGGGATGGAGATGGGGCTGTGTTCTGTTTGGGGCGCCAGGGAGAAGCAAGTGGTCGCAGTATTACCAAAAACAAGAATGGTGGGGTGAGGAGGCCACGCAATGTAAGTAGTAAGGTTGAGGTAAACAACTCTACATATTGTACGTAAGTAGATTGAGTGTCCAGGGTAAGTGCCTCTAGTCTTGGGACGGCTCTTATATAGACATATAAACTGGTAGTTATTCTTATTCGAGTTATTACTATTCCTACTGCCCCCTTCCTCCATGGCCAAATACTAGTACTTCTCCACTCTCTCCCTCACATCCCCAAGGTCAGGCCCCTGAAATGGCCTTATGCCCTGAAACTCATTTCCATCGGCCATATCTACAATATCCAATTATTACGTTAGGTAGTCCATTTTGGAAATTATTTTTCAGTGCTGCGGTCAGAGCATTCCATGTCCTCTCAACTCAATGGAACTAATCCTACTGCAGTAGTCACTTCCTAATATGGCCAACAACTACACCCAACCAGCATAATACAACCAATCATTATTTGCACGACACCAGTACCCTTTAATGGTCTACGCCTCTGCCAATAGTGTGCCTATCCCGTACACTGGAATGGCAACACTTGCACCCACTCCGCACAGCTGTCCGAATTTGTGCTAAACAGGACCCATAACCACTCCTTGTATTCTCTAGTTTGTTTTGAACTCCCGAGGCACTGATGAGGAATCCTCACCATTTTTGTTTCATTGGCTTCCAATCAGAAGTTTAAATATTCATAGTAGAAAATCACTGATACAAGCTGATACATATCTTGTCACCTGTCGCTTAGTGTCCCATGGATATAGTGAAGTTGCAAACTACAGATCTTCAAATGATGATGGTAATGTTGGTGATTGTGGTGATAGCGGTAATGTTGGCGGAGCATTCAATTACAAGATACTTAGATGTGTTGACGTTCGAGGGTTTACCCCTCAGCTGCTGGCTTGATGATCTGAACTATGTACAACAGACAAAAATGAATTTAACGCTAATTGAGCTCCAGGTAATATGGGCAGCGCAAGTGCAAATATCAATTTGCACATTGATTATACGTAAATGGCTATTTCCGGCACAGCCGTGTTCGGGTCCAGTGCTCATCCTCGACCACGCCTTATGCCCTAGCGCTAGCTGCAGTTGCAGAAAAAACATCTTAACGATCATGAGGCCCATGCATGGCCACCTCATGGGCAAGTGTACGTATATGTACTGTATATGTACCCTACCAATTGCAGACCCTGGGATACCGGTAATTAAAGGGTTCGGGTGGTTATCCCGCGGACCATTATTCTGTATTTTTACAGTGAGTTTTAGGCGACTGGGGTCGTTTGTACTCGTGCCAAGACCCAATTTATTTATGGTGCAGCGAATTAGAAAAGGCTGAAGGCTTTGCACTTTTCAGCTGAGGAACCCAATGAAGCTTAGTTTCCTCCAAACATGAGCTAATAGAAATAAATGTGACCAGTTCGGTGTAAACCGAATTCATCATGACGAACAGGTGGTATCTAGTACCAGTCGACTCTGCCGAGGCTGAACTACAAGAAATGGTATACGGGCGGAGAGCCCGATGCAAGAGCGAGCCGCGCGCAAGGTGTTTTTCTGAGCACAATTTTCCTCTAGGCATCATATCCTAAGGGCTAAGCTGAAGCACCATTAATGTATGTCAGTGGTTGCACACGCACCACAGCTCGAACCTTCCTTACCAGTAATCTACCGGTACCCACCCCTTGTATAGAACTCATCGAAACAATCTCTTCCTCGGTACTTCTAAGTAAGCATGTATGTATGTATCACTTCCCTGCTGCGGCCTAGACACCGGAGTTAACCAAACCCAAGGCTCTGGAGACCGCGCGGGGAACATTCCCCTTCAACGCTAGGTTCACTAACGCTAAACCACGTTTTCTTGTGATATGGCGCTTTGCTTAGTAGATAGTGTGGGGGCGTATCACCTTAACAAAATGGGGGGCGACCCATAAGCGAGCTACAATTCGGTATAGTACCGTCAGGTACCGTACCGGTAGCGCCTTAAGAGTTGCAGTTAAATCTGCCGGTAGCTTTTTCTTGCCTAGTGCTTCAGGACTTTCCACTTCAGCACGCCACGCCCAAGTAGTACTTCTGTGCTAGGGTGTAAGGGATTAAGATGTTGAAAAGGCTCGTGATGATTATGGTATTGGAGCAGATCCGTTAATGGAAAGAAACAAGAGAATTCGCCATTGAGGTGCATAGCTTCATAGTATATGTCGAATGAAACCCGATGTTTAATTTTCGTTATCGATAGGGGCGTCGAGGTGTCTGAGTTCGCAATTATTGCATGATGTTGCCAAGACCTGCTGAAGCCCTCAACTCATTGAAATACTTCAAGCACGTGGGATATTGACTTTCTGAAACTACACATCACATATAACAAATTTTAAAAAAAAACCCTGAGAAACGTTCTACTCAACTGCTAACTTAATCAACTCAAAATGTTTGCGGGCCGGCCCACATTGTGATCAACAGCGTGGCATATATGCTTAGTTATTAGTAATATCTTTCCCATGCATGAGCATGTACTGTATACATATGAATGAGATTATCTTAGACTTGCTTCCTACCTTCCGACAACTCTAGATTAAGATATCCCTATATTCGCCTATCTTACGTTCTGATGTATCACATACATTACCGCTGACTAATATATCCAGCTGCCTGATCTACCGGCAAAATATCCTACCAAGATTCTACAGAAACTATATTGGCCATACGTTCGTGTATGAATGTCCTTTACTCTCTGTATGATCCTGTCGAATAAAATCCCGCATAGATTAGGTACTATACCCTACATCTGAACAGCTGCACCAACTGACAAGGCAATGGGGGGTATATTACCTTGCTTGTATAGCTCTTGTGACTTATGGAAGGCGTTTTGTCACAACTGCCACGAAAAGACAAGACTTGGCTTGGTGTTACACATGTAGATAAAGTACGGACATGAGAGGGAAGTTCTAGGTGTGAGTGGTGAGAGAATTGTTAACCAGACTATAAATTGCGAAAGTTGACGGTGTTTGGAGGGATGGCTCGGGATGGAGGTTGCCGGGGGAGTTCGGAGCGGAATGGACCTGGTAAATACATATTAATGATATCACCGGTTCGCAACGACTATGCATAAATATGTCATCGGCAATCAAACGAAGGTTTTTGATCATTGTAGTTCGGGTTTTGTCGGAAGTGCGCATATTGGGCGTGTAGATGATCAATCATCATATAAGCGCCGCCTTCCTAACCAGACCAAAGTACGTCTTCTGGCAAGAACAGGATCTTACATGGCTCGCATGACAGTATGACGGGGAATTCACGGGGGGAGTTTTCGAGCTTAGATCTAGATCTGCCTTGGAGCCTATGCATGCTGTCTCTGGTTTTGCTTATGTGGTGGTCCAGGCGCTCAAAGTTTCATGGGTTAATTCCTCAATCTCACCTATGTAAATCATTCCACCTATGTCAATCATTCCACCTATGTCAATCATTCTCACCTATGTAAATCATTCTCACCTATGTAAACATGATATTTCTAGGCATGGGAAGATGGCGGAGGTACGTGAGACTGAGATTACTATTGATGTCGTGCCCAGGGAAAAGCGCAGTGAGATGACCTCATGTCATGAGCACTTGAGTAGAAATATATAATGTGTAGGTGTACTGTATAGATGTAATCACACATCTTTTTGTATTTGCTGCGTATTATATTTGATTACCAGATATGTATGGTGTTATGTGCGACGGTGGTATTTCAGGGTAATGCTTCGCAGCGCTTGCACCTATGGTGAAACATGCACGAAGGCTACTTGCAGAATTAGTGAGACCGACATGGAGCTAAGCAGTAGCGTTAGTAAGTAGGTCACTAATCTCTAGGCTGTTAGGAACTTTTAGCGGTATTGACCATATGAGTGTGTACATGTCGAGAAATCTAGATCACCGCAGTGGCAACTTGAAAGTCTATTCTATAACCTGCAGAGCTGCCTAACAAAGAGTCGATTGCATTAATGCTGACATCAAGGCACCGTGCTGACACTCCCACTGTAAGGCTCTGTATTTCTTCGCATCCTTATCGTACCTATGGTAGGCCTCAAAGTGGTGATGGTAGCTATGGGATACCATTGGGGTCTCGAGGCCATCAGTGGCTAGTATATTGGGAAACCGGCACATAGTATAATTGTAAGAGTAGGTAGCGAGCCGTAGTTAAGCTAAAGGAGAGCCAATCAACTTGGACGGATAGCTATAGCAATCTGGCGCAGTAGCAATGGAGTCTGGCGAAGTTCACTTGAAATTGCACTAAAATCCAATATCCATGCTGTGATACTACAACTAAAAATACATGTTTTTTGCATGTTTGGCTTCATATTTCGGAGGTCAACAGCCCACAGTATGTGGAAACTCATGCATCCTGGACACCCATGCCTGTTACCTACCTAGGTTATAAGTTGATGGAGGGTAACCGAATAGCTGCTTCTAAGAACCTTCTGGCAGTATGGAGAATTCAAGAGGGCACTTAAAAGCAACTGAATAATCTGTTCTGACCCATACGTCAATACGGCCCATTCATCAATGGGTCGACCCATTGATCAATGGGCCGCTAAAGATGGTTGGGCCGGCCCACCCATCAATCGCGCTAATGGCCGGCCCATTCATCAATGGGCCCAGCCCACCCATCAATCTGACGGCTACAACAATATTTTAATATAATTATCTCATATATTCGGAACTATTGAGAATTAC
>Ga0307511_10001064_pt1 | contig 29182 bp, 25 predicted proteins | sample 13_EM_MG_FD_200266 | JGI IMG/M metagenome (GOLD analysis project Ga0307511, IMG submission 200266) | Populus trichocarpa ectomycorrhiza microbial communities from riparian zone in the Pacific Northwest, United States - 13_EM | ecosystem: Host-associated > Plants > Roots > Unclassified | place...
CAGGGAGCATAGATAACACTCCAAACCCGAGAGAAACAATAGAGGTGCTGAAAGGAGGCGTCAAATTTCAGTGTTTGCGTCCATCTTCTTGTTCTTCGTGTCTGCGTCATCTAAGCAAAAAAAAAAAGGGTTATATTTCATCTTGTTACTATCTCTAATCATATCAGTATATTAAAAAGAAAAAAAAAGAAAGAGAGAGAGAGGGATTAGTTGAAATTTGAAGGATCATTTAAATTTTGCCGCAGAAACACTACTCTTGGTGAACCATAAGCAAACCACCTCGGAATCAATTGAAACTTCATATTTAGTCTATTGGGGGTGCGATCGCATTATATGTCAAATTTGGACTTATTCTGATATTTTTTGCTTGAGGTTTTAATTCGAGGTTCAATTCTGCCGCATAAACACTTCTCTTAGTGAACCATAAGCAAATCACCTCAGAATCAATTTCAAATTCATATTATGTCTATTGGAAGTGAGATCGCATTATATTTCAAATTTAGGCTTATTTTGATAACGTTTGCTTGAGGTTTTAATTCGAGGTTCAATTCTGCCACAGAAACAGTACTCTTAGTGAACCATAAGAGAACCACCTTAGAATCAATTTAAAATTCATATTATGTCTTCTAGGGTGGTGAGATCGAACCATATATTAAATTTGGGCTTATTTCAATATCGTTTTCTTAAATTTTTAATTCGAGGTTCAATTTTGCCGCAGAAACGCTATTCTTAGTGAACCATAAGCAAATCACCTCAGAATCAATTTAAAATCCATATTATGTCTATTATGGGTGATATCGAAGCATGTATAAAATTTGGTCTTATTTTGATACCGTTTTCTTGAGGTTTTAATTGGAGGTTTAATTTTGCCGCAAACTGATCATACATGGGGTTTGGGTACCTAGACATAATAGAACGGCCTATAAACTGAGATTTGTTGTTTTCTTGGTATCCTAATATTATATATTAAATTCGAGGTCATTTGAGATTCGGGGCTACTGAAGTCACTTCTAATCCTATTCAAGATTCGAGGGTGAATCTTCTTGAAGAGGGAGGGAATGATACGGTTCAGCCTTGTGATAAGAACCAAGTAAGGTCAGATTCGGATTTTGGCGTAAAAAGCGCAACAGTCCAGGTTTACGGCAACAGTTATAATTCTCAATCCAACCGTTGGATCGAGCTAAAATTTGATGTCGACTCTCCAGACATGTTGTCTTACTATGGGTTAAGATTTTAGGTCAAGCAGAGTTTGGGAAGGCACCACAATACTGGTCAAAAGAGGCTGTACAAATTTTGTTATTTACTTCCATTTGACTTGTGGACTTCCTATATGGTTAGGATTCTTTTCCTACAAGGATGTGGCAGCTGGTTATGGAAATTTTCTAGTTCCACAAGGATCTTTAATGAGCTGCAATATAATCTCCAAGTGTGGCAAGAATTCATTAATGTTTCAGAATCCTTTTCTTATAAGGATTCCTTATTCATCCTAGCTGCACAAGGAAAGAAGGGCTAGTGGTATTTAATGACACATTAGTTATTTTCTTTCATGTTTGGGCCTAATTAAAACTTTGTTTTGAGCTAGGATCCAAGGCTTGTTTGGATCAGGTTATGGGCTTTTCAGTTTAGGGTTTTTGGGTCAGTTTTGTATGGGGGTCAGTTCAGCCCACAAGGGTAGATTCATTAAGGTTACTTTTAAGAACTATTTCAACACATGTAACCTAAATTTCAGCGACTTTGATGATTATTACTTCTGAATTTTTTAGTTTTAACGTGTGACAGTATGCAAATGAGTGTTAATTGGGTTTAAAAGATTTACAAGCAATATATATAAGTTCTCTGTTAGAATTCTTATGGATTCGATAGAAAATTACATGAGCATATATATATATTCTTTATCAACATAATGGTATGTTTATTTATGTATCAGGTCCATCAAATATCCAGGGTGATCATTAGTTTAGGACTCTACTTTGTCAAGCTTATGTAAATATTTAACTTAAACTAAAGGGAATTAACGTGTTTATATAGTATACTTTTGTGTAAACCTTGATGTATTTTTATAAAAGTTCATCTTAGAATATAGTATTTTAGTTATCTTGTAATTAACCCTTTTGAAATGTTTAAGAACAGTTGTTATGTTGTAAATGCTTTCTTTTCATGTTCGTATTCATTTTCTTTTTAATTTTATGATATGATATGTAGACTATGTTCATATGAACTTACTCGTAGGTGGATTGTATGAGGTGTTGAGTTATGATGTTTGATGAAAGGTCTGGAATTATGGGACCTTGTGATGATGGGTTGATTGAGTAAATTGATAGTAGTCGATAATTTGGGATGTCCTAAATACAAACGAAACTCTGCTGAATTTTTGGTATATATATATATATATATATAAAACAATTTACCCTCAAATAAAGAGTATATGTTGGGATCTTTTAACATTGAGCAAGTTGTAGAGTCGGACTGTTACAGTTGGTATCAGAGCCCTGGTATGTAGGATGGTATGTACCCGTCAAGAGATTAGAACATATCTAACCTCTGTAGGGGGGAATAGAGATATAGACTTTTCTGAGGAGCAAGAAGAGAGCCCTTTGGAAGATACTGCTTCACATGCACCGGTAGTATCGACTCAAGCAGGGCATGAAGAATCGTCAGGGCCTCAAATTAGACAGGCACCAAGGCAAACTGGAGATGTTCGGCCGACCATGTCAGCCCCACGGGAATGAGTAAAGGAGCCCCCTCAGACTACACCTGCAGGGCCATCTATTTCCTATATTGATCCGATGCTCCTGGCCCAGCTAGTTAAAGCAGTAATGGAAGGTATGGTTAATGTTGCCACTCCTATGCCAGCACCCCCACCTGCACCCATCATACCAACCATTTCAGAAGCAGCTACAACTACTAATGACGTGGTACATCTAGTTTGTTTGGTGAAGAGTACGAGAGAAATGGGTTGTGAACCCTACTCAGGTGAACAAGATGTTGAAGTGGCGGGAAGATGGATTAGAAAGGTGGAGAAAACAATGATTCAAATTAAGATACCATATGATCTGCGAGTAGATTGTGCTACTCAATTACTATTAGACGGTGCTATGACTTGGTGGGAGACAGTTCAGTTGAGGAGGGCTACAGAAACCCTATCCTGGGATGACTTCAAGATAGAGTTTGAGACTCAATTATCTGGATGACTCCAAATATCATCGGAAGATGAAGGAACATGAATTCCTAGCCTTGAGGCAGGAGGGAATGTCAGTACTCGAGTATGAGAGATGATTTCATGACCTCTCACTATTCGCACCACATTATGTTCCATCAGAACAACACATGATAGAAAAGTTAAGGGATGGCTTCCGACATGAATTGAAGCAGGGGTTGATTGCTTTGCAATTCAAGACAGTAAGGGAACTGATTGAAGCAGCACGGGGCCAACAGAGTCATAAGGGTGCAGGAAAACGAAAGGATATGGAATTTTTAGGCAGGCCACCGCTTCCAAAGAAAGGTAGAGGTGAACAGTTCCTTCCATTCAAAAAGAAAGGGGGGACGTCAACTAGCTTCCGACAGGATATCGGTGGGAGGTCGAGAAGTGGTCAGACCTGCTCCAGGGCTATAACTGCGAGGGGGCATAATGATCAGAAAGAAATTGTCTACACTCGATGTGCTTAGTGTGAACAAAGACACCCCGGGAGTTGTATGGTTTCTCCTGGACGATGCTATATATGTCGAAGAGAAGGTCATAAGTGGAAAACCTGTCAGTACTTGGGAAGAGGATGTCATCATTGTGGTGAGAAGGGACACTTTAAAAGGGAATGCCCCCAGTTAACACCGAACAACCTCAGAGACATAGGCAGCAAAGTCAGAGTCATCAGCAGTCCATCACAGTAAACAGATCGGGAAGGTCGACCCAGTCAGGAACTAACTCAAATAGGGGACGACCCAGAGCGCAAAATGAAAGGGATCAAGGAAGGGTTCTCCATATGACCCAGGAGGATGTCAGAGCACCATCAGATGTGGTGGCAGGCATGCTGCAAATGAATGACTATCAAATGCATGTTTTGTTTGATTCTGGTGCCACTCACTCCTTTATAACAAATAAAAATGTAACCAAATTGAGTAAGGAAACAAAAAGGGTAGAAAAGGATTTATTATTGGGACACCTTTGGGTGAAACTGTGGAAATAAATGTTGTATTTAAAGGGGTGGGAATTAACATTAATGGGTGTGAACTAGAAGTAGATTTAATACCCCTAGAATTAAGTGATTTTGATATAATTCTAAGTATGAATTAGTTTGGAAAAAATAAGGCCTGTCTAGACTGCTTTACAAAAACGGTAACCTTCCAAGGGGCTAAGGGTGAAACAATGGTCTTTAAGGGGGAGAGAATTTCCAATTTTACAAATATAATCTCTGGTATGGTTGCGAGAAAACTACTAAAGAAAGGTTGTACAACATACCTTGCAGAAAACTACTAAAGAAAGGTTGTACAGCATACCTTGCCTATGTGATAAATTCAAAAAAGGGTAAAATAGGACTGTCTGACATTCCAATTGTGTGGGAATTTTCGGACGTATTTCCGGAAGAATTGCCAGGACTACCCCCAGAAAGAGAAGTTGAAGTCACCATAGATATATAGCCCAACCACCGTATAGAATGGCCCCAAAAGAATTGGATGAGTTGAAAATTCAATTGTAAGAGCTTTACGACCAAGCAACTTACCTTGGGGGGCACCCGTACTATTTGTGAAGAAGAAAGATGGAATGTTGAGGCTTTGCATAGATTACCGTCAGCTGAATAAAGTGACGGTAAAGAACAGATATTCGCTTCCGCGGATAGATGATTTGTTCGATCAGTTGAAGGGTGCCAAAGTATTCTCAAAGATTGATTTAAGATCAGGATACTACCAGATGCGAATCAAATGGAAAGATGTGATGAAAACTACCTTCAGAACTCGCTACGGACACTTCGAGTTCTTGGTGCTACCCTTTGGATTAACTAATGCTCCAGCACTTTTTATGGATTTAATGAATCGAGTATTCCAACCATACCTTGATAAGTTTGTTGTCGTATTCATTGATGACATCTTGGTTTACTCCAAATCCTATGAGCATGAACAGCACCTGATACAAACACTACAGACTCTGAGGAGCCGCCAGTTGTATGCCAAGTTGGATAAATGTGACTTCTAGTTAAAAGAAGTTACCTTTTTGGGGCATGTAGTGTCTTCAAAGGGCATTTTTATGGACCCTTAGAAGGTGGAAGTAGTTTTGAGATGGGAAAGACCAACTACAGTAACTGAAATTCATAGTTTTCTTGGATTGGCAGGGTATTATAGAAGATTTATCGAAGGGTTTTCAACGATAGCAACTCCATTGACACGACTCACTAGAAAGAACATAAGATGAGAGTGGTCAAAGGAGTGCAATGAGAGCTTTCAAGAATTGAAGAGAAGGCTTACTACTGCCCCCGTACTAATCCTTCCATCCGGAATATAAGGCTTTGTAGTGTATAGTGATGCCTCAAGAAAATGACTGGGTTGTGTTCTAATGCAGCATGGAAAAGTAACTGCCTATGTATCGAGACAATTAAAGACTCATGAAGTCAACTACCCAGTTCATGACTTAGAATTGGCAGCAGTAGTTTTTGCTCTACGAGTATGGAGGCACTACTTATACGGATCCCGGGTTTAAATTTTCACGGATCATAAGAGCCTTAAATATTTAATGTCGCGAAAGGAGTTGAATATGCGACAACGGAGATGGGTAGAATTAATTAAAGACTACGACTGTATTATAGATTATCATCCAGGAAAAGCGAATGTAGTCGCGGATGCTCTTAGCCGTAAAGACAAGGCGATTAGGGGTGGACCAACGACTTGGAATGAGGAAACTATGATTGGACTAAAGATATTGGGAGCAGTATTAAGCGTTAGTCCGGAAGGATCCTTAATGGCTCAACTAATGGTGAAGTCAGGATATCGAGAGCAAATATTAGAGGCACAACAGCTTGATGATGAGGTGTTAAAAGTAAGAATCAAACTGGAATCAGGGGGTGAAACTCTTTTTCGAATGGGTGATGATGGAATAGTGATGTTGGGGAGACGTATGTATGTGCCTGACAACAAAGTCCTTAAACAAAAGTTACTACGAAAGGCTCACGAGTCTAAGTTCACTGTACATCCAGGTAGTACTAAGATGTACTAGGATCTGAAATAATACTACTGGTGGCCAAATATGAGAAAAGAGGTTACGTGGCAAAATGTGGTATTTGCCAACAAGTAAAAGTAGAACACCGAAAACCAGCAGGGCTTTTACAACCATTACCAATCCCTGAGTGGAAGTGGGAGATGTTCACAATGAACTTTATGTCGAGACTACCCAGAGGAAAGAGGGGAAATGATGCAATCTGGGTCATTGTGGATCGACTAACTAAGTCTGCCCTTTTCCTACCAGTAAAGATGACAGATCCAGTTGACAAGTTGGATAAGATTTATGTGAACGAAGTTTTAAGGCTTCATGGAGTCCCAACATCAATTGTTTCAGACCGTGACCCAAGATTTACTTCACGTCTCTGGCCAAGCATACAACGTGCCTTGGGAACAAATTTGAGTATCAGTACTGCCTTTCATTCGCAGACTGATGGCTAATCTGAGAGAGTTATTCAGGTCTAAGAGGATTTACTAAGGACATATGCTTTGGAATTTGGGGGAAACTGGGAGGAGCACCTGTCACTAGTAGAATTCACGTATAACAACAGTTATCAGACAATAATTGGAATGGCCCATTTGAAGCTCTTTATGGCAAAAAGTGTAGGACACCCTTGTGTTGGGAAGAAGTTGGGGACAGAAAGCTGTATGAGATAGAATTAGTACAAATCACTACTGAAAAAGTGAGGATTATTAAGGATCGAATGAAGGTGGCTTAGGATAGACAGAAGAAGTATGCAGATATTCGAAAAAGACCACTTGAATTTTGCCCTGAAGATAAAGTATTTCTGAAGGTAGCTCCATAGAAGCACATGCTGAGATTCGGCATGAAGGGGAAGTTAGCTCCGAGGTTCATTGGACCATTTGAAATCCGAAAACGTATCGGACCTGTAGCATATGAAATAAACTTGCCCTCATAGTTGGCCAAGGTTCACAATGTATTCCATGTTTCTTTGCTGCGAAAAGCCGATGTAGACCCTTCGAGAGTGTTACCTCAAGTGCTAGTGGAGGTAAAAGAAGACTTAACACTTGAGGTAAGACCGATAAAGATACTCGATTGGGGCGAGAAAGAACTTCGTAATAAGAAAGTTCCCATCATCAGAGTCTTATGGCGAAGCTCACAAATCGAGGAAGAAACGTGGGAGAGAGAATAAAAAATGAGACGAAAATTCCCCAACTTGTTTATGAACTCAGGTAGATCACTCAAATTTCGAGGACGAAATTTCTATTAGGAGGGGAGAATGTAAACCTCGGGAAAAAATAAATAAATAAAAGTGAAGAAATTCATGCATATGGTTAAATAAAAACAGGAATTCATAAATTTTTTAATATAAATTTCTGGGTGAAATAATTCGAGACATTATAATAAACCCGGTACTGTTGAGGGTTAGATGTAATTGAAAAGAATAATACACTTAAAGGAAAAGGGGGCCTAAATGCAAATAAGGAAAAATATAGAGTATAAGTACTCTCTCCTCACCAAAAATCTGCAGGAACTATAAGGAGAGAAAATAGGGAGTTTTATACCCATTCTTGCAAAATCAAGAGAGAAACACTAAAATTTCAAGAACCCATCCAAGATTAAGGGTTTATAGATGGGATAAACACTTGAGAGCAAGGGATTACAAGGAAATTGAACAAGAAGAAAAGAAAGGAGGGAGTTAAAAATCTTCAACTGGTTGAAGATCAAAATCTTAACTCGTACCGGGTAAGGTGTTCTAAACATGATCTTAAAAATTCATTTTAAATTCAATAATGAATTGATGTCTTGATATTGAATCATAGGTTAGGGTTCTTAGACATGAATTGGGGAAAAATTACTTATTGTTAAGATTAAGTTAATTCATGTGTGTGGTATGTAGTTTATGAAAGTATTGTGTGAAGGGGAGGGGGAGACGGATCTGGACAGACTTGTCTACTGACTTTCGGTGAGATTTCAAGTAGGAGGATGAGAGATTTAGAATCGGATTCCTCATAGAAATTGTAGATTTGAATGTTAGCTAACCAAGGAAACTAGTCTTGCTCAATTTGGAGATGTAGAACTCCAGTTATGGGTTACCAACCGAGACTGAGTCGTGACTGATTATGTAGGGCAGTAGGACTGATTAGTTGATGAGTAATTTTGACTATCTTGGAGGTAGAACTAGGTTCTCCTTCCTTCAGAGGACTGGTAGCCTCGTGTCTTAGCTTTCTAACTAGATTAATCTCACTTAAAATGGAGTTTTAGAACTTTAGATATAGTTAAAAATCTGATGAGTGTTCAGACAATAACAGTTCAATGTGTAGACAGTAACAGTTCAAATGTTTAGACAGTAATAGTTCAAAGTTAGACAGTAACGGTTGGACAGTAATAGTTCAATCTGTAGACATTAACAGTTCAAATGTATAGACAGTAACAGTTGAAAGTTAGACAGTAACAGTAAACTTTCACGTGAATACTATATATAAGAATATAAAAGAATTGAGTCATACAAACACTTGCACATTGAGATACTAACTCTGAAAATATACATGATATATGTATGTATGTTATTATGAGGAAATGAACATGCATAGAAAGTAACATATGAGTAATGGCGAATATGGATTCTCTATAATACCGCTTGAAGGAATCATAACCAAAAACTTCCTTGTGATTCAGGAGGAGCAATCAGGATTGGATCTTCTGTTAGGGGAGGTTACGAGACAGGCGAAGCAGGTGCGTGATTTCCCTCCTTTTTGCACTTATACAATTTAAAATTCTTCTGGTGAATGTAATTATAATAAATATCATGTTCAATGTAAATAAAGCTTAGCGTATTTACAAGATTAGCTTCGGCTAATGGCATCCGTGATAGGATTGCTGGGAAATGAATTTCAAGATTAGACTTTGCAAGGTCACCCAGTTCATGCAAGTAAATAAGAGTATCGAAATTAAGAGTATGCAAATGAGTGTTAATTGGGTTTAAAAGATTTACAAGCAATATATATAAGTTCTCTGTTAGAATTCTTATGGATTCGATAGAAAATTAATATTTTATTCGTATACATTACATGAGCATATATATATATATTTTATCAACATAATGGTATGTTTATTTATGTATCAGGTCCATCAAATATCCAGGGAGATCATTAGTTTAGGACTCTACTTTGTCAAGCTTATGTAAATATTTAACTTAAACTAAAGGGAATTAACGTGTTTATGTAGTATACTTTTGTGTAAACCTTGATGTATTTTTATAAAAGTTCAGCTTAGAATATAGTATTTTAGTTATCTTGTAATTAACCCTTTTGAAATGTTTAAGAACACTTGTTATGTTGTAAATGCTTTCTTTACATGTTAGTATTCATTTTCTTTTAAATTTTATGATATGATATGTAGACTATGTTCATATTGAACTTACTCGTAGGTGGATTGTATGAGGTGTTGAGTTATGATGTTTGATGAAAGGTTTGGAATTATGGGACCTTGTGATGATGAGTTGATTGAGTAAATTGATAGTAGTCGATAATTTGGGATGTTCTAAATACAAATGAAACTTTGCTGAATTTTTGGTATATATATATATATATATATTACCCTAAAATAAAGAGGATATGTTGGGATCTTTTACAATTGAGCAAGTCGTACAGTCGGACTGTTACAGTTCCCCTCTTTCCTTATATATTAATTCCATCTATACACATAAGTGATTCCTAATAATTAGCATCTGCGCAGGAGAGGTTGGATTACCTTCTGATTATTGGTCTCAAAACCCACAGTCAGATATTTGGTTGAGGAGGTTGGAATTAATGGAAAATACACATGCAAAGTCGTGCGGCTGAGCCCTCAAATCCTGGTTCAGCGAATTGAGATATCATGGAATGCTCGCTATCTTTTTCTCTCAAAGGAGTTGGGAGCATCCAGAGATAGTGTAGTAATACATCCCCAGCTCCTCCATTACAGCATTGATGATGGATTTCTCCCGATGATTAATTTCCTCAGGAGTATTGGAATGCGAAATTCTGACTTCTTGAAAGTCTTGACCAGTCTTACACAGGTTAATATGCTTACTTTTATATCCACATTAAAAAGTTCTCCCCACTTATGCTTGACATGATTTTGTTGTTCGCTACATAAACTTGATTGGTTTTTTTTTTATGGTTATGCCCTATTTGTTTTTTGTGTTTTAAAAATGTTTTTGAAAAATTTAAATTTTTTTTTATTTTTTTGTTTGTTTTAAATTAATATTTTTTTGATATTTTTAGATATTTTGATGTGTTGATATAAAAAAATTATTTTTAAAAAATAAATAAAATATTATTTTGATATATTTTCAAATAAAAAACACTTTAAAAAATAACCACAACCACACACTTAAAAAATAAATATTATTCATCTTCGTACTAGTCGAAATCTTAATGTTGTTATTTGATTTTATCATCTTCATGATTTTGAAGATGTCTAGTAAATTTTTCAATGATGACGCTGCTTGTCTTATCAGGTATTTTCTCTGTCACTGGAAGACAATCTGAAGCCGAAGTACATGTATTTGATCATTGAGCTTCGTAACGAGGTGCGGTCCTTGACCAAATACCGTATATGTACTAGAGATTATCTTTGGAACAGAGAATTCGCCCTTGCCATAGGTTCTTGATTTCCTTAAAGAAAGCTCCAAAGGGGCCATTTCCTCTAAGGTCATTTGTTCCAACATATGAATGCTAAATTTATCGGTATTTATCGACAGAAATATATCATCAGTATATATTAAAGAAATCCCAATCCAAATAGAAAAAACTTTAAAAAAACAAATAGTATGATAAAGTGCAAGTTTTTACGGACGTCGTTACTGACGGAATTACAGTTGGATTCAAACAGGGACGTGTTACTTATACAGATAGAATTGTCGACACATTGACAGATTAAATAATTTCATCGGTAAATCCATTAGTAATATTTAATATATGACTTGGCCCTCTCCCCTCCCCTATTTCTTCTTCTTCATTAAAAAACCTCTCTCCAACAAAACAGACATCCCCACCCTTACATCCCCCCTCATCTCAACACAACTCATCCTTCCGCAACTTTTCCGGTCACAACAACACTTTGTTTGACAACATTTGTTCTGATTGAAACTTTATTACGGATTTTTCATTTTAAATAAGCAAATCTTATGATTTTTTTATTGCATATTTTTGTAGTATATGTATTTTGTTTGGGTGTTTACTTGTTTTATTGTTTTTTCTCAAACAAACTAGTGTATGGATTTATGATTTTGTACATGTTATGGTTTGTTTTAAATTTTGTAAAATTGTATTTGTTTGTAAAGTGTTGAAACTTAAGTCAAATTACCGACTTAGGTGTGTTATGATGAAATAAACAATAGCTTGTTTAACGAGTCTGTTTTATATTTTGTCAATTTTATTGTGGAGTTGTAATTTATGTAAATATGTATAAATTTATATGTACGTAGATAATTGATAATAAATTAAGAAAAGTATTAAAGTAGGTTGAATAATCTTAAGCTAAACCTATATTTTTGCAAATCTATATAGTTAACGTAGTTAAAATTAATACATGTTGTCATCATTATTTGATATAGGTTTGATAGAAGTCATGGATATATCAAGATTCACCCTAAGGATTGCGGATGATGGATTATTGTAATGGGGTTCGGGGTTTTATTAATTACACAACATCTAATCCAAGAAATATTAGTGAATACAGTATTAGGGTATCCATGCAAAAGGTGCAAATAGTGGCAGTAAGGCCGAAAGGCCAAGGTGCACTAATCGGAGGAGATTCAATATGAGTAAGGAAGAGAAACGAAGGTTACAATTTTCATATATTTATGCTCATAATGCTTTTATGATGTTAGATAAAGAGTGTGAGGCTGAACGACATGCAAAGGCTTACAAAGAAACAAATAAAGAACGTGAAGAATGGAGAACTTCAATTCAGCGCCAAAGGGATAACAAACGAAAGAGGATAGCAGTGGTTATCATTCAAAAATATGCACACAAGTGGATGGGAAGACATGCTTATTTGAAATTATTATTAGCAACTACATTCATACAATGTTGTTACAGACAATTGCGTGCAAGAACAGAACTCCAACGGCTGAAACAAGAGGCTAAGGAATTGTCCATCAAACCTGTTGGTGATTCAACGACGAATCATCTTGATGAGAGAGGGAATGATACGATCCAAGTAAGGTCAGATTCAGATTTCGACGTAAAATTTCCTATTATCCTGTTTTACGCTATTGAGCATAACTCCAAATCCAACCGTTGGATCGAGCTGAACTTTGACATGTAGATTTCAGAGGTATTGGTCTATGTTGGTGTAAAGTGTCAAAGGAATTGGAGTTCGGGAAGAACATACGATATAGGTCAGAACAGGCTGTACGAATTTTGTTTTTTACTTTCTTTTGACTTATGGACTTCCTATTTGGCAAGGATTCTTTTTCTACAATGATGTGACAACTTGTTTTGGGAGTCTCCCAGTTCTACAAAGATCTTTAATTGGCTGCAACATAGTTTCTAAGTGTGGCAAGGATTCATAAATGTTTCAGAATCCTTTTCTTACAAGGATTCCTTTTTTTATCCTAGCTACAACAAGGAAAGAAGACTTCAAAATTAATTCTACTTTCAGATCAGATTTCCTAATAATCTATTTGGGACTTTTTAATAGTGACAATTCTGATTCTAACATATTTAAGATAGTAATTTTCGGATTTTTATTATTTTCTTCTTAGTCTTTGGGTTATTATTACCTATTTGGGTCAATTGTAAGTGGGCCTCATATAAGTCCACCTAAGGGGTCCATTAGGGTTTATTTAAGTCTAGAGTTAGTATAAATAAAGACATAACCAGACATATAAGTTAAACAATTTAGATTAATAAAACTTCTTGTTTGTCGTACTTGTTGTATGTTGGTGGGACAATCTCCATTCTTTAGTTCTCTAAAGAGTTAAAAAATGACTTATCAAAGAACAACTGACTTCGTGGCATCATCCTTATACTTTTCATTCACGAATCAATATTCGTTGGGTAGCGGTTTCCGTTTCCAATAGTACTGGTGCCTAGGTACAAGTTATCTTTGTGTCACACTCCTATCAAACCTGATTTACTTGGCTTTCCGGGAAATTGGTGTCTTTGCGTGTGGGTTGCGTGACCACGTGATCATAAGGTTCACATCATTCATAATTGGGTAAAGTGAAGTATTTTATAAGAGCTTCCTTATTGGAAGACTAATCTCCTCCGTCATAACTTTGACGTCATGCATATAGAAAAGAACATGTTTGAGAACATTTTTAACATGATCATGGATGTGAAGGGAAAGACAAAGGACAACATCAAGGCTAGAATGGATATAGCATTGCTTGGTCAGGAGTCGCAAAGCCCAAAGGAAGCTTCGCTTTAGACAAAAATGCACAACTATTAGTATACCAATGGTTTAAGAGTCTGTGTTTTCTTGATGGATATGCCTTGAACATATCAAGGTTGGTTAATTTGAAGGATTGTAGATTGCATGGAATGAAGAGTCATGACTGCCACGTGTTTATACAAATACTCATTCCATTAGCTTATCGTGATTTATTACCAAAATGGATATGGGATGCACTCATGGAAATCACTCATTTCTTTAAGGGATATATACTCCAACAAGTTACAGACACAACACATTGATAAGGTTGAAATGAATATCATCAGGACAATATACAAACTTGAGATGATATTTCCTCCATCGTTCTTGACTCGATGGAGCATCTACCCATACATTTACCATATGAGGCAAAAGTTGGAGGCTCAGTCCACTATAGATGGATGTATCCATTCGAGAGGTTAGAGATTACACATACAATGTAATTAAAAATGTATTTTCATTATTTTTGTTAATTGAAAACATTCGTTTAATTCCATAAGGTACTTGTTCAACCTTAAGAAAAAGGTTAAAAACAAGGCGCATGTTGAGGCTTCGATATGTGAGGCCTATATAACTGAGAAGATCTCAACATTTATCTCATACTATTGCGAGCCTAATTTAAGAACAAGAACCCATCGCGTTCCAAGGCATGATGATGGTGGTGAAGTACCTTCGAGTGGGAACTTGTCACTATTCTCCAATCCTAGATGACCCGCACCAAAAAATGCTTTCATGGAAAGGTATTTGACTAAAATAAAATTAAGACAAACACATAATTATGTGTTATTTAATTGCGATGATCTGAGACCTTTTATTCAGTAAGTATACTACTTAAACTTTGTTATTAATGGACTATTTATCTCTTGTAATATCACAAACTCATACATTATTGAATACCTTGTAGGCAACATCGTCAAAATTTACTGTCTAATAACTCACAACTGACTGAATCCCAAATTTTTCGATTAGAAGATGAACAATTTGTCACGTGGTTCAGAACACATGTAAGTACTATTATAAACTCATTATCTATTAGGATACTTTATTTCGTTACATAATTCTCATTCATTATTCATGGTTGTACTTAATGTACTAGGTTTATAAACTAGGAGGGAATGCTAATGCTACATTATCTTTTTACTAGGCCCGGGTCCTGAAAGAAAGGTGAAGTGCTACAATGAGTATTTTGTCAATGGACACGTGTTTTATACTAAAGAATATGGGCAGGGTAGAAAGACATATAATAGTAGGGTTTGTGTTAAGGAATCGACTTCTAGTGAATTTCAAGTTGACTATTATGAGAAATTAGAAGGGATAATTGAATTGTAATATCATAGTGAGCATAATAGAGTCTTTTTATTTAAATGTTATTCGTATGACACCACTGATAGAGGAATCAGAGTAGATCCTCATCATGGTTTAGTAAAAATTAACTCAAAAGCTAAACTGTGCAACGTCAACAATGTCTTTGTTTTCACCAAGCAATGACAGCAAGTTTATTACACATACACCCCCTTCCTTTAGAAAAGATCATTCTAAAGTTGATTGGTTATCCGTATTGAAAAACCAAACCCAACGGTTATGTCGAGGTTGCTCAGGATGAGAAAGATGACTCAAATGTGGGAGATGATGTCTTTTAAGTTAGTGAGTTGGTTGAACCATATTGAGTTACTCCATCGATTGACTTAGAAAAAAATTCAAATTTCCGCATCTTTGATAATATTTTTGTTGATATTGACTCTAAGGAGTTGAATGTTGTTTTAAGCTCCAGCGGACAAGCACAAGTCGATGAAGATGATGATAACAATGATATCAATGTAGAATATTATGATGGAGCTAACGACGAGTCAATTGAAGAAGAAGACAATTCTGACTAACTATCAAAACATGAAAGTGTAATGCCATAAACTATAATGTAATATTTATTGATGAAATTCTTTACAAAAAAAGTATTAATTTATTATTGTTATATGAAGTTGTGTTATTGTGTTGTACGTGTAGTGTTCAATTTAAGTATTTGCATGATGGATATTTAGGGAATACAGATACAATCTAGTATCAGACATTGTTTCACGCCAATGGAAATACCGACGGTTAGTGTCTGTCGGTTATTATTTTCTTCAATTGAATTTGATGATTTCATTTTTATTTCTAGGAGACATATAACAGCCGGTTGAAGGAGAGATATGGGGACGATCCTTTGACCCCCCTGGATTTCGATCCAGATTTGTGGATGGAGGTAAGATCATTTGGTAGACTCGATAAAAATCGGGTGTATGGATTCTCCAACATTATGACCAAGAACTTGTGGATGGCTTATAGTGTCTCAACCGTTGGGAGCTCGCAATTGTTACTGAGCATCCAGTCTTCGGAGTTCACGACCTTGTTACAGCAAGGAGTGCAAGAACATATGACCAATCTAAATGAAAAATATGAACGACTCTCTACGGAATATGAAGAACTCCTCTGAATGGTCATGGATATTGACACGATCAAAATATTGATGTCTTATCCCAAGTACAGGAGTGTCGAAGTAATAAATAACCCGACAAGACTGGGGTCGTACCACAAGGAGGTGAACTATATAAAATTATAAAAACAAATGAAAAGGAGTTGAAGAGAACTTTTGAGATGTGATATTGATGTGAGTATTAATCAAAGATAAAAGCAATTGTCAAGGTTAGAGGATCTACTAATAGTATTAGAAATAAGTATAGTATAAACTCTTTTTATTAATCAACTAGAAACCACACACAAAGGAGGTTTCAATCGGATGATTTATCCTTAATAGTTCATTATAAATTTTTAACATGATCATATTAATTATCTTATTTTAGTAACACCATACTTTTAAATATTGTCAGGAATTTATAATGTTAACTTATGTTAACAACAAATCAAGTTCCTTTCATAGCACAGGTGTCGGTTATACCATACAGTAGGCTATGAAGTGCCAAGTATTTGTTGTACCAAGGGTTGTACAACACAAATCTAGATTAATCATTTAACAAGCAAGATATTAAGAATTAGCAAGATAAAAAGATAGGACTTGTTAATAACAAACTTTCTTGGATATAAAAATTGAAGTCCATGTTGAGTTAATATTATACTTATTCTAACACCATTAGTGAAACCTTTTTACCTTGACATAATAAACTTAGCTAAACATTATGAATAAAAAGCATAAACAAGAGATTAATGAAAGCAAAACTTAAACATTACAAAAATACAAAGAAAGAAAGCAAGAATATGATCTTGATCTGAAAACCAAGATGTCTAAATGTATGACAAACGCTTCCTTTTATTGAGTGGGTGACCACCTCTTGACTTGGTAACAACCATTATCTTCTTGTCTGAACAAAACATCATTGCTAACGTCAGAATGTGAACAGATAGTCTTCATGAAAGTTCTGGGCATTTGTCTCAGATTTCCAACAAAATAAGAATGAGCTCATTTGGACTTTTAGAACTCGAGATATGGGCTGAACACTGAACAGTTTCTGGGCTGCAAGACAGATTCCGACTTCTCTTTTGTTGCTACAATTTGAACTTGAAAACGGTCGTTTTGAATCTTGGACTCTTCATGAAAGTTTTAGGCCTATGTCTTAGCTTATCATCCATATAAACCAGACCTAAATCCATGTTCTACAGCTCCAGTTATGATCCAATAACCGAATGGTGTTTTAGTTTGAATTGAACTAGCATCTCTTCTTTAAGCTTAGTCCTCTCTTTGTCTTTTCACTTTCAATAGTTAAACACATTAATCAATCCTTTAAATTGTGAGATACGCCTGCATTCAAAATGAGCATTTACCATAAATTAAAGATATCTTATGTTATCAAACTTGTTATTATAAAACATGCTTAAGTTACGAATTTAATGATACTTTAAGTGCAATATGATGATATAAAACCTTGATAAAAATGCACTTTTAAGTAATAATCAAGGGTCTTAACTATTACTGTTTTTTCAACACCATTAATGTCCTCACACACACCAATATTCATTTAAGTCTACCATCTTTGTTTTCTTTCCTAAGTTCATGCATGGTTCAAATTAATGACTATGTTTAATTTTTTCTTCTTTTCCTATATTAACTCTTAGACTTTCCCACCATATAACTTTTCAAATATTCTAGTATTTACCATTAACAATCATAATTTATAGTCTTCAATATTTTAATTTTTTTTGCCTTTATAACACCAAATTTTATTAAGAACAAATCATTAGCATTGTTTATAACGAAGAACACACTTGAATTTCTTTACCTTCCATTTCTTCCAAAAGTGGTCGAAACCTAGGTTGCCCACAACTAAGAATTTGTCTCTAATATATTCTTGAACATGTGTAACTATTAATCATCAATAAAATCCGTTATCCTTTCAAGTCGTGTTTCAATAAAATCAACTTTTGTCAAAGTTATTTATTCACATGATGTATAAGTATCCACACACATATATATCATCTCTTTTCTATCTTCTTCTAAGACTGGCCGAAACATAGGTCACCATTAAACATAATTTATCTTTAATGTGATCTTAACCATGTACAATTATCAATCACCAACCAGAATTCCACAGTTGCTCAAGTTGTGTTTCAATATATTTAGCTTTGGTTTACGCTATTCATTCATATAACACATAATCATCAACACATACATATAATCAATTTTTCTTCTAATGTTTCCTAAGAGTGGCTGAAACATATCCTTGATTCAACAATTACCCGTTTTGTGTTTTTCAATTCAATAGCATCGAATCCTCATTCCCATTAACATAACATAATATATTTTACACTTTTCAATTCAAGCAACACAACCATACATGCTCATAAGCGATAGCAATTTAAGATTATAGTGAGTTTCTTGACTATTAATAATCATTAAAATGATGGAAAAGGGGTTAAATAATTAATTATATGCATAAACACGCATTGGACAACTTTCTTCTTCATTTTCTTCTTTTTGGCTGAATAGAGACTTAATTTCACTTTTAATTCTTTACTATTTTCTAGATAATAATGCTATATTTCTAAGTTATTCCCTTTCCATTTCATAATCATTCAAGTTCTTCATTTACCCCAAATTAATTCAAGAACCCTAACTAAAAAAATCTAAAAATTCTTAAAGTTACTTACAGTTTTTGTTTAAAAGATGTCTAATGTAACCTTAACTTGTGTTTTTATCTCCCTTGGACACCCCTTCATGTTTTTCTTCTTCCTTTCTATTTACTTCTCTTGTTCTTATTCTAATTTACTCTAACAAGTCCTTTCATCTCTCTTGGTGGGAGTTGAAGTACTTATTTTAAGTTTTCTAACTCACTTCTCTCTTGGCTTATTTGGTGAGGGTAGGTTTAAGAGAAGTTGAAGAGGATAAAGACTTTTCTTCCTCTCTAACTCGTCGGTCTCTTTTTAAGAGAGTGCTAATTTTAGTGATATATAACATCCTAAATTTTCACAGGCAAACTGAGCAAAAAATTTGTAACACTTCCTTGAAAATAAGGCCATTTTTTTTATCCCTGCTAAATATTTAGTAGAGTTTCAAATGTTTTTGAAGCATATTACATTATCGACATCTCCATATTTATATATCACAGTCATCACTACTATAAAGGCCCAACCATTTTGGACTGTATCCCATCTCAGTACAACACAAGATGGCATATCTTTAAATATTTATGAATTAAACATAATTCAAATAAGAATTTAGTGAACCCATAATTTGAGAGACACATTTTCCTAAAGAATATAGGAAATACTAACATTTATATACAAACATACATATAAATTTTTATCTACATTCCCATGGATTTAAGTAGATGATGGGAACCTCTTGAACACATGGTTAAGCAACCTACACGCAAATACAACAATTCCTAGAAAGCCAAGTAAATTAGGTTTGATAGGAGTGGCACAAAGATAACTTGTACCTAGGCACCAGCACTATTGAAAACAAAAACCCCTACCCAATGAATATTGATTTGCAAATGAGAAGTATAAGGATGATGTCACGAAGTCATTTGTTCTTCGATAAGTCGTTTTCAGTTCTTTAGAGAACCAAGAAAGGAAGAGTATCTTACAAACACACACAAAAAGTACGGCAAACAATAAGTTTTATTAATCTGAATTGTCTAACTTACATGTCTGGTTATGCCTTTAGTTATGCAGATTATAGACTGAAACAAACGTAAGGGTATGTGGACTTATATGATGCCCACTTACAATTAAACCCAAATAATATAAATAAACCTTAAACTAAGAAGATAATAATAATAATAATAATAATAAATTTGAATTTAATATCCTAAATATGATAGGATCATATTTGTTGTCCTTCAGATGTTTCGTATAAGCTAGGAGAATCAAATTTGAAGTTGCCTCCTCTTTAGTTTCCTTGTTCGCAAAGTATTCTTAGCTGACTTGGAAACTTATTTAATGATAGATTCCTACTATAATAAGGATAGAATAATTGTTTCCATACACCATAAGGATTCCACATTAATATGAAGTCCATATCACACATGGAAATTATGTTGTTGTCCATTAAATATCCTTGCAAGACTAGAAAATTTCCAAAACCAGCTGCCACATCCTTGTAGGAAAAGAATCCTAGCCAAATAGGAAAGTCCACAACTCAAAAGGAAGTAAATAACAAAATTCATATAGCCTCTATTGACCAATATTGCGATGCCTTCCTGAAATCCAATTGACCTGAAATTTTAACCCAAGGTAGGAAAACGTGTCAGGAACTCCACGTAAAATTTCATCCCGATCCAATGATTGGATTGAGAATTATGATTGTTACTGTGAAACTGGACAGTTGCGCATTTTACGTCAGAATCCGAATCTGATTGTTTTTTCGTTGCCCGGATCGTATCATTCCCTCCCTCTTCAAGATGAGTCATCCTCAAATCATTAATAGGGATAAGGGACAAAGTTTTAGCCTTTTTTTGAAACCTTTGGAATTCTTTTCTTGCCAATAATCGTCGTCAACAACTTTGGATAAAGATAGCAACCCTTCTCTTTCGTCTATCATTATTGCAGCGTTTTTGCTCCTTTCTTTCTGAAGCTTGCTGGGCATCGACTAATGCCATTAACAAATCAAGTTCTTGCTGCATCTCCCCTAAAATATAGGATAGACTCTTGGTTTTTTTTTAGAACACTAATCTTTTTATTTCTCTCTTTTTGATACCACCTCTCCTTTTGAATCCTCATATTCTTTTGCCACAATACCTCATCAGAATACATGAAATCCTTATTGTAATACTCCGTTTGAAATTTGTTTTGATATCAGAACCTAAAACGAAATTTAATGACAATAAAGAAAGTAAGAAGACACTAAGGACTGAAAACTGACCAAAAATTACATGGACTTTCAATTGATGAACATAACAAATCCCTATAGACCCAAAAAAGGACCCTAAACCAAATGACTTCTAAATGGTCTGAAATTGGATATTTAGAGCGAATTCACGCAAAAAAAATAGGATATCAAGTTTGATTTAATTTCGGATTTGATATATGAATACGAAACTGACACGAATGAGCCCCTTTAAAACATGAATTTGGAACTAAACCAAACGATGTCCAAATGAGTTGAAAATTGATATATTGTGTGATTTCACCCTAAAAAACCAGAATATCAATTTTGGCACAATTACAATATGGTTTAACCCAAGGTAGGACAACATGTTCTACTCCACGTAAAATTTTAATTTGATCCAACGATCAAATTGAGAATTATGACTGTTGTCATAAAATTGGATAGTTGCGCATTTTACATCAGAATTCAAATATGATTGTTTTTTCGTTGTCTGGATCGTATCAATAGAGGTTCATAAACTTGACAAAAGAAATACAAGTTAATGATAATGTTATTACCATAAACAAAATTACAAGTCCAAGATAAAGTATCAAAATCCTAATACATATTCGCTTAACATCTATGGCTTACGCTATCCATATTTATACTGAAAAGTAGCATGATAAAATCTACTAGTCAACCTCGATATGAGAGGAACCTGACAATTAGATTATTTCATCATGTTAGACTATGATAAAATAATTAAATAAATAAAACATGTTCATTACCACTTCACTTATTTAGTCATTCCAGATAATAGATTAAATTCTTCATTTGAAGCTCATGTATGGTTCATACTTTAACTTCTATATAAATTTAATATTCCAGCAATCATGCTATATTAATACCTTCGCATCCTTTTGAATCAACTAAACTAACCGTTTGTCCCGATCATCTGAACATAGATGCCACCAACCTTCAACTATATTAAATAAATTATCCCGGACATGAACCTCATTGATGTCACTAGATCCCAACAGGTCAACTAGTCAAGTTTGATTTTATGTATATATAGACACACACACACATACATTGTACGCAACATTCACATAATAACAATATTTCGCCATATTCAAGTCACGATAATTATCACGCCCGTAGGCAATATTCACATATTAATACTTCTCATTCCTGTAAACAATACTCACATATCAATACTTCTCATTCCCGTAAACAAATTCATATAACAATCTTCCTTATGCTCGTAGACAATATTTACATAAAAATATTTCTTGTGATTCACAGTAGTACAAAATACATATAATGTTTATTACATTCTAGCATTACAAAAATTTAAACAATTGTAGAAGCAAGGAGGCGACCCTCACCTTGATTCTTTCTGAATGCTTCTTTTACAATTTCCAAACCAAACAATCATTACAACTCACACCATAAATTAATTTGAATCATTAGCATATCCATACCATGCATCTCAAATTTCCACACACGTCATATATACAATTTCTTCAATATATTTTTCTAATGATAAATCACATAACTCATTCTTGTAGTTTTAATTTTAAATCTCTCAAAATAACAACAATTCCAACCAAGCATTAGAGTTTTACAACTTTCATTCAGAAACCAATTCTAAATTACATCATTTTAATGCTCAAAATAAAGAATCATAGTAGCATCCAAAATTTGTCCAGATTTTAGTCAATTTAAACCTTTACCCTATTTTTGGCTCATATATAGAGTTATAGAACTCCAAATTAAGCAAAGTCAATTTCATTTGAAAGGTAACATTCATGGCTACAACTTTCATGAAGAAATGTATTTCAAATTTTATCATTTTTAATTCCTAATATCATTGAAAGTTTGACAACAAAATTGTTCAGTTTCTCAATCTATGGGTTTGACAACAACCCTTACAAGTTTCCTACTACCTCTTATATTTTGTTTTTAGTCAAGTAAGGTCATATCCTTACATCTCTACTCTATCCAATAATCCATGTTAAAATATAATGATGCTTATAAGTAAGGATCAATGGTAACAATTTCTCTAACATTCTCTCTTATAATTCATATAATTTATGTCAAACAAATGATACTAATTCTAACTACATAAATCATATAAACCATTCCCTACCATTATCATCATGACAAGTCCAAACATTAAAGTTCTTTCTCTATTTTGAACAACATTTCTCCTTATGTTTATACAAGAGCACATGATTTGCAAGTTTCCTTAGATCACCCTATGTGGCCGAACTCTTCATGCCTATATTCCCTAAATTCTTTCATTCCAATTACTTCATTTTTTTTTCACTTAAACCACAATTTACAACTTCCAAGTTATATTCTAAGTTTTAACCATGCAATACACCAAGATTTTTTCATAGACCCCTATGATAATCATTATATCACTAACACAAAGAAAACACCATTCTTCAAGTATATTCATGCAACAAGGTCTCTCTCTAGTCACCCCTCCTCTCATTCAAGAACACTCACAATGCATTAACTCAAACAATAACCCATTCTAATTAAAATATGGTCTGTATATGACTTCTAAGTATGCATCATAAACATTTTCAAATCAAAAGTCATCCCTCCTTTTTGGTTCATGGATGGCCAGCCCTAAGTATAGGTTTCCTCTTGGTATTTTTTTTTTTCCATTTTCTTTCATATTTCCTTTAGTTTTGTCCTCTCATTGTTATCTTTTTAACACCTTTGTTCAAATCAAACTTCCATTATCAAACATTTATACTAAACCTAACACCCACACAAGTCTAATTTTATCAAAACATGTATTTAATCAAGTCTCCTAAATTTCTCACACACTAGCAGCAAATTCAAAAGGAAATACGTCCTTAACCATCATCATATGTTCAAACACAACAAAAATCATATATAACTCGAAGTCATTCATAACATATCTCAAAATCAAAATGATCCAACGGGTAAATTAGACCCAATTGCCTTTATACTAAACTGACCTGGAAATCAAGGTTTTTTAAACCCTTACTGTTAAAGATGAACCATTTCTTCATGGTGACTTTGTTTCCAATCTCCACCATTCATAGGTAATATATCCTACTCCTTTGTACCTCTCTTCTAAATTTGGTAGTAATCCAACGGTATATAAAGGAGAAACACGGTGTTGAAGAAATCCCACCTTTATATAGTTTCACTTTTAGGTGTAACTTCCGAACGAAATGTGATATGAGAACATCCAATGGTCAGCTTGTAAATGACGTTAATTATAACACAATATGTAAAAATAGAATTGATCAAACAGCGAACGACGACGCAAAAGGCTTCGTAGTACTGCTTGTTGTGTTTCCGTTTTCTCTTTAACTTCTTCTTGGCCGGCCATGAATGGAGAAAAATGTCTTCCATGAAAAGCCTCTAGCAATTTAAATTCTCTTATTTAGCTTTATTACACTCTTACTCTAAATTTCTTTATTTTCTCTTGGTGCCCATGATGAGGATTAGCCCAACACCAAGCGTAATCATGCCAATGACCCATTGGAGGTGCCAATTGGGCCAATTACAAGAGCTAGGGCAAAGAAGCATTGAATGAGCTTGTTTAGAACATATGGAGCAAGATGGACCTAGAGGGGCTTGGGACATTTAAGGAGCATGAAAGACAACCTTTAATTCATCTAATTCAGGTCCAAGAAGAGCTCAAGTCGTGTGGAACAAGGGGCTGATGTGTACAGCTCCATACCAGCCTTGTTAGGCTTGTTTTTTTCCTAATGCTACAAGGATAGAAAGTCAGTAATTTATTCTCCTAATTAAGTAAGGAAGTTGGTTAGATCTTGTTCCTAAAGAGGGGAGGATTATTGAATGCTTTTCCTAACCTAGGAAGGAAAGTAATTAAATCAGTAACAAAAGAGGAAATTTGTTTTCCAAATCAGATTTCTCCTAGTTTATTTGGGACTTCTTAAGGGTGGTGATAAATCTGATTCTAGGATGGTAATTTTTGGATTTTTATTATTTTTATTATTTTCTTCTTAGTCTTTGGGTTATTATTATTTAGTTGGATCAGTTGTAAGTGAGCTTCATATAAGTCCACTTAAGGGGGTATATTAGGGTTTTTTTAAGTCTAGAGTTAGTATAAATAAAGGCATAACCAAACATGTAAGGTTACGTAATTTTCAGATAATTAAATTTCTTTGTTGCACTTGTTATGTGTTGGTGGGATAGTCTCCCTTCCTTGGTTCTCTAAAAAACTGAAAATGACTTATCGAAGAATAACTGGCTTCGTGGCATCATCCTTATACTTCTCGTTCGTGAATCAATATTCGTTGAGTAAGGCTTTTTCGTTTCCAATAGTGGTGGTGCCTAGGTACAAGTTATCTTTGTGTCACACTCCTATCAAACCTGATTTACTTGGCTTTCCGGGAATTGGTGTCGTTGCGTGTGGGTTGCGTCACCACGTGATCACAAGGTTCGCATCAACAGCTCTATTTGTTGTTTAAGAGTGCATGAAACAAGCAAAAGAGATCAATTCTTGATGAAGCTTCGTTCTGATTTTGAAACTACACGCTCTAATATGATGAATTGACATCCTGTATCATCTCTAGATGCTTGTTTGAGTGAAACTTCTTCGTGAGGAGCAGCGTATTGTAACTCAGGCTATCATGGAGCATCAAGCTAATGTTAGTGCACCTGTTTCTGTGACTTATGCAGCACAAAAAAAGAATCAGGGTAGAGACATGTGTGCTGTCTAGTGCTTTAGTTGTAAAGCTTTTAGTTGTCTATTGCTCGGGATTATCCCAAGAAGTTCTTTAACTATTACAAGAAACAGGGTCATATCATCTCTGCTTATCATACCTCTACTAGTGCCTCTAGTTCTGTTGCATTGCCTGCTACCTTGCTAGCTGTTCCTATTCTTGCTTATACAGCTTTAGCAAACCCAAACACACTTACTCCTGAAATGGTATAATAGATGATCCTTTCTACTCTTTTTGCTTTTGGGCTTTTTTGTAATCATCAAGTTTCTTCAAAGCTATGCTATTTTAACTCCGGAGCCTTTAACCATATGACCAATATTGTTGTTCCTCTTTTCAATGTCACAAATTATGATAAAAGTCTTAAAATTAACACTGTTGATGGCAGTTCTCTGCCTATCAGTGTTGTTGGTGATCTTTCCTCTTCCTTAACTGATGTTTTGTGTCTTCTGACCTCTTCACAAATTTTATTTTTGTTGGTCAATTGGTTGATAATAATTGTAATGTCCATTTCTCCTTCCACTATTATCCCTAGTTTCCTTTACTTTCCTTTGCATATAATATTGTTGGTTCTGGAACTAAGATGTGGCATAAACGTCTAGGCCACCCAAACTCTGATGTACTTCGTACTTTGTTTAATTCTGGATTATTGGGAAATAAAACATGTTCTTCTCTTGATCTTTCTTTTAATTGTACATCATGCAAACTTGGCAAAAGTAAAGTTCTACCTTTTCCTCATCATGCATCTCGCCCCTCACAATGTTTTGATATAATTCATAATGATGTTTAGGGTATTGCACCCGTTGTTTCTCATGAGCATTACAAGTACTTCGTTATTTTTATTGATGAATTTAGTCGCTTTTACTTGGGTTTACTCCCTCCGGGCTAAGACCGAAGTTTTTTCAGTCTTTAAGTGCTTCCTTGCACTTCTTGAGACTCAATTCTCTGCCAGCATCAAGGTTTTGCACTCTGATTCTGGCAGCGAATACATGTCTAATGAGTTTCATGATTTTCTTCAAAGGAAAGGAATCATGTCTCAGCGTTCTTGTCCTTCTACACCATAACAAAATGGTGTTGTTAAGAGAAACAATCGTCACCTTCTTGATGTGGTAAGAACTCTTTTACTTGAATCATCTATTCCTCCTCGTTTTAGGTGTGAAGCACTTTTTACTTTAATTCACTTGATCAATCGTTTACCCTCTCCTATGTTAAATCATGTTTCTACTTTCTTTAAGTTGTTTGGTCATTCTCTTTTATACTCTGATATTCGTACATTTGGTTGTGTTTGTTTTGTGTATCTTCCTGCTCATGAACGACATAAACTTACTACTCAATATGTTAAGTGTATTTTTCTTGGTTATGTTATCCCTCAAAAGGGTTATGTTTATTATGATCCCTATGCTCGTCGTATACAGGTTTTTAGAAATGTTAAGCAGCCATCTGCCTCTTTATCCCTTTTGCCTAGTTTTTCTGATTCCCCAATAATTATGGAAAGGTTCAAACCTAGCTTTGTTTATAAAAGACATAGTCGACTTAAGCCTAATTCCATTTCCTCGGTGCTCCTTTCTGATCATGACTCGACGCCTGATCTTGCTCCTGCTTCCACCACTCTTCGTCGGTCTACTCGTCCTTCTCGACCCCCTGATTGGTATGGTTTCTTCTCTCCTGTCTCTCTTGTTGCTTTATCCACTATTTCCATTCCCTCTTGCTACAAACAGGCTATGTAACATGAGTGTTGGCAAAATACAATGCAAGCATAACTTCAAGCACTTGAGGAGAATCACACTTGGGATATTGTTTCTTATCCTCCTACAGTCAAACCTATTGGGAGTAAATGGGTTTTCTCTGTAAAACTTCGTTCTAATGGCTCTTTAGATTAGAACAAAGCTCGTCTCGTAGCTCTGGGTAACAAACAAGAATATGGGGTTGATTATGAGGAGACTTTTGCTCATGTTGCTAAAATGACCACAGTTTGAATCATCTTAGCTATTGTCGTTTCACAGTCATGACAACTACATCAGATGGATTTGAAGAATTCCTTTCTTCATGGTGATCTGCAGGAAGAGATTTACATGAAGCTTCCCTTCGGTATGACTATTTCTTCTCCTCATAATATCTGTAAGCTAATGCGTTCTTTGTTTGGGCTCAAGCAGACGCCCCGAGCTTGGTTTGAGAAGTTTCGTAATACACTTCTTTCCTTCACTTTTACACAAAGTCAGTATGATTCTTCTCTCTTCTTCCACACATCTGCATCGGGTATAGTCCTTCTTTTGGTTTATATGGATGATATTATCATTATTGGCACTAACTGTGGTTTGATTACTAAGCTTTAGTAGTTTTTACATGTAACTTTCCATATGAAAGATCTTGCCAAGCTCACATACTTTTTAGGATTGGAAGTTCATTATTGGGCCAATGGTATTTTTGTGAACCAGCATAAGTATATTTAAGATCTTATTGCTTTGGCTGGTTTGGAGGACACTTCTACAGTTGATACTCCTATGGAGGTAAATGTCAAATACAGGAAAGATGAAGGGGACCTTCTGGATGATCCTACTCTTTATCGGTGCTTGGTTGGGAGTCTTACCTGCTTGACCTCTACTCGACCTAATATCTGCTATATTGTTCATTAGGTTAGTCAGTTTATGTCTTCTCCTCGACATCTCCATCTTGTTGTAGTTCGACGCATCATCCGCTATCTTTGAGGTTTACCTACTTGTGGGTTGTTCTTTCCTACTGGCTCCTCTCTTCAACTGGTTGCCTATAATGATGCTGATTGGGCTGGGTGTCCAGATACACGTCGATCTACTACGTGTTTTTGTATGTTTTTTGGTAATACTTTAATTTCTTGGAGATGTAAGAAACAAGACTATGTTTGTAAATCCTCTACTAAGGCCGAGTATCATGCCATGTCTACTACTTGTTCTGAAATTGTATGGCTATGTGGTCTTCTTGAAGAGCTTGGTTTTCCTCAAACTACTTCTACCCCCCTTCATGCTGATAACGGCAGTGCTATTCAGATTGCCACCAATCCAGTTTTTCATGAACGTACCAAGCACATTGAGGTTGATTGTCATTCTATTCGAGACACCTTGGAAAGTTGGGTGATATCTCTTCCTCACATCTCTTTTGATCTCCAAGTGGCTGATATCTTTACCAAAGCTATGATTCGACAAAGACATCAATTTCTTGTTAGCAAATTGTTGCTGGTTGACTTACCAGCATCAATTCGAGAGGAGATGTTACCATATATAAAATTTAGGACTTTGTTAATATTAGATATAAGATTATCTTTCTATGTATAAAGACTAATTATTAGGAATCAGTTACGCTTATGTGTATAAATGGAATTAATATATAAGGAAATAGGAGAACTGAAAAAGGAAGCATTTTTTTGGAGAAACAAAGCTCTATGTTTTAGGTTTCTCTTGGTTTTGACAGAATATCTTGAAAAAAGTGTGGTGCCTTGAGATCAAATGTGCTTAGGTAATCCAAAAGCGGGAGACACTTTTTATCCAGGTCTATTTCTTCATATAGCTTTGTATATCT
>Ga0307511_10001065_pt1 | contig 29167 bp, 15 predicted proteins | sample 13_EM_MG_FD_200266 | JGI IMG/M metagenome (GOLD analysis project Ga0307511, IMG submission 200266) | Populus trichocarpa ectomycorrhiza microbial communities from riparian zone in the Pacific Northwest, United States - 13_EM | ecosystem: Host-associated > Plants > Roots > Unclassified | place...
GCCGCCCACGAGAGGGGTGTCCGCCCATCATTATCCTTAGAATTGATATCAACGTCACCTCGCTCAATCAGCAGTCGCACAACAGCCCCCCACCCATACATAGCCGCCCACGAGAGGGGTGTCCGCCCATCATTATCCTTAGAATTGATATCAACATCACCTCGCTCGATCAGCAGCCGCACAACAGCGTTATGCCCCCTCATAGCCGCCAATGAGAGGGGTGTCCACCCAATATTATCCTTAGAATGGATATCAACATCACCACGCTCAATCAGCAGCCGCGCAACAGCCTCACGCCCACATAAAGCCGCCAATGAGACGGGTATCCGCCCAAAATTATCCTTAGAATTGATATCAACATCACCACGCTCAATCAGCAGCCGCACAACAGCCTCATGCCCCCTCATAGCCGCCCATGAGAGGGGTATACGCCCAGTATTATCCTTAGAATTGATATCAACATCACCCCGCTCAATCAGCAGCCGCACAACAGCCTCATGCCCATCCATAGCCGCCAATGAGAGGGGTGTACGCTCATGATTGTCTTTAGCATTGATATCTACATCATCTCGTTTGATAAGCATTTGCACAATAGATTCATGCCCATACTCAGCCGCCAATGACAGCGGGGTCCGACCATGGTCATCTTTCAGCCCCATATTCCGCCCCATGCTACAAAAGTACGCCATATTTTCACCCAATCCAAAGTATGCCGCTACATGGACTCCTAAAAACCCACTCGCAGTTCGTGTAGCTATGGGACTTTTATCAAGTTCCCAATATAAGATATGTATGGCAAAGTGTGTGCTTTTGCCGTCATGGTCCAGTATCATGTTTGCGAGCCTTGTCAGGTTATCATTGCATTGATGCTTGACATAGGTGCCCCAATGGAGCGCCGCATAGTTCAGGAATGGATACTTGTGAGTTCTTCCCGAGGGGCTCATAGCAAGCGTGAAATGTTGACGTAGTTTGCCAAAAGTAAGGTATGTCAAACAGGTTTCGGCAATAGAACTATACCCATTAGGGAATTCTACCCCGGCAAGTTTGCGAAAGAACTGTTCCAGAGTGTAGTGTACAAAGCGTACTATGGATGTCTCTTCATCCACTATAACCAACCCAAGACAGCAGTCCAGAAGGGCTTTCTGTGAAGGGATATTGTCCGCATCGAATTCTGTATCACTCTTCTCAACAGCAAGCGCATGTTGAAGTTCTTCAAGCTTTAACGGTCGGTAGGCAAAATGGAGCCACATTAGTACTCGTAAACCCAACTCAGCCTGGCTCGCACTAAGGCATTCCCGTATCCTCACGATGACACCCTGAAACGAATCATAGAGATCAGTTGGCAGTCTTTCTAGAGCTTTCCGTCTTTTAGACTTTGTTGGCATTCCGAGGACCATTTTGATGTGCAAGGAGGGAAGGAGGAACCTGGAAACATTGATCAGTACGTGGCATTTCTGCTATCATGGCATTTGAATTCTGTGACCTACATTCCCTGAGACTTCTTAACGATTGCATCTATAATGTCATTTGCCAATACCTCGTCCATTGCGCCTGGATTCTGATCGTCCTCCATTTGTTGTCCCAAGAACTCCTGTATATCTTGTTCACTGGCGCTAATGGCAATCTTATATTGCTGCATGACTTGGAGGCGTTTCTGGACTTCACTTTCAATATGATCCCGCCCAGTGAAGAATAAGCGCGTATTATTAGCTGACTGATTATTAGTACCCAAGTCCTTAAGCACGTCGAGAAGATGCTGCTGAACCTTTGTTTCGAGCTCATCAACAGCATCTATGCAGATAAATGCGTGCTTAAGTTGTTGTAACTGTATCTTAAGTAGGGCTAAAATATCTTCACTTCCGGCTTTCCCGCCCCGGCGCTGAATGTCATTTAGCTCTTCGATCACTTCATCCGGTATGGGTTTTGGCGTGGTGGTCAGAAGTTGGCGCAAAAAGCTCCCAAGAATATGATCAAGTGTTTGGTTGTTTTGATCCTTATAGTCGGCATACAAACAAGCAATCCCTATGTTGGGATCAACTTTGTAAAATCGAGCATAGAGATCATCGATAACAACAGAGCTATATAATAAGTTTTGGTGGATATTAGTTACTTGCTACACCCTAATGGAATTGTATATTTGACTCAATACCTAATCACAGTTTTTCCGGCACCTGGTATCCCATAACAGCAGAATACCCGGCTACCCTCTTCAAGGATGTTGCTATCTCGCCATTTGCGGAAAGATTCATGCCTTAGGAGCCATGCAGCAGCATTTTTGGTACGATGTAATTTCACATCCTGGTGTCGTTTAAGTGGCTCCAATGGGGTCAACATTGTCAATAGTTGATCTGCAGAAGTCAGCCTAGGTAACCCTATATGATTATGGGGGTTTAACGGACTCTCGGTGTTATTGCGGATTACTTCAGTCATTTTGAGTGTTCGAGCAGCTGTAATTGAGATATCTGTCCATGCACCCTCGTCAGAATACATACCATAAAAAACTCGCGTACGGGGCCTGCAGATTGCCTAAGACCGCACCACGAAGAAGACTCTAGCATAAACCCGCGTCGATGTTTAATGGAGTATAATGAAATCTTTACCAACCATCCAACTTGGCTAAGGATTTCAATTCTGATGTAATATTCTGAATGACACCTTCAATTTCTATATGCTTACATTAGAATTTGCCCCCATCGTATCCAACATCATATGCCCGTAGAGTATTGAGCCATACATACCCTGAATCCTTTTCATGGTAGCAGCATCTGCACATTCTCGAATGACCCCCTCTTTTGCGTTGATTTCATCAATATAAGGCTGAAATTCGATATTAAATGACCCCAATGCGCTTGCAACCTTTTTTATCCCTGATTAAGATTTAGCATAATTTGGTGGTACTGTATATTGTACGTACTTCGCATATACATACCTCTAGTCTCAAAATAACCACGAGCCTTGACTGCAAACACAATGACAGCAGCGTAGAGCTCTGGTAATGCAGAATCTAGCATGACCTGTAGAGTATTCGCTGTTGACTGTGATGACAATGAAACCTCAATATATATACCGGCATAAAACTCGCATATGGACAGCTTCTCCAGAAGTGCCGCTATGGCTGCTTCAAAACCTTCAATTGCTTCGACATGATTCAGCGCGACCTATTCAACGAGTAAGCTTAGTTATACCTAACGAGAGTACATCAATACGAACCCGCATGATCGCACAAACACCGGCCCAAACCAAGGCGCTCACCTGCGGATTACTCTGTATTGCAGTACCGACAACCCCTGAGTATTTTTCCACATTTTTGAGAATTTTCCCCCAACGCTCCACGACAATAACTTCCTTCCCACACCAAGTATAGCTCCACCTCTTCTTCTTATCATCATCCTGTGCATTATTCAGCGCTTTGACAACAGCCTCAATATTTTCCTCCGCCGATTGGGAGGTGAGGTTTGTGAGATCCAGCGGAGGGAGGTTGTTATCGCTGAGTTTCTGCTTAACTATTTCCAACGCCTTAGCCCAAACCTGTGATGAAGGCTCATTGACACCTGGATCTGAGACTGAATTAAGTTGAGGTAGTACTTGACAGGTGGGGGTTGGAATATGTGGTGAACAGGTTGGAGGAGGAGCAGGAATTTCGTTAGCTACGGGTTCGGACTGTGGTTGCAATATTTGAATGATAGGTGCACTGGCAAATACGGTGGATGGGACCTGTGCGCATGAGGAGGAAGGGGGGCTATAACCTCCGACAGAGGTGGGCGGTAAGCCGGAGGAATCTGAGGGCGAACTGTGATGTTGCGCAAGTACGCTTGCAGTTGGGACTGCGAGCGATTGAGAAGATGTTGCCATTGGCTGATCTGGGACATTGCTACGACCCTCTACCCCAGGGGACGGCGATGGAGATGGCGACCTCCGTTTCATCTTGTTCCAGAAACGACTACTGCGACTTATAGTGAGTGATAGTGCTGCTTGTTGTTCCTCCGAGGATTGCCCCGGTTGTGGGTCGGAATACTGTTCACTGGCAAGGCCTCCGGGGGGGTCCTTGGCAAGATCCGAGCCTCCGGATCCTGAAGCAGAACCAAAGGGTATATATTTACTCAAACGGGAACCACCCTTCTTCCTCTGGTCGCCCATGTTAGGTATCTTTCTCTAGGTTGATATTATAGTTGCAAATTGGCATGAATGGTAGCTTGGTGTAAGATGGTATGCCGCTGAATGAGCAATTACGTCGGTCGCTCAGCCCATCTGCAGGGTGTGCCTAGACTACTGATATGTGGTTGGGCCAACTAGGTACCTACCCTTGTAGGTATGCGCCAAGTATAGGTGCGTTCACAGCAAACCAGGTGTAGCGCTATGTGTTGACTCAGTGGACACAGTGAGCATGATTCTCTGTGCAAGCTCAGGGGCAGCAAGTTGACCTCGCTGATTGTAAAGGGCGCACGCCTTTGTTGTATTCGCTGAACAAAGGAGTCTTAGCTAGCACTCGAGGTATCTTTTGAACAGATGTGCAAGAGCTGCGCTGACGCAGCTGATTTCGGGGACCGCACGCCACTTTGGTAACATACAGGTGGGGTGATCATGAGGCAAGTGTGAGATATAACGCGGTGGGCAATTGCAATATCGTTTTGCTAATCTACACTGTTTATACGGATTACAGTATCTGTAAATACTTGAGTATACGTGAGGTATATGAGTGTAGCCCAGGCTAAGCTGACTACTTACAGTGTATTAGTGAGCTGAAATTCGAATGACAACCTAGTTTGGTTACCCCAAGCGTAACTAAACTTCACCCATAATATTGGAAGTTGTAGCAAGGATTTCACAATACGAAATACACGATCGGGTAGGACTCGGTGGTTACCCTGAACAACCGACCCTTAGGTACCCGATCAGTTCGCTTACACTCCGTATTAATCGCCGGTTTCCGCTGGGGCGAGGGGCAGCGCGGTATTTCTGGTAGGACAGATGTGGTCTGTCGTTACTCCGTCACCTCGTCACCTTTCCTAGCCTCAACCTGAACTGCAACAGACAAAAAAAAAGCCAAGGTAGATTGCAAACATGGCCCAATGAGAGTCGTCCGCATTTTTTAATTAAGTATGAATTTCGTCAGGAAACCTTCAGGGCACTCATCGGTGAAGCCTGGTATTTGTTGCTCGCTATGGGGATCACCACTTTTCATGTATACTTATACTTCACGCTTGGTTAGTAGACAGGGAAGGGTTGCTTGTGAGCATCCATCATCCCCTCCTTCTATTCTGGGTACCTAAGCATGAATTCAGCTAAAACAATGGAAGCCGGAGACACTAATTCGTTTTTTCAGATATCAAATAAATTTAACTTGGGTGACTGTCTCCTCACCTGCGCTACATATTACCCATCTACGTGCCATTGCCAGTGCCAGATACTGACAGCGGCGGCATAAATGTCACATGTGGGAATTCTCCTGCAAATAGACAGCAGCGTGTTTTATAAATAGACGGCAAGGTGTTAAATATCGCGGAGATCTGAGACGCATGGATTAGGTATGCCGGAGTCCGAGGTCCACAAGCCAATTTCAGGTATGCCAATTTCGCATGTGCACACAATCCAGTTGCATAAATACTTCACTTCATGTCCTTGATATCACCCGCGCTGAGCCCAAACATCCCCCGCTACCAAGGGTACTGCAATTATTCACTCCCAACTTCCCCTCACACAAAACGCAATCCAAGAAACCAGACGTCGTCTTGTACGTGGGAAGACCCCAGCCATGGATGCGATAGGCCTAACTGACGCTTGACTTCCTAGCACAACGAAGATGTATCTAGGGCTTGTCTTCGCTCTTGCTGCTGCTTGCATCCACAGGGTGGTGTTCTAGAATCATTGTGCCGCTTGCTGGAAAGATAATGACCCAAATGGTGCTGATATCAGATTCTATCTTGATCATAAGAATTTTGATGATTGGTATCTGGCGGGTTACCATGACATCCATTGTGCAAATACGAAACGTTGTGTGTGTGTGAATCCTCCAACTGGACATCGTAGGGTGGGTTATATATTGTTCTCCTTGTATTCTATTGTGATCCTACTTGCGAGTTTACGTACGGTTTAACAAAGGGCCGTAAATGGGTGCGACCAGGATCTGGACCACGGTTGTCCTGCCTTTGGCCCGTGCCTTTGTGCACCAAAGACCAGTTCAGTAAATGGCAATCAATACTCCCCATCACCCGCGGAGTGTGGGATGTAGTCCGGGGATAGCCAAATTCTCACATTCCATGTTTGTGCCAGATCATGGCGTGCCCAGTCGATTATCTAGCCCCTTGGCTGGTGCCTGTCCCTATCACCCCGTGTATCCCCCACAATGAACATATTACTATGCTTGTTGCTCTATATCTGGAGATGAATGTGTATATTAGTATGTACTATGGGTGTTTGTATTTACATCGTTACCTCCGCTGCATCCCTCTACCATACCTGAATAGAGTAGAATACAGATGGTATGCATACTTTTGCAGGCGATGCGAAGGGTCGAAGACAAAGTCACTAGTAATTTGTATGTTTAACCACCGGATCCAAATCACCCAGATATCACAACACTTGGGGCAGCAGGATACCGGAGAAACCCTCGTACAAGAAATACCCATTACCAAACTACAAGAGCGAGGGTGCTCGAATTACCTAACTTGTTACATTTGGAGGTTTTTATAGTCGGGGGGCCATTTTGCCAGGCTATAGGCAGGACCAAAATCAGGCAATAATCTGATAGTCAGATCTCATTTGTGCTTAAACAGCAAGAGACTTTTGTGTAGGAAATACTCTCGGCGGAATGCAAGGTCGATCAGCACCTTTGAATTATGCGGGTAGGAACTGGGATGCCCGGAAGGGCAAGTTTGAGTTTGGGCAAGAAGGATATAAGGAACGAAATACCCGCTGGTGGAATAGGGAGACAGAGCACTAAGACCATAGCATTAAAACTATAGCTATACTTAGATAACTCTACCATTGAATTTATCTCTCTCTTCCTCCCACCATTACTCCGCTCGTAACCTCGTAATCTTATATTTTGGTGTCACCTAATCAAATCATACTTGTACTGAATACCTCATGTACATGGATCGGAGGGAATTCTGTTGAGTTTAGATATATGTACTATACTTAATGATGTTCTTTATGTAACCTATTTTCCAACAGTACTACCTATCTGTACTGCAACTATAAGCCCCGAATCTTGATCTTGTATGCTGCAATCATGAACACAGCTCACCATGGAACCCCCCTAAAAGGTTATGCACGACTAGAGGGATGTGATGCGCTGTTGCTGCTCCTGTTTGCCATAAGTAAAGTTGGTTTTGGAAACATCCAGCATACTAAAGGTGGATTGTAGTTCTAGCATTGCATGTGGTAAGGGAGATACAGTTCCAAAAACTTATGTATGCACCTCCTCTCTCTATAGATATAGTTGCAAATCTAATGTCTGTACGGAGCTCCTGATATCTAGTTCGTAGTTGTAGCCAGGAAGTACCACATGCATATATTTAAACCCAGGGTGCAGGGAACCCACTCTGTTTGGGAACTATCACAGAGGTATTGTGGTGCTTTACATTGGCCTACTGAAAAAATTACAGGCAATGAAATAAAATCACCGCCGTTTACAGCATGCTGTAAAGGCAGTGTAGTTCCCAATCGAAAGTAATTACCATATCCTTGTCCTCAACCGGCAAAGATATTCCGAGGTGGTACAACTCTGCATTAGCATTTACATGAGTAAATTACTGTACACAGCTGATGCCCGTGCATATCATGTAATAGGTGGAATCAAATCCACCGGGAGCTTTTCCATCCTCAAGGTCTATTGCAATCAACGAGATATACACCAAAAACTAGGAAAAGCCCGAGTGAGGCCTGAAAAATATCCATGTTGGCTGTTAGGTACTGCGTCTAGCGAGCCATGCCTTGTAGGCTCTCAATATCTCGCAGTTGTTAGTTGAATTTTGCTCGGCTGTGTATGCATACTTCCTAATGTTCGTAAATTTTCGCATTTAGGATCCTGCGATTTACTAACCGTCTTAGGTATATTTCTCACCAAACCACTATTTGATACCCTGATAGTCATGGCCGAATGGTGGGAGTTCAGTACTTCCACGGAGATTCACAAAATTCTCTACTCCGTGGATTCTCCAAGAAAATAGTTGAGTTAGTCTAATTGGTGGGATTACACAGTTGATAAGCCTTGCGTTCATGGAAAAACCTTGCGTTCATGCGTTTATAGAGAAGCTTAGGCTTTTCATTTATGGATATCAAAGAGAAGGCTTGCATGTAGTGAGACAGAGCTGTATTTATTGGGAGAAGGGGGGGGGGGGGGAACATGCACTGTGATACAAGCCCACTATGAAGCCGTTCTGGCATATATGTACATATTGGGTTGTTAGGGGTGAAACCTAGGAAGCGAGCACTTCAGCATTCCAAGTTCCATTGGCGACACCACAAATATGCACAACATTGCAAATACCACAGACATGATAAAAATCGCAGGTACCAGAAAGCTTAAGACCAAAACGATGTACAATGCATGCGGAATAATGCAAGGGATGCATTCTCTGGATAATCGCGAATAAAACTTTATGAATTGATAACCCTTCCTACTACTAGCTACTTATGTATCTTGTAACCTTTCCTGCGTCAGCTTATACTTCTAATCTGGATCTGTCTATATAATAAGCCGTTTTGGGGTTTACACATTAATCTCACTGATAAAGAAAGGTTTGTAGAATATTTTGGTGGATCAGGGTGTAGTCGTGCCAGCCAGACTTATACTCGACAAGTACATTCCCACTTAGGTCATGGCGCAATTCTGGGATACATCATGGTATGCTCGACATCGTGGTAGGCAGTTGGACACCTAGACTGGTAACGACTCGTCCTCACTCCATTTTCAGAAACAATGTCTTCTCGAACCCGCCCTCTCGTTGTATCAGGGCAACAACATAAGGCGGTATACATTCCAAACCCAGCGCGCGAAAGAACGATTGCCAGATGAGATGGTGAATGGCGGCGCACGAAGCCGCCGACCCAGAAATCCCTGACCACAGACGACGACAGTGCGCCAACCTTCCTCCTCTTCGGCGCGCTGCTAATTCCCTGCCGCCTCAGACGCAGAGATAGATCGTCTTGGTGGTGTTTCCTCCGGGGATCTTATACCTCCTACATTTTGTCGTACGGGAGTAAGAGTATAGTAGCGCGTATAAGTTTACCATCGGTGCGCCATACACGCGGATACAACATCCCCCTCGATTGTGTGTGAATATCTATCTAGCTGATTGACATATAGGGTGCGATATGTGTATAGGTATCTACTCCGTCCCCCACACCTGCATACCAAACGATGGACCCCTTCCTCTTCCCCTCCTCCTCTCCTACTCTACACAACCTTCTACCGCGTGCCCATATCGATCCCGCAGTATCACCCTTCCCAAACCCAGAACCCATTTACAATTACATCAGGCCCACCATCGACTCATTTATTCAGGATACAACAGGTTTTACTGAAAAGCCTTGGAGTAGCTCACCTGGAACCGACCATCGCCGGGTAACCTTTTAGGCATATCTCAACAATTTCTAGGCAGAATAGGCTTAAATTTTGAGGATATAAGATACATGTATAATACTTTCGCAAGCGATGTAGACAGGGGCGCGTGTGAGTAACTACTGCAGCTATATTAGGAAGATATATGATTCGATTGGGGTGGTTATTTTTTAAAAATATATTCAGAGAACAATATTTGGGGGATTGTGAGTAGCTCACGGTCTTGCTTTCTATCGGTATTGGAAGCTTGGTTAGACCATATGTTGAGTATCTTGTGTGTGGGGGTGCTTCTGGCCTATGGGAAAGTTTTGGGGAGGCGTTGGTCAGGTATTTGCTGCAATATCTCTTATCAAAGAAGGGGTTATATAGAGTCCTCAATAGCTCAAGTTTGTTCACATGAAGGCACATTCGTTTGTGCTCTTGGGTGCTAGACTTTGACGGCTTTTGTGCCGGAGATATGCTAGGGTTTGTCCTTTTCTAGTAATCAGAAAACAAACTCAATATTTCGCAGCATAGTATGGCCTAGGCTTAAAGTATTCTGCTTTGTGGATAGGTTCTTGGGAGCTATTTGGCTTTTGAGCCCAATCCCCCTAATGAGTGTGGCTCTGATGATCGTCCTCTTGAGGTTGGGAACCACTATAGGATGAGCTTCCTGATTTTACCAGATTTGTGATATAATGGGATTAAGAGACTCCTTTACCCATATATTCCCTGGAGGAACCGTTCACTTCATCTGGATCTTTTTTACTGAAATATATTCAAACAAATATCTGCCCTGCCGCCCCCGCAAATATCCCCTGATCTTCTCAGAATATTCGCCAAGACCCCCCCATGCATGGTCACTGCCCGCTGTGTGAGCCTGCTTCCAGCCTCACTTACGGCATGCATTTTGCACGGTACACCCTCGACCACACATCATTGGCAATTGTAGTGGGCAGTGGTGATGGGCATTGGTCATGGGCATTGGTCACAGGCAATTGTCACGGGCATGTGTAAAATACACGGTGATATATGCAGGAAACAGATGAATTAACTGCACTCTACGGTCGAATCTCTAGTTACATATATACATAATTCCAATAATCTAATTATATAATCCCAATTAGATGCAGAGACCTACCCAGCTGCCCTTATTGGCCTCTGCATACAACCGATGCAACCTCGACCGAACACACCGTTGCTGCCAGAAGAGCTGGCGCAATGGCTGGCAGAATCGCTGGCAGAATAGCTGGCGGAATCGCTGACGGAATAGCTGGCAGAAGCGCTGCAAGGGTATCCGGCACCATCACTGGCAGAGTGCTTTAAAGAACTATTAGTTATTGCCACAGGTCCTCCGAGGGGAGCCACTCACCATTCCCTAGCGATATAGCAATACATCCCTGACCTGGCTGCTTGTAACTAGCCATGTGGCTGATGATGTAGCCGTCCATATCGCTGTTCATGTCGCTACCCCCTAGAGGTGCTATTAGGCATCCTAGCCGATATCGAGATACAATATTATACAGCTAGGTGGAAAAAAGAATTAGACGCTGCATACAAATTCAACGTATGTCTGACACCTAAACCCATACAAAAGTTTCAAATATGCAGCGTTTGGGCCTCTTTATGCGGGGGGGTGTCCAATTCTTTTTGCCACCTGACTGTAGAATCCGGCAGTAACCTTACCTAGGCCCCTGCCTGCTTAGAGCTAACCTTATGACTGCTGATGTCGCTGTTCACATTGCTGCTGGTGTCCATGCCCCACCTAGAAAATATATTAGTCAACCGAGCCAACATCGAGGTACTCGATCATAGGATTCCGGTGTACACTTACCTAGGACCTGGCTGCTTGTAATTGACCATATGACTGCTGATGTTGCTGTTCACATCGTTGCACATATTGTTGCTCACGTTGCTACCTCCTAGTTGACATATTAGCTATTGCCATGCATATATGGGTCCCAGGTGATGGGATTCCGGAGTCCTCTTACCAACCTATGTAGTTCCGTTGCCACATGCTGTCTCCACCTAGCGTAAGTGTACCCCTAGCTGAGTTCTTGTCGAGGTTGTCGAGTTTGAATAATCCGTACTGTAGGTATTGAGCTAGGATGGGATACCGTGGGTGGCAGGGAGATGGGCGTGATCTACACCGCGTCCCAGCCCCTGTATGCTGAGTTTGGATGTGACCCGCGTACAGCCCATGCATGGCCAGTTGGCGACCTATCCCTAGGCAGGGAATAATCTATACTTGGATATCTATCATGTAACGTAATGGGTGCACCCAATGCTTACGGCGCTCGATGGAGGCTCCTGTAGATGGTATACGTTCATATATACAGTGAGGTGGTGGGTTATAAATGCATGAAATGCATGGATTTGCACTCCATATATGAATATCTACGAACTGGGTGAACGTGCAATAAATGCATACATACAGCTTGGTGGTAAGGGACCAACGCCCATATAATCCCATCCTTAAAACCTTAATGCATCGGTTACAGGAACATGGTTAAAGTGGTCGTGGGTCATGAAGATGGTCTGGACGACTAGGACCGCGAATCGGAATTGATGAACCTGCGCGCGAAGGAGCCTATATTCACGCATAAGATCAGCGATGGCAGGGCAATCGCAAAAGTGACTGAAGACAGCTGATGAAATGAAGCTTAATTACGGGGCGGACGATAATCCGTAGTACTAGCACAGCCTCGAGGGAACTTCACAAGTCGGCTTCATTCATAACCCCCACGATCTCAGCAAGAGGCTGCATATGTGACATGTGACCAATCTATTTCAAACTTCAGCTCGATTAGGGTATGTATTTGGTGTGAACCAGGTCTGGTTCTGTACATGCCCCGCGCACGGTGTAACCATCTGATCCCGACACTTGTTGGAAATTGGAAGAACAAAATGCACCTATCGGTTGCACCAGAAATGCGAGGCGCGATACGAAAATCTCCCTTCCTTCCTATTTGGTAACCTGGCATATGCATGGCCTATGCACCGCCTACAGCCTGGCGTTCTTCATATCTAGGGCAGGTTCACATGAAAGTGTTATTTATATCACATATGTGATGCATTGTACCTTTGTTCTTACTCATATGGTGCCCTTGCCAAGAATACTACTCAAATAATGCATATACGGACAGCAGGTCATGTCCGGCAGGAGTGCACATATGTACTGTATGTACCTCCATATGTGCTAGTCTCATTATGTGCGCCAAGCCTATTTCCCAAATAGGAAGGAGGCAAAGGCTGCATCCGTGCCGCTCAGGTTTTGTGCCACCAACGCAGTATGAGCTTAATTCGGACAACTGCAGCCGCTGTAAATACACTGCAATACTTAATCCTCAGGAGAGTGAGGCTGTGGCAGCGACGGTCATAAGATCGAGACCTAGTGTACCACCACCACCTCAGTGTTTGGGTTCGCGACCTGGTATATATCAAGCTTGACATTGCTATACTAAGGCTTAGATTTCAACTGCCTCGCTTTTCACTGTGTACCCTCTATCTCGCCCTTGTGATCTCGAAAGCAACCTTGCATCAGCCGGATCCGCCACCAGCGAAATGAGGTCCATAGCGTGGTTATTATGGATCATTTGTGTGCAAGCGGCATCGGGGGTAGAGGCTGCCGACGCAGGCGACGATTTTTCTAATAACTTAATATCCGATCTCGCACCGTAAGAGCCTGTACAATTCAGAGAATTGTGATATTGGGACATGAACTGAATGAAGCTGATGGATGATTAGTCTTTTGTCCCTGTTCGGCGAGCAATTTGCACAGCAATTCATGAGTGAGTCTAGTAAGTTCGGATCCAAATGCACCCAACTTGTCCGGCTAGCTAAATCTAACAAGATGTGCGTGTGTGCAGTGGGCTGGTTGGACCATATTGTTTTCGCGATGGCTCCGTTGGGCATACTCACCACCATTGTTGCAGCAATCCGAGTCGGTGGTCCTGCCTGGCTGAGGGCTGTAATTGGGAGAGCAAGGGAGAATCGCGGCACTGTGGAGTTGCAATTGATGTCGTCCACTTCACATGAGGTTTGTGAACTTTGGAATGGCCAAGGAATCGTCAGGACTATGGGTAAACCCCAGGTCCAGGAAATCATCTACCTCCCTAAACACTGTGATAACACCTCGACATTCGGTTTGTACACATTAGAAAGTGCAACGGCTGAGGGGTTGTTTCAAGAACGAAGTATACACCCCTCGAACGCTTGAAATTCTGACCTGAAGCCCAAGCTAATCAGGTATATGGGTATTCAAGAACTAAGAGATCCGGTGACACTCATCTGGACTGGTCGCCCAAACATAGACGAAGAAAACGTTAACGAACTATTGAAAAAAGTGCAACCACCCCAACAAAAGTCAGCGCCAAATATTTCCTTAAACCTACACGGAGGAAGCAATGTTCGCGATTTACTTTTTGCCGCAGTGTTTGGCATTGTACTTCAATCTGGTACGCTTGTCTTTTCAGGTTTCTCGGTTTACCATCCACAACTCAGTCTTCGATTCTTGAAGGATGGGAGGCCGGCAAGACCTTATGCATATCCAGTTATGGCCTGTGGCACGGTACTTCTCACCGTGGGTCTGATGATTTGCTCAGCCATCGTGGAGTACAGTACCCAAGAACGGGAGTTTATTGCTAGGCGCGAAAACGTTGCTGACCCGGCAGACTGCAAGCTCTATGGTCAGATCCTATGGTTGCAGCGGAGCCATGTGGTAAGCGACCAAGCATTTAATGCATCTGTGATTTTTCGGGCGCCAAGGGGTTCGGACAATTGTCTCAACCGCGTTTTAACCTCACAGCGGGCCGAGCCTGGCCCAGGGTGGCCTCGAGGCTTCTTGGTACCGAAGGTAATCTGCGGACGCGCATCTGAAGCCATGACGGTACTGGGGGTTTTACTTGCTTTGTGTGGATTCGTTCTGCAGTTTCAAGGTTTACGTGGTCTACACTGGACATCCTCTATCGCACAGCTCATCTCAATTATCTTAATGACTGCCTTGCGAGCCTGGGTAAGCCGCCATCTCATCCTTGCCCCTATCCCTAAGCAGGTTCCCGCGCAACATGAGCTGGATTGGCTAGCACTGTGGTTCGCTAGGCGTTTGGAGGGGGAGGAAAATAATGCTGGTGGAGATCGCTCCGGAGTCCAGTGGCCAAAAGACGAGAATGAAGTGGAGCAGGAAGCAGAGGTCCTGAAAGGCACATTGACCCGTCATGTGCAGACTTTAAACCAGCGCCGTAACCACGTGCAGGGGAGAACTAGATCTGAGCCCGAAGCCGAGCCCGGTCGTCGCAATGTGAGCGTAGGCGTAGGAGCCCGTTTTGGAGCTGCCCGACAGATATATGCGCAGTGCCCCCCGACGGAAAGACTTATATGGGCAATAGGCCTGCGAGGCCACAACGGACGGGTTGATCCTACAAAAAGCCCTTCTCCACCGAATCAGCTTCGACGTCGAAACCACCGCAATATCGGTACCAACAACATTGCAACTCCTACGACAACCAAAGCGGTAGCAACGCAGACCACCGCAGACGATCCAGCCGATCGCCGAGTCGCAGGCTTAAGCTTAAGCCACAATGTAGCCGACTATACTGCATGCGGCGTTAACATTGTTCAGGTGCGTGACGCAGATTTAGAGGGCAAAGAGAGTGTGCTGTCAAGATCATGCAATCGAGCACAAAGGGCATTGAAAATCAGGGAGCGCCTTGCACAACTCACCAATTGGCAAGGACATTCAGCGGCCGCTGCCATTGCGCTAGCACGTTCAATCAGCTGGACTCTCAACACTTTGTTTCTCGGGGCGGGCCCTGAACATCACGAGGTCGCAGAGTCTTTCTGCTGGTCAATTGACGTTCAGCTTGATCTTGATGATAGCGTGGAAACGATTGAATTACAAGCTGTGCGAGACACGAGCACGAGGCGTTGGGTAGTTGATACTATGCAGATCGAGGCGGTTCTATCCTTGTGGCTTTTCCACATCCATGAAATGCGGGGCATAATATCACGTGAGGTGGATAGCACGGAGCAAGTGGACAAGCAAGGCTCTGAGTCAGATATAGGGGCTAAGCTGCGAATTGTCAGGCTTCTGGGCCCTGACACTCCTGACCTACGTAGAGATCTCGGGTGGTGGGTTAGTGATAGCACCTGTTTCGAATTCGAGACTAGTGACTCCGGGAGGAAGGATGTCGACGTCGGCGGCACCAAGGATGTATTTGATGGGCCAGTAGGTCTTCCAGGGTGGGGAGAAACTGTCGAAGCTGCAGGTAAGTTACATCCTAGGACTGTATATCTTACCTAATGCAACTTGAGTTTCAACCAACAACATATATATTTACTGACACTTCGCACCGAGCTATAGATCTACAGCCAGTCCTGACAGTGGTTGCAACTGGGTCCCTGGAGAGCCTCCTGAGTCAGCACCTATTTACAGTCTTTATTTGGGCGGTTGTGAATGATCACCGAGTGCAAATCGACCACAAAGGCACTACGATCGCACTCCCAAACGCATTTAGGCTCGAGGAACCAAGCACGCTTCTTTCGCTGCGGTTGGAGAGTAAAATCCTTCAGGAACTGGCGAAGACTATTCAAGGAACTGGGCTATGCACCCTGCAGGATGCTTTTTTGTGCCTAATTCCGCCACTTAGCTGTAAACAATTGCTTCCATCTCTTGAAGTCATAAAGTTTGTGAGGATGCAAACAAAAGGAGCAGAACAAATGGGACAATGGAGCAGCGTGGTCCCCATATACATAAGACTCGCCCGCGAGTTCAATGCCTTTGGTAATTCAAATCAGTCTTTCCTCCAGGCGAATGCGATCCTAGTTGAGACTTTGATATCTATCACTGATATTATCAGAATTAAAGGGGACCCTGCCGACCCAAATCTGACAGCAGACCTTGAAGGGCTGAGGACAGATATAGAAAAAGAGTTGAAAAATCTTCCCGATGAAGTGCGACAGACATTCGCAAAGATATATGGGATGCAGATGCGGTTCGATGCATATGACGAATTCTGGAGCCGATTGGGGATATCACTAGATAAAGATATTGGTCGCACTCAAGGCGATATAGGTCTCAATACCAAGGCGATGGATATCCTGGGGTGGTCCGGGCTTCACTACGCAGCGATTTCAAGTTTGCCTGATGAGGTTTCCTGTGAAAAGATACGATCCTTTCTTCACCTCGGTGTCAATGCAAACGAGCGGGATATGGCGGGTCAGACCCCCTTATATTATGCCGTTGAAAATGTTGCAGGGAACAAAAGTAAAGGACAAGGTAGCACAAGTACGGAAAAAATTAGAGAGTTGATTAGAGGGGGTGCAGACCCTAATATATGCGCCAGGAATGGCCGGAGCCCCCTTCATTGCGCCGCCGAGAACGGAGACAGGAGTCTGGCAGAGCTGCTACTCGTCGAAGGGGCGAGAATGGAAGCTCAGGATCATATGGGGCAGAGGCCACTGCATTTGGCTGCCTTTGGAGGCAACGTTGAAGTCATAAATATACTTCTCGAGAAGGGTGCACACACAACAGCACGAGATCACGATGGCCGAACACCTTTACATATTGCGGCTTTTGCGGGAAGCGGCTCTGTGGCTTCTCGCCTTCTTCAGGTACCAAACATTGAAACAGAAATAAAGGATCGGTTTGAACAAACCCCTCTAGATGTCGCAGGGCGAGGTGCAGATATTGAAACCTTCGACATAATATTCAACGCAACCCTTGGGGCTGATGGCGGGAAAACTGAAGATGGTTGCAGCTCCTTCCTTTATGCAGTCCGCTGCGGGAAGATACAGATATTGCACCACTGGTTGCAGCCTTCGTCCGCAGGGCTACCTCTAGATGTAAGTCGTTTGGCGCTGCTTGAAGAATGCGATGATTCTGGTCTCAAGGCAGTGCACATCGCCGTTAAACATGATAACCATAAGGCTTTGATGGTACTTCTGAACACTGGGTTTCTGGTCAAAGCTAGATCCTCAGTTGAAGGACTGACGCCCTTGCATGTAGCTGCTTTACATGGTCGTGTTATAGCGCTTGAGTTGCTGATACAGCGCGGAGCGTCACTTGACGCGAGGACTAGAGGTTTTGGTCATGAGGGCTTTAATGCGCTACATATAGCGGCCAAAAGTGGCCACCTCGAGGTAGTGGCGAGACTTTTGCAATTGGCTACCACAAGCGGGAAAAAAGATTTGATTGAGTCGAGAACTCTGTCACAGGGTCTAACGGCACTCCACCTAGCAACACGATATGGCCATCAGTCCATATTGCAATTCCTTATTGACTCAGGCGCACAACTTGAAGCGAGGACTGAGGGTACTACAGGAAGGGGATATGGTGCCTTCCACATAGCGGTGAAATATGGTCAGTGCGATGCCATAGTGCGACTGCTGGATGCTGGTATTTCAGTCGATACAACAACTTCCTACAAGGCACTAACAGCTCTGCATATTGCTGCCCGATATAACCAAGTAGCTGCCTTGCGACTTCTCATTCAGGCGGGGTCTGACCTGGAAGCAAATACTGATGGCTATTACAGCAAGTACGACGGGTTCAACGCACTACATTTAGCGGTCATATATGGCCATCGGGATGCTGCGCTAGCACTGTTAAATTCAGATATTGGAATCAACTCCAGGACCTCCACCCGAGGGTTTACTCCGTTGCATCTAGTAGCTCGATACGGGGACGTAGGGGGTCTCATTCCACTTCTGATCGAAAGGGGCGCGGGGCTTGAAGAAAGTAGTCGCGCTGGTTTCAAGGCCCTTTACCTTGCCGTAATGGGGGGACACCGTGATATTGTTGAACAGCTGCTGGATGCTGATGCACAGGCAGAGTCCCGCTATCAGGTCAATCCAGGTGATATCGACGATATACACATCAATGCCGGGCCTGATGATTACGAGCTTAACATATGCCCAGATGCTGTATCCGTAGCCGCTAGCTATGGATACACCGACATCGTAAAGATCCTCGTGGACGCTGGCGCTACGGTAGACACGCAGCTTCTATTCGAGCTGAAAGTCGCGACTCTAACCGTTAGCGGTAGCGGTAAGATTGGTATATATCCTGGAGCATTATTTGCAGCAGTTTGTGGTGGTCACCTGGAGACTGCACGGTTCCTCATCCAGCATATCCAGTCTTCCAAAGCTACGGAGACCGATATGACTCTGAACCCTGGGAAATTTGCATTCAAACATGTTCGGGCTCGGGGTAGGGCAAAATTAACAATCGGCTACACCGTAAGTCTTGATATTGAGACACTAGAAGCTAGAGGAGATTCTCAATTGAAAATCTATCGTGGGTTGCTGTCCGCCGCAACTGGAGAGGGCTATACAGACATGCTCCATTATCTCTTGCGGAGTGCTAACCCCAGTCTCAAAGCGTGTCCCCCTGCCCTAGTACGAATCAGTAACCAATTGTGGTTGGCCGAGAGTGCACAATTGAATATTGATTATTCCATCCTGCATCTAATGCATGCTTCAATTGAAGGCAGATTTATCGCATACCGAGGCGCACTACTGGCTGCAATTCACACGGGCCAAACGGAGCTGGTACGTTCGCTCTTGGATGCGCCAGAGGTCAATCCCAACGAGAATCAGGGAGGTTACATTGATATTGGTACCGGCTGCGGACAATTGACTTTGACCCACAATGGCACCATCAACATCGACTGCGAAGAACTAATCTACCTACCTTTAGGGTTGCAAGTAGAAGCAAGGTGCAAGTTCAATATCTACGCTGGAGCACTTTCCGCCGCCGCTGCCAACGGGCATCCAAAAATCCTGGCGCTGCTCTTGAAGGCTGGGGCGATAAGTGACAGCCCTCGGCAAGTTACCCGTGGTCTTCCTCACTCTCCGCTCGCAAAGGACTGGGCGGGGGTTAAGATCTCAATGAACGCAACACAAGCTGCTATATCTAGTGGAAATACGTATATAATCGATATACTGGAGAAATATGGGGTATTTGAGGAAGTGGGTAACCAATTCGAACACGAGGGGGCGGGGACGAAAGCAAAGGAGAAGGGCCGAGGCAGAGGCACAAGGGTGGAGATTGGCGACGTCCACATTATACCATCCAGAGGGAATCAGCAAGTGATGGAGCAGCACCGCCGACGGGGCGCTTCGGTGCCGGGCCATATGATGTATGGGGAGGGCGGGTCAGGGCAAGGGTGGAGATCTCAGAACGACCAGGAACTCGATATAGAACGGCGATTGGAAGATTTGAAGGAAGGCAAACCGCGCGACACGATAGACAAGCAGCTAAGCGATCAGCCGCCCAGGGATGGGCAGCAGTGGGACGAACACAAACTCAAAGAGCCCGAGAAACAAGCTGAGCAGCAAGAGGAGGTGGGGGACAAAAAGCAGTTGCAAGAACAGCAGCACGAGCAGCAGGATGAGAAACGGGGTGAGCAGACAGGAACCGATCCATCCGACGAACAGTACCATGAGCAGCAGCACGATCAGAAGTACGATTACGAGCAGCAGCAGCATGAGGAGCAAGAGATTATTAATACGCCAGCCGAGCAGGAAGCTCCAGATACTAGTACTAGCAAGGACCCGGACGAAGAGCCGGATCTAGACGTGCACAGGCAACAAGAGGCCGATGAGCATGACCTGAACGAACCGCGGCTAGGGCAACAGGAGGGAGGCGATGACGAGATCCTGAGCTGCAGCAGTACACATAGTAAAGCAATTGAAATGAAGAACCCAGGGGTGCCGGGAGGACCACTTTGAGGAGGGTCATGAGGACTGTGAAAATGGCGATAGACACAGGATTGGGAGAACGGAGAACCGATACTGCGTCTGTGGGATAGCTCAGAACGTAGTCCATCTAATGGGATGCCCGGGGATAGCGGATGAGAGAGGGAGAACGGTAGAAGTGGCATACGATGATCCGGATTAAGATCTGATAGGGTTCTTTCTTTCTTTTTAATTTATTTGTTATGCGTGTATTTAACGTGGGAGGAATTGTTGACAGGGACTGGCCTGGGTTAGGCAATTCGCCGGGCAACCCTTCGGATGGACTCTCTCATCATAGTTGCCTCAATAAGCGTAATAATTTACCAACAGGGGGCAGGGGCTGTATCCGTATGTAGTGCGAAATTACAATCGACCTAAACTGGAGTACTTGGAGCTACATACCACGATGTAAACTAAAATTTATATATGTACGAGAAAATCTGCTGGTCATAGCAGGGTAAAGAAGGACTGCAGATCGGGAAGACACATTCTTCCCTAGTCATCTACCGTCATACCACCATGGGGGCACAAACACTGCGAATGGGCAGGAAACCCCTCCGCACCACACAAGTGGGACAGAAGGTTTCGGTTCTAATTAGTTTTTCCACCTTGATATACCCACTAGCCTGATGCAAGGTGGATTCGGAATTTTATAATTTGCTGTTTTGTCACTTGAGCGGCTTGTTAAATTTTTCACTCGAACTATGGGCTGCCTTAATTTTCAACTGTAGAGATATTGGCTTGAAGAGAGGAGGCGGTTGAAAATATTCGTCGTTTTCTAGTTTGCGGTCATTTTTCGCTCTTCCGGTCATGCAGATTAACCTGTACGTACCTTGAATTCCGGCTAGCTTACCGTGGTCCTCTCAATAGTTAAATTATATAAAGCCAGGGCCGGTCTCAGTGGTAACACAAAACGCCGGTGAAAGCAACTCGTAGTAATACTCAATTGGTAATAGTCATAAGCGTTACTCTTGCCTCCGAGTCATGTTGGGGACCTTGTTGAGGACGACATGTAATTGGGACATGCAAGGGTGGAGACTGATACTTGTCATAGCAAGAGTACAGTAAAACCCCGATACAAGCATTTTCCGTTACATGCAAGCATAAATTCGCTATTACAACGCAGGTGAACCGCCCCTATACAAAAATAGAAATATAATCTCTACAGGCATATTCTTGTATATTTCCATGACATTGTATAGGCATATTACACCCAGATTTCGCATATTGCTGCCCTGGCATTGACAGTCAGATGTGGTTGATCTTTTGGGTGCGTTTCCCTACAAAGTTTGCTAGAATATGGTAATCCTGCATCATGATCAGGGATGGTCGGTTGGGATATGTCGGTCGAAGCGATATTGAGCCTCGCAGCTAAATAGTCGGAAGCATCGAGCCGATGGATAACTACGTTCTGCCCTGCCCAAGAGTCCTACATAGGCCATGTTCAGGGTGAGGCAGGTGCGATATCACAATTAAGGTCACATGTCAACGCTGTATTAGAGGACACGGTGCTAGAGGATGCTATTCTAGAGGACGCTGTTCCTGAGGACCATGTTTGAGCATACTCTGTGGGAGGATAAGGATGCTGTACCTAATAATAAATTGTGCTAATAAATACTCTTCAATGAGAAATGAGGTCAAGGGGATGAAAAGAAAGCTGAAGGTGATGATATAGATAAGCGAGAATAAAAAAAAAATAGCATTGATTGAACAAAATCAGACTAATTGATCAAGTATTCTAATCTTTCTCAATTAGCCAGCCATCGATATCTGTATTAGCTTTGGAACTGAAAAACTAATGAATTATCATGTAAATAGTATGTGTCTATTGTAGCATATAAATATATTTTAGGACGTACATTATATATATATTGCCCTGGATTTTCCCTGTCAACAAATGGAAGACCCCAACTATCCCTACTTATAGAAAAGGAAATCCCATGTGGGCCGGCATACAATAGGCGTGGAGAGGGTTGATCAAAAAATCACTATTGATATATTACACAAGGATCTGTACAATGGGACGAAAACCAAATTGCTGAGAATGTACATACTATCACTATCACTGAAATATACCATACTAGGTCATGCAAACCGCCTCATCAAAAAAAGCTGAAGAAATAGGGGGGAAAGTAGAAGACAGTTGACATAGTCAAACTCAAAGCTCTGTAGCCAAAGCCACTGTGATACGCTCATAACCCTCCCCCAGGATAATCTAAACAGTAAGTAGTGAGTTATTCAACATCTCGCGGTTCAAAATTCAAAGCTATAAATTCCGTAGCCCCAATAAGCAGTTGGGGTCGCTAAGCGATTCGGAAATATCGATACTTGGCACTTTCGGGAAAAGGGACTGGAGATGGAGGAGTTCATTGCGATCAAGCATGTGGCACAGAATTGAGGTGGGCGAGGCAGCAAAGGGAAATAGTATTCCGGGTCAAGGAAGTTTTGCTCCCTTGCTATGTGGCCCACCAGGGCTGGTAGTTAGAAATGCATTAACCGCCTCTCGCAGAGTACGTTGACTTGATTGGAAAACTAGCTGCAGAATATCCCAGCATCCCCAAGTGATTCAATATATTCTGGGACATCAGGGAGCCTTCTGATTCTCGGTAAAACTCGATGTCTGGTATTCCGCATCAGATGCCTGGCCGTCCGGAACTTTAGAGGTTTCGCGCTCGTAACCTGGGACATCCGATCCCCGATGGCATGCCTGGGAGGAAGTTGGTGATGTAGCTCCAGTGGCGTGCCCTACGGCGTTAGCATCGTGGTGTCTTTGATTGGTTGCTCTGCAAGACACTCCCCGATAGTACGCCTTGTTGGAATATAATAATCCTGCATCACGGATCAGGGATCATCAGTTGGGATATTTCGGTTGTAGGGATTCATATGTTGGTCGGCACGTTATTGAGCCGCACGGATAAAGTATATAGGCCGGGAAATCCCCCCCTTAGTTAGAGATTATTATTATCATCATCGAATATATCAGCTCTTCACCCAGCCAACGGGTAGTGAAGAACGCTTATTTCTTACACGCCTGTGATAATTTGTCTAATGTTATTATACTGGACCCCGGGTAAACCCGTCGACGCCTCAACTTCGGTTCGAGCCTGTAAACAGTTAGCAGGGTGGAGGCATCGCTGCAAGGGGAATGAATATCAATTAAAGGAAGAAGGGAAAGGTCATCGTAACTCCATAGGAGTTCAACTTCGCTCCACGTAGAAGTGGTAATGCCATCAACCCTGCGGGGAGGACGGGGTGATTTCTCCGCTCCACGGAGAAGCGGTAATGCCATTAACCTTCCATGGAGGAAGGGGTGGTTCATCTTCGCTCTACAGTAATGAATATAAACCTACACGAGAGAACGGAACTCTTCTGTTTTACCTTGTTCAGATCTGGATCCACCTTACCTGTTTCCTGTGTTTTGACGGATACGGTACAGACTTTTTCTCCGTGAAATCAAGATTTACCCTGCGAGTGTCGCAGAGGTGGCTGAATTGCGGTGACTGATTTGATTTTAGCAAGCCGGCTGTACCACAAGTGCTTTTTATCAGATCCTGTTGCGATTCGCCAGAGGCATTCGCGTAATCAGTAAATCGTAGAAAATTCCATCCCTTGGTATGATTCTTAGTGAGGAAGCTGTCAAGATATCTCATAAAGCGTGAGGAGAGGTCGACTGACGTTGGCCATGTGGGCATGTGTCAGGGCAGCGTGTGTTCGCGCCAAACGTAGGGGCGATGATGTGATTATGTAATACACACCGACTGATCTCTTGATTCAGCAATTGCTACAACGTTTGTGTAGATCCCACGACGTTGTGTCACGTGATTTGCCGTTCTCAATCTAGACCCTATCCGTGATGTTGACAGACTACATGTTAACCACCCCGGCCAGAACACAGAAATGAGAATGCTGCGGTTTCCAATACAGGCAGAGTAACTTGTATTCCAGCACTATTGAATATGCTCCACAATATGATCCTATTAGCTAGTAGACGAACTCTTGTGAAACCACCATATACACCAATCCACCTCGAAAGTTATGGAATACCCCCTTCCCAGCAAGATCCCCCCACACCTATGTAAAGGCCCTCCGCAAGAGAAGGCAAGTGTCCCAGAATTCAGGCTAACCGGAATTTGGCTAAGAATGAAGTTGGTACAATCTTTTCGCATCCGACCTTTGCCATGCTAGTCATCAAAACCACCAACACACAGCTAGATCGCGGTCCTTAACACCCTGCGACATCATGGTACACAATACTTTGCGACATCACAGTTCCTACCCAATCAGCACTTTGCTAGACCAATGTCAGCTGCAGAAGACGATTAATGTCTCAGGTGCATTCTCCCACCATCGAATCGAATCATTAAGGTTCGTAATTCGCCAGTTACCGCTCTTATCCATGCAAATAATATCATCTGGTACTCATTGGGTTCATGCGGCTGAAAAATGTGACGCAAAATAGGTGCATGAGTGGACAATCGGAAAACTTACATCGTCAATTGGGCTACTTAATGGTTGGCGGGCTCCAAGTACAGTAGCCTTCCCTTCCGCACATCCTGTTGCCCTATTACTTTTCCAGCTCGTATCCGATCTAGACGGGTATCTTGATTTGGGGCTAAATCGGTTCGTCACCAGCACACCGTGGCGCCGGCAAACAATATCGTCACAACCCCCACAGCTTATACCAGAGTCACTGATGAGTTCAGATTGTGGTTCATCAAGAATTCGCCATTCTCCAACTATTGAGTAGTCCAAAGGAGCCAAGGGGACCAGGGGCTTTTCAATTTAATTTATATGGTTGTAGATGCGAATTCCTCCCCAGCCTGCCGAAAGCAAAGGACCTTATTTTTCCATTATATATATGTATAAGCTCGGCCGTGCACAGAGTCCTCGAGTAGTTACTTCCGATATATCGTCCTTGTCCGAACTAAAATGGACATTCTGCAAATCCGACAGCACTTTAAAATAGAACACCTGTTGTTTCTTGGCTTAATCGGCAGTAGTCTATTTTTTCGACTACTGCGCCATGTCTATGGTGCTCCGGTCCCCGACTCATCAGGTGCGCCACGTGTCACAACCTCCTAGTACTTCCACTTTCCAAGCTCTTGCCGCGGGTACAGAGGACCTTGCAGCCCTAGTTGGGCTGTTTGCTACGGATAGCGTTGAACGCTATGCTATAGATTACTCTAGAGGATACCTTTCGGTCGCTATGGCACATTGTTCTGTACTTGGTATTTTGGGTTATGTTCGTGCAATAGTGAAGATTGCTATGGGGACAGCAGCGTGTGAGAAGGCAGCCTTTCCTACAGGTAGACAAAAAGCCCTACTTCTACTACTACATTTTGCCAAAACTATCGTTGTTGTTAACATTATCCCTAGGGTATAATATAGCGCCCGTACGTACGATATTAGTTATGTCATACCTCTACTTGTTTGGTTTATTCCATAGTTCCGTATGAAATAATAATATTAGAATATTATTGTGGTCGCCAGATTGGTGAATGGGCCGGTCATTAGCGCCATTGGTGTATGGGCCGGCCCAACCAGCAGTAGCATCCCATTGACCAATGGGCCGTATTGCTGAATGGGTCAGAACATATACTTGCTAAGCCAGGACATATAACTATCCTCGGGACCAGGGTTGGGGAGAACTTTGATGGGGCCAATGAAAGGCACGTAGAGTTGAATCCGGTATGACCTTGACGCAAGAATAGAGATATATACATTGAACCCGCGCATCAGTATGTAAAGCCACCGCTGAGCAGATGGTCACATACAAGAACTTATGGATCCAGGGCTATTTGGCTACTAATCCAAGGGAAGACAGCTTGTTTCTTGTGGCGATTGTATTGTGGCCAGTAAGGGGAAATCGATTCTACATATAAGCATTTCCTGTTTTATACAATAAGCAAAATTCGCTATAATAATGCAATGATTAACCGTCCCTATACAAAAATAAAAAACATAGTCTCTATAGGCGTATGTATTTCTCCCGATCGCGGAGATGTAAATCCCACGGTGTGATCCGTAATGAATATACTTAATTATGTACAATCAACCTACCCTCCGGCAACAATATTCTATCCTCTCTTCTTTTTTTCAGCGACATTGTAATAGTTCAAATTACATCCAGATTTGGCATATAGTTGGTTGCCCTGGCTGGGCAAAGACTTTTGATTGGTTGATTTTCAGCACATTTTCCTTTCCCGGCGACGCTGCGGGACAGCTTGGCAAATGGCAAGATAAAGAATCAGATAAGAACCAAAGCTGCAAGATTCAAGAGAATTTGGACATAATATTTACCCCTCTCAAGAGGCAGGATCCACAACTGACATCAGAGGAATTTTGAAAAATTATTTCCTCACTCCGATAGAAGGCCCATCCATGGCTGGCCACGGATACATTTGAATGTGTTTCCTCCAACATCGCCAACATCCATCCAGCTATATATCTTCCTCGGTAGCATGGCAACATGAGCCCAAGCTTACTTTGCCTGAGAAAAATACTAGGTATACATGGATGATATTCCCCCCAAGTTTGGGCCCATTCATGCCCTAACACCTCTTCGATCGGCTATCCGGTTCGGAGACCCTCATATCGCATGATAAACTCACCAGGAAAAAACCAAAAGCAAATAAGCCCCGCCCCATTTACACCAGAGCACCTAGCTAATGTACTAGTCAGCGATATGTCTACTTATCGTAGTTTATTTAGACTCGCTTTTACTACTAGCCATCTCATAAGCTATATACAGCAATTACAAACGCCAAAGGTACCGACAATAGGTATTGCAAGAGTGGGTTGTTTCAAAGGTAATAGTTAATCAAATAAATATGAATGATTCTTCTATCTGCGCACTGAGCAACGCCCAGCATACTCCCCCTTTTAACACTTCTAACGACCAAGTAGGGTGATGAGATGCTAATACTAGCGTAGCACATACAGTCGGCCTCAACCTCCTCCTCCGTTACCTACTTCTGGATATATAAAAAAGAGCATGCGAGACTCCAATCTTCAGCCAAAACTTAAATATCCCACTGGGGCTCCGAGGATCGTCTGCGTCCGATAGGCGGGGGACTCATCAGATCCAACCCACAAATATTCTGCAATTGAAAATGTTCAATTAATATCAAAATCCAAGGAAATAATAGGCCAAGTACACCGCAGAGTTCTTACCTTTCGCCTATCCTTAAAGTCACTGTATAGCCATAACCAAGTCTCTTTATCGCTACAGTCCATATCCTTGTCATCTCTACGGCGAGAATCGTGGCCTGATGCAGCCGGGTCTTTGGGGTAACACTTTGGCAATAATTCGGGTAATTTGTCTTCGTGTGGATAATACCATGGCTACCGGAGTATGGCTTATTAGCAGTCGGAAAGTCGCTGTGGATGCTGTGGGGGTCTACATACCTTTGGCCTTGGCCTGTCGGAGAAATGGAGATAATACGCCTCGCCTAACACCTTTGTTGCATTCCAACTCTCTCCGGTAATACCCAGATAGCGGTCATACCCCTTGTATCCGGGTCTGTGCTCTTGCCGGAACTCACTACTCAATAGATTCAACGCGCGATGAGGCAACACCAAAGCCACAGGACCCAGGACCCAATTAAGAATCTCGTTATCGTAATCATTCGGCCCTTTGCTGGAGACGGCATCCAACAATGCAGCAAAGACTACAGGATCAGGAGTGACGACGAGGAGTTGTGCTGAGAACTTATATGCGTTAATAGTCTTCTCCGGGAGCGGGTCGGGTCCGAGCCAGTATGCACGCGGAATGGCTAGGGGTGTAGGTGGGAGGAGGAAGAGATGGTCCATGTGTTTGAGCACTGTGGCATCGCTGTCAAATATGATCGTGCGGGCATAGTCGGTCTGATTGAAAGCAAGGAATTTTGTGAATCCAGCCTCCCAGGGTACTATGTGACGACGAAGGAAAAAAATTAGCTTGGCTGTGAGGATTTGGAGATTGATAGAATTCAGCTCATCTACATACTCTCCTGACCCTTTTCCTTGATCAAGTCCACTGGTCGCAGTTTTACGTTATATTCATCTCTTGCCTTAGTCAGGATCGTGGTTGCCTTGGAGTCCAGGGCCTTCCAACTAGGACCGTCAACTGGACCCCACTCCCGCGGATACAAAAGCACCCGGTCAGCCTTGCTGCCAAGCCGGTGGAGAGAGTCAAAGACCATCACGCTGTTGCACACATGTTCGGTTGCCGTAACATACTGGACGTAGGCGAAATGGGACCAGTCGATCTTGTCGCTGAAAGGAACATCGAGACTAGGTGTCGTAGTAGTCGTTGCTCCCTGTGCCTGGACCGTGGTAGTAGTAGCAGTAGTAGTAGCAGTAGTAGTAGTAGCAGTCAAAGGCTGTCCGGGTTCCTTCTCCTGCTGTTGTTCTCCAGCACCCTTTGTGTCATCATCAAAGAGTGCCTTGTCTTCTTCGAGATCTACCCCAGGAGGCTTTTCGGGTTGGAGGACCACGGAGCCTTCTGGGGAGTCAGTGTTGCCGGGTTCCGACGGTGTTTGTGGTGACCCACTGCCGCTGAGGGCAGACCCCGATGGCCGATCCTCGCGGTAGGTGTAAAACCACGCACCGTTCAGGAGCACGATCAGGATTAGGGCCACAGCCAGGAAGGTGATGCCAGGGCGGCGGCTCATGGCACACTGGGATGGGCGCACTTGTCGCTTAGCTCACAGTTTTGCGTGGAAAGAGACGCAAGTGCACGCTGCAGGCTAAGTAGGTAGTCGCGCGTTGGTGGGTGAGCACCTCGGGCATGAATCTTGGCACAACCACTAAAGCCGTGGGATTGGTCGACGCCCCAGTCTAATGGTACTGACACCTGTGGGATCCCTGGTTATCACCTGATCTTATTACTCATCCACTGAACCT
>Ga0307511_10001066_pt1 | contig 29139 bp, 18 predicted proteins | sample 13_EM_MG_FD_200266 | JGI IMG/M metagenome (GOLD analysis project Ga0307511, IMG submission 200266) | Populus trichocarpa ectomycorrhiza microbial communities from riparian zone in the Pacific Northwest, United States - 13_EM | ecosystem: Host-associated > Plants > Roots > Unclassified | place...
CACTATGCATATAAACTAGCCATGGCCATCTATCCAATGCATTGACTCATTAAATTATATATTATGACCTGGGCTCTTTTTATTGGACCTTTGGGATTTCTTTCTTCCTTTATTTATTTATTTATTGGGTTTTTTTAGTTATACTATAGGTTTTTATTGATTTTTATTTCTTGGTATCAAGTTGATAAATTGTTTTTGTATTTTTTATTATATAATAAAATAACTAAATTAATTCAATTCAGTGTAATCTGTAACTCTGATCATGGATTTGACGAATTGATTAAAATGAACTTAGTTATTTTTTTTCCTTTAATTTTTTTTTTAATACCTAATTGATAAAGTCATGTCAAAACAATTTCTACATAATTTAATTTAAAATTTAAACTAAGCAAGAGTTTGGTCAAAAAATTTTAAAATTTAAATTGTTATATTAAATTTAATGATAATGAAAAAAAATTCTGAAATCTAATTTTTTTTTACATTCCAACAATTTTTGGTTAAAGCTACAGATGGGAAAAGTTAACCTAGTACATTGCCAAATTAATTACCTAGATAAGCCTCACTACATTCTGTATATATTTTTAATACGTGCAATAAAAAAACAAAAGAAAAGGCATAAAAAAAACACATAAATGTGCTCTTCAAATGAAAAAAGTAAAATCTAAATTAATTTTGTGATTTTTAATTAGTTATTTAATTAAGAATTCTTACTCTAAATAGAATTAAATTTTTTAATTTTTTTATAGGTGTTTAAACTCGTATGATCATTTTAATCAACTGTTTCTTTTTATCAATCAAGATTAATTTCACTATACTCGATCGGTTTCAGCTTTTTTCCTTTATTTTATTTATTTTATTGTGATTATTAATTATTTTCCTATGATTGACATGAGAATATTTATTTATTTAGTGTAAATACGTTGTTTTAACGACGAGCTACTATTCAAGATCCAGGGACTCGGAAAAATTCACTAAAAAAGAAATTGTGTGTGGGGCTTGGCGCCTGGCAGGGAGACAAACAAAGAAGAAAGAGAGGCAAGAGGTAAACGTCGTCGTTGCAGGAATGAGTTTAAAATTTTTTATGCTGTTTATATCCATCCATCCTCATCATTAAGCCACGAGAACGAGAGGCTCAAAACGCCCACTCGCTTCTTGCTTTCTGCTTAACGGATCACTTCCTTCTCCCTCCCTCCCTTCCAATCCTCCCCACTCAAAATGCAACTTCTCTATGCTCCAACCTGCCATAACCTCTCCTTGCGAAGCTTACACACGCGACCAAAAGAAGGTAACGGAACACACTAACTTCAATCTTCGCTACTCCATTGAGATAATTTTTCTTTTATAGTGTTTTTGAGGTAGCTTTTGAATTCCAAGTATGGATCGCGGTCTCTGTTGCAGGGTTGTTCTCATCTCTAGAGAAATGGCTTCATTTATCTGTTAACAATCAGCCTTGTAAACTACCACCTCGTAAATGCTTCTACCTGAAGAAAACCAGAGCTCTTAATTCCTCTGTCCAAGGTAATCTTTCTTTCTTTTATTATTATAATGTAGAGACTCCATTCTGTAAGTCATCGATCTAGATTACTGCCCTTGTAGTCCAGTTTGCCTTCTTAATTCAGTACAGCTCTGGAGTTTGAAGTGTACTTCTTTATCTTGCTTAATATTTTTGTAGTCATTTGCGTCGTCCTGTTTTTTTTTTCTGGTATTATTTTTGGTTGTATATCTAACACAATATTCCTTTGGGTGTTATGTAGCTGGCGGTTCTGCAGTATCAACAAGGAATGCTGAGAGTGATGTGCTGAAAGCCTTGTCTCAGATTATTGATCCAGACTTTGGAACTGATATTGTCTCTTGTGGTTTCGTGAAAGATCTCAATATTGATGAAGCTCAAGGAGAGGTTGATTCGAACACGAGATCCAAAGTTTCCTTGATATGCATAAAAAGTATAATGTCGTTGCTGAAACGTTTGCTATATTACGTCAGGTCTCATTTCGGTTGGAGCTCACAACACCAGCATGTCCAGTCAAAGACATGGTAAATGACACTATCATCACTCTTTGATAGTGAAAATGTGTGGATGACTTTTTGATGAGTAACAATCAAAATCCCATTTATTTTCTTCTTTGTAAAACCTGTCCCTAGTATTAATTGGTCTCCACGCACATGATTCAGAAACTTTGTGTTTCCAGTGATCTTCTTTTGTTCTTTGATCCTATAGAAATCTTTTCAACTCTGTAGAGTCTTTGATAAGATCGTCAATGTAGATGGTTTGCAATTGTGGTGTAGTAAGTATGACAAGATTTGATTGCAACAGTTTGAGCAGAAGGCAAATGAGGTGGTAGCCTTGCTTCCATGGGTCAAGAACGTCAAAGTGACGATGTCAGCACAGCCTGCCAGACCAGTTTATGCAGGGCAACTTCCCCAAGGGTTGCAGACAATTTCAAATATTATCGCAGTTTCAAGTTGCAAGGTAAGCTTCCTATAAACTTTGGCTGCTTTTCTTGCTTTATATTTGATTATATAAGGATTGGCTCTTTATTACTTCTGACAATTGCTAGAAGTTAATAAAGACTCGACTCTGACACCTCATGTGCTTCAAACATATCGGCATGATATTATATTGGGTACCCTGTTCATTTAAAGTACGTTACATTAACATTGTTTTTAAGTTTCGATTTTTTGTGCACAATCCTGAATACGAAGTGCTTTAGTTACTAAGAGATTGCAACATAAGTTATCATTTCCCCTTGGTTTTTGATGGGAAAAGTAGAAATCATGCTTCATGGATCGTGCCATCTGCTGCGCCATCATGTCTTTGGTTACTGAAACTAAAATTAATGTGTACAATATCGTTTCTATGACTGTTATTTGTGAAAAGTTGTGCAGGGAGGCGTTGGGAAATCAACTGTAGCAGTAAATCTTGCATATACTTTGGCTGGTATGGGTGCTAGAGTAGGCATTTTTGATGCTGATGTCTATGGTCCAAGTTTACCGACAATGGTTTCCCCGGAAAACCGATTGCTGGAGATGGTAGTATTTTAAAATGAACTCTTTTCTACAGCAATTTGATTATGCTGCAATTACAAATGCATAAGAACTTCTACAGAATCCGGAGAAGAGAACTATCATTCCAACTGAATACTTGGGAGTCAAGTTGGTATCTTTTGGATTTGCTGGACAAGGGAGGGCAATAATGCGAGGTCCAATGGTTTCTGGGGTCATCGATCAACTACTGACCACCACTGAATGGTATGTTGTGGTTCTAAATAAAAGTCAGAACTTGTGTAGCAGAAACACTAATTAAAGGAGCTTGATAATATTGCTGTTTCAGATGTTTGTGGGTTTCAGTTCTACAGCAGTTCACATTTCGACGTCTCCCTATAAACTACTATACGATTGATATTACAAATTTAATTTTCAGTTCATCTTATTAATTTCACAGATTCACATCTTAAATATATCTCAATGCAGGGGAGAGCTGGATTACCTTGTTATTGACATGCCTCCAGGAACTGGTGATATACAGCTAACTTTATGCCAGGTTTTGCCACCCCCCCGGTTTCCATTTCTCTTTCTTTTTATTTATTTATTTTTTGAGAAATGGTGTGTGTTTTCACCTTCATGGCTCAACTGATATTACCCGTTGAATGTGCTTTAGCTTTTAATTGTTGTTGATGTGAGTTATAATTATCTGTAGGCATATGTAGAAAGAAAAGGAAAAGACTGTGCTGAAATGTGCTTTTTGCATGGCATCTCCTATGCTTAATCTCCGCAATTCAGCTGAATAAAATATATTTTCAGGTAGTCCCATTAACTGCTGCTGTTATTGTTACCACACCCCAAAAGCTAGCATTCATCGATGTTGCCAAAGGAGTACGCATGTTTTCAAAGCTTAAGGTTTGGTTCGTTTCTTCATTACAATCACCCTGGAATTGTTTTTCAACATGTATACACACACACACTCACATACATGGAGGTAGAAATTATCTGTATGGAGATGAAAATACTCATGAACATGATGCAAGAGAACTAAAAAATATGTATGTTACTTGTTACCTTTACATATTCATGTTGTCTATTTTAAGTGTACAGGTGCCATGCGTTGCTGTAGTAGAGAATATGTGCCACTTCGATGCCGATGGGAAACGCTATTACCCATTTGGTAGAGGTTCAGGTTCTCAGGCATGCTCATTATCCAAAAATCTAATTTTCTATTAATAAGATATCAATGCGGATAATTCATTCATTATCAATAATGTTTAGCAGATGCGGATATTTCACTGTTTTCTTATTACATATTTGCAGGTTGTCCAGCAGTTTGGAATCCCTCATCTGTTTGATCTTCCGATTAGACCAACTGTACGCCCTATATAAGTGTTCTTATCGTCGGTTATACTTGAAATCTACTTGGCTACATACTTTAAACTTCTTTCATGTAATCTGTTTAGATAGATTACTGAATAGGCATTACTTTCATATTGTGAACTTGCTAGATTCCTGCACTCCGGGCTGAAATTCTCATCTTTATCTCGGATAATTTCCCTTTCCCAAAAGTATTCTAAATTAGTTATGTTTGGCACTGTGACCTCTGTGCATCTAATTTTGGTTACAATCATTGAACAATTTCCGTCCTGCATGAGCATGCCATAAGATCTTTACATTCAAATTAGATAGTTTCAATGTCAAAGTGTTCGCGATTTTTAGTGCCGCACTTTAACTTCGTCATAGCCTTTTATTACTCCATTAGAAATTTAAAAACATATGCTGAAAATGATTAAGCAAACTATAATTTTTCACTCCATCATCTTTGCAGCTATCTGCTTCTGGAGATGGTGGAATGCCTGAAGTGGCGGCTGATCCTCAAGGTGAAGTGGCAAAAATATTTCAGAACCTTGGAATTTGTATTGTGCAACAGTGTGCCAAGATTCGCCAACAAGGTACACTGAAAAATATTCTGTACCGGTACAAGAAAGCAAAAAACTTTTGTACCAAAATTGAAATCTTAAGTATTTGGGAACTTTAATTGCGATACTTTCAATACTTTCTTGCTGGAAATAAAACTCCTTTTATGTTATGTTCATTCTAGTGTCAACAGCTGTCACCTATGATAAATCAATCAAGGCAATTAAGGTGAAGGTGCCGGATTCAGAGGAAGAGTTCCTTTTGCATCCTGCAACAGTGAGACGGAATGATCGCTCTGCTCAAAGTGTGGTATGTTACTATGCAACTAATTCATCTTTCCAAGTTACGTAATACCATCTACGCCCACATTTACAATGATAACAGAGCCATTAAGAATAGAACAAGCCATTATATTTTGAAACAAAGCTACCACTGGCATTTATTGAAAAAGACATCAATGGAGCCAACGACTGCTTAGTTCAATGGTAAAGACATTAATTTTACTTGAGAAGATGGTAGATTTCATAATAAATTGCTTTGCTTTTGGTTAAAAGTAGTAGGTTTTTGCATTATTTTAAAAGAAAATCACCTTCTTTTTAAAGTAGCATGTGTTTTTGTTTCGAAGCAAAACAGATCTTAACCAAGCACTGGTTTTACACCACAAGAAGGTAAAAGCTACTGTAAAAGTACAGCAACACCAAACAGGCACAAAGAGAACTGTCAAAAACAAGATAGCTTCATGCATCTGAGGGATGACTTTATTTTATTGCAAACATAATCTCTTCATGCTCCAGAAAAAGCTGAAATTCTAACTGTCAAATCAAAATCAAGAAGGTAACTCGTTCAATCCAAGAGTGTCTCGTTCATTGGAGTTAGCTAAGACCAACAAAACTTTTTTTTTTTTTTTTTTAAAGAGTGGAACTTCGGTGACATGATGTAGTTGGAGAAGTACTAGAGTCCAAATCGTTGTTCCTTTTATTTCTTTTCCTTCACCCCTAGGTTTTTTTATACTGTGTTAAGCCTGTAGCACATGTTCATTTGATAACATGATGTGATAGTGGAAGTAGTACTGTCCAAAATAGGAGCAAAACTCAACGACTGGAAAAGAGTAGAAAGCTATCTATTTTGATCCCCAAAATACAATGAAATTGGGAAAAGGCAGAGGAAAGGGGTGAGAGAAAACCAGACAAAGAAATCAACAAGAACCAATGTCGATGAAGGAAAAAAGTAGTACTTCAACGTTCCAATTCAGATTGTCTAGGAAGCACTGCATACAGTGATGATTTGATTATTTCTTATCTTGTAACTTGTCGCATAACACTCGCCAAGAAATCTGCAGACAGAAGTAAACAGGTTTCTGCTAAACCAAGTAGATAAAGTCAAAAGCTTGCGACTGGTGACTTGAAAGACAAAGTAGTAGATTGAACGGAAAGTAGAAGGATCCTAATTCTATATCAGACAATTTGACTAGTGATTAGAGTGCCAAAAAGAAATCTGTAGTAAGAAGACCAGCCTTGAGAAAGTCTTATTATGGTCGAATTCAATTGTTATTAACATAAACTCACACATCATCTCAATATGTTGTTCCTCTGCTGTTTGCTGGCTGCCTCCCTTGGCCCTGGTTTTATTCCCTCCCTCTCTGAAATAGGATGAATGGACCGGGGAGCAAAAACTGCAATATGCTGATGTTCCAGAAGATATTGAACCTGAAGAAATTCGGCCTATGGGAAACTACGCTGTGCAAATAACATGGCCGGATGGATTTAGCCAGGTGACTTGATGTCCTCCATATCTTACTCGCTAAATAAATATTTCTATGGTAAACTATTATGATTGTTGCTGAATTATATGTTTCTGACAAGTGCTGTTACCACACAAGGCAAGTTCTCTCCTATTGATTGGTGTATGATTTTTTGGATTCTTTTACGGGTTAGAATATTATCAAATTGCTACCTAAATATACATGGCCACGTTCAAATCTATGATTATAAACAGTTCATGAATATGGCATCCTATATTCTTAACACAAACCATATTTTGTAGTTGTCACCTCTCATCAGAACGAAGTTATGACTGCGTAGTGGGTGGTTCAATTGCCATGCTACAACAGTTTCATGTGTGCCACCCGTAATAACCATAACTTCCAGGAGAAAAAAGAAATCAAATGAACAGTTTTTTTCTATTCTGATAAGAGATAGGTCTATTTCAGTAAACACTTTAGAAAGGGCCCTTCTGTGTTCCAGTCTCTGTGCTCAAATTTTCATCATTTAGTACTCTTGATGTCATGCAGATTGCTCCGTATGATCAGTTACAAACAATGGAACGATTGGTTGATGTTCCTGAACCGGCTCCAATTGGGGTATGTTAACACATATCTGTACATGCCAATTATTTTCTACATAGCACCTTGTCGAAAAAATTATGAGGTTTGCATCCTCCGGGCTTCTGCAGGCATGATTTGGTTGGTGAAGTTGAATAGAGACTGCATGAACCAGAAAAGATAGAAAGAAGAAGAAGAAGACAGCACCACAAATCTTCCCAAACTCAGTTACCCTCTGGTGAAATATTGTACAGGAGCTGGTAGAAGCTCTCGAAGTGCATTGTCTCTGGCCTGTTTGCCTCACCCTCTCGAGTGATTCTCAGGGACAGTTGTACAGCCCAAATGTTGTAGTAGAAAACCTATCAAAAGCATCCGATTCCAGTTAGATTTCCCTTTTATATCGTCAGTTTTGACTATATGATTTGGTCTGGACGTGTTTCGTTTGCTTATCCGCTCTCCTTGGAACCATCTGTTTGTATATCAAAGAAATCAAGTCTCTGTTGAATGGTAAAACAACCATCTGCATTACAATACAACCATCAGGCGTCTTTATTAACAGAGCCTAATGAGAGTGGCGTGCATATGCTATGTTTTTTACGACTTTTTTTTTTCATAGCAAACAAACACTTCACTATGGTCTACGGATTTTCTTTATATTTAATTTTTTTTAAATATAGTATAATGACTATTATTCTTAAAATTAAAATTCTTAAAACTTGACTATAGAGGTATATTTGTTATTTTTTAATGGTTTTTAATGATAATAATTATTTGGTTCAAGAGATAATATAATTCTTTAATAAATAATAAAAAATAAAAAATGTTGTTAAGCCCATTAGTGGCTTTCAGGTAGCCCATGCAACATTATTTTATTGTCATTGTTATATCATGTTATTTGATTTTTCTTGATGTTTTTTTTTTAAATGATCTAAAATAATCTTTTTTATTTTTCTTTCTTTTCTCACTCCTGAAAATTTATGCTTTACCCTTCAAACTTGTAGATAATCCTTTCAAGTTTTTTTTTGGATTTAGTCTTTTTTTATTTTATTAATTTCTAAAATTAGATTTTTTTTTAATTTTATTTTCTTTTAATTTTTTTAATCAGACATATTTGATTTCTATTTTTTTATTCCTATTCTCATTTTTTTATTGCAATTCTGTCGGTTATTGATTTGGTAATTTTAGTATACAAGGTAATATAATGCATGATATATAATAATTACTAGATTGAATATACGACTAATAATAGGAGTATTATTTTGTTTGAAATTCCAAAATGAAGCAATTAAAAGGGCTCCCGAGTTAAGGCGGGCTGGTGAACGCCTGAACGAGTTTGACAAGTGAAAAGACGAGAGCATTTTTCTTTTGAGTAGCGTAAGAGTCAGGAAGATTCTGCCTTCTGTTTTTGATATCGCTTTGATGCTTGATTTTACACCATTACCAGGGCATGCGACATTGACAACGACGACTTCAAGGTCCCTCCTCTCCTCTGCATTAAATAAATCATTAGTATTTCGCCATCACGCGGCTTCTGCCTCTAATCGGACTCTTCCCGGCCGGATTACCTGCGAAACGATGTCGAGCTCAACTGGAACCGCTTTCCCCACTTTAAGAAGTGTCACCATACCCTATACTGACCTCAAGGTGCGTGAGCAGTCTTTGTTTTAATCAAAGTTGATGTATGTGGTGGAATTACATGTATTTATGTTTGAATTTTTGTTGGTAGAACAAGGATGCAGACTTGTCGGCCAAGATAGAGGAAGGTTTTGGACCCAACGGCCTTGGGATTCTTTCAATTTCTGATGTAATATTCTGAAAATTCTTTCTTTATTTTCCCTTTTTTCTATTTTCACTATAATCACTTTGCGTTTCGGAATTAGAATTTATTTGTATATGATAGCGCGGAATGGTGCACAAGGATTCCTATAGCGACTAGTTTGGTTGTTGTTTGTTTTTACTTATTTGGTAAATCTTTAATTCCTTTAAAGACAAGTATTGAATGCTTGACTTGTTGTTTGATTCTGTTTCTTACCCTTTATCATTACAGGTCCCTGGATTTTCTTCGTTGCGTCAAAATCTTCTACATCTTTCACCCAGGTATAAGTTCAGAAATAGATTTCCTATATCCATTACGAGTGCCATTGGATATAAAACATTCAGAAACAGAACCAAATGGATTTTTATGCACTAGCTTATGATGCATATATCCTTCAATCTTATCAGACTTGCCAACCTTCCTCAAAAGGTAAAGGATGAGCTTGAAGATCCACACAGTAGGTAATTAATGATTCTGCCTCTTATTTTTTTCTTTAACTCTGTTACCTCTATATGTCTTTCGCATCCCCATTTTATGTACATGAAGAGTCAGATGCTGTTCTTGACCCACATTCTGTGTATAATAGCTAAGTATGGTATATGCTCAGAGACATACTGTATTGCAAAATGTTTGTTAAACAAAGCTGTGCATACAGTATGCTGTTCTTTTTTTCTCTTTCTTCTGTAGAATGTACTTTGGAAGCTCAGGAACAAGTGAATCCTCTTGCCTTTTAGTTGGAATACTATTCCTTTATTCTTAACCCAATGGTAGTTGGCATTATGGTGGCTGTAGTCAGTAGTGGTTTAACTTCCTGCTTCATTTTACCCACCATCTGTATGTAGGTATAACTTTGGATGGAGTCATGGGAAGGAGAAGCTTGAATCTGGGAAGCCTGGTAAACTTTCTATTATATTCAAATTTAATAATCAATCTATCCAGTTCAATAAATTGCAATAATCACACTGTAATTACATTTATCCAAGTTAATGTTTTATATATCTATCATTTTTTTTTCTCTTACCTTTTCTTCCTATTGTGTCTTCTGTGCAGATCTACTGAAAGGCTCTTTTTATGCAAATCCAATATTAGATGTTCCTACCACTGACATGTGTCTAAAACAGCGGTAAAAGCTTAGAAAACAAAACTCATGTTGAAATGTTTCTTGTTTTTATTTATTGATGAAAGCTTTGCTGTAGATTTATAAGGCTGGACCTAACACCATTGATTTTTGGACAAAGCAGATTAAAAAAATAGGGATGTTTATGGTTCACATGGTTTGTTTTTCATGTCACTGTATTTGCTTAGCTGAGGAATTTTTTTCCTCTTGTGCTGTAAAAGACTAGTTATTTACAAATAGTTAAAGACATTACATTACTCATCTGCATAACTTGTCATCCATGCTCGCTCTGTCTTTTAGGTATCCATCTTATTGTTCTTCAAACATATGGCCTGGCAGTGCTTTGCCAGAATTGGAAACTGGTAAGTTCGAGATCAACACTTTGATTTTGAGGCTGCAGATTCTATCAATCAAATATTTTTTAATACAGTGCTTGCCTTTTTAGATGTTTCTTTATGGCTTCAAGAATTAGTATATTGCAAAATATCTCTCAAAGTCTTTGAAATGTAATAATTTTTAAGCTGTTGATTTGCAATTTGCAATCCAATAAAACCCTTTTAAATACAGAATTCTCACCTTGATGTCCAGTATGATGCCAAAATCATTGGAATCATCTTGGCTTTACACTCTGTTTATCCAAGAATTATAGCACGTTCTTCTCTGCATCCTCTTGCTGATCAAAGTAATTATAAAATCAGTTGCCAACCACCCCTTAATTCTGCTGTTGTTTATCTTTCAATGAGCTGTCGCCAAACCCTTTTTCTTTTTCTTTTTTGCTTTCTGGTGCAATTATTTGTGTTTATGATCTACACATTTATTTACAGCAGCATATATTCTTTATACTGCTTTTTTGTAAATTGAGTTTTAGCTTCCAATTACCATTGATTCCAGCTTTTATTGGATGTCACTACCTTATTTTTCACAACAGAGAAGGTAGTCTTTATACCAGTACTTTGGTATACATTCATGCTGATCTTTTTCTTTTTTTCTTGTACGAGACAACTTTGAGATAATGTGACAGAATGCCTGTATTATATAAGGGCCCTTTTCTTTTCTGTTTTTTCCCGCATTTCCTATATTTTGAAATTACTGAACATCAGCTGTTAACGTGCAGCTTTCAAAGCACTTGGAAAGCTGATGCATGATGTTGGATTGATGGTAGCTTATCACTGTGATCAATATGGTAAAACTTTATGTGTCCCCATGTTGGTATTTAAATTAAGCTAATAAGATATTGAAGAACTCTGAATTCAAATCCTCTACATGTACACATATGTTGCTGAGTATTTAGGTAATTCCTTAGCTCTGAAGAATAGAATCCATCATTTAGTTGCCCAGGAAATTGAATTAGCCATAACTATAACATTGGGAAACTATTGAATATAGGAGTTTGAGTCTGTGAATCACCTTAAATGTCCTTATTGGTGGAGCCAACTTCTTTAAATAGAGGGTTGTGGATTCCCATTGGATTTGAAACAAAAATTGTGATTAATAGTTTTCCATTTGAGATGAGAGTTCCCAGGCTTTACATATCAGCATTGAATTGCACTTGAATAGATATTATCTTCATATGGTTGGCAACCTGCAATTGCGGCTAGAAAAGTCCAGCCTGGCCATGTATATGATTTTGAAATGAGGTCATTCTTACCTGAGTCACAAACCACCTTGTATGAGTAGCGCTGGATTGAGCACTTGCTGAGTGGATTGCCTGCCTTATCCTTCTTTCTTTCTCCATTTGTCTTTATTTTTATTTTTTTACTTTTGACTACCCTTGGTAATTTGTTCGATTTTGATGAGCTCGTGTAGTATCCAAAGGAATGGAAGTGGATCAAAATGAAAGCCTCGAACAGATACTTATTCGTTCTCGGTGTCATAAAGGCCGGTTGCTTTATTATTTTCCTGCACTAAGGAGGTAATGCTTTTCCTATCTCCCACTTTACTCTTCACAGGTTTCTGGTATAGCTGATGAATCTTCATGTGAAAGAACCAATTCTATTTTCAGTCGTCATGATCTGTTGTTGATAATTCCATCTGTTGTGTAGCTATATTGAAATATAAAACTTTGCGATTTACATGACTAACTTGATTAAGCTGGTCTCCTCACCCTTGATGCCCTGATTCATGTCAGCATGGCACTAAATTTCAGAAAAGTTGAGAGTAAAATCTGCGGAAGAAAGTGTAGTCGAGATACAAAATGACTATGAAATAGAAAATCTTACTACCATACAAGATAATTATATGCACATATTCATAAGAATGAGACTGAATGCTGCTTCTTGATAGAAAAAGTTTTCCAGAGGCAGCAAAGAATATTAAATGTGCACTTATTAGGGCATATCACTATCACCAATTAGGGCATGTCATTACCAAATTTTCCTCGTAGTAATTACTTTTTATTTCTTTATTATATGAGCTGCTTTAAGTTGTTAGGGCTCTTCGGATGATTTTTTGAAATACTAATGGTGGTTTACAGTTAATGTCTACTTGAATGCAGAGATATCATGCGAAGACTGAATTTAGTGTTCTGTCTTTTGGGTCCTTGACTCCTTTCTGGAACACTAATCTGTATTCCAGATGGTAGCTCTTCATATTTGTTGTTTATATCTCATGATGAATTGCATGAAATGGTGGAGTCTGTCAAAATAATGTGCTTCCAATGATATAATAAGTGGCTTCTGGAGGGAATACTTACAAGTAGAATCACATGCAGTGATTGTGTCCCAGATGGTGACTCAACATCATCTTGGTGTGGGTGGCATACAGATCATGGCTCGCTGACAGGTGATCAACTTTTTAATTCATGAGATACTATTTTTGTTCTCTCTCTGGGGCATATAGGCTTGTTGATGATGTGCATGCTTAAGCATTTTTCTCAGCAACATACATTCCTTTTTCTGATTCTGTATTTAAATTCCAAATAAAATTTATCCTAGGATTTACAAATTTTTTTCCTGCCACTTGTTATTGACAGGATAAGTTTGTAGAGAGATCAGAATATTTCTTTTTCTTGGAATTTCTAAATTGGGGTTGACTTTGTGTCTGTTTTTTGTTTCAATTTGATATGTAGGTTTGACTTGTGCCATGTTTAAGAGAGATGGTGTAGAAATACCTTGCCCTGATAGCATTGCTGGCCTTTATATTAAAACACGAACTGATCAAATTGTCAAAGTAAACTTTCTTGTCTTTGACATTTTACTTATGCAAAATGCTATCTATGATAATGAGCTTCATTTAATTGTTCACTTTAACATATTCTTCATTCTTTTGGAAGCACCAGCCTTTGTTTTAGACTCCATATTAGCTGTTAGAAATGTAGGATCACTTACTCCAATCTTGTTTTCCAATCTTGTTTTCCAATCTTCTGGCTTGAAACCAAGCAGATTAACTTTAGAAGTCTGATTCATATTTGCCTCTCACGAAATAAAACAGAGATAGAGCAGATGTCAAGTGATTGTAACATAAGAAACCAATAAAATTCCTCATTACAGACCATAGAAGCAAATTTAAAATGAAGTTGATTTTGTTTCAACCTTGAAAGCTGCGAATTAATAGAACAGCAAAATCTTAAACCTTGAAAGTTATGAATGATAAGAACAGGGACAGGTTTTATGTTTGATGGGTTCCCACATGGTTGTATTTATGGAGAGAAATGGTGATCAGATACTCTGAGAAAGCATCCATTTATTTTTCTTTTTCAACTTGAATTTAGTACAACACCAACCGTGTTCCCTTCAAGCAGCCTCACCCCTAATAAAAAGAATGAATCTGGGGAAGACCTCAAAAAAGAAATGACACCGAGTGCTTTATATAAGTGGAAGTGCTTGCTTCATACTGAACCTTTTTAGCATATGTGGTTCGTTATGACATTTTTAAGTACATTCTGAATAATACTAAGTTTGGCATTGACTTGTATGTTTCTTATGTTTTAGGTTGTGTTTGGAGAAGGTGAGGTAGCGTACCAAATTGGTGAAACAGCTGAAATACTGTCAAGAGGTTATCTTTGTGCAACACCGCACTCTGTTCAGGTACTTTTCATATTTGATCTTTATAATGGAAATAATTTGGGACTAACACTTAGGATTGCATGTTGTGTATTGCACTAGTTCTTTTATTGAACCAACAATTAGTATTTGTTGTTGGCTGCATGGTTTGGTGATCCTTCAAGGTGAAAAATAGCAGCGTCATTGTATGAAACAAAAATTCTAGGTGAAAGGGACTTAGCTATGTTGAAATTTATCAAAGCAAAAACGTGAGGTGACATGCTTTCAAGTGATTGTTTTTCCTGTTCTGAAGGGCTGTTGTGATTTTTCTATATGATTGAGTAAGAATGGTTTAAGCTCGGTTTGAACTTTTATTTCTGTACATTTGAAATTGGAAATGATTTCATTTACAGATATTCTTTTCCTTAAAGATCTATGATTTGTCTCCCTTGACATCTCTTGATTTTTAAATGCCTAAACAATTGATGCATGACAGCACATGCATGTCTCTTTGTTTTATAAATTTGAAACTTTTCTTCAAGTGCCACAGGGGCTTGTCTAAGATAAATAGTCAGTTATTTCAATATGCAGAGTGACAGTAAGCTGAGTGAGCATGAAAGATACGATGGGCATTTTATTTTCCTACTTATTTACTTCCTAGGGGCTTTACTTTCTTGTAAGAAAAATGCTTTCATTTGTTCCATAAAGCATTCATTTCTGATAAATGTGATACTTGTATGGAGCGGGCTGCCCTCTTTCATTGTCTAGGGACCATTTGCAGCAGTCCCGCACACAAGTGGCAGCCCTACTTTTTTTCAGAAGGTGTTACGTAAAATTCCAGCCATACTTTTTTTCATGACAAACTGCTTGTCATGCCATTATGTAACCCTGATCTAGCATATTGCGACTGATGATGAGCAAACTGAAGTAGAGCTGAAATTCAGTGTTTGAAGTTGGAGCATCTAAGTTACATGTGACACCTATCATTAAGATTATAATGCATTATATCTAAGCTGTGAACAATGAACTTGGTGGTTTTTTCCTTTCTGTACAATCTCTTTGGAATATAATGAAGTAATAACCTGTCCTGGTTTAATGTTTTTTCTGTAGGCACCCAAAGGGGAGGAGGCTTCTGGTGTTGACAGATCAACATTTGCATTATTCATGCAACCCGATTGGTATTCTATTTAACAAAGATGAATTATAGAATCTATTAACATGACTTGTCCTTTCACGTTTCCTTATAGCTATGTGAATGAACTATTCTGAACACCGGTAGTTTCAATGTAATCTTGAGACTGCATATGGATCTACAGACCAAAAATGTTGGCAGCAGTCATGCGATTGATACATCCATTTTCTTCCTTAACACACACACTTGGATGAATTAGTTATTAATTTTATTTTATTCTTTTTAATCAACTCTAAGTATGGACTAAAGATCCTTGCATTTTATGATGTCTTTACCGTTGTGCTATGATGACATCAAGCATCATTAACCAGTATATTTTTTATCGGAGAAACTTGTAACTTTTAAACAGAGCAAGATATATTGACGTGTTTCTTGTCTTGTAGGGATGAGAGACTTAACTTTCCCAAGGAGATGCATATTCACAAAGATGTAAGTAGTCCATGCTTTAAATTCTGTAACTTACAAAGCACGCTGCATATTTGATTGAAAATCTGGTAGAATTAGAAAGTCATTGGCTTCATCATGATAAATTTCATTTTGAGTTACTTGAGGCACAAGTGGACGTAGGAAGAAAATGATAAGAACACATGAACCAGGATCAAGAAAACACCACCATGGTGAAGACAAGTGTTGTGGGCTTTTGCAAACTATATTACTGTTAAGGGATCATCCAAAAAAAAAGAAATAAAAGAGCTATAGTTGAAGGAAAACTAACCATTTCATGAAAAATGGGCAAACGCCAGCAAAAATAACTGTTTACTGCTCACTCTTCAAAAAAATGAATTGCTTGTAACTCGCACGAGTAGAGAAATTCCCACCATATGTTGGTGCATATTATTAACATTAAAAAAAAAACCTAAAATAGGCCAGTCTTTCACTGTAATGCTGTTAATATTCATCCTCACACAAATCACTATTCATAGCAATGTTTACTTTGCAAAATTTCATCACAGGTCCTCAAGTTTTTCTCTTGCTCCATTGTGGTTCAAAGACTTTATTTTCTTTCAATTAGGTCCTCAAGAGTTCCTTCTTGGTTGCTCTGGTTTTTTTTTCATTCTCTTTGAATTTCATGTAATCTCTTTCCCTGGTTATTGTAGATTATTTTGGCATTGCATGGCATGTCGATTTTACACGGGAAGTTTTGAAATTATTGTAAAAAAACAAAATTCAAAGAATAGGGATCAAAATTGACATTGGCATAAGCTGAAAGCCTTTTTCATTCTTATTGTTAAAAAATGCATGTAAATCTACACTTTGATCGTTCTATTTTACTTTAGTCTCCTAGGATTTTGGATTTTTCATTTAGATCCCAAATTTTATTTGTTTTGCATTATAGACCTTGAGTCTTGAGAGAGGAGAGAAAAAATAGTCCGAAGAATTTGAGGAGATAGAGCTTACTTGGTGTCTATAGATTAAGAGAGGAACTTGTCTTTAATAGAGAAACTTAATGAAAATAGAAGAAAAAAAAAGGTAGGAGAACATTTTCACTCAAAAACATGACACATGGGCAGGAGGAAGTTTCCGCTACCCGTGTTGGAGGAAATTATTGTCCTCGTTAAAGGTGATTGCCTGCTACTTTTTGTAACACTTTGGCGTTTGTATGTTGATTGAAAAAAAAAATACCAGTGCTGCTAGCAACCGCCAAAGATGTCGATGCCTATGGCTCTTGAGAAAATAGGAACTCCTATCACATGACTCTTATAGTTTGAGCTTTTTTCCTTCACTGGTGTGATTCATGGCTAAAAAATGGTGAATCCTGTCTAGCTAATGGTTTCTTGTTCGGCTGGGGCATTTTATAAAACAGCCAGCAAAGAGCATGAAAAGTTTTACCAGCTACACTGAACTGTAGCTGGTGCTGGCAGAGTCTCATGCCTGCATCATTTATCGAAATTAGAAGGCCAATAACTGCAGCAAGGAAGTGCTTCTTGCCTGAGTGTTTAGCAGGTATCAACTTGACTTTTGATCTCCCGTTTACTGTGTTGTTTTCAGCTGGTGCTAGCCAATAGCTGTCTCACGTTTGGAGAATATTCTGAGATGCTGCTGGATAAGTATTACCACTTGAAAACATAAAGGGCCGTTATGTTCCTCCTCCCCCGCTTTCAATAGCAACTGTTCTGTATCACGTCATGATCGTATAATAAATTCCTCTCTGTCTGCTTGGAAGACCCAAAGACAATTTTGATATGAACTCCTGCCTTTTCATTTTGCTTTCATTTTCTTATTCATATTCGCATGTCGTCAGCATCAAGGGATTTATTCGTTTTCTATTTATTGTCACAGTGATGAATCTCTTCTTGCTATGGGCCCTGATAAAAATGAAGAAAAAAGCACGGTAGGCGTTCATACCCTCCGAATCCCATTCCCCTTAGTCCCAACTGGTTTTTCTTTTTAAATTATCTCTGATTAAAAAAATAGCAATTTCAAAAAGTTTTTACAAAATAACACTGTTGATGAAATCAATGGTATAAAATTCTCAATTGGATTGTCACAAATAACAAGGAGAATGGGAAGAGAAATAAGAAAGAGAGGGAAAAAAAACTCAAAAAGATTTTGATAAGATAATTTAATAATATCAAAAAAAATTATTAATAATAATTAAAACAGGTTACACGTGCGATTCAAAGGTGACGAGTAACTTAAATTTATGATATTCAAATGTGACAAGTAGTTTATTTATTTATTTATTTTTAGATGATGCATGCAATCCATTCTAATTATTATTGATATTTTTTTTTGATATTATTAAATTTATTTTGTCCATAATTTTCTGAAAATATAGGTGAAGTTGTTGAAATTTTGGTTTGTTTTCTATATATATTTTTTATTATTATAATTACTCACTTGTTTTTAAATAACAGGCGGTGGTAAACATTGACTACTAGCGATGATGTTTCTTAATGTGATGAGATTTATTTTATTGAGATTTTGTGCCTCTGCATTGTAATCAGTGTGCCTCAAAAGGTTTTTTCCTTTATTTTTTTCCTCCTTTATCATCATTGAAATATATAAACCTTTTCAAGCGAACAGCTCTAGCTGTGAGAATTGTCAAAGCCATTCAGGATAAGGTGGGTCCCGAGCTGATACTGTCTGCTGTGGTGTAAGCGTGTGAAAATGGTTTTATTTATCGGTGGCGGATAAGAATAAGAGGAAGGAAATGATAATTTATTCCAAACGGAGGTATGTTTTATATGTCAATAATATGTCTGAGGTCGGCCGGTAAATCCCAATCTGTCACGATTCGAGGTATCTATGCCATGATGTCATGCTCGCCGGCCTGCCGCTTTGTGCTCTCTCTCTCTCTCTCGGTACCAAAGGTCAGTTTTGGCCTTTAAAATTGCTTGTGCTTTCGCCTCTGTGGCTGCTTTAGCTATAAAAAACTTTTATTTAAAAAATAGATATAAATATACGAAAACTTGTTTGTTTCCGTCGTCGTTTTCGACAAAATAAAACTGACACGTTCTCGAAACTCTTCAGAATAAAAAATAGAGTTATTAAAATTAGTTTTGTATATTATTATGCTATAATTTAAGAATTAGGTTAGGCACTGACAAGTGCAGAACTTGGAATACTCTTTAGACCAAACTAATAATTGAGTTAGGGATATATTATTTATACTTAAATTAGTTTTATATATTATTATCGTATCCTTCATCTTTTTGACATTATATATATATATATATATATATATATATATATATATATATAATCAAAGTAGAATTCTAATAATTTAAGTATTAAATTAACACTGAGTGTGTTTTTTAAAGATAAAAACGAGATAAAAAATGTCCATCCATGTTTTTTATTTTAAAAATTAAAACAAAAATAAAAAAAATAAAACAGAAAATGAAGGGTTTTTATTTTTTTGGGTTTTTAGTTAATATTTGATATAAAAATAAATTTTAAAAAATAAAAAAAAATATTTTATAAAACATCATTATATATAAACCGGTTACAAGTTTGCCTTGAAACATTTATAGCAGAAAGTCTGGATTTTAAAAGGAAAACGTGGGCTAAATAAGGACAAAAAAGCCGCAGGGGGGGCTGTATACAGCCCCTACACGGCTTCTCTGAGCTCAGGTCCTTTCAGTGTTTGAATTAGCATCCACTCTCATTTGACCAGCGTGTGAATTTCTATTCTGTAATTACCAGAAAACCCCTGCTAGGAAAAGTAACTGTGTTGAAAATACAAGTTCATGATTTGAGTGCTGTCTTTTCTTCCTCGTTCTTTACTGCAATTTTCGGTCGTCAGCTTCACTCAATTGCAACACTTAGAGAAGGTTTGTTTTTATATTTTAAAAATATTTCTAAAAGAATTTGAAAGTTTTTTTTTAATTTAATATTTTTTAAATATTTTTAAATTATTTTGATGCGTGGATATAAAAATAATTTTTAAAAAATAAAAAAATATTATTTTAATATATTTCTGAGTGAAAAATACTTTGAAAAACAACCGCATTCACAATCACACTTCCAAAGAAGCTTTAGTGAAAATATAATTTTTTTATATATATTCTAGTATAACTATAAGTAGTATTTGGTATTAATTTTTTTAAATACTTTTTAATTTTTGTAAAAATAACAGTTACATTGCCTAAATATCTTTTCAATTTTTTTTAGCTTAAAATAATTACAAGAAAAGTGAAATTAAATTTATTTTTATCAACAGGGAGATTACAAAAGACTTAACGTATTAATTCCAATACTTCTGGTGAAACTTTTGTCCAAAGATTTCCAAATTAAATAAAAGCAAATTTCTTAAATTTTATTTTAAATTGATCAATCAATCCATCCATCCATTCTTAAAATTTATTCAATTAATCAAATGGCTAATTACTAACTAGTCTCCTTGTAAATTTTCCACGGTGACATTATTAAATACTTTTTATTTATGAGATTTTTTTTATTAACGTGAGTATCGGGGTCAGCTTGTGCGTACCTCAACTAATTCTATGGACTCTAAAGTTAACGATTATATAAGCCTCTAGTGGTCATCATATTAGCAATCATAGGGTTTGAATCTAAGAGTACAGAGGGAGTAAACTCCTTAGTCCCAAGCTATTACTATTGGACCACATACTAGATGATTATATAAGATATTTTTTTATTCACATGAAACATTTACCATCAAATAAATCATCTAAATATATATTAAAAATAGATAGATTATACTATTTGTGTCTCACACAAGTTGCTTGATAAAAATTAAAAAGCAAACTAAATAATCTTATAGTCTAAAAATGAAAAGGAGGTTAAAATAGGAATGGTTCGATCTTTCTAATTTAAATTGGCATAAATCAATATGGAAACACAACTAAACCAGTAAAAAAATGTTTTAATTATGGTGTTTTTATTTCTTTGAGTTTTTATTAAAAAAATATTTATAATATGCCTTCTAAGATAATTTACTTCGTGACAAAAATTCTACATGAATATAGAAATTTATATTCGACATCATTAAACCATTTCTATAAATTTATACATGAATATAATAGAAATTTACTTCAGTAAAACATTTTATAATTAAAAAAAAAAACTAGGATTCTTACAGGGGTAGTAGTGTCAATTTAAGATAGGAATACCGACGCTTTCCTTCCATGAAAGAACAGAGTGGGGCAGCGTCCAATCCACCACAGTTGTGTCTGTCTCTCTTCTTCTATATAACCACCAACCATAGCGTTCCTTTTCTCTCAATTCCTTGTCATCTCCAAATACACATAGCTAAGTTATCTCCATATACAACAGTTTCTCGGTTTTCCATCAATCACTGTGACCATGTCCTTCTCTAACTACCTTCCCCTACCATCCCGATCCAACAGAAGAAAGGGTCACGGAAAGAATGGTTTTCGAAGAAGGTGCTTGTCCATGGCAAAGCAGCAAAAGACCCGTTTTTACATCCTTGGACGGTGCATCTCCATGCTTCTGTGCTGGCATGACCATGCTATACGTGATTGATTCCTCTTATGCTACCCAACAATCAAAGTCATTATATGCTTGGCTCGCTGTCAAAGCAGGATGAATACGAAGGCATGGCCGCCACAAAGCAAAGCAGCAGCAAGTCGATCGCTTTTGGGACTTTCAGCTCAAAGACGACAGAAACACAGCACTTGGGTGAAACAAACTGAAGGCCCAGCCAGCCCTGGATCTCTTATTCAAGCGGCTTGATTTTCAATCTCCTTAAGATGGATGATGCCTCAGAAAAATCAACGCAACAGTTCTGCAGGGATTAATTAATGTCAACAGTTCTGCAGGAGACGTCTCTCACTCTCTGAAATTGTTTCCTCCTGTAGTCTTTTTGTTCGTCAGTGCTTGAAGGGATAGGAAGAATCAATTTTCTCTTTCTTTTATTAAATTTTGTAGTGCACAGCAACCCTCGTCTTGCTTTTCTTCACACACGCACGTCTGTAAAATTAGTGCATCGTGATTGGTATCGCAGCATCGAGTTAGGTATTAATGTTGAGTACTTTTTCTAAACTCCCTGTACATAGAAATTACAATAGATATTGTAATAAAATACTGTGGCATTCTTCTACTGTAGTTCAACGCGGAATTCGAAGCGGTTTACAACTTTCCCTCACCGGAATTAAGGGTCATTGGGTATTCTTAAATACAAATGCTATTTTCGGGAACTTGATTTGAACGTATAAATATCATTAAAAACCCAAAAAAATAAAAATTCTCAGCCTGTTTGTTTTGAGATTTCTCTGTCGAAAACAATTATATGAAATATTTGTTATTTCTATTATTTAGATATACTAAAATAAATTAATTTTTGTTGATGGTTTTGAATGATGGTAATACGTGGAAAAAGTTGTGATATTGATGATGAAAATGGTGACGGGGGGTAGTTTAATGACTTTTTCTTTATTTTACTCGGAACATCTTGATTTGTAGGGGTAGGTATTCGGGTTTTTTTAGTTTCCAACATTATAGTTTAAATCTTGTTCAACCGAACCCACTAAAAGCATAATCGATTCTGAACAAAATTTATGTTTGGTATTTCGATTTTGGTTTTTGCCAATTTTTTTCAATTTCTTGGGAATTTCTGGTGAGCTGCTTCATGCTGGCTTTGGGAAAGAGATGGCTGCTCTGTGACCATTGGTTCTGGCTTTAGTTTGGCAGTGCAAATTGTGAGCGCTGCAAATCCTAACTTTATATGCCTTGGGGATGTTGATGGTTGTGATCATGTTTGATTGTTGAGCCTATGCTTTTTCCAGTGACATCCTGCGTGTATAACTGGTACATCGATTGTTTCTCTCGCGTCATGTATTTTGATTCATGCTTTTTTATGGTTTGATTCTGACTCTTGCTTGGCTCTACAGTGTTGGCGCTGAAGCTGCCCCTTCGTCATCTTGGGTTGGCTCTGCAATGCTGGTCCAATGGAATTGCCCATGATTTAGGTTGAGGGGGGATGATCTGCTTTGAGTCCTGTCAGTCAAGGTCCGCGTGCTGAGGATTTTATACGACCTATTCTGTGCATTTTTTAGCCTACTCAGTGTCATTTTCATGCCAAATGGGAGCGCCAATTAGACATCTACATTTAATGCGTTTCTCATCCTGAGGTCTCCACCCGTTTTCTTCTGTTTTGGAAGGGTCATCTTTCTGCTGGGACCTGATTGCTAGTCTGATTAGAGCAGGAATTTGTTGTGTACAAGGGGTTCTGTGGTTGCGTATTATACAGTTTATGTTGGATTGAAACCAGGTTTGTAACTCAAAATCATTTTCCTTAAATTATCTCTTCTGTAGTCATTCTTGCATGTCAACTCTCTCCTTGAAGATCATGTTCCCCTTCCATATTTTTGGGTTTGTGTGCTGCATACATCCCCTTTTTTCTGACCTTGATTCATCCTGTCTCCATAAAGGCTCTAAGATGCTTACATGTTTTTCACTTTGTTTAGTTCTTTATCTTGCAACCATTGTTGGTATGAAATCTTTTCTTTTCTTTGTTGTTTATTTGGGATTTAGACTTTGCTTTTTAGAATGAGATGGTGTTCTTTTAATCGGCTCTGTGCCTCATTCTTCGATTTTGATGATTCTTTAATAAACAGTGTTTTCTTTTTCCCTTTGGCTTCTGTTCTATTGTCGTGGCTGTTGGTCTGCAGAGACTTTCTGACAGTTTTTTTCTTTAGTTTGTTCATAGATATTGCTCTTGCTCTTGTTAGAAGAGTCTACTGTCTTTTGTGTTGTTGTCGGTAGGTTTTTGTTTTATCAGGGTTCTTACTTTCTTTTGTCTTGCATGTTATTTTCTTCTACCTATTTTAATGCGTACATTATGCAGTCCATATTGGAAGTGTGATTGGAGAATGGTTTTGTTAAGAAATTATGGATTGCTGTCTTTTTTTAGAGAGAGTGGTCTGCGAACTTAACTTTTTTTCCTCTATTTATATTCTATTGCCATAGGTTTTTGTGGCCTTTTTGTTTTTCTAACAGTTCTTTCTAACTGGGTTGCTTCATAGGGATTGTTGTTGGTTCTACTGTTAAAGCTTGTTTCTTTGTGTTTGTTGTTGCAAGTCTGTGTTGCTTTATTTGACCATTAGCTTTCAATTGAAGATCCTTGTACTCTCTTTATTTATTGTATATTATGTATAGTTTATGGATTCCATTGTGAATTGTTTGCCTTTTATATCATTCTTTGTTATGCAGGTGTGTTTTTTTGTTTTTTATTTTATTAAACACATTGTTTCGGCCAACTTTTCTTTCGTGTAGAGAGAAGGTTGTGCAGTTCATTTTTGTCGTGTAGAGAGAAACTTAAATTAGGCTCTCAGACTTAATTTCACCTATTAAATCTCTAATAAAATTAATTTGACTCGTTTAAAGTATAATTAAGTCCTTAGACTTAATTAATCCTTTAATCTGATCCAAATGAATTCTTAAACATAATTAAACTTTAATTTGATCCATGATTAAATCATATTAGCTTATTAAAAATCTAATTATATCCATTGACTTAATTTTTATACAGTTCCATCCAAAAATTATTTAATTTAACCTTGAAATTGCATGATCTCTCTAGTCTTAGGTACAATAGGGTATGATTAAGCTCTACATTTTGTCCAAAACTCCAGCTTAATTCTTCTGTATATATCTGGAACTTTTCTTAGCTAACTTTTGCCAAATTGCTAGTTTTTTTGTTATTGTTGCTTTTGTTTTTTTTACAAGAAAAAAAAGAGTAAATTTTAGGAGAATAATTCAGAAATGAGTTTCGAAAATACCAATGCTTCTTTTATACCATATAAGCATAAAAATGTTGAGTTGATCTCTCATTTCTTTCTCCTTCATTGAATCATTGAGTAAAGCACTTTTCATTTCCTGCATTTTAGTCCTCTTAGGCATGATACCACTCTTTCAATCAACATGTGTACTGAGGTTAAACTTAGTTATGGAAAGGTTGCACTGGATATGGAGGAAGGCGATTCTTCTGCTACGAAGAAAAGACGTCTTTCATCAACTTTCCAAAAAGACGTTAGTGATTCTCCCATGGCTGAGATGTCTTCCATGTTGCGCTCACACTACTATTGTATATTGTGGTTGAAAAGACGTACAACAAACATGTATGGTGTGGAAGATCATATTACCGATTGGCCATAAAAATTTAAAATTTAGTAAGTGATCTTTAAATTGGGAAGGTTCATATATTATTGTCAAAATTCTTAGAATTTATTTTTTATTAATTAATGGTCGATAGCTAAAGGTTTATATTTTAAGCCTAACACCTTGGATATTCATGTTATAAGACTTAAGTTTTATATTATTAATTCTCAATAATAGTTTTGAGTTATTTGTTAAGCATAGATAATTAAATAGTTAAATGGAAAATGGTTTTTTAAACACACGTAATGTATAATATTAGATAAAAAAAATAAAAATAAAATCAATATGGTACATAATTTTTTTTATTAATGTGAATGTTCAGGTATGTTTACGCGTATTTCGACTAATTAATATTGTATGTGATTGCATAAAAATAAAATATAAATTGTTTATAATAACAAAATAAAATCGAGAAAATCGACCAAACAAAAATGAGAAATCCAAGGTAAAATCTCCTCTTTCCAAGCTCTAAGCCTCTCACAAGTACAACTAATTGTTTGGAGATCCTTGAACTTTTGCTTCCTTGCTGACCTATACTATCTAATTATAGCGAAAGCCGCGTTTATTAATTCTTGAAGAGTGAGGCCTTTCTATGCATGACTTCAAGCCTTGGCCTCTTCAAGGACTACGTACATCAGCCTTTAGTTGCAGGAAGCTTCTCTTTAGCTCTTGCTAGCTTTTTCCCCAGACAAGCTACATTGGTTTTGGAGATCTGTTGTGAGATCCTTAAAGGTGTTATTTCCCTATCGAGTAGAAGCATACTCAGTTTCCCAAAATTGCTTCTAGGATTGTAGGGATTCTTAGATATAGCCTCGCAAGTCCTCATCATCTTCACCATGAATTCTCTTGCGATTATGAAAGGACTGATAAAGCTACTGTAAAGACTCTCATACATTTTAAGCGTTCAACTTTAGGACCCTGGGGAGATTATGCACTCCAAAAACTATTGTAGGCAGTCGACCTTGGCTTGATTGCTCAATCGTTACCTCACTGTGCTAGAATGGATAAAACCATCTTAGCAATGGCAAGAAAGGCTTCTTTGAGTTGATTATCTCCATTTGATTCCATTCTAGGGCTCGAAGCCTCCAATGTATATTGACGGGGGAGATAGTGAGGCAAAACGTTCATCCAAAGTTCTTTGCTAAATCAAAGAAAAACAACTTCTGAGTGATTGTTGCTAGGAACCAGAAAGAGAAGCAAATTAATAAATTTGCTTCCCTCGAAGGAAGAGTACTATCTTTGTGTCCATGCTGGCATAAGTGTATCATGTTGTGACACCAATTCTCTCATATTACTATTATAAAATACTATGTTCTTAATTTATCAACAACTCATTCAAGCTTTGACAGTACTAGCTATTTCATCAACAAACAGATAAGCTTCTGTATTTTTATCCTTTTATGAACAATAAAATGATCGATTTCTTATCTTCATCTGTGTTTTTCCTCCTTTTTTTTGAAAGATTGGCCTGTGCATGTTACTTCTGATAAAGACATGGTCTCTCTCTTGCGTTTGAAGTTAGGATATGTGCTTACAGGATTTGTGCTTTTTGTTTGTTATTACACATTAAAGCGCAAGAGCTATATTGAGTTGTTTTTAAAGCAATGGTTCTACGGCCATCAAGGTTCATGATTTTAGCTTGTTGCCATTGATTCATTAATCAATTATGTTTCAACCTTGGGCAGCCCTTTCACTCCTTCTACTTGTCCAACGTTGAAAAGAGGAAAAAAAAAAAAAACTATGCCTTGACTTGGGTAGTGATTTCAGGATGTACTTTCTTTTCTTGTTTACCTAGTGCAAAATTCTCCATCGAAAGTGGAGAATCCTCTCCTTCCTCGATCTGTTACTTTTTATGCCAAGATTTGCTCATTCAAGCTTCCCTGATGAACACGTAAGAGTGAAAAATCCCACATCGGAAAGAAATGAATAATATTTGAGATTTATATACCTAACCCTAGCATCTGCTCGCCAGCATAGCTGGGTAACGTGGACTTGTAACCTGAGTAGAGGCAATAAAGTGATATAACGTTGGCTTGCTCAGCTTAGAAGGTCGGGTCCAGTTAAAATCAATCTATGATATATCGTTTTTCTAAAATTAAGATAATTAAATAATAGAGGTTTAATAATTAATCAATCACTAATAATTAAAAAATACCTTGGTTGTGAATTGGGTCACCTAAGACGTCATTGCACTGCCTTTTAAAACCTTTAAAGATTCAAAAAGAAAATGATTAGAACAAATTAAAAATTAGTTATTCCTGTCAAACTCACAATTCAAGATATAATTATTTTTTATTTATTTTAATTATCAACATTGAATTTTTAATAATTTATTTTATGAACTTTTTTTTTTCAATTTGCCTACATATTTTTTTCTTTCAAAATATATGATCCAAAATAACTTAAAAACTAAAATGTATGGAGTGAACACTGTGTAGCCGGCACTGTGCACCCCCTCTCATAACATTATGAATGACATTGTATAATTTTTACAATTCATTTTGGTCCTCATAAATTTATTTTAGACAATTTGATCATAATTTAAAGTTAATTGCTTTTGATTTCTTAAGCAATAGTGAAATTAGAAGAATAGGAACTGAAATGAAAAGGGCATCAAACAAGGGTGGCATGCTAAAAATTTTAAGAAATATACACTTTGGTCTTTTAACTTTTTAAAAAAACACAAATTATACGATTTCGATGCCTTAATTTTTTTTTCATATTCAATTTTGGAATAAAAGTTTGTTTGTGTTATTTTTTAATTCCTGGTTCAAAGATGAGAGAGAGAGGTTGCTGGATTTCAATAATAGAGAGAAAAAAATGTTGTTGATACCGATTTAAACCACCAAAACAGTCGATGTTTGTGTCAAATGGCTCCATTAAAGAGAGAAGTTCATATTAGGTCTTTTTTTTAAGTTTGGGAAAAAACAAATCTAAACTCGGTTTGATTTTTTATTTCTGGTTGATTTTGGTTTTTGAGATGATGTTTTGGTTTTTTTGAGGCCATTGATAGGTTTGTCACGATTTATATTGTGTTTAGGGTCAAAATGAGTTGAAAAACGAGTTTTTTGAATAAAAACAATTGAAGTCCTGATTTTTCGGCTACTACAATGGCTAGAACTTGAGCAAATTAGATGACGCGTCGTCTCATTTGTTTTTCAAACAAATTTGGGTTAACAACAAGTCATTCACCCTATTTGCTATTACAGTAGTCGCGTAGGTCTGCTAGGCCATGCCCGTGCTCGACCTTTGCTTCTTTTTTTTCTAAATTATTTTTTTATAATTATTTTTTAAAATTAATTCTTTTTTATATGGTTTTTTTCTCTAAATTCCTTTTTATTTTTATTTTTATTAATACATATTCTCTTTGTCATTTTGTTGAGATAACTTCTTTTAAATTACAATTTTTTTTTGTTATTCAATTAAATTTTAAAGAGTTTTTCTGATTCATCTATAATTTTTTTTTTATCTCTTGTATATATGAACTGTATTTTTGAAAATAAAAAAAATTATTTTCAGATAATATTTCTAATATGTGCAGCCTTGTATAATGTTTTTTTTTCCTTTTATTTTATTTAATTAATTTAATATGTGTCTCTATTTTTTACATTTGTCTCTCAATTTTTTCATTTTCACTTTTAGTTGTTGTTTATGGTTTTTTTTTTTCATTTATTAACACACATTATTTTTAATTTATTTAATTACATATATGCATAAACGTTTTTATTTTCACTTAAATATTTTTAACTACAAAAATATATTGAAAAAAACTTGTTTATATAATTTTTTTATTTGAAAAAAATATTTGATCCGGGAAGAATCACGGTAAAGTATCTATGGTGTTTGAGAGTATGATTGTGGTTGCTTTTTAAAGTGCTTTTCACTTGAAAATGCATCAACATAATATATTTTTTATTTTTTAAAAAATATTTTTGATATAAGTACATCAAAAATAATATAAAAACACCAAAAAAATTTTATTTGAAGTGAAAAAAATAAAATAAAAATTAATTTTTTTAAAACAATACTTTTAAAACTTAAAAACAAACAGAAAGATACGTGTTAACATAACATTCTCAAGTACTCTAAAAAATGTGGGCAACATGAACCGAACCTAGGTGTGATCATTTTCGGTTCAGTTTGGTTTTTACAAATTAAAACAACCAAAACCAAAATTTTGAAAAAAAACTGAAACCGGTTCCAACCGACCAGTTTCGGTTCGGT
>Ga0307511_10001067_pt1 | contig 29123 bp, 22 predicted proteins | sample 13_EM_MG_FD_200266 | JGI IMG/M metagenome (GOLD analysis project Ga0307511, IMG submission 200266) | Populus trichocarpa ectomycorrhiza microbial communities from riparian zone in the Pacific Northwest, United States - 13_EM | ecosystem: Host-associated > Plants > Roots > Unclassified | place...
GATCTTTACTAATGACTTTAAGGATATTTTCTACCTGCAATACAGGTCATGGCTAATTAATGTCATAGTGCTGCCTGAACCACTCATATATATCCTAATACCTGAACTATGCGATTCAGCAATAGATTTATACTGCATGCGTAACTTATTGCATGCATTTATTGGTGGTTCGGTTGAACTATTCAGCAATATTGGTGAATCGTCAAGATTGGCGTATCGGTCAGAACATATACAAGGATATTGAACATGAGCATAGGATAAGAGTGGAATTGAATCACACATATGAATTGGCATGGCTACTACTAGAAAATAACAGGATTAAATGGCATTGTTCAATTTGGCAACGTTGCATACTTGTTACTGTGCCCTGGCTTCTAGTGCATATAGCGGCGAGGTGGAGATTGTCGGACTTCTCCTGGAATGCGGGGTAGATGTCAACCTCACTGGTGATCAATATGGTACTGCCATAGGCTGAAAACCGTCTCACTTCTCCTCAATCGCTGATCCTTACTTGATGAGCAGCGAGAGCGCACGACCCCGATACAGAAAGGGCATCAGGATATCGTAGCTATATTGCACTCCCAGTGTGTGGAAGGAAAGCTGAAGGAACCAACTGATTGATCATGAATGTCCAACTGGATTCCATATAGAGGCTAGCTGGAACCTACCGTCGTAGGACATCTATAGGGACACTACTCAGCCGAAGGAGGCGCTGAGGGATAGCCATGCTCTATTCATGTTTCCGAGTTCTTTTATATGTTTCATGCTTCCCTTGAGCTCTTTTGATTATTACTGTTATGTATATATCTAGGCTATTTTAGCTAGCACTCAGTATTTGAGATTGCCATCGAACTATGATATACCATGGAACTGGACACTTTTAACTTGAATCACTCACTCAGAAGTAAAGGAAATTACTCACCACAAAATCATGCATTTGCTTACACGCCATTACCCTGATATCACAGAATTGCATCATACATTGCGTCCGCTCGCAAACTATTACGCAACCTGTTTCTTTTTGCGGTTTTTGTTTATTAATTCCGTACTCGTATTCAGACTATCTAGTTGATGACGAGGGAGCGCACCCCCGGGTAGCTACTCGGCCAACTTCTGGGTCGTTCCCTGCCCCTACTAGACTAGTGAGAAAAAAAAATTAATTGCGCGGGTGGAAAATCACAAAAAAAACCAACATTTACTATCTTCAATATCTAAGATTGCTGCAGTAAAATCCCCTTAAACAACAATGCAAGTAGGACAACTGAAACATAAATTAACGTAGGACCGAGGTAACCAATACCTTGCCACTCCTCACTCCACACATCCTATATCCGCTGCACACCAGTGCATAACCCACACGATTCTGCAAATCCTGACGAGGCTTCCAATCGGGCTGGTGATGCTGTTCGCACTAAACCTTTGCCCTTATCCCTCCTGTCCCAATCATATCTGGTTGTACAGAAGAGCTTCCTGCCCATCCTTGATCTCCGCGGATTTCATGTAGACCACCAGAGAGGACGCCATATTTCCAGGTCGATTTTCTTTGATCTCCACCGGCTTCTCCGACCCACTGGCTTCTCCGATCCCGGGAAATCATCCCCGGCTTATAACGGAGTGGAGACGCATGCATAACCACTGCTTGTGCTCTTGCTTGTGTAGGTGGCGGTGATTGGCTTGCGGTTTTTGGTGGCACGGGTGGTGACAGTGATGGCGTTTTTGAATTATTTTCGTTCCGGTGGTTGCCATGCTATTCCCTCTGCAATTCCTCTGTTTCTCCGGTGGTAGTGATGGTGCTGGCGTGCCTCTGCATAGATACGTACTGGTAGTGTTAGGAGTGGATCGGTGGTAGTGTCTAGAGTATGGCGTTGATGCTTGAGTTACCCCCTTCCGCGCATAGGTACGTACTGGAGGTGGTGGGCACCGGTGGTGGCGTCTCGAATAGATAGTAGATGCCAGTGGTGTTGACACTTGGACTATGGCAGCTGAAAAGGTACCTTGTGGTGCAGTATGGGTTGCGGAGGAGCTATTTTGACTGCTTATCTTGTGGTGGTGGGGTTTGGGTGCTGGCACTCCGATGTGCTTTGGCAGCCACTTCTATATGCCAGACACCACAATATTCTTGAAGCCCTCTGATGCGCATAAAACAACTATGCTGCTGTGAGATCTGGATTTGCCCCCAACTCCTCGAAGAGAAACAAACCTGCATCCTGTCTTGTCATTTACCGCTTTACGTTCGTCATTTGAATCATCCCCGGCTCCGATCCGAGTGAGGAGTCTGAATCCCTCGCCATGCTCTCTCGGATATTTTGAGCATAGCTCTCCCATCTTTGCCGATGCTAGTAGCACGGTTCGGCATAGTGCTCAAACTTCCCACCAAAATCGTCGAGCCGGTAATGGTTGCCGCTCTTAAGTGACGTGTGTCTGCTAAGGTTGTTTCAATTGGCTGTGGAGGCCGTTGCGTTGTGCGGCTGAGAGGGGATTGCGGCTCCGTGGTATTGGCTAATCCGCTGCTGCTAATCGCGCTCAAAAACTCAAAACGAGCGCGGAAGAGCGAAGGCTGTTCCCTCGAGGTTTCTCGTGGCGCCGTCCGCTTGTCTGCAGGTGCTCTGGTTGTTGAGTTACGACCAAGTGCTGTCGCAACCTATTGCTTATATAAGCCGCAACAACCATGCTACCTACGTACTGTACGTCATCAGGTAGGCTGCCCGGGATTAGACCTCTACCTCAGATCTGTGTACTGGTACCTAGGCCTGGGCACGAGACGCCTCGTGGGTAGGGACAGTGGTCTCGAGACTTTTGGACATCGAGCAACCGCAATCACAATCAAATGATGCCAGTACTAGGAATTTGTAGAAAATGAGCGCTGAAAAGGCATCTCAACTTTTAATTATACAGGTTGCCACACTGTCTCACCGGCTGTCACACTCTTCCAACGGTTGCTGCACTGTCTCACACAAATATCTGCACGGCGCAACCAATGAAAAACTTTCACAAAAAGTCTCGAGACATCTTGTCTCGTGCCCAGGCCTACTTTTGGCTATTGGATCTACCTTACATACATAGTTTATGTAGACTTCAAGTGAGGAACAATTCCCACCAATTAAAGCTTACATATCTCCCGGATTTTCATCGGTCAAACGTTCGTGGATCACGTGATTCCCCTGGATTGTTTGCGTAGTAATACATACCATACTTTATTGCAGAAACTATATTACATCGAAATCGCTAAATGGCCATCCGCTACCCCGTGATAATCCGCTTCCCCTTGCAGGATGGTATATTCTACGTGCTATAAGACGAAACGTGCTATAGGCACGAAAGCCTATAATCATCAACGTCGGGAAACTTCAAACGGTAAGTTTTTTTTTAGTTTTTTTTGCTGAATCTGATACTATGTATATGACGAGGGTAGGCATACCCGAGTGGCTATACCCGGCTAGATTATCCAACCCCAGGGCCGTACCGGCCCCCAACTGTAAGTCGTTTCCTCTTCCCGCCCGCAATGTTTAAACCAAGAAGCTTATCTGAGGGTTCCAATTATAATTGTAGAAGCCTGTAAGGCATCGCCTAGATAATATGTATGAATTAATACATCACGCATTAGTAGACAAATTCATGTGATCGTATTATATACTGTAGGAATATTTGCTGGTAGGGGTTTATCGGGATCGTTAAATAACTAGATACATCAGTGTATAAATTGAGAAAAGAAATTAAAAAATAAAAAATAAACAAAAATAAATACAAAATAAAAAATCAATAGAGAAATCTTCACGCCTCCCAGTCATGATCAATTCTTCAACAGCTGCGAAATCGCCTTGGCGGCCCATGAGACCATAGGCCATATTGTCCTCGGGATGGATTTACACACCTTGCTCCATAAGTAGGTGTGCAACAGTCTCATATCCACGCTGGGCCGCCCATGAGAGGGGTGTCCGCCCATCACCGTCCATAATATTGATATCAACATCATCTCTCTCGATAAGCAGCCGCACAATAGCTTCCCACCCATTCTTAGCCGCCCAGAAAAGAGGTGTCCGCCCATCATCGTCCTTAGCATTTATATTAACATCATCTCTGGCGAGCAGCAGCCGCACAACAGCCTCATGCCCATTGATAGCCGCCCATACGAGTGGTGTCCGCCCACGATAGTTCTTAGCATCGATATCAACATCATCTCGCTTGATCAGCAGCCGCACAACAGCCTCGCGCCCATTCGCAACAGCCCGTGAGAGGGGTGTCCATCCAATATTATCCTTGGCGTTGATATTAACATCATCCCTCTGTATCAGCAGCCGCACAACATCCTCATGCCCCTTCTCAGCTGCCCATGAGAGGGGAGTCTGCCCATATCTACTGTCCTTAGCATTGATTTCCACATCATCTCTGCTTATCAACAGCCGCGCAACAGCCTCATGTCCCTTCTCAGCCGCCCATAAGAGGGGTGCCCACCCATCATTGTCCTTAGCATTGATCTCAGCATCACCTCTTTGGGTCAGGAGCCGCACAACATCATCATGCCCCTTCTCAGCCGACCATGAGAGGGGTGTCCGCCCGCCATGGTCCTTAGCATTGATGTCAACATCCCCTCGCCCGATCAGGAGCCGCACAACAGTTTGATGCCCATTCTCTGCCGCGCATGATAGGGGTGTCCGCCCGCCATGGTCCCTGGCATTGATGTCAACATCCCCTCTCTCGATCAGGAGCCGCACTACAGTTTCATGCCCGTTCTCTGCCGCCCATGATAGGGGTATCCGCCCAACATGGTTGATATCATCATGCCTCTTGATTAGCAGCCGCACAACAGTCTCATGCCCATTCTCTGCCGCCCACAAGAGGGGTATCTGCCCATATTCATCGTCCTTAGCATTGATGTTAATATCAGGTCTGTCGATCAGCAACCGCACTACACCATCATTCCCACCTTCAGCCGCCCATAATATGGGTGCCCACCCCGGCGGCAAGCGCCGGGGTGGTGGTCGTCCGCAGCTTGGGCATGGTGTAGTCCTGGGTTAAAGGGTCATTTGTACAGCAAGAGCCATGAAGTGTGCGAGATATGTGCGGAATGACCGCTGGTCTCGGTTGCGCTTGTCGTCGCGCTCGTAGGCAACCCCGTACATGACGTCTTTGGTGCCCCAGATGAAGAAGTGTTACGGCTTTCGGTTCGTTACCGCTATTTATCTTCCTCGGGGCCGGTCTACTGTACCGGGAAAACTGGCGAAGAAGAGCCCTTGGCGGTTTTTGAGACAGCTGCAGCCACCATGCAACTTGGCACAACCCGCGACATTCTGAAGATGACAAGTTGGAAACACGACACTGTAGGTAGAGGGGAAGGAAAGGAGAAAAGGTAGGTATAGACTTGATCGGATTATTGTTCAACTCTTGAATGCTAATAATGTCGGCATCTATAGCTACAGCCTCAGTGTAACCTACTAAGTCCGATCGACCGGGAAAAGAGAGTATCATTAAGTTCTTTAAGCAGGCCGGTAATTCTATATCTTCTGATGGGACTGAAGATACAAAGCTTTATGTGCGTGGCTTACCGAATATTACAGTTGGGCCATGGCAGATGGAAGACTCTGCGGGTACGCTGCATTCTGATGAAGAGCTTGAGTATGGTGGCGGCCGTGGAAGGTGCTTATGCGGAGCAAATCCCTGCCCAAGCAACGGATTTACATAAAATTAGTATTAGTGCTCTGTGTTAATAGAAATGTCTCAAAAACTCTTCTTCGCCAGTTTTCCCGGTACTTCCAAGGGGGTAAGTGTTTCCAACCCCCCAAAAGACCCCCTGGGGTGGAGGTGGGTGAGGGGAGCGTACCTATTTTTACATTGTCGCGCATCCCACGAGTCGATACCGGCAGCATAAGTGTAGAAAATACTCACGGGGGCATAATGGTGAAGAGGTCACGGGGTTGACGGTGGAAACTGGTCACAAGAGCAATTAGGTTGGCACAAGAGCAATCAGACTAGCCGAATAGCCCGATGTACTCTGTAGGAAGTTGTGACTAAGGCCACTGGTTTCGCTCATCCTTTTTTGATTTCCAAAAGCCAGTCATCGCTCCCTCTGCGTATGTACGTCTCATTCCCCGTAAACCGCTAGCTTTGCACATATCTGGAAATAGAGGCCGTTTGAGACTGTGTTTTTATAGCGCATCAAACTGCACGGCCTGCCACTTCATGCCGCCGTTGCAAAACTCTGATTCCCACTACGGTATCTGGTAGGCAAAGCGCGAGGGCAAGCCATTGCGGCTAGTCGGGAATTTCCGTCCCGCGGGCGGTCTTTGCCGATGTGTTTAATCACCGCTGGTGAAAAGCAAATAAGCAATGCAACTCTAGCACATTACGTACCCTGACAAGCCCCGCGATATGCCTCGGCGGGTTAAATCTTGATTCATCACAGTATTTACTGGATTATCGTCCTGTGGGGAACTCATTGAGTATGAAACACAGGATCACTCACTGGGTACATGCGGAGGACAATACGGAAATCTATCCTCGTTATACGCAAGACAGCCCCATTACTACGTTCACGCAAGAAAAGACTCCGGAACAACCCCAGAACGATTCAGAACAAAATATTTTATGTTTAAGATTGACCACCTAGTTGCTCTCGCATTGGTATGAGGCGGTACGCTGACCACACAGATACCGCGTACGGCTGCATCCGGTTAGAATACTTGGAGTGCTTGGCTGCATACGTTCGGCGGTGTGACTCAGCCGGTCACATAAATAGACAATACACACTGAGCCTAGTGGTTCGGGAAACATCATATAAGTAAGGAGCCTACAATTATTCACGACTAGAATCTGGTTACCTAGATTCTCAGCACTATGCGGGATCGGACGACAACCTAGTCTCGGTTGACTTAGCATTAAGATGGTCTCTGTGCCATTCAGAAAGTATCCGGGATGCATAAAAGAGGGTGCAGGCTGCATGCAGACAATTCTGCATATGGTGAAGATAGCTGGCAGGCTGAGGAATCTGGTTGGACAGAATATGCCGCCAGATGCTGAATAGCCAAGCTTGGCCTGCGCCCTCGTTTATGCATCCCGGATACTTTCTGAATGGCACTGTATATAGAAAAACTAGGTTCATAATTCTGTATGAAGGAGCTTTTTTTTCATATTGTTTGCTTTGTTCCCAGACCATCAAGGGCCTCACCAACACTTTTGATTTCCCCTTTGGGTTGTAGTATTGACTGGAGAGGAGCATCGGAAAGAACATTATCTTACTGCTAATGTCAATGCAGGTTGAACAAATCACCGGAAAACCGCCTTATATCTATTCACTGGGAAGCCAACGAAACTGGAAAGAGTATACAATACTACGGCGGTGGTCAGATTATCCGATATTCCCAAATCTGGTTAAACTTTCCCCAAGTCGCATAGATTTCTATTCTATCAGTACCTACATATATATATTGCTGCGAATTGACGCTGTAGGCTAGGCTCAGTGTGTATAAGAAGCTTGTATATGTGAATGGCTAGGAACGTATGCAGCCGTATGCGGTAGTCAACTGAAGTGCTACACGACACTACATGCAATATGATATCATTACCCATGCCTCAAATAAGTATGTGTATAATATAAGCTAATTGCAATATGAACGACTGGATAAGCACAGTTTGCTGAATAAGTTAATCTAATATCAGGACCCTCTATACTGCTAGTACGTACTGTGCTCCGGTAACCAACAGTAAGAAGTATGACCACACGATACTATTCAGGGTAAGTACCCAAGTATGCTACTACCCTGATATGGGCATCAATACACCCAAACGCCCTTACATAATATTCAATACTGAACTTGAGTTTGTTGGAATACTCTCGGCCGATGCAAAGAAATGATCATGAGCTGGAATAGGACGGCTTGAATTCTGCGGGTTGAATCAAGGATGTGGTCAATGGTACTGAATAGGTCGGTTTCAATTAAGGCAAGAAGGATAAAAGAGCCGGATAGTCGCTGTCAAAATGAAGGAATCAGAGCACAGGAACCATAGCATACAAGCCTATAGTGATCTCCTAGATAGCTCCACTCCGCTGAATATACTCGAATTTTACTTTACCACGATTCCTCCTATTCATTGCATCAGAAAACAGATGTTACTGTGTATAGTAAAGCTGTAGAGAGACAAGGGGGGTTCATTGTTTTGTATATCCCTCACTCGATCTCTAATGTCAAGCACGTTGGAAACTGGATGGCGGGGTTATTGGGAGAGAGTATTGAACAAGAACCTCGAATTCGAAGCCCTTGCTTAATTATCCCAAGCACTTAGAAAATAAATAGAAGTTCTTCTGGTGTGGTCAGTAGTCCTAAATGACCAGTCTGTTACAAATAAGCGTTCTTAACTATGAAGCCAAACCCGCTGGCTGAGTGAAGAGATGATATAGATGCAATGATATAGATGATCTACAGTGCAAGGGGAAACTTATGGCGCACCTGGCCGCTTTTTATGCATCGGCCACACTCCTGTATATCTCACCAAAAACGGCGGGCACTGGGGCTAGCACTGTATATTCTATAAGTTGGTGTGCCATAACTTCCCCCCACGCATTGTAACTAAGGGGGGGTATTTCCCGAAAGATATAGGAGAAAACAGCATTCCGTGATATCCCAGCATCAACTGATCAATTCCATCCTTAATTCCCCGTGATATTCCTTCGATCCATTCAGCCAGCTCAATTCTCCATCATCGCTGCACGATGATCCTATTCCAACTCACAGTCTGGTCGCGAGACTGCATTTTCCAAGATAATTCCACTTTCCAGCCAAGAGGTAATTACATGCTAAGATCCAATACAATCGACAATATTCTACACCGACATTTCTCTCGGGGGGGAGTAGAGTAGCAACAGCAACCCTCCCTTCCCTTCTCTGCAGGAAGTTTTGTTTGCCGTATTACTAATATTATCACACTTTGTCCGAACTCAATTCAGCACTGGTCCGAGCAATCTTTTTTGAAATTTAGTGGCAAGCCGGGTGAGAGAGACGACCTGAAGCTCTGCAGACTTGCTTTGTGTCAATGAAATTAGGTTATTTGAGACTCTACCTGGGGGGTGCGCCTACAAATGACGGTACTATTTTTCTGCTGTGCAGTCTGTTGGTTGCTAAATTTACAACGCAGGAGCTTCCCAAATGACATTACTACCTTGACTACATTGGGCATGCCTTGCATTTGAGAGCCACAATATATCCCGTGAGGCTAGGAGAGGATTCCCGTCTCTTGCTTTAAGCTAAGGTCAAATTAACCACGAAGCAACGCCAGGCCTAGATCCCCGCCTGGGAAACTATATTACATGATTTGTATGTGCATAGAGCTGGGTACAGCGTGCGGTAAACTGGGGAATTGGTAATTATTGACGTCATGGAAGTTGATAAAGCCTGCAGTCATATACCTAGTCCTTTCCGTTCCGTTCTCTCATGAGGGGAATACAGAGCACACTAGCAGACAAATTAGAGCGATAATATAATTCTCCTATGGTATAGGAATATTTGGAGTGGGTCATCGGGATTTTGGAATAAACAGATCCCTCTTTATTTCTAAAAACAGAACTTATTGCTCCATATGTGACCCTATAAGTAGAAGGTGGCCAGCCACTCTGAATCCCAAGGGACAGCAGTTAATCTACCAGCCCTGCGCGGAAGGCGGTACAAGGTGGTAGCAAGTAACAAAGGGAATTACGAAGTTGACTCGGAATAGTAATAAAGAAACAGATTCATGATTGTAGGAATCTTCACTCCTCCGAACCCTGATTTCTAGCTCGCTAAGCCTTATGCATCACAGCAACCCCAACACCTTCGTGATCAGCACTACTGGGGCTCCAGACTACGGCCTCGACCACGATGTCTGTAGTAGCTTCCGCAAACGAAGAAACTCGAACAATGTCGTTACGCTGATCATTAAGAAGCCGCACAATAGCATCATGCCCACCCTGAGCCGCCCATGAGAGGGGTGTCCGCCCATCATTGTCCGTAGTATTGATATCAGCATTATCTCTCTCAAGCAGCAGTCGCACAACAGCCTCACGCCCATGCTCGGCCGCGAATGAGAGGGGTGTCCGCCCATCATTATCCTTAGTATCGATATCAACATCGCCTCTCTCAAGCAGCAGCCGCACAACAGCCTCATGCCCATTCAGAACCGCAAATGAGAGGAGTGATTGACCATCATTGTTCTTAGTATCAGTATCAACATCGTCTCTCTCAATCAGCAGTCGCACAACAGCCTCATTCCCATACCCAGCCACCCATGAGAGGGGCGTCCACCCATATTTGTCCTTCGCATTGATATCCTCAGCGTCTTTGTCAATCAGTAGCTGTACAATAGCCTCATGCCCATACCCAGCCGCCCATGAGAGGGGTGTCCACCCATACTTGTCCTTCGCATTGATATCAACATCGTCTCTCCCAATCAGGAGCCGCACAATAGCCTCACGCCCAATCGCAGCCGCGAATGAGAGAGGTGTCCGCCCCTTTTTGTCCTTAGTATCGATATCGGCATCATCTCTCTCAATCAACAGCCGTACAATAGCCTCATGCCCATACGCAGCCGCCCATGAGAGGGGTGTACGCCCATCATTGTTTTTAGCATCGATATCAACACCGTCGCGGTCAATCAGCAGCCGCACAACAGCCTCACGCCCATGCTCGGCCGCGAATGAAAGGGGTGACCGCCCGCCATTGCCCTTCGCATTGATATCAACATCGCCTGGCTCAATCAGCAGCCGCACAACAGCCTCATGGCCATTTATAGCCGCTAATATGAGGGGTGACCTTCCAGAATTGTCCTTAGCATCGATATCAACATCCTCTCGCTCAATCAGCAGCCGCACAACAGCCTCACGCCCATGCTCGGCCGCGAATGAGAGGGCTGTCCGCCCATCGTTGTGCTTAGTATCGATATCAATATCGTCTCTCTGAATCAGCAGCCTAACAACAGCCTCATGCCCATACCCAGCCGCCCATGAGAGGGGTGTCCACCCATATTTGTCTTTCACATTGATATCAACATCGTCTCTCCCAATCAGAAGCCGCACAATAGCCTCACGCCCAAACTCAGCCGCCCATGAGAGGGGTGACCGTCCATCATTGTCATTAGCATTGATATCAAGATCGTCTCTCTCAATCAGCAGCCGCACAACATCCTCTTGCCCATGCTCGGCCGCGTATGGAAGGGGTGACTGCCCACCATTGCCCTTCGCATTGATATCAACATCGGCTCTCTCCACCAGGAGCCGCACAACAGCCTCATGGCCATGTATAACCGCTAAGCTGAGAGGTGACCTCCCAGAGTTGTCCTTAGCATCGATATCAACATCCTCTCGCTCAATCAGCAGCCGCACAACAGCCTCACGCCCATGCTCGGCCGCGAATGAGAGTGGTGACCGCCCACCATTGTCCTTCGTCGCAGGTGGGGGGGGTGCCCATCCACCAGAATCCTTAGCATTGATATCAACATCATCTCTCTCAATAAGCAGCCGTACAACAGCCTCATGTCCATACTCAGCCGCCCATGACAGGGGGTTTCGATCAGATGCATCTTTCTGCCCCATATCCCGCCCCATCTTACACAAGTACGCCATATTTTCGCTCAATCCAAAGTATGCTGCTACATGGACTCCCGAAGATCCCTGCACGATTCGTGGTCGCCACCGCCAGCCAAGTCCCCAATATAAGACTTGTATGGCACAGGGTGGGCGTTTGCTTTCATGGTCCAGTATCATGTTTGCGAGGCTTGCTAAGTCATCATTGAATTGATGCTTGGCATAGCTGCCCCAATACAGGGCCGCATAGCTCAATAACGCATATTTGTCCATATTTTCTTTTAGCCTACTAAGACTGGTGCAATGCTGCCTTATTTCGCCAAAGTTAAGGTAAGTCAAACAGGTCTCGGCAATAGAACTGTGTCCATTAGGGAACTCTTCCCCGGCATATTTGCGAAAGTACCCTGCAAGTGTGTAGTGCACAAAGCGTACTGTCATTGTCTCTTCATCGATTATAACCAACCCAAGGCAGCAGTCTAGGAGGGCTTTCTGTGGAGGGATATTGTCCTTATCGAATTCTGTATCGCCATTCTCAACAGCAAGCGCATGTTGAAGTTCCTCAAGCTTTGGTGGTCGGTAGGCAAAGTGGAGCCACATCAGTACTCGGATTCCCAACTCAGCCTGGCTTGCAGTGGGGCACTTCCGTATTCTAGTGATAACACCCTGAAATGAATCATAGAGATCAGTTGGCAACGTTTCTAGTGCTTTCCGTCTTTTGGATTTTGTTGTCATTCCTAGGACCATTTTGATATGCAAGGTTGGAAGGAGAAACCTGGGAAAGTAGCTAAATTAGTTCATGGCCTCCATTTTCGCTATTAATAGTCTTTGGATTTTGTGACCTATATTCCCTGAGACTTCTTAATAATTTCATGTACAATATACCTTGCCAATGCCCCATCCATTGCATCTGGATTCAGGTCACCACGAATTTCTGAATATCCTCTTCACTAGCGCTTATGACGATTCTATATTCTTTTTCCACGGCATGGAGGTGTTTCTGTATTTCAATCTCAATATGACCCCGCCCAGTGAGGAAAACGCGTGTATTATTAGTGCCCAACTCCTTAAAGGCATCAAGAATCTGCCGCTGAACCTTGGGTTCCAGCTCATCAACAGCATCTATGCATATGAATGAGCGCTTGAGTTGCTGTAACCGTATCTTAAGGAAGCCAATAATATCGTCACTCCCGACTTTCCCGTTCCGTTTCTGAATGTCCTTAAGCTTGTCAATCACTCCATCCAGTATAGGTTTTTGCGGGGTGGTTAGAAGTTGGTGTAGAAAACACCCAAGAATATGGACTAGTGTTTGGTTATTTTGGTCCTTATAGTCGGCATACAAACAAGCAATCCCTATGTCAGGATCAACGTTATGAAATCGAGAATAAATATCATCAATCACAACGGAGCTATATCATAAGTTTTGGTGGGAATTAGTTACCCGCTTCACCTTATGTGGTGGTGCTGTTGTACATACCTAATCACAGTTTTCCCAGCACCGGGTATCCCATAACAGCAAAAAATACGCCTTCCCTCTTCTAGGGTGCTGCTCTGCTATCTCGCCATTTGCAGAAAGTTTCAAGTCTCAGGAGCCATGTAGCAGCATTTTTGGTGCGAGGCAACTTCACATCCTGGTGTCGCTTGAGTGGTTCCAATGGAGTTAACATTGCTAATAGTTCGAGTACCCTGTCATCTGCAGAAGTCAGTCCAACCTTTACAATATCATTACGGGAGGTTTAAGGATACCCTGAGTGTTACTGCGGATTTCTTCGGTCACTTTGAGTGTATTACTGGCTGTAGCTGATGCTTCTTCACTCACTTTGAGTGTTTGAGTAGCTGTAGCTGATATATCTGTTCATGCAGTCTCGTCAGAATCTCATGTTTTAATACCGTAAAACTCATGTTTAAGACCTCCGTATATTGATTAAGGCCCCTGTGAATAACATTCGGGTATCATTGAAACCCCGTTGACTCGATCTGTAAGTGCCCCGTGAATGGAACCCCCCATAAATGAGACTTAGGTTCAAGTCCACGCAAGTCCACGGTGTAATAGAATGCAATATGATGAACGATTTACCAACCATTCAACTGGGCTAAAGGTTTCAGTTCTGATGTAATATCCTGAAGGACACCTTCGATGTCTGTATGCCTTCGTTAGATTTTGCCCTATTGTATCCAAAACATATATGTAGAACCATACTCCTAATCCTTGCCATAGTAGCAGCATCTGCACATTCCCGAATGGCCCCCTCTTTTGCGCTGATTTCATCAATAAAAGGCTGAAATTCGATATCAAACGGCTGTAATGCGCTGGCAACCTTTTCCATACCTGATTTAGATTTAGCTTAATCCAGTGATATATTGTACGTTTCCCCATATACGTACCTCTAGCCTTAAAATAAGTACGAGCCTTGACTGTGAACACGAGGACAGCAGCACAGAGCCCAGGTAAAGCAAGATCTAGCATGCTCTGACGCTGTGCACTATTCACTACTGACGGTGAAGACATTGGAGCCGAGATGTATACCCCAGCATAAAAGTCACACATGGATAGCTTCTGTACAAGCGCCGCTATAGCTACTTCAAAACCTTCGATTGCTTCCACACGATTTAGCGTGACCTAATAGTGAATCAGAAGTGTTCCAATATCCAAAGAGAGTACATCAATACGAACCTGCATGATAACCCGAATACCTGCCCAAACTAAGGCGCTCACTTGTGGATTACTCTGTATTGCAGTATCCACAACCTTTGTGTATTTTTCCATACTTTTCAGAATTTTCCCCAAACGTTCCACCACTACAACTTCCTTCCCTCGCCAAGTATAGCTCCACCGCTTTTTCTTATCATCTTCCTGAACAGCAACTAGCGCTTCGACAACAACACCAATATTTTCCTCCGCCGATTGGAAGGTGAGGTTCGTGAGATCGAGGGGTGGAAGGTTGTTATCGCGGAGTTTTTTCTTAGTGATTTCCAGCGCCTTAGCCCAAACCTGCGATGGGGGCTCGCTGACTATGGTTTTGGGCTTTGAGTGCGATATATGAACGATGGGTGCGCTGACAGATATGGGGGATGAACTCTGTGCGCCAGAGTAAGGGGAGCCATGGCTATCCAAGGGCACCGTAGTTATAATACCTTCGGCTGCGGTCGGCGGTGAAATGTCACAAAGTGGGGGATGCCTTAGTAGGGTAGAGGAACTGGAATACGATCGCGAATGTATGCTTACTGGGACTGCAAGCGGAGGAGCGGAGGAACCGGAATATGAGCTGCGACTTCGCGCAAGTACGCTTTCTGGGACTGCGAGCGATCCAGTGGAAGTCGTTGCAGGTGGATCCGGGGTTTTGCTGCGACGCTTTCCACTAGGAGACGGGGATCGGGACGAGGAGCCCCATTTGAACGAGTTGAGTAAACGGCCAGTTAAACTTGTAGTTGGTGGGGATAGCGCTCCTTGTTGGGACTTTTGTTGTCCCGAAGATTGCTCCGGCTCGGCTAGATTCTGGTCTCCCGAGGCTGGCGGAGCACTAGATTTACCAGATAGACCCCAACGGGACCCTTTCTTCTTGCTGCTCATGTCGCTAAGTTGGAATGGTATTGCTGTAATCAAATTATGTCAACGGTGGTTTGGTGCTCTGATCATATGCCGCGAACTGCCACAGCTGGCAGGTGGGGTACAGTAGATACATCTAGTCGAACCGCTAACAGCTAATTTGAACCCCAGCACGGGACCCGAGAAACCAACGAGAATTGACTGCACAGTCAAGGGGCCTGGCTCGTGCTGCACCTGATCACCAGCCAAGCTACGACAGCTTGTTGGCATTCAGTCATGCAACGCACAAGATTATATAAACGCTCCGTTCCTTCATCTATGTACAGTATAAATGCAGATTGTAGGAAATATCCAAATGTTTCAGTGCATATACTGCATGTACTTACGAGACCCTAAGTTTCTCGTTGCCTATCGGCGTGCCATGTATTTAAATCCTAATTCCTCCAAGAGGCCTCCCCGCCATGTGGATGCGTATAGCTTGTAGATCCGCGGGTCAAGCATCCCGTTGCTTGGCCCACATGCCATAACGCCAGATCGGTTGCTGCGTTAGATACAAGTACATTATTTTCTTTTTCTAACAAACCAGCTAAGTACGTTCGTCAACCAGCGGCACCTGACATTGCCCACTACTTAGTGTTCGCTTCTTCCTTCAGCTCGGCAAGCCAAGTTCGGGGTAATTCGCAAGCGTTCGCATGTTCCCGCTGCTTCTAGCTCAGACGTAAACTGAAGAAAGTTGACGATTTTAGAACCACCTGCGTCTTTAGGCCTGTGACGTCGCTGATCTGTAGGCACAGCATGTTACATACACTGCCTGGGGGGAATTTACTACGCACCCCCTGCATAATATGCAGTGCTAGCCTATGGCGGGATGTGAGACATACAGCAATAGTAAGACAACGACCATAGCGGCCACGCTGGCATGTGGAGCGGGGTATTACATCTCTATGCTATGGTAGAACGTCGGAATAATGCGGAGCGCTATGTGGAAATATTGGGAGAGTATTTGCCACAGGTGAAAGCAGATATGGAAGCTGCCGGAGTTTCCAATCCTGTGTTTATGCAAGATAACTCTCCTATCCACAATTCTTATCGTGCTCTAATTTGGTTGTAAGAGGTAGGATGGGAGGTAGCATATCATCCAGCTTGCTCTCCAGATTTTAATCCTATTGAGCATGTCTGGCGCTATCTTAAGAAGATTTTGCACGAAAAGTTTCCTAATCTTGCTTCCTTTTCTGGTGGACAGCAGCTGTTTATAAAAGAATAGCTAAATGTTTGGAAGAAGCATGGAAAGAGATCCCTACTAGCCTGTTAGACTCCCTTACCAGATCTATGCCTCGACGGGTTGCTGCAGTTACTAAAGCTGAGGGATGGTATACCAAATATTGATAAATTTTGAATATAAATATTGTCTGACGGTGTATATATTATCTGGGCTAGGGCTCAACTTATTGTGATACATGCATATCACTCATGTTTCACTGGGAGCCGATCGCTGCATAAAAAAGGGGTGCGTAGTAAATTCCCCCCAGGCACTGTACGTACACATAGGGTACCCTGATACGACTGGTAGCTTAGCTCGAGTGAGTATACTTAGGAAATAGAATTTACCTATGTATCCATAACGCTGGTCATTGCTAAGCGGCGGGCTTCTATGCAACACTAGAATTATATATAGCCAGTGTGGCTAATATCTCGAGTGCATGTGCCTCTGAGATGCTCAATATTAATTATCGGTAGTCAGTACCCGCATTGGTCCTGGGCTCCTACTTATTATGTACTACAGCACCTCCATTACGGGGTAGTGCACTATCATCGGGTAACTATTGCATCAAGTACCCCTTTTTATGTTTCTCTATGAGTTTATAAGCAATCGCCTCAGTAGCAGGCTAACAATGAAACTCAGGTTTGGTAAATCGTGGTGTGAAGTGGGTATAACCATAGGAATAGAGGTGGCCAGGTAGGGAAACTTACTATTTTGGATGAGGAGATTTGGGGGGGATATGGATAGGTAGGAGGGTTATATGTGGCTTCAATTGGCTAGAATCATTGCTTTCACTTGTTGCTTGAGGCCTGAGCAAACTCTACCCAGAATATATTGATGCAGGAAGGGTGTTCCCAAGGGTAGGTTATGGAGGCGGGGAAGTGGAGTATTTTTTTTGGAACTAATTCAGACAAACAGGATCCAGATCAAGCATTCAATAACTCAAAACAATGTACGCGGGTGGGACGCTTTTAAACCTATCAAAATTCTTGATCTCAATGCACCTGCAAATTTCTAGATCCCTGATTTTAGTTTAGCCTTTTAATGATAAATACTCAACATACGAGATACATACCTCTAGCCTCAAAACAAGTACGGGCGTTGACTTCATTCACAATGACAGCAGCATATAGCTCCGGTAAAGCAGAATCTAGCATGCTCTGACGCTGTAGACTATTCGCTGTCGACTGTGAAGACAATGGAGCCCCAACGTATATCGGGGCATAAAATTCGCAACAGGACATCTTCTCCAGAAGAGCCGCTATGACTACCTCAAAACCTTCGGTTGCCTTGATGTGATCCAGCGCAACCTATCTAGTGAATAAGCTTAGTTTCGGTGAGTCGACAGCAAGAGGGAAGTCGATATCCAAAGAGAGTACATTAATACGAACCCGCATGATAGCCAAAATACCGGCCCAAACCAAGCCGCTCACCCGTGGATTACTCGATCTTGCAGCATCCACAACCTTTGTGTATTTTTCCATCCTTTTCAGAAATTTCCCCAAATGCTCCACGAATATAACTTCCTTCCCGCGCCAATTATAGCTCCACCTCTTTTTATATTATCCTCCTGTGCCATAGCCAGTGCGTGCACAATAGTGGCGATGTTTTCCTCCGCCGATTGTGAGGTGAGGTTTGTGAGAGTGGAAGATTGTTATCGCTGAGCTTCTTCTTAGCTATTTCCAATGCCTTGACCCAGACCTGCGATGAAGGCTCAATGACGGTGAACAGGTTGAGGGAGGTGCAGGGCTCTTGCTAGCTACGGTTGCGGAGTGTGAATGCGATATTTGAATGATGGGTGGACTGACAGACATGGTAGGTGAACCCTGTCCTCCAGGGAAAGGGGAAGCGTGGCCACTCGTAGGCACTGCAGTTACATTACCTCCAGCAGCGGTGGTCGGTGAAAGGTTGTGAAGTGAGAGTTCATGCATTTGTAGGGCGGAGGCGCCTGAATACGAACTGTTCCGTCGCGCAACTACACCCGTTTTGGACCACGAGTGATTGAGCAGAAGTCGCTGCAGTTGGCTGATCCGGGGTACTGTTGCGGCGCTCCACTCCACCTCCAGGAGACGGGGATGGAGATGGGGACCTCCCTGTCAACTTGCCCCATGCACGGCGAGTGCGACTTGCAGTGGGTAGGGATAATGCTGCTTGTTGGGACTTTTGTTCTCCCGAAGATTGCGGGTCTGAATCGGACTCTCCGTTGGTCTGGCCCCCGGCGGGGTCTCCGGAACCTGATGCAGAGCCACAGACCAGATGTTTACGTAAACCCCAACGGGAACCTTTGCCGGCTCATGTTAGATATCTTGCTCTAGGTTGGAATGTTTTTACCGAAATCGTGGAATTTGGTGGCCATGGTAGTAGTTTGGTGCTGAGATGACATGCGTATGGATTTTTCTGAAGAGCGACAAGTTGAAAATAGGACGGAGCCTGAAAAGTGGGGTACTTAAAAGTACATGTACCCATGAGGAGAAAGACCCCCACCACAATCATGAATATCTAAGTTTTACGTTCTTTCATCCATTTACCAATCCCGATAATAGAATATCTAAATGTTCCAGCAAAGTTTCGAGGGAACCACACTGCGATGTGGGAACCTGTGGCTTCAAGAACTGCCGTCCAAGCATCCCGTTGCCGTTTACATCCATACTTCCGCTGCTGCGGTACCTACACGATTTCTTTTTCCCACCAACCAGTTAAATTCGGCAGCTGAGAGTGCATCGCGGACAAGAAAATCCGAGCACAGTCGGGTTGTCAAGTGATCGGACAGCGCTAGTCTATCTTTGTGGATTTTGGGAGCGTTGCGGAACAGTGTGGTTGGCACGACCGCTCCGAAGGAGATTGCGTAAGTAGTCTGGTTGGCACCACCGCCGTGGAACACTTTCCAGTTCGAAGTACCTTTGGCGACCACTGACCTATCAGTGACCACTCCTACAGCCCTCCGACCCCCTGCAACAACGCCCCCAGCCACATCTCGTGATATACTTACTATGAGACGGATAATTTCCGACTATATTCACAACTATAGTATCCACTACGCTCTACAACATGGTTACCCTCACATCCCATCAAATTCAATCCAATACCGAATACCCGCCCCTTGCTGGCAGTTCCAACCCGTGGGTGGGGTGCCGATCATGGGTTACGAGCTACGTCACACTGCCTGCCACTAGCGCAGCGACTTCATCAGCGGCAGGTACCGTCACGGTAGAAGCCGCAGGTCTAGGTAAGAGTGCCACCATGCATCAGTGGGGAACAACTAAAACTGATCTTCGGAGACGGAGCGACTTCCCCAGCAGCCTACATAGAAGCAGCGACGGACCGAGCGGCAGCGACCTACCCAGCGGCAGCAACCAGCCCAGTGGCAGTGACCTACCCAGCGGGAGGGGCCTCTCCAGAGGCAGCTATCATGGTTCTCCAGGCCTAGGTAAAATCATTACCACGCAGTAGCAGGCATAGCTAACCTTGCTCAGGTGATCTTTTTTTTTTTTGGTAAATCAGTACTCGTATCGATACTACGTATATGACGAGGGCACGCATCCCCGGGTGGCTACCCGGCCAGATTGGCCAACCCCTGAGCCGTACCAGCTCCGCTCTCCTATGTACACAAGAATATGACGATAAAAACAAGGAAATAAATGTAGATTATCCCCCGCCGCCCTTTTACTTAAGAAAAGTAGCCACCGCCGTGCACCACTCCCGGTCCCGCCACACCTCCCATGTTCGGCCCCGTCCGTCCCCCACCCGCTTGCATTCCATGAGACGTGCCGCGTTTGCATCGCTCCGCAGCTGCAGAAGGGGTCCGGAGCTCGGCCGATCTGGTATAGCCATTGTCTGGTGGGGCCTCTGCTCTGTCCGTGTTCATGTATATGTATGTCAGGCCCCGTAGGACCTCTCTGTCCCATTCTCATGTGCTGGGTGCGTTGGTGGCACTTGTATGCCTGTTTGATGCCCGCCGGTGTTGCTATGCTGGACCTGTGCATCATTTTGCCTATTATGATCGCCGCCTTCGCTCTACGGTCCGCTGCTTCGTTGCCTTCTACCCCGCTGTGGACTTTGACCCACATGAGCCGTTGTCCATCCACACAGCGCTGTAGCCTCTGTTCTACCCACGACTTTGCTTCCTTCCGTAGGCAGTTTTGGGCTGTTGTGATGGCTGTGTTGCTGTCGCTTGCTACGGTTGTATACTCCTCCAAGGATATCACCAGTCCCTGCACCTCTGCGTCTGCCACCGTGGCGTACTCCCCGAGGTAGTGCCAGCTCCCCGCTGACGCCGCTGCCGTGTGCCCTCCCTGCTGCCATCCGAGTAGCCTACCCCCTCTTCCGAGTTAAATTCCACCACCCCCAGAACCCCCACCAACGGTACCACCGCTGTCCCGTCGCGGTCGAGCGAATTGAAGGCAGAGTGTATGTCCCTCCTGTATACCGTCTCTCTCCTGACCTGTCCCATCAGCATTACTGAATCGATTGCGCCTCTGTCCTTAGGTCCTGCTCTGAGGTGATCTTAACACAATTGCGGAACCCGTTTCTGCAGCCCTGCATCCCTGCATCCCTGCATCCTAAGACGCACGCAGTGATTGCGATTTCGGGTGGTAAGTGCACCTGGTAAATCGATGCCGCATGCATACCTACCTGATAGTACCCCCGCCTATGATTGCAGGCGGATCCGGTAGCGCCTTGCAGAAGCCGGTATGTGGGCCATCTACGTTGGGTGGGTGCGTGCGTGCTAGAAAATGGTGATGCGTCATAATTCAGGCGTTAGAATGATTTGCATCAGAACAATAGTTTGAGTGGGCTACTATAGTTGTATCGGGAGCCTTGGTTTTGCTAAAGAGCATCATGCGCTTCTGCAGCACCTGATGTAGATTTTTTCGTTGCTAGTGAATATCTGTTGCTAGCATGTTCACCTTAGATTCAGACTCAAATGGGGATGAGCTATAGGATTACATATCGGTACCTGATTAGGGTGTGAATAAGGCCACAAATATGTGGTTAGCATATCCCACACCTGTTTCACTCTCTGTAATTATTGCAGAACATCTTTAGAAGCTCACTCCACCTCCGGATGACACCACTGATCTACATCCAACTCAATCTGCTCTATCAGGGTCTTTAAATATCCGCTTGCTGAAGCCCTTGGCTAATTAGATGATCTCATCTGCTTTTTCCCAAAGTATGTCTATTTCTGCACTTCCTTTTCCACACACTTCGACTCAACTCTTCATTCAAGACTTGATACTATTAGTCAGCCACAAGAAGAACTTAAATATTATCAGTAGAAGCATAAGGTTCAAGTGCTACCCAAGGACTTTAGGGCTCCGACTCCCTCCTACATTAGATACACTATCCGGTTCTGCTAATTAATTTCAATCCCAATATTTTTTTTTACCCTTGAGACCCCTTGTCTGGCCAGCTGGTTCACACTATATGTCCGGTACTTATAGCCAATGAAATTTTGATATTGTACTGTGGTTCTAAAACCGCCTAAATACGTCCGTAATAGCAAGTTGTCTAGTTAATGGCATTGCGGTGTAGCAAGTTACAAATGTAGATAGATCTGCATGGTATAGAGAACGCCCATTGGTCCGAGGCAATAGTGGAGCCTTCAAGGGGACCTCCACCCTGATCTTAGGTCGAATGCGAGTAATGAGTTCAAAAACAACCAAACAAAAACCTATGTGTAGAAAAATACTTTTGCTCATGTGGATGCAAGGCTGGAAAGTGGTAAGAACAAGTGACGTGGAAATAGCAAGTCGTGAGAAGCGCGGAAGCATATAAGCGGCAGAAATTCTCTCCTTTATTTTGTTTTTCTTTCCTATAGGTCATTAGCTCGGTAGCATACAAGTCTATACAGATAGCTAGATAGGTAGCCCTCTCGAATCGATCTATTCTCTTCTCTCTTCCAAGATCCCTCCGCTCCATAACCTCGTAATTTTACACTATGTGCTCTATACCAAATGATGTATCTGAACAGCGAGGGCGGTGGGCGGGTATAAGCCTGATAAAGTGCTGCTACCTGAAAGCTGTGCTAGTGACAATAGACACAACCTAACCTAAACTTACATAAAAATACGACCAAAACCGACAGTGTTCAAGGCTTATTTTGAGGCCTGCTTGCTTGGTGATCTGAACTAAGGATTTGCAAGAGAGGGATAAAATACTCAAAGCAGTTAAAGCTTAATCGAAGCTTCTAATGCGATATTGCCTTCAAGTACCTAGGAATAACGTGTTACAGCACCCGACATAGCACGTTCTCAGAGGGTAAAAACTTTAGAATAGTCCTTGGAGAATTCGAGACAATAAATTCTACGTTTAATCATTAACTATGGCTAGTACAATCTAAACTAATTGCAATATGAATGACACCAAGCGCACTGTGCTAAATAAGCCAACCTCGTTCCAGTACATAATCCCTTGGGCCGCTGAGACATTGACAGATCGTGCATGAATGGGCGTCCGCTATTGTTAAGAACAATAGCGTAACAGGAGGGCAATAGTATTTATACACAATCTGGCAATATCTCAGCGGCCCACCGATTGAGCTAAAAGGGGGTCTTACACTACTACTCACGTCTACAGATCTTCCCCCAGTTTCAGGGCTATTGCTGCTATCTACTGCGCTCTGGTTACCAGCACGAAGCACATATCTATACAGTAGTGAGGGGTGATTAATTGCTCTGTACATCGCTCACTCGATCTCTAATGCCAGGCACGTTGGAAACTAAATGGCAGGATTTGGGGAGAAAAGACCTACCAAAAGAACTGGAGTCCTTTTCGTGTGGTCACGAGACTGCATTCCCAATATAATTTCACTTCCCTATCGAGAGGTAATTACCTGGCATGATTCAATGGAGGCAACAATATTCCGCAACAACAGTGTTCCCCGTGGAAGCAGAGTAGCTTGGCTTACCTCCTTGCAAGTGGCTGGAATGGTTTATTGCAGAATAACCGCACTTACCCTGAACTAGACACAAGACCGCAAATTTAGTGTAATTTGACAACCTGAAGTCCTGCGGAGGTATATTGTGAGACTGTGTCAAAGAAATTAGGATATTTGAGAGTCAATGTGGGGGGTGCGACTAGAAGTGACGGTACCAGTACAACCAGGTCGGACCATCTTGTACTGAATCTTGATGCGCTGTATGGAACTTGAATTCAGTGAAGCTTGGAACAATCGTACCATCTTTTGTCTACATCTTTTGTCTACATCTTGTGGGACGATTTCTTTTTACACTAGAAAATCCCCGTTGTTTCTTACTGTAATCACAAGATCTGGGTAAGGCACAAGGCGGTACATTCTTAATCGCAGGTACTTTCGAATTCTTATACGCGGATTTCTACCGTACCTTCAATACCTCGATATTAAACCAATTTTAAGCAGGTTCTAGACTTATACAATAGGTAGATACTGTTTTACAGCGTCGTAGACAGGTCAAAATTAATAGCAGACCCCCATATTTTTGCAGTTGTGATAACCATTAATTACCCAACTAAAGGCCTCTAACCAGACTTGGAAAACGACACCCCAGATACTCCGACTACGAAAATGCAAACTACAATTACATTAGCCAATGCTGCTTGCTAGGCATCTACAACTACTCGTATTTCTATTTCATGCATTGTATCTACCAAAAGTCCTACTCTAACCGCCGCTGCAGATGCTTTAAGAATGATCTGAAATACTCAATTTAACCCATACGAAGGTGTTAACAGACCATGACTGTAGTAGCCTCTCAGACGAATACAAATTGGACAGTAAGAGGAGAATCCGATCGATTTGGAGATTGGTGAATCTATCACAGTCGCTGGGATAGCCTCCACTAGGTATACCTGTATCAATTCTTTTTTTATTTGAGTAAATCAGTACTCGTAAACTTTAATCAACTTAAGTGCGCTATGCACCAAATTAAGCAATTATTTAAATTGCCCGTGGGGGGCAGCGAGCGGAGAGACGGTCTATCGGGCAACAGGGGATGAGGTCATCGTCATAGGCTTTAACCTTGAAATACAAATAATGATTTACTAAATAATAAATATACATCGCATAAGGGATGTAATCATTGCACTGTGGGGAAAACCGACACAGGCTGTAGATAGGTACTTTATACTCATAGCTACTAATTCCTGACTCGGTGTTAAGGGCTCGACCAATAAACTAACTGCCCCGAGCATCACTTATGAGCCAAAGGTACGGGGATACAGAGGGCACCAGTAGACAAATTCAGGCGATTGTATTCGATAGTATAGGAATAAGTACTGCTTGTAGGGGTTCATTAGGTATTGAAATAAATATATACATCAGTTCTAGGAATATTCACACCTCGAGTAATAAAAAAATCTTCACGCCTCGGAGTCCTCGTTTTCAAGCCCTTAAGCCTCATAGATCCGACAAGCCCAGTACCCTCACTAAACTGAGGCCTCACCCACGAAGTCCGCAGCATCTCCGGCAAAGAAAGAAGCTGGAACAATATCTGGGTCCCTTGCCTGGACGTTACGTCGATCATTCAGAAGCTCGGACCAAGACACACACGAGACACGAATTTTTCACACGGAAAAAACGGATAGCGAAACGACCAGGACACCCCAGGACGAACGGACAAGACCACGAGAAAGCCCGCGCGGGCGGCAACAACCAGATCTTTTTTTCCCCCCCTTTACCCAACTCTAGTATCCCTTCCCCCGACTTTGAAGTTCTGAATCCCCACGATAACCTGCACGACTTCCGACACACACTGTACGGACGGTCGTGCCAGCTCAAAGATTATCACGACATCGACAACCAATCGGATACCACGTAACTCCCACACCAGAATACACCAACGAGACCCACAGGTCACATATCAAGGCACGCAACCCAAAAAACGAGCAGCCACTCAAAGCCGAGAAAACTCCCACACCGGCCCTCTTCACAACGCACCAACAATCGAGCCAGTAGGACACGACGAAACTCCCACACCAGTCCAAAACACACGGAGACAGCCGTCACGCCCCAGCAATGGACGAATTCTCGAAATCAGGATACGGAGGCGAAGCAAAAGACGAAGTGGAGGAGGCCGCAAGAACGGGAATTTTGAGAACGGAGGGAGGAGCATCAATGGTGGTCTACCCCCTCTGCAGAGTTACCCTGAGACAGGCGATCATGGTAGTAACTGGGACGACGGTCTTCTGTCTGGAGGCGGCATGGGAGGGCATGACAGAGGAAGACAGGGAGAGGTTCAGAAAGGCGGCGGCGAGGGGGACAGGATGGATCGACCGACAAGTGGACATTCCCACGCTAGCAGGGAAACTTACGAGGGGAGGCAGATGGTGCGCACACAAGGGATATTCGAGGGAAGCGAAGAGAGCAGTTAGAGACTCGGGAGCGGTCGCCTTCGGGGTTGTCCGCCCATCCCAACAGTCAGCAGGAACGATTGTCGTAGGAGGACAACCCAGCGACATGGCCCAGTACTGCGGCACTTGCGAAGGAATCACAGAAGCGAGCAGACGGTGCTCACCAAACGGCTCAGGGATGGAACAGTTCCACTCCATCACGCTAGACCTAGTCGAAAGACAACTCAGACAGGACATGGAGAAGAAAGTGGAGAGGGACGCGAACAGACAAATAAGGGAGGAGGCGATAGAGTCAGACCAGGGAGCCGAACCATGGATGACAATCGGAAGGCAAACAATGCATAGGATCACGGAGATCACGGACGCACAGGGATGGGGAGAGCACGGGGGGAGCGAAGATACAGTTCAAGGAAAGGGGGATGGCAGGGGAGGGGAAGGCGAATTCGGAACTGGAACTGGAAGTGGCTGCTATACAGAAGAACGTTGGAACAGGGTGGAGGAGAGGATGCTGGACGCCGTAAGGGAAAACACGGAGACGAGGAAGGAGCTGGAAAGAAGGGAGAAAGAGAGATGGGACCGCACGGAGGAACGATGGAGCAGGTTAGAAAAGTGGATGCTGGACGACGCCAGGAAGAACACAGAGGTGAGAGAGGAGCTAGAGAAGAGGGAGAAAGAGAGATGGGAGAAGATGTTAGGGACAGTACAGGAACTCAGAGAAGAGACACGAAAGGCGTGGAGAGGAACGAACGAGGGCATAGGGGAATTGAAGAAGTGGCTGGTGAGGGTGGGAAACGAGGTCAAAGAGGGGGAATCGATAGGATTCAAAAATCAGGCGGCGGTCATGGAATCAATCTCGAAGCCACTCCTGAACCACAATGTGTCTCGGAAGGACCACAAAAGGATCTACGGGGAAATTACGACGCTGGAAACCGCGATGGGAAGCACGGTGAAAGAGGCGGTTGCCGGTGAGCTAAGAAGGCTGAGGTGGGAATTAAAAAAGATATTCGACTCGCTCGCGTCGCACACCCCGACACCGAAGGAAAACACCCGGGGGAAGACGGACAGGCAGAGGAGAGTTGGACAAAGCCCAGACACGGACACGGACTCACAGGACGAGGAAGAGAGGACAGCGAGTGCTATCCACAAGGGCTATAGAGGCACGATAGGGAGGAGACGGGGAGAGCGGGCTGACGGAGTGGGAAAATCCAGCGAAAGAGAATCCAATCCCATAGTGCTAGATACTCCCACGCACGGAAAGCCAGTGATCAAAGCGAAGGGCGCACCCACGAAGACAGACACCGAGATCAGCTCCGGGGAGGTGACAGACAATGGAGCGGAAGGGAGCTCCTCAGAAGGGATGCCTGGACGATGGGAAGTTAGCCCCACGGTCTCGCTAGACCCGACACCAGCCCAGGGGATCACTTCACCTCGCAAAGATCTGACTCGAGAAGCAATTAGCGGGTTAAGGGATGAGATAACCATTGGGTTTATCGCAAACGAGGTCCCGATGGAACCAGAGGTGTCGCCGGAACCGGTAGAGCAGATGCCGACAACGTCCGAAACCATCCAGTACGACGAGGAATCGGAAGAGAAGATGCTGAGACAGGTGGAGGAGGATAGCAAGAAACAAGGGGAAGCGGACTTCCGGAAAGAAGAGAAGGAGATGCTAATGAGGGTGGCAGGAATGGAAGACAAAGGGAAGAAGAGCAGAGAGGGGGAAAGAAGAAGAGAGGCGAAGGCGGAGGAGAAAGGAAGAGACGCGTCGTCCCCAGAGCTAGGGAGGGCCACCGCAAAAGTAAAGGAAGGGAAGCCAGAAGGGAGGACAGGGAAAGAGGAAGAGAAGTGGATGAAGGGGTTGTGTGATTGCTGCAGGGAGAACGAGACAGTTGGGAGGAAGGGGGAAGACAGCAAAGGGAAGGCGATAGAGAGGTCGGACTGGGGAGAGGAGGGGTGGAGGGAGGCAGGCATACAGATAACAGTGGAAGGAGAGCTGACGGGGGAAGCGGACAGGGGAGAGACGAGCCAGAAGGCGGGGGTCAAGAAAGGAGACGAGGGAGAAAAGAAGAAGGACCCGATTCTGATCAACGCTCCCAAAGGACCGAAACGACTCCCCAGCTTCTGCAGCCTATGCAGGATATACGGACACGGCGACCTCACTTGCCACCTTCAGGGCAACGCACCTACCCCAGGCCCATCGAGGTACCAAAAACCCTTCAAAAACATACAACAACGTACTCCAAGGAGGGGACTAGGGGCCCCAAGGGGAAGAGCGGACATCCCAACCAGAAAAGAGGAGAGTTGGAGCTGGGGACACGCAAAACGAGGAATCACCTTCAAGAGGGAAGAAAAGCCAACCCCTCCCAGAGGAGAACTAGAACTGGTAAAGTCGAATCCAGAGCCGGGGAGAGCTGAGACGGGAGATTTGGACAAGAGGACAGAGACAGAGGAGAGCAGGGAGCTGAGGAGGGACGAACCGATGAGTCCAGAACTCGGTGTGGGAAGAAGCGAGGTTGGGGGGGACCCGGGGGCAAAAAAAAGGGGATTCCAAACAACAGAAGGAAGGGGAAGGAGGGAGCGAGAAGGCGGGGATCCAAGTATTGAGAATACACCTTGGGGGTTGCAGAGCCCCCACCACAACGTCGGTGAAGGGGAAAGAGTTGGAATGGAAGAGGAAGTTGAGGGAGAAGGTAGAGAAGGCGTTGAAGATGGCTGACCCAGGGGCCCAGTCGTCAGTCCTAGGCACCTCATACCACTTCAGCAGGAGGAACGAGAAGATCGTCACAGTACAAGTCAAAAACTCGACATCAGCGAACGAGGTGCAGCATATCGTCCTGGGGGCGGTCAAGAAGATGGAGCAGAATTGGACGATGAGAGCGGCAGTCATAGCGGACTGGGTGGAGGTGGTGGTGGAGAACGTAGATGGAAGGGAGAGAGGGAGGTTGGCTCTGGAGAGGGCGAAAGAGATAGCTCGTTCGAACGGGTGGAAATTAGTTGAACAGAGGGCACCACAATGGATAGGCCAGAGCAGGAACTTCGATACATACGGGGGTTCACCAACAGGCCTTGTCATGACCCTGATCAGGAGTGACGGCGAGCCACCAACAGTGGAATGCGAGGACAGCCCCTACACAGTATACGGAAAAAAGGTAGTCAAGAAGTTGAAAGTCTTCAAACTTGTCAAGGAGGGACCCCACAACTTTTATATCAACGAGGAAGGGTACAAGGTGTCCTCGAGGGCTTCGGAGCATGGACCATTCGCCCCACTACAGTGGTCACCACACAAAGGAAGGAACGCATGCTCGGACTGCGGAGACTGGAGACACAGGAGGTGCGGACACAACAGAAGACTACCAGTATGCAACGTGTGCGGGGGACTACGTCTGGACAGGGAATGCCCAAGGGGGGTGGGGAGCCGAGAGGACCTGGAAAAGAGGAAGAGGGAG
>Ga0307511_10001068_pt1 | contig 29101 bp, 25 predicted proteins | sample 13_EM_MG_FD_200266 | JGI IMG/M metagenome (GOLD analysis project Ga0307511, IMG submission 200266) | Populus trichocarpa ectomycorrhiza microbial communities from riparian zone in the Pacific Northwest, United States - 13_EM | ecosystem: Host-associated > Plants > Roots > Unclassified | place...
CACCCATCCCATTCAGGCCCTATAATAGTTTGCAGCGCAGGTGACCATACTAAATTAGCCTGCTTGGCACAACCGCACTGTACAAACGGCCCCGTTTTTTTGCGCCGAAAATTGGATTTTTTTTCACCTGAATTCAAGGCTCCAGGCGTTTTATTTAATCGAAATCAAGCAGTAAACTCATATTTGTATGGGCTTCGTGCGCTTGATTTCAGTGAAATCAAGCGGTAAGCTAGTGTTTGTATGGTGTTCGGGCACTTTATTTAATCGAAATCAAGCGGCCAACCAGACTAGCGGTAAGCTAGTGTTTGTAGCACTAAACTCGTGAAATCAAGCGATAAGCTAGTATTCGGGTGCTTGATTCCTGAAATCAAGCGGTAACCAAGCGTTTGTATGGGCTTCGGGTGTACCTCGGGTTGCTTCGAACGCCTTGCTTTCGCGCCCACCCAAAAAAAAAAAGTTTTGGACCAGACTCTCTACGAGAGCTTGTGCCAACCAGACCTACCCCCATGTATTTGCAGCTTTGGGAGAAGGTAGGCTCCCACTCAAGGTTCTACACACAAATGTTAGCCCCGCCCTTCATAAACCTATAGAACCCCTGACCAACCCCAACCAGACTAAGCAATCCCACTGGGTATTTGAGAGGCAGCATCCAAATAATTTACATTTGGTAGCCTAGTTGGCACATTTGGCACATTTGGCACCAGGTCCCGGATCGTACCTAGTCTGATTACCCGTATCGGTACCTAGGCTGCAAGATTGCCATCACGAGGAAGCTGCAATAGGTAGCCTTAGACTGCAAAAAAACTGAAGGTAAAAAATTGAGTTGAAGTACTGCATCAGCGGGGAATCGAACCCCGGTCGAATCGATGGCAACGATTCATCATACCACTGGACCACTGATGCGTAATTGAAAGCAATATGTGCTTGTTTATCCTATTAGGTGGCTAGGGTACCTAGTTAAATTATTATCATGACGTCGACGTCAATATTGCTACAACTTCTAGATACTGTTGTATCCACCCTACTTCTAAACAAATTCGGGCACATTGAGCTCCATGTCACGTAGCACCCAGAGGTCTCACACTGCAGGAGCGTACCCTAAGTACCTAAGTAACAAGTAGGTATTACCCTGAAGACAAGGCTGCTCTAAAAATTAGTGATTGTACTCCTTGATAAATCAGGCTACATAAATTGATAGCACTCTTTGATCGAAGGAAATTTATGTATCAATCAAAGTTCTGCATAACTTCGGACTTGAGAACATTGATCACGATTTGTGATTAAATCTACTAATCACTTTGCAGTTGAATCCCCTCTAATGAATAGAATACTCACAGGCGACCTTCTTGGTACTTCTGCACCCATGTATGCTAGCGTTTAGATAGGCGAGACCGATGGACCTCGATATCGAGCTACATGTCAGCTGCAGCAGTTCATTTCGATCAGGTGCCCTCCCCACATATACATCGCATACACACCACCGGTACCAGATGAGGGGGAATAGAATGCCTAGCCCAGTTATATATGGCCTCTAGCTACAAAGTAAATGAATGTTAACAACCCTGAGCTCAATTGTAAAAATCGTAACGCTTTTTATGTAGTCTTGCGACTACTTCTAGCGCCTTGGTAACGGTACCGCAACCTAGGCTGGCACTCAAATTATTGTTTGTCATGAACGCTGCTAAGCAATACCTAGTCTTGGTCCCAGACCTATACCTAGTGTTACGGGTAACTAACGGCTACGGAACGCCCTATTTGGTCTAGCCTTAGTGATAGAGGGATATCTGAGGTCGCAGTACGCGCGTGGAAGTTTGCCAAACAACAAGTATTCACATTGTGCCCGCTCGCAGTAGCCAACATATGTCTAAATCCGACATTTACATCTCACCGCGCTACTCCTCACCTCCACATTTCTAATTTTCCAGTTATGAAGTGCCCCATCTATTGAAGTACTACGGGGTTCCATGTGAAGTATACCAGAGTGAAATACATAAGATGATCACAGCCCCCATATGGTGGGGTAGCGATTTGCTATAATTTAGGCTAAATAGTGAATTCTGCAAGGGGACACCTCCGGAAATCTTCGGTACCGGTACGTGTACTAGCATACACGCTATCCACTGGAGCTAACCGTGTGTGAATCTGGAGATGTATAGACATCTTGAAATTATTTGCAGGTGCGACTGAGCGCTGGAATCTAGAAAATGCCACCGGCTTGTCGGAGCTAGCCTTTCCTTGCGCCCTTTCTCATCGCAACGTCGGCCTACAAGCAACTGCACATAGAGCACAGCTACACTGTGTAACCTCCGATGCAGGCCAGAATTCACATGTCGAACAAAGGGATCTGGTGTGGGGAAATGTAGGTCAACGTCGACTCAAATCCCCGCCTAGCTGGTTCTTGAGTGAATGTGTCAACCGATTCCTAGGCCTGCCTTATCCACATCCTTATGTGTGCTAGGCGGGGATTTGAGACGCATGAAGTACTACCTGTGGAAGACGCACTTTGCGCCCTGCAGTTGAACTTCTAAGCATTAGTTGAACTTTAGTAGCTCCAGGGCACTTGGCACTTGAATCAGAGGTTGGATATTCACGCAAAATTGCCGGGGGTCACGGTGAGGTGCCGTCCATTGGGCTAGGGTCCAAGACCCACAACTTCAAGGCGGGGTATAATTGTAAGGGGAAGGAATTAGTTGTGAATACCATCACATCATTATATCAAGATCTGCCTGTAGATACGCCCCCGATAACCTCTTACAGTATCCCATAACTGCTACCGGTCTCTCGATTTTTACGAATATTTACAATATTTGTTTCGAGAGTAGTTCCACAATAGGAAACGGTAACAGCTATGTACCTATTCTACCGTGGCCTTCGGCCCAGGCCATATACAGGTACTCTAGGGTGCCTAGAGAAGTAGGGTTTAGTTGCCGAACACTCCGAGGTGCAAGGGTGGCCTCAGCAAGCTTAGGTTTCAAAGTGAGGTTGGGGAAGCTTGAAGTGCAGGGGTTCAGTGTGCACGTGGTTCGTACCTTACATGTATACATACCTCTAAGATTATTCCAGAGTACCATGAAGGTACTTGAGTATGCATGACACTAACTAGGTACTAACTCTTGATCATGCACATGCCCGACCCCAATTTGCTGAACTGTCATCAGCCACACACCCTCGGCTTCTTGCCATGGTTTAAATCAACAGCAACCAGCCTGTGTTGGGTTTCTGCGGCATGGTCGCTGCATGGTGGCAATAGCAACTCGAGTAACCGTTGTACCGTAACTTCCCGGCAAATAACTGCGGAGACACTTGGTGGCGTTTAGGCCCAGACACCATATTTAGTAAGCTTGGATATGTACGTGTATACCATGGAGGGCGTTATTGATAGTTCCTGTGCAGAAAACCGAGCCTCCTCGTTAAATACGAAAAAATGTGGTCGACGATTATCGACACAGCTTTGTCGAGCTAATAATGGAGGGTGTGATGTTATGCACCCCCAAATCAATCGCATGTGCACGTATCTGTGTACACGTATCTGTGTGAGGCACCATTTGGTCGGACGGCGTACCGGTACCTCGCTCATATGAGATACCTACTCATACTCACACCAACCGCGAAGTATACCTGTGCATACTTACTCTGTGCATACTTACTACTTAGGCTTAATTGATTACTTAGGCAGACAAAATCAGACTTAATTTTCCGTTTTGTGTGACCATTCAACTATAGTTTCACCAATCTCAAATTCCCAACCAAAGTAGGCTTGAGCTCGAGTTCAAGATCACTTCGTGTCTGTGTTACATCTACCAGAGACGGAAATAACCAACCTCAACCGAGTGGTACTAATTAAGAGATCGACTTTCATAATCTCAGAACTCGCTCGATCAAATGAAACATGATATAAAGGTGTTCAAATTCTAATTTAAGGGCAAATCGCTCAGCTATCATATATATGCAGCTATGGTATTGAGGTTGAGGTCATCAAAATATCTCATCATGTTGGACAAGAAGGCCTAAGAAATTTATAACTGGTGTTACTATATCGATGCGCGAGTAGATTTTGTTAGCTATATGTAGAGCTGTACAACCATCAAGGCTGTTGCATGAACACCAGCTGCAGTTTCGTCCGAAGACCACCACTAGTGAATCTAATTGTCTGTCACCCGGCTATTATGTATACTTACAGCCGTCGCTGAACCGAACTTACCCGTCCAATCTGGTCTACTGAGCACTTTCTCTGGGTCTATGGGCTCTCTATTCGAAGTTGTTTTATTTACCTTCATTCTAGAGCAATGGATACTGTCGGGCTCAGCGTTAACGGATCGAGTTAAGTAGGTACTTAATTGAGTTAGGGGGGGTATACGCTCGCGGCTCGGACCACTGTTAGGAAAAATAATTCCTCAGTACATGTTCACAATCAACAACCATATTCATCTCGGGTTTTATGGATCGTAGCGGAATCGGTGTAAACGTACGAGGTACCGGCATGCGCGCAATCGCCAACGACATAAAAAAATTGCTACCAGAGTCAACAGAAGTATCTTCCGGTTTTTGTGGCCATGAATGATGCGGTCGGGTCGGTACCGGTACCTTTCGGACCAATCACTTTCGCAAATAATACTGCTAGCAGCGAAGGCCCCCGAAATACTGTCCGAAGTGGGGAAAAAAAGCAAACACCCATAGAAACACTCGGATAAGCCACCCAGGATTCGAATGGAATCGGATGCAGACCTAAGGGAGAACGGTATGATATAAATTACCCCTCGGGTCGAACGGAGTGAGACCCGCGTGCCAGATAAAGAATCCCGCATTCTACAAAGTTGAATGATATAGTATTGGCAGTTATAATTAGGGCAATTGCGAAATCGCATTGATGAAAGCTTAAACCGATATGGGGCTTTGGGTATCCACTGTGACATATCTGTTCCTGTGCCCCCACGGGTGATCAGGCATAAGGGCCTCCACCCATGAAGCGTATCACGTTCACACACGCACGCCATGGGGGTTGTTAAGTAATTGCAAACTTGTGATTGTTGATTGCGCAAAATCAGTTACGGTACCATGTCTAATCTTTGCCCAGAGTCGCTTTCCCGGTCTCGCTCTTGATGGACTAAGTCCCTTGTACATGGTTTGGGCCTTGCCGGGACCAAGTTAGTCATAATGGTTGGGTGGTATTTACAGCCCCTTAATCCATATCGTACGCGTACATTCTCCGCATGAATATATCACATTACTGGAGCAAGTTTACATATTGTGTAACTAGTACGGGAGGAACCGCAATAGAACTTTTCATGGTATTCTTGGGGTTACTGAAAGCACTTCCAGTACCATTCTAGATCTTTCTCTATCGCATTTATTCCATTTACGTCAAGAATTAGATGCTAGCTATATTCACGAAGACGGTACAGACACATATGCACTCTTTCCTGGAAAACAGCAGGTACATAGGCGCCCAACATGGAAAGCACACTTCTATCATGTAGATATATACTGTAGTTCTATAGATCTATACTTGAAAGCCAGTGAAATTCACTTGTTGGCCGCACCTCTAAATTTTTGGATCGCGTACCCCCCGGGACCACAGGACCGTTTCCCCGTCCATGCCAATTTCCGTCTTGGAAAATTCTCTATATTACTAGTGTAATGATTGTGTGACTTGATAGCTCCTTTGCGCCGCATATACTGCTCATGAGACATGGGGATGAACCCGTTGTAGTACCTACGCCATACGTCGTTATGTCTGCAAGGATATGAATTGTGCATTAGTTTTTTGGAAACAAAGCTACTATTGCGGGTATGTAGATGCAAAAAGAGATTTAATTAAGTAATAAATATAAAAAGAAAACTATACCGCTTGATCATATCGTTTAGGTATGTTGTAACAGTGCACCCGAGTTCACCAACGCTGAGCAAGCTACAATGTCAAACAGGGTATTTCATACGACGTATGCGTATTTTTAGCAGAAATGCTAGTGTACTTAGCAATTGGGAATAAGGCAGATGCCGCAGCCTTTGCGAAATCCGCATTAACTACCTACACGCCCGACGTTGGGTAGATATAATCACATAAATAAATGTCCATGTCTGAGGAGCTTAAGGGATGAGGGGTATGCCTTTTTATTCCATACAAGCCACAAAGTAAGGTGATGGGGCTTACATACACTATCTATATCGCTCCATATATGCTGTATCAGAAGCTTCGCAAGTTAAACATACCTACAGCTTGCGTTCCTCCCAGTACGGTAACCGCCACATGCACCTCACCCGGACGTTGTTCCATGTCGAGATAAGACTACGTGTGCAATATTTCTAGGAAGATGCATAACGGCGAGAATTACATACTTGTACCTGCGGGAATATAACATGTGTGAGTAGGCCGTCTGTCCGATATCCGGGGGGGGATTGAAAGGCGGAGGTAGTTCCCAGATTTTCCGGCCTCGTACCTTTCGTGGCAGGGGTATATACCCCTGTATCAATTGACTGGTACTCCCACCAGGTCGATTATCATGCATATTAAGGGGATTCAGACAGGGCTAAGAACTACAATTTAGGGCTATCTCTACAAGGGGTAATTCACCAGAAGGCACGGTCAGCCACAAAGGTTCTATGGTCTACTAGGCCTAGTAAGATGATGTGCTTTCAGTGCTTTCAGATTACCGGGTGGGATGTCCGCCTGTGGGGTGGCTGGAAAGGCGTAATTCACGTTTACGTCAAGTGTGTAGAGTACCCTAGGGAAGGTGCCATGGCAAGGTACAAGGTAGCTATAGGTCTTACGAGCGAACACAAGAAATGATAACCGGGAGCAAAAGTACCGATGTCCAAGCAAGACCAAATCTATTAGTACTAACGGTTACGTATATGTATACGGACTAGTCTGAGACCTGACTTATATTTATTTCCCCCAGTGTAACACACTAAGTGTGGATCGATTAGATAGAGTGGTACGTTAACGCATCATGATCAGCGTCGAGGAATACTCAAATAATTTTTGGATTTCGCAGTGCTGGCTCCATATCAACTCTCGGATCAATACAGATGAGGGAAAAAAAGCCGAAACATTGCATACATCAGCAGTCACATTTTCACAAAAGGCAATGCATAGCCAATCAAGTTCATTCTGGAGTTAGAATACAGTATCAGGGGATATGCAAAGGCTCCCGACGAAGTTCTATAGCATACAGTTGCTCCAGAACTGTGACCCTTAGCTACTCCATAGGAAGCTCTTATCAAGTTAATGTACAGAGGGGGTTTACTATAACAAACTGTTTTATGTATAACTATTGCGATTGGAACCGTTAATCCACCGCGTAATATATAAAAATCTACAAGCGGCTCCCTGAGATTTTGAAGGCTGCGCCCTTTATTGGGTGTGGGGGCCTGTTAAAATGAGAAGATTTCATATTATGTACCACGGGTACAATTAGCACTCATATAGTCTTGACGTTGATGCGTGCGCCTCAAGGTCAAGCACAGACCATTATGATTTAATCCCGGATATCAATCCCAGAGTCTCTGATATGTTAAGCTTAAAGTAGGTTTCCTGGTACCAGTGGGCCATGGCCATGGCGGCCCGGAATGTCTCGGCCTACAATTCCGACTGGTTTTGCAACCAAAGTTTTGTTTCAGCTTTCCCGATATGTAGTTCTCCAGTGGTTATGACAAGGGTAGGTGTGGAACTTATGCTGTAGGGAACATGAAGCCAAAATCTCATTACTTTTCGGATGGACATGGTGTAGTCTTGGATAACCTAGAGATAGGTAATATGATCTAGTAGGCATATGACATTAGACATGAGATTTATACCTACCATCACTGCTTCTTTTTGGTTCGTGTACAGCAAAATGTACATACCGACACATACTCTGGCTAGCAGAAATCAAAGTCCTTATAAGAAATCCAACACCCTTAAAGCATAGATCTATTAGCAATATTTATACTTGTCCGTACGAGGTACAACAAATATTACCTGAGGCTGTGTCTGAGCCCTAACCTACGGGTATGCCTACTGGATTAATAGATTGGCAGTGGTAGGGTGGTGGGGGGGTCTAGGCCGGGGTGCATTGTGGGGGGAAGGGGGTACCGTAGCATAGTAGGATTAATAGGCCTAGTCTAGTGGGCCCTGCATGGACACATAATCTAACTAACATTCAGACTTCTAGATCAAAAAACCAGGGAGAATTAATATCTGACAGCCTTTGTGTCGTTGGTAACCGACGCGCGCATGCACTGTGGTCTGACTACTAATATAACAACAAGCTTGAAGTAACTATACTCGACTTTAGATACGTCTCTAGTACTAAGGTATGCAGCAGGGCCATTGATTCCCTGGATCTCCCCTGGAAGCGTCGCTTGCAAATTGTGCTAAATCAATCGCGTCGAAAGTTTCATGACCACCGTATCGTGTAAGCGATTGTGGAGACGGCCAAGAGAAATCGAGTACTTTACCTCGCATCAGACTTTGACTCAAACTCCATTGCCCATAAATACGGTAGGAATTGTCTTACCAGTTTCATCTACAGAATGTTAACCTTGTTTCATAATACTTCTAGAATGTCTTAGTTGTGGCAGCTGCAATGATTGTACCCCTAAAGTAGTCTGGCTCCCAGCCCCTTAAAAGCCTGTTTAATTTACTTAAAGCAGGTACAGTACGTAAACGATACCCTGCGCTGTGTACCCATGCAAAAATCCAGAGGAATTAATCCCATGGCAATGGACTCAGGTGCATCAGGGTTAGCTTCAAGCGTAAATAGTAAATAGTGAGCGCTTCCTTAGGCCTACTAATGTCTGTGCACAAAATGATGCAACTGGTCAGCAGCGGAAAGCCGGCCCTTCATTCCGCCACAAAAGATAATCCGATAAATTCTGCCCAGGGACGTAATCCGATGATCATGTATTCTGCCCAGGGATGGTGTTGGTATACGTATACTCGCTCGCGAGATGCGTAGTATTCAAGTCAAATTACATCGCCTATTGTGCATGAAGGCGCATATTCTCGTGCTCCAGCCACTGCTGCGCGCCGCCTATAGTGAACATATATCCAAAGCTCCTCACCCACGGCATGTGCATATACAGTTGAAGTCAACGCAGACAGTACTCTTTCCCGATGTTGACGCAAGCGCTCTTCTAACTCGTCAACTTTAAAGGCCGAAACGGTGGTGGCCAGGCGACATCTATTGTTGTGAATGACAGCGGAAAGCCTAGGACCTTCTGCCAGCCCCTGTATCATAGATCCCTAGGACACTTGGTGATTATCTGACCTTTTCATGTGGCTACAGTCAGGTATCACCGTATGTGCTAATGGTAATAGTAATTCGACTAAGATTAATACTTTGTCCTACTTCTCATTTATATTGTTCGCATCCACTGTAGTCCTATGGATCCATGGAATCTTCCGTATTCAGTGTGCTTGTGTGTGTTACATACGGGTTCGAGATGGATTACGGATATTTAAAAGGTATAGCGTCAAGGGTCTAGGTATATCTCTGGCCCTCCGTAGTTTAACAGATGCAATAGGATAGACAAATGTAAAGTGAGCCTCCGTGATAACACTTTGCTTTCCAAAGCTAAACGAGCCACATGAATTAAGCCCTTCAGTGTAAATATCACTATAGAATATGTGCCCGGGCCTCATACCGTTACCACAGAGTCCAATGGTTGACACACACCGGTACCACAATAAATGATGATATGCATGTTAATTTCTCTTTTTCTCCGCACCCTGCTCTAAAGTAGATGGGGCCAGGGCCCTGTCATTATAGATACCTAGTTAACCTGCACAGTTCTAGTTAGATGATCGAGAAAGCTGGGTAGTATTGCTTTTCATCGGGAGTTACGGTGCGAAACTGCTCAACTTCCAGAGCGGCCGTTGGAGCAATGGTGGTTGCATGCTTGTTTAACCCGGCCGGTTCCAGGACCGCTTCGGTGTATCTCCTCTGACAAGCTCTCAATAACAGCACCCCGTGGTCCATTATGGTAGCCTACAACTGTTTGGGTTCGCATGATTGCCCTTGCAAGGGGAAATTCCTATTTAGGTAGGTTGTCGGGCGGGGCGGTGGCGAGGTCAGGACCCTACATAGGCCTCTACTTCGATAACTATAGTATGGGAGTCTAGTGACACTTTGGTGAATACCCAATGGGACTCTAGCTCCTTAAGGGCCCGGGCCTCGGAAGAAGAGCTATAAAGTAGACTACCTTAGACCAGAATCATGTATAAACATAAAATTGGGTAGTATCATGGCCTGTCGTGCCCATCTCACAAGGCTACCTGAGTGGTTTATGGCATACCGCCTGCCCGTGTTTGCGCTTCATGGCTTGCAGGTCTTGGTTTACTTGGTTTTTTACCTATGCTGGGCACGGATTAATGAAATATATGCTCAAGTGCGCATGCCAAACTCATCATTCGCTAACTACGGTACATCCATCAAGCCTCGCTCCTCTAGTTCAGCATTAGAAATATATATGGCTCCTGGGTTTCCCTACCATTTCCCCAGCAGCCGCCAGCTCCCCACCAGCTCTAAATCCCTAACAGTAATCTTGTGTTCGGTCGAGAGGTCCACTGTCTTTAATATCCCACTTCCTCGACAATCCACGCCTTGATATTAAGCCTCTAATCCGGGATTTCGCCCAATGAGTACACGGGTCGATCATTCACCTTTTCTGAGTGAATCTGCAGCACTATACCACAGACAAGCTCTTCGAAACACCAATTGACACTGGTCGTGGAGAAACCCCGCACCTTCGCAACTTGGCTCACTTATCACTAAACATTTCGCCGCTCACTATCATTGCAAATCCTGAAGGTTAGTTTATTCTGGGAGCCTTCTTTCGTCTGGCCTTCTTCGTCCTTGTTTGGATTGGAGGGCTAGGGCATCCATATGCATCAAGCTCCACACGCGAGATACCCTTGTAAAGTCGTTGGCCACTGCCACCGAAAGCTATACCGTTACTGGAGCCCGTTAGATGATGGAGTCCACATGGTTTTGATCACTGGTCGACATATGGAAAGGCGCTGTAGATGGGTCGACAAAGTCTAGCACGTTGACTTGCTGCGTTTTTAGTCGAAGGACGGCTTAGTTAAATAGAGTTATTGCTGGTTCAAGTTCCATAGTTCAAACTAGCTTCGAGCCAACAGTTCAGTTAGTGATAACGAGCTTCCTGCAAGAGGTCACATCGCATCACCCTACGCCTGATAATTTATTATTGCGGCGGTAAGCTTAAGGCAAAGGAACGCGAAAAGCAAATATCGATCCAACGGTCGCACGCCGTATTTCTGCCTCTTTATAGTTAGGCCTGTAGTTTCATCACTGAGGTACTATACCTCCTGCTCCATTGTCGAGACCGATAAACCTCAAGGCGTCCAAAGACACGTTCTGTCAGGCCGATGCCGCTTGTGCCTCGGGTCATTTAGTCAGTCCTGTTCATGATCACAATTGTTGCGAAAAGGAATCCCTGCCTCCATCCCATCTCAGCGTAGTTTTTTGTGGCGTGAGACAGAAAAAAAAAGCAATTAGGTCCCACATTGCATGCTAATGGGCATCCATGCTAGCACTCTCGCCATCAAGCCCTCGGAGCAGGCCTAATATACAAGATTGAAGCCATTCCCCTCCTCCTCTAGCAATTGGCGACTCCAGGCGTCTACCCCACCCCCCTTCGCAGTCTAATACCGATTTGCCCCCTCAGTCCAGTACCCCAGGCTCCAGCAGAGCTAAAGTTGTCCAGGGACAGCAACTCCAAGGTTAGCTTTAAACACCCTGCCAGAGCCTTAAAGCTTCCCCAGCTTCCTCCCAATTATTTAGACCTGAGATTGATCATTTTGCGACTGAAGCACACCACTGAAGCTCACAACTGGTATTCAGAAAACTCGTTGGCGTATCTGCCCTTTTTCGGTCTTGTATATCCGTACCCACGTCAGCGATGCTCTCTACCGCGTCGATGCATCAATATTCCCCAGCGTTCGCTCCCCTCCCTTCATCAAATATGGGAGGACCATCACCTACGATGGAACACACTCTGAATTTGAAAACCTCGAAGTCGCGACATCATCCGTATGATGCGCAGCGAAATAGCATGAATATTAATGCAGCCAGTGGTGCTGGTCAAGTTAGCTCAAGTCCTTCCCAGAGTGGAACTCCAGGCCCCATTAGACGACGGATCAGCAGAGCTTGTGATCAATGCAACCAGCTCCGAACAAAATGTGACGGTAAACTGCCGTGTCAACATTGCATAGGTATATTTGAACTGGATCACAAACTTGTATTTTTTCTAATAAAAAAATTGCTAATAATTCCTAGACTTCACATTGAAATGTGAATATGCCCGTGAAAGGAAAAAGCGAGGAAAGGCCTCGCGAAAGGACATTCAAGCTGCTGCTGCCGCGGCCGCTGCTGCACAGGGTGGCTCTGTCTCTGCAAGCTGCAGCAGTACCACCTCTACCTCACCAACAGGAACCATAAGGGTTCTTAATGGTGCCTCACGGACTGAGCTGCCGCCGCCCCCGATGCCTGGCAGTGTGCGGGAAGGTTCAACTGCTAGCAGCAGCGCCCGGACTTCCATTGGTGATATTCACGATATAAATAGTGGTCAAATTCACCACCACCACCACATTCCTCAACACCACCACCACCATCTACCAACTCCTGATTCGCCATCACACTTGCAAATGCATCACCAACAAAATATTACTCACGATGGAATGCCTATGGGATATGACCGAATGTCATCATTTCAGCACCAGTTGCAATCACCAAATACCGTGGGAGGCGGACCACGGATGCTCCCGCAGCCTCTTCATACTTCAAGTAATGGTCCTAATGGGTACGGAGGAGAATATGCCATAATTTCATCTCACCATCAAACCCACCCAATGGGTTCGCTGCCACCTTCTACGACCTCTCCGTTAAGTAACCTTCTTGGAAATTCTCCTGATGCTGGCTCTCCATCGTGGCTGTCGATGCCATCGCCGCCACAGCCAATATTGTCTGGAAACGTCGGAGTGAGATACCCCGTTCTTCTTCCTTTATTACCACACATCAACTCCATAATCCCTGCCACACTGGCTTGCGACCTTCTCGACCTCTACTTCACTAACCCGTCTACCGCGTTCTTCCAACCAGCCTCACCATATGTACTCACCCACATCTTCCGCAAACGATCCTTCCTACATCCCACATCATACCGACCAACATCCCCAGCACTTCTCTGCGCCATGCTCTGGGTCGCCGCCCAAACCTGCGATGCCACATTTCTCACCGCACCCCCTTCTGCCAGAGGAAGGGTCTGCCAAAGACTACTGGAATTATGTATCAGGCTTCTCAGACCCCTTGTTCACGTCAACATTGGATCCTCTCAACATTCCTATTCAGCTGACAGCGAGACCGGCGGTATGGGAGTTGGCCTCGGAGGTTTAGGGGGTGGTGGGTCGGGGAGGGAGGGGGTGGGAGCTGCAGGCACATTGGACGACGTGCTGACTTACATTCATTTGGGGATTGTAATATCTGCAAGTGAATTCAAGACCGCCTCCCTCCGATGGTGGAACACGGCATGGGCATTGGCGCGGGAGCTTCGGCTGAATCGGGAGCTATCATCTCCAGAGATGGAGTTGGCTCCCGAGCAGGAGGAAGAAAATCAACACTCTCCCGCTGACAGTGGCCCAGGAAGCAACCATCATCCGACAGAAGTGAGTGAGGAGGAGAAGGAAGAACGAAGAAGGACGTGGTGGCTATTATATATTATGGATCGACATCTAGCGCTTTGCTATAACAGACCCCTCGCACTACTTGATATCGAATGCGAAAACCTTTATCTTCCGATTGACGAGGTTTCGTGGCAAAGGGGTGACTTCTACCCAGAGCCACACGCTCCACACATGTATCAACACGGTTCACCCTCTGCAATGGGATTACCTGGCACCAATAATCGACAGCGAACTACAGGTCCGACTTTTGAAATTATCGGGAGTGGTTTATTCGATTATTTCTTACCGCTCATGACAATTCTGGGTGAAGTTGTAGACCTGCATCACGCAAGAAATCGCCCAAGGTTTGGGGTTTCATCTAATGGGGGCTTGGGTAGTGCGCTCGGGACAGCAACTCCTGGTAACGAATTCGAAGAGCGCATGAACGAAATTGCAAGCCACTTGGATGCTTATGAGCGATCTCTTCAAGACTACGAGACAGCAAATACCAGTAACTCAAACCTGAATCGTGCCACATCTCCCACAGTTACGACTACTCAGCCAGCCAACGGGGGGCAATCTCATGGTATGTCCGATGCGGAGATGCAAAACCGAGTCGTGCTTTCCTATGGTACCCATGTAATGCATGTTTTACATATCCTCCTCGTTGGCAAGTGGGATCCAGTCTCCATGCTTGACGATAACGACCTATGGATATCGTCCCCCGGATTCCTCTCTGCTACAGCACATGCAGTGTCGGCCGCTGAAGCAATCAGCAATATACTAAAGTATGATCCTGACCTCAGCTTCATGCCTTACTTCTTTGGTATTTATTTGCTACAAGGGAGCTTCTTGCTTCTATTGATTGCAGATAAACTACAAGGAGAGGCGAGTGAAGCTGTTATCACTGCTTGCGAGACAATTGTTCGTGCTCACGAGGTTTGCGTCGTTACCTTGAACACTGAATACCAGAGAAATTTCCGAAAGGTGATGCGATCTGCGTTGAGTCAAGTACGAGGCAGAGGTCTGCCAGAAGACATGGAAGAGCAAAAGCTACGGAGGAGAGAGGTATTGCAACTGTATCGCTGGTGTGGAGATGGCACAGGTCTGGCCTTATAGGACCTATGCCATGCTACCTGCGTTCGGATTTCAATTCACCAGTTCGATATCATGGGTTTAATTTTTTGTTAGGGAGTCGACCTGTTGTATAAAGCGTTACAGACGTGGGCGTAGAAGAAGAATTATGGGGATATACCTTGGGAAAATATATGGGGAGCTGGGTCTTCTTGAACGGTGTTCCTTACTTCCGGTCTGATTTTATTTCCTATGGCACTTTTCCTATGTTATCTTGGAAAACAAAATGGGTTTGCTTTCGCCTGCAATATTTCCTCCTATTTCTTACACATATACCTAAATCTAGTAACGCGCGGCAATTGCGGTGCGGGGGTTCTTTGTTTTTGCTCTTTCTCCTGATGCTAATAGTTGGCGCTTAGTTCTTCACTTTTTGCGTTTTTCATAGCTCCACCACACCACACCAGGAGAGTGGATTCATCGATTGGGTGGGATGTTTTCCTGTTGTTGCATCGATTGTTTGTTGATTTTTCAGCGTTTTTCTACATTTTGTTACTCATAACAGGCTGGTTACTTAATGGTTGTCGCCAGATTCACTGAGCTGAAATCGTACGGGTACAGGATATATTTGGTTGGGTTTGGTTAGTAGGATTCTTGGGTTGGATATTATGGATGGAATGGGATGTATGAATATCATGGTTCAAGGAAGAAATAGGGCGGGGTAGGAACGGGAGCCGGGGAAACCTCCCCCCAAATGCATGTTTGGTTCATTTTGTAGCTGGCTATTGTCAATTCTGCATTTCTGTACACACTATCAGTTGCTTGCTATTGCCTGCGTCGCATCCGGTTTTTTGCTTTCGGACGAAATGTTACATGAGTTTCTAACAGATGAGCTAGAAACGATTTACGACTGGCATGGTGAATATTACTTACCTGTGCTTGGTAATTTCATGACGCAGGCCGCACATGGCCAGGAGTTTATTAGTTCTAGATCCAACTGGCGAAGAAATCTAACGACTAGATCGTCACACGCAAACGTTGCGGGTCATGGGGTTCTAACGGTATCCGAGTCGGTATCCGAGTCAGTACCCGGGCCTCCTTGGCTGCACATTTGGCAGCTACTCGTTCGGAACTTGGAAGACACTATAGCCAGATACAGGAAAAGGTCGGGGTATCAATGTGGGGTTTTGACATGGCCCCGGCCGCAACTACATATTAGGGCAACTTCCTCTAGCGGACCACGTAATCTAATGGCGCTCAAAGGGCATTCATCGGAACCCATAGATCCCATTGTTAAGTATGTAGGTCCGTCTATCTAGCACGGAGCATGCACAACCCATAGCCAACCCATGCAAGTGACATGGCCAGTAAGCTGTGCGAGTGGCCGCTAATGAAGAGGTTGCTGTTCCTTTGTGCAGCTATGGCGGCCAAGCGATGTGCCGAGTGGCCAAAATACCTACTGCTGACTAGGGACTGGAAGTGAGTACATGCAAACAGCGTCGGCTTGCGAAATTGACAAATACATATTGGTACTAGCACAAGCTCGCTTAGAAGGTAGACGGCACGGCCATCGACGACAGCCCCTGGCCTCCCTAAATTTTGTAGAGCATACCGATATACGTTCATCATCAGGTGCGCTTACAGGATGAAGGAATCGAGTAGGCACATACTAAGGAAATATCGCCTGATAATAGGAAACTTATGAGGTAATAAATTAGACGCCGATACAGGGGCTAGCTTAGGGGGCCAAGGCCATCTCGAGGCCCAGCCAGGCCGGGGTCGATTCGAAGGGGACAAGGTATGGCCAAGCTCTCCTTAAGCTGGAATCTATGAATAAGCCTGTAAGAGTCACCTAGCTTTGAGGTATCAGTCCCCTCGCCATATAAAGCCTGGAGCAGCTGCAGCTTATCCACACACTTACCTGGTGGGGAGTCTGAGCCTGCAGAAGAATCGAGAGGCGCGTAGAAGGAATTATCTAGAGCTGTCTCTACTGTATGTCAAGCTTTACGGAGCTCAATACTGTAGAATCTAGTAATTTAGCGCCTGGCCACGTTGGAAGAAAAACACGGTAATTCTACCTAAAGAGGGTTAACGTTCGGTAGCTGCAGCGTACCTAGCTTTGAGGAGACCAAACTGTCCCTTGGCTAGTAGCGTTGCTACCTCTGATAGCAAAACACGAGGTGCTAAATTACGAGATTCTCCATTAATTCCGTTGTTCTCAACATAAAGTCCAAGCACATCTGTGTTACGTTAGATAGAATATTCCATTGTGGGGACTAACCAACGATGAGCAAATCTAAGACATACATGGGCTGGGGATTAGGGTTTGCACCAGGTTTGAATATCTAGAAAATTGTGTGCATTGTCGTACTGTAATCCCAGACCGTGTCTCGGACTCTCCACGTTAGGTGGAGGTTCGGGCCGGTTAATTGAGATCAGTATGGCCTTTTTAGTACTAGTGTTGCACATCTGAGATTCCGATTGGCGTTGTCGGGGGAACGGGATTTGAAGGCGCATGCAAATATCCAAATACGCGACATGCAGCGAAGGACTTTCCGAGTTCTAGAAGGATAGGAGTCAGTCTGGACGCAAAAAGGCAATGGCACGCGGCAAGAATAATAGTTATATTTTACATGATTGCGACACATGGAGAGTTCCTAGAATCCGATACCTACTTGGCTTGCCTTAGTCTGGTTTTAGTATCTCGGTTCTCCAGAAGAGACGAAGAGACACAATGTGAGGAAAATTGCATGAAACAAACTACAGTACCACCCTTTGATATTAGGCCGGTTACCCTAATTAAGGTAATTGGTTGCCTGGCACGACGTAGATGAGGATGTCGTAGTAGCCCCCTGATGCTCAGCTGATCAACTGATTCATAGGGAAGTAGGTAACATGTTCACAGTTAGTGGGACAAACCCCAGAGAAGTTAGTTCCTATGAAGCTTCGTTGAATCAGAGTTCCTTGACTCTATTTTTGACTCATGACCGTGGGCTGTGCCACTGCCACATACGAGTCGATCAAGGAACAAAGAGTCAAGTCGCCAGTGAGCAACTAGTGGTAGTCAGACCAACCTTATATCCTTGCTGCAATCAAGCAGGCCACATGCTACATGGGGCTTATCATATGGTAGATCACCAGCCGTAGGTAATGATTTACATCACTTGGACAGAGGCGGGTAAGGCATATGTAGTATTCACCTGCACCCCGCACAAGAAACGTAGTGTATATGAGAACGAGGACAGGGTACGAGTAATATACGGTAATTATTATTGAATAAATACCCAGGCGGGATTTCCTTCGGAGGTCTTGGCTGTCGAGGCTCCCTGTAGGCCAAGTAAACATTTACCGTTAACCGAGTGGAGAAAACCTACATTGTCAAGCTCATGCGTACAACCCTTCTTCCCATGTTCACACCTATGGCTCAAGGTTAGCAATAAGACTGGGGACGGGTGGCGTACATACGCCGGAGAATTTCTCCACTTTCTATAACCCTTAAAATACCACCTACAGGACCAAAGTCTCTCCCCGAAATTCAGCAATAAAGGTCGCATGAAGGAATAAAAGCTATAAGAAATAGTTTTTTTATACATATATCAACTTGATCCAGCCGAGAATAGTCACGGGGGGTGGAGAATACCGTATCAATTGCTACATGAGGGACTTATATATCAGCGCAATGCATTTACAAACGGGCGGGATGAGGTCTCAGTATACCGCTGGTAATTACATTTATTATCCGATTCTGGAGTGATCTTTGATTATTCTCGATTTCTCTCTGGGAGCTATAAGCATAGACGTGAAGTAGAACAGCTGCATTCACTAGTATGGTGTAGCTGTATTATCAAATATGTATGCAGTGATTTGGGCCGATACCATCTCAACCTAGTCAGGAACTTGCTCTAGATCTGATATCAATGTGAACACGGATCTCTCAACTGCAGTCTCACCCTAAGCCTTCGAAACTCGGCAATCCCTATATCTAAAAACCGGCACATGGAATAAGTACTCAAAAACTCTTAGTAAGATCAGGGCATTTGTGAAATATCTGCAGATAGCCACTCCGTTATTCTCTTGCTGGAAAGATCTTTGGGCAATATACCACAAAGTAACCCTTGAGTGCTGTGACTGCCGTAGAATGCTCAGGACTTCTGATTATTTACTACTACGAAGTGTAAAACTACTATAGGTATATCCAACTCTAAAGAGATCGTGTATCTGTTTAGCTGAAGAAAGCGACATTATATCCGACGCTATACCTTAATGCCAAATACAATAATACCGTAAAAATTGGCGAGTAAGGCAGTCTTAAACAGGGTATATCCACCCAACCGATAGGATAACACCGTCTAATATAACGCATATTGTTTTTATCAGGACATGGGACCAATTACCCAAATTGCTCCAAGTTATATTCAAGAGGATATTGAATCCGCCTTTTTCCAATCTATGACTGAAATATTTGTTGTACAGTATTACCTCGTAGCCCTCAACACTCCACTTTTCTCGATATAGAGACCTTGGTCGGCGGGTTTCGTTAAGGAAACCATATGATCAACTCCCTGTGGGGTAATACACCCCCACCAAGTTACCCTTGGAACCACTATCTCGTGATCAATATAACTTGTGCATGACTAAGTCAATATATTAACACCCAAGAAACTTTCCTATATCGAGAGTTCCTTATTTTCCCATACCAATTCTGTCGGGGCCGGGAAGTATTTCTTTTATATCGCGAGATTTGTTATATCAAGGTTTCTAATATCGAGGTAATACTATAACATTCTGTCTTCCGCAGATCTAACACCCAATTTGACCTGCGGGGTTATATTACTAGTAGCTTTTAGACCTATCTTATTCACAGAGCCTGACCCAAGTAGACCCAACCATGATTTCATAATGTACACAGATACGGTCTTATAAATAGGGTTCTTCTGTCTTACTCTACGGTGCCTGGAAAGTTCCTTAGATACTTAATTGAATATACAGCGGAGTCTCAATACTAGTAACCCCTACTCTAAGAAACCTTTCAATGTAAGCAACGGAGCCCCGGTTCCGTCACAATTTGTATGGGAAAATAAGAATCTCTCATTATAGGTAGGTTTCTAAAATATCTGCTTAGTAATACATATATAGAAAAAATTGGGGTTGGGTTGGTAGGAACCACGTCGTGTGAATTGTTACTTAACTAGTTCACACTTTGAGTGCATCCGCGTTGATGAAGTCGTTGAAATTCTGCCGAGAAGGAAGAGCAACACATTTTAGATACCCATGGGCCTGCTCCTCTACATGAGTCAGATTCTGGTCCAGATGACACTCCCTATGTGCTTTTTATCATCTACAATGCTGCAATTTAAAGTCTGAAAGTCCTACATCTCTTCCGTCCCCATGTCCCCATGTTAAACTACAGAAAGGCGAGGAGCTGAAGGACAGGGAAAAGCGGGATAGGTATTGATAGTCTACAAACAACAATCCCTGATTGTTAGGCCTCGTTCAGACATTCCCTAGTTTTTTCTCTCTGTCCATATATCGATATAAGAAGGTTCGCGTTCTAAGAAACTCCCCATCGGTCCCGAGGGAGTTGCTAATATCGAGAATCTACTGTAAGTGACCTAGTGTATTTTCTGCTGTCCAGTAACGTTATAACGTCGGCTGGTGCAGCGTCCCCTGCAGATGATACATATAACGCAGGCTCCGAGCTCGAGATCGAGAAGGGTTGCTTTATTTGCCCGGCCGGCCTGGGCACCTACCAAATCATTCGGGCCCGCTGGGAAGGCATGAGTGAAGTAGTAACAGCATCACGACGTAGGGTGCTACCAGTTACACTGGGTACCCTTATAATCCATGAGTGTTCCTTTTCTTCACCTAGGTCAATTTATAAACGTGAAACCACTGTCTTTGGACACATACGGTATGGCCATATCTCGGCTATTATCATTATATGCATCGACGTTAAGCTACTTAATTATCGAGTTACGACAACTGCTAGTTATAGGATGCAGGGAACTTTTAGTGCACATGGCTACGTGAACTCGTGCTTAGGTGAATGCTTGGCACTGTCACTGCTCGAGGTGCTTAGTCTGTTCTCCGAGCTACCCACCGGTACCTGCAACACCCGTACCAATGAGACTACCTTTCCAACACCTTATTTGCAGAGGTAACTTATAGTCACAGTGAATACAAAAAGATAATCTATACCGAAGAAATTAAGGTGCTTGAAGGGGTTCCATATTGCGACAGCAAGCTAGGCTAGGGCTAACTTCCAGTACCGGTGGTTCAGGCCGATCGCGCGTGAGCTGGCTATTCTTGAAGCGGGCCTGACATGCCACTGATAAGCCATCCTCATGGTACTGTTCTGCCCTCCCCGCACCCAATTTTGCGCCTGCGGCTAGGACAGCCCCCCCCCCAACGCACAACATACAATTTATGTACGAGCCCTGGGTAGGATATGTCCTGCACATGAACGGTAATTTGGGCATCCTGATGTGAAGATTATATGTACATGCAATCTCATGTGTAGACAGATGATCTAATCACGGGAAAAGGTTATGGGCCATGAGACTACCTGAATGGCAGATGACAGTTGCTGTACCTAGCGATATATGGAACTTGAAATATATCTAGAGCCTTCAAACACCATTCCTCTCAAAGGTAGGATACCCAGTTCAGTCGTTCACGTGCAGGAACTAACTATCTGCAGTTCCCCCACAACCGCTACCGGTTCCTCCTCACGGGCCAAGTCGCCCCCATCCTAGCTTCGTACCTTACATTCCACTGCCGTTGTATAGAATCCTTATCCCTGACGGAGCTTGTGTAGCTAAGCTAGCGATCATGTCCCGGGTCCGTCACATCGCTCGGTCCCCCAACTGAGAGAACAGCGTTATCCAATACAACGCTAACCCGGTCACAAACGCCGCAGAGGACGTTGTTCCGCTTACCGTTGTTGTGGCGTTAGCATTGCCAATCCATGTTGTGTCAAGTGTCCATTGTGGTGGAGGGTCCAACTACAAAGGCGCCGGGAACAGAAGCAGGGGAGTTAGATACATCGAGTCAGTATACTTTTCGCTCGATCGAACTAAATTCAACTTGGTTCTTCCCCTAGGAGAGTATACCGTAGGGCTAACGTACGTCCGGGCCTCTCGCGACAATAACCATCAAACCCCCTCTTACTGCCGCTGTGACAACGATATTCAGAGCCGCAGAACAAACCTGTTCCAAACTAAAGTGCAACACGGACTTGTTCAGCCTTCCATTTGTTTGTGCATCCTGCACTGCCCATTGTGTTCCCGCAATTACTGCACTGGTGCTCCCTGCCTCATTGTTATCGAGAACGTTAACAGGAATAATATTCGCCTGTTTGGAGACACTGTCATGAGAGCCTGCGATAATCCCTGCGATGGTGGTGCCATGACCATTGACCTAGAAGGTTTATGAATATTAGTCATAAACCCCGATCGATATTCAAAAGGCAAGAAGAATACATCAGCGGTAGATTTCCCAGATACTGCACTATATCCCGGGTGGCTTGCCCTCCCTGCAAATTGCTGATGCTGCAGATAGACCCCAGTGTCAATAATATAGGCATAAGTCTCCTGCCATGATGTACCATGATAGACATATCCGGTGGCCCCCGCAGCTCTATGACTAATTCTGGATCACCAATTCGCTGTCTTGGTTGGTTCCCTAAAGTCGTCGATATTTCGGATTATTCGATCCAGTTCGACGGATAGAAGATCGGGATGCGAAGCCAAGTCAGAGACGTCATCGGAGAGAGCAATATTGGCGGTGTATGCCTGGAAGAAGTTGCCGATGGAGAAAATTTGGTTGGCGAGAATGGTTGAGCCGAGCGTTTTGGAAATGTGAGAAAGGTGCTTGTGCAAAGAGGCGCAGGCCGCGAGTGTGACGATGTATTTTCCGGGGATGGTGTCTCGCGCGGAAGATGTCTCATCGGGAGTCGGCTTTGCGGCAACAAAGCAAAAGGTTACAGCCGCAGTGAGGAGAGTGAAAAGATACATCGTGGTGACTGTGTTTAGGAAAAGTTGAGTGCAAACTCTAACGAAGCCTCGTTTATCGTTGGAAGTTTAAGTAGATTATGGTGTGGGGAAGCTGCTTCTTATGCTATCAATTTGCAATGACGTTTATCCACGGTAGGCGTTGTTTGTCACATGGAGGAATATGCAATGCAGCTCCATGAATCTCCTATGTTAACAATTAATTGCAATTAGATAGCAAGACACCATGATAGAAAAATTGCCCCACAACCCTAAAGGCCGACTTCGAAGTCTACCGAACCCAGTGCTCCTCTAAATTCCTTCCCCCTAGAGTACATAGTAATACATCAGGTCCTTCAAGTTCATCCACACCTACCAACAACCTTCGGTAAAGGTAGGAAACTCTTGCTAGTACTTTCATTGCTTATAGTGCCCTGTCTATTATCGGTGAGTTTAGTACGTGACATTTTTACTAATTGTTTAACTGCTTGCACGAGAATCACTGCTATCTCCCCACCCATTCTGGTAGTCCACCTTTCCTGTTATGGAAGGCACCGATTCTTGGCAACGGTTTGGATGTTGTCAATGGGTTTAGATACCGACCTATTCGCACATTCAGCAAAAAAACAAGCTGCATATATCACGTGTTTCAGCATGTAGATGAGCAATAGTCTCGGATTTTGTGTGTATGTTGTACATCCCGCCGTGAGTCCATAGTCCCTGACACTCATAGGTCTTTATAAAAGGCAAACAAAGGGCTGCCTTAGTTCGTTGGAGACGGAATCTGGTTACCACCTGTACTTAGGCTTGACTAGTATGACTGGGAGAGCCATGGGTCTACAGCTCTTCGTAGGACGTGTCTATTCGCTTGATGACTCATGGAGAATTAACTCTGGAGAAATGCGCGAGGGAGAACGGCCCGGCAAGGGGCCGAGGCACTCTGGTTTTGATGATTGGAGACCAGTTGCTGCATCCTTGGTACAATAATTTGCACTGTGAGAGTTCACCATCAAATCAGGCGAGATGGCCGAGTTGGTTATGGCGCCAGGTTAAGGAATCATTCTTAGCATTACATCCTGGTAGGGAAACCTGCGTGGGTTCAAGTCCCACTCTCGTCACAATCTTTTTTGCGTTTTCCATTTTGAACTACAGTCTCTAATCTAAATCTCTTCCTAGTCCTGTGCAAGATAGCTAGCTAGTGCCACAAGTTTAAAATTGTTTCACAGTTACATACACTTAGTCTGGCTATACAGCGATACATATGGAGGGTCATTCCGAGGGGCTTGTGCCAACCAGACTAGGTCATTGCAAGTTCTCGCTGCATGAGCCACCCGAAAGCGTGGGTGGTATTTAATCACTGCTGCAGAGAGAATCCTCACGTAAGGGCCGGGAGCGGGAGCAGACTAGACTGACAGTTACAAGTGGAGGCTAGTGCCCGATGTCATGCCTTCAACGCGTGTGCATCTCGAGCTCATGATACGAGAAATGACACCCTAGAGACTCTCCTACCCCGACCGCACGCTTCCCCAACATCACTGCAACTCGCCCCCGGGTCAGGTGCGAAACCAATCGCAGAATAAATGACCGCCGCCACATGCACTGGCGTCAATTACCTTCTCCCAGACAGGAAGAACGTTCATGGCATGGCAAAGACGCCTGTGGGAAATCGCCATTTGCAAATTGTTTAATTGCCAACAGGAGACTGATGGGCCATGGATTCTGAAGGAGCTGCCGGTGGCGGTGGGGAGACCGCTGTTGCCGGATTGGAGAACGAATGAAGGACAGTAGTTGGAGAGGATAGTTGGGTTAATACCGCCGGACAAGAAGCAGTTGAGGTTGAAGAGGGTAAGAGAAATATCCTCGCGAGGAGCAAATAATTTCGAGTATTTTGGCATTCCAACACTGCATATACCAGGCTTTGTTGTGATCTTGTTCCAAATTTGAACCCTGTGCTAATCTACTTCCATGTTTCCAGATTTAGCTTAACTACCATGTTCTATCAGGACCTAGTCTCACACCCATATCACAGTCCTTGATATTCATTCCGCTCAAGCCAGTCGTCCCTATGAGAGCTATAGTTACCAAGATCTAGTGCCCTTATGCAAGCATGGGTGACGACAAAATAACCCAACCCAGGAGACATAAATCCCAAACTTGGCAAGCAACCTTATGAACAGTAAAGTGTCTAGACGTCAACATGCTACGGAATAGGGTGATTGAGATGAAAAGGGTATCTGAAGTGTAACGAAAATATCAAAATTGTACGCTATAAATGTTATTGTAGACAGAAAAAAAAGTTCGGGCAACTAATCACTACAAACTATCACATTTGAATTATAGTTTCCTTCTCCCATGGGGTAATATCCCGTATGTTCCCCAAGGGTGCCACCGATGAAATCTCATTGACGGTCGCCGAGGAGGGTGGAATGGAAGAGCGGGATATATGTTCCGAAGTAGCTTTGGGGTAGGCGGGCCTCATTGTGGTTCCTTGAATACAACCGAACCTCCAGGGAAATGCTACAGAGGTTATCTTGCGATCGATATGACCTAGGAAAGGGATGAACATAGCCAAAGGTAGGGGGTGCCCTCCCCCACTAGATTAAACTATCATTAGGTGCACCATGAGCGTTTTGTTGCTGACAAGGAGGCAATTATCTAGCACAGATTTGAGCCGAGGCTGATTCAGATCAGCCCTTACCAAACTGCGGAGGCTGCTGGGTGCTCTTATCTCATGCGGGGGTAACCCACACACTTTGACCAAAGCTCATGACTAGGTCTGGAATTTTACTTGTGAATTGAGGGTAACAGCTGCGTGTGTAGGGTATAGTTAAGTTCTTGACTCCCATCATGGGCAGTCAGGGTAAGGAACTGATGAGAGGCAGGCTCGATGCCCGTGAAAGATATTCGTTGAAAAGGCAGTATGGAGGGTGGGGATGATGTTGTAGGGCTCTAGTACATAGGTATTCATTGCAGATAACAAGGACCATGCAAGCGCTCGGTAGTGTGGCAGCTGAAAAGGGTCTCTCATTTGCTGAATGTAATTTATCCAAGTGTTACGATGACACAAGTGGGATGTGAGGCAACACACCGGGAGAGGGTGGAGATGCACACGCTGTACCACAAGGCTGGTTGAACGGTAGATAGGATAGGAAAAGAGCTGGAGTTGATTGTGCAGGCAGAGCCTGAACTATGGGGTAGTGCATAGGCGCATTAGAATACCCTCTGCTGCTTGCTCTAATATCAGCCATACCCTAGTGATGCCGAAGCAGGCCCCTCATTTCATTTTATAAACCAAATTGTCAAGCACCTTAGATGCTAATACCGTGGTTTTTGATCCCATGACCCCATCAGTCTAGTGAAGGTGAAAAAGACACCAGTGGTGATTCAACTGCTGCATTGGGCTGCCCCCCCCCTGCACCACCTTCTCCAAGTTCATCTGCGATCCCCATAGTACCTCCCGAACCCCTACTCCAGCCTTCATTGCATCGATATCTAGCCATTTAATAGCCAATGCAACCTCCTCCGCATCTTTTGCATATCCTAGGTGATCTTTCCGTGAATGTTTCGAGACCGCTGGAGCATGTGAGTGCGGATATTGTAGGCCCTATCAAGGGTCCAGGTTGTACTTAGAACTATAATATTTGTTAATCACTATACGAGGTATACATGGGTCTTCCCACTCATCTCGAGATGGATGGACATTGAGAGCGATGCAGGTTTGGAAGGCCAGTGCGGAGAATAGGAGTGGCTTTAAGCTACTGGTGTTGCAAACAGATAATACTAAGGAATTTAGGGAAAAAAGTGGACAAAAATATGTCAGGATGAGGGAATCACACACTATACCACAGCGCCCTATGAACCTAGCATGAACGTGGAAAGGGTGATTAGAACGAATTGTGAACGCAGCGCTCCTAAAGGAACCGGGGAAGAAGTCTGGTTCAAAGTCAAAAGAGTGTATTTTGGTTGGGTTTCTACGACATGGAAACGTTTATTATAGAAGCAAAAGAGGTAATAAAAAGAAGGGATATGATTTTTCATGAGCATGTATGTGATGGGGCCCACCCTATAATAGCGAGAGGAAGAAAACCTCCTCGGGGAAATCACCAACATTTTGGGAAGATCGACAGAGTCAGACGTGGAAAAGGCGGATAAAAGGAGGACAGTTTGGGAGATCTATACTCTGTGATAGAAGAAGTTAAAGAGTGAAGAGTGGGATAATATACCGGGAGACACCTACCAAAATACCAATAATGCTGATACCGTTACCCTGAACATAACTAACTTACCCTCATAAATACCCCGGCATAATGCTTACTTAGTCTGAATTATGAATATCTTGCCAACCCGGCCTTTGCGGGGATAGGTAGATTGGAATATATATCTTACATATATTAGTCCTGAAATAGTCACATTCCCACATGCCCCAGTTTCAGCGCGGGACTATCTAAACGTTTCATGCTTCAAACCACCCTCTTGAATAAAATAGATTTGTAGTCTCAAATTGAGAGTTGAAACGATTCTCTGTACCTAGAAATAGAACAGAAAAGGCTTAGGGCAAATTCAAATCGGCTCCAGTACCTTGGCTTCTTCAAGTGAGGGATATGTTCATTGATATCATTAATATAGAGAAATAGATAAATACATATCATTAGTTAAATTCACGAGTATGCAGTAGGTAGGTATAGGTAGGTATCTACATATGTATCTATGGCTAAGAATAATGTGTAATATAGCTCCCGTGCCCTTTCTGCAGCATTGTAATTCTCGCCAGTACTTAGAGCTTAGCACGCTGTACCCCTTCAATATACCAATTGTCGTCATTATAAAAAATGCCAGTACAGCCCTAATACTCATTCTTATAGGCCGCTATCGATATGATATTATATGATAGGTCTTTCAGGTCGTTTATACTTCCCAGCTGGGGAAGTAACCGGTAAAATTGGAGGACAGGGAGATAGGGATTCACTTCCCCCCGCTTCCTGCAATTACCCGCAATGTCTCATGGTGAATATAAGGCTGGTTTATTATTACAATTACATAAGATCGAAACATGCCCCCTCAATCTGGGCTAAATGCAAAAGAACAAAGTGCACGCTATGAAGTAAAGTGTAAGAGAGAACGAGAAAAAAAAAAAGGTTCCCATCTAAATCAGAAAAGATGCGGAGAGAAATGAGAATTAAGAGAAAAAAAAATAGACTCGACACAAGTAAAAAATTAACCCACCTTCTCCGTCTGTCCGGCAAAAAATCTTGACAAGAGAAATGGAAACTCAGCGAAAAACCAGAAACAAGAAAAAAAATAAAACACTACCCATATCCTTAACTGCACCCGTACCCGTACCCGTACCCGTACCCATACTAAATCATTCCAACTCTTTAGCATCTATCCATCAATCGATCCATCATATTAAACATATCACTCCATCAAGAAAACACCTTGCTGATACCGATACTCAATACTCGACTTCGTTTAATCAGCTTCTGGAATACCTCGTACTCGCCGAAGAAAAGAAGTGAATGAATCAGCTTTTCCCAAACCGCACCTCCTCCTGCCTCACATCATCCACCACCTCTTTCTCCTCCCACTTCGGGTTCCTCCCGGGCCTAATCTCCAGCCTCACTCCACCCCTAGCCCCCTCCTTCCCAGCCTCCACTAAACACTCATACTCATACCCATAATACCCACAATAGACTCCCTCGCCCTGCCTCCCCCCCGCATCCCTTCCTTGCCCTCTCCTCACTCCCTCCCCAACAACCTCAGCAGTAGCAACAAGATCTGGATCACTCGGGACAGTTGACAATGGGAATGGGTATGGATAGGGATATCCTAATGCGACTTCTGAGGGGGGAGGAACCGGGATGTGGTGGCAGGATGTGGGCCAAGACTATTGTGATTGTAAAGTGGTCAGATCATGTTATTGGCGGAGGAGGTGGGGTGGAGGTAGAGGGATAGGCGGTTACGTACAATTTCTAGTTTACTCTCAGTAGGAGCTTGCGGTGTGGAGGGTTTCTTAGGTTTCTTTGACTTTGGTTTCTTTTGCTTGGAGAAGAAGGTGGTAGTCGATGTGGCGGTGGTAGATGTAGATGTAGTGTTGTTGTTGGTGGTGGTGATGGTGTCGGCTAGTGGGATTTCGGACACGGAATTGGACACCTTGCTCCTAAACAAGCTGTTTATCCCTCCTTGTGCGCCAGAGTATGGTTTACCCTCCCCTTCATATCTCCGAGGGCTACCCACGGGGGAATAAGCCCGCTCAGGTTTAGCCAGCCATATGGAGCCTTGATGTAGGGCTGGAGAGGAGTTTGGGAGGGATGTGGCGCCCATACTGTAGCGTGCGGATGCGGAGGTGGTGGAAGACCGTGAGGTGCTTGAGGGG
>Ga0307511_10001069_pt1 | contig 29088 bp, 39 predicted proteins | sample 13_EM_MG_FD_200266 | JGI IMG/M metagenome (GOLD analysis project Ga0307511, IMG submission 200266) | Populus trichocarpa ectomycorrhiza microbial communities from riparian zone in the Pacific Northwest, United States - 13_EM | ecosystem: Host-associated > Plants > Roots > Unclassified | place...
AATTTTATTTTTATCATCACTTCGCTCGAGGTATACACGATTTTTTGCCCATATATATATTTATTCCCCCCAGAATGCCATCATGTATCTACATGTGTGTAGTACTATTAAACCGAATGTAAGGGATTGGAGGAGCGTCGGGGCAACTGCGCACAGCCGGGAGGAGTTGGGGCCGACCGCCAACACGATGAAGGGAGACGTTTGGGAGGGAGCCGGTGGTGGAGGAAGTCGCGGCAATGGCTGCCTCAACAACGAGGATGGAAGAGGGGGAGAGGTGGGGAAGGCACCAGTGGTGAAGGGGAGAGGCGGCGCGGGTATCCAAGTTAGAAGTTAGCGTACGTTAAGCGACGACAAGTTAACTTGTAACTTAGCGGGGGAAGGGCTCGGCTAAGTTAACTTATAAGTAACTTTGCACGCACTCGATGAGATGTGTCATGCACCTGCCGAAAGAGTAACATCATCGCCAACTCTTTCGTTTTGGTCTCTCCACCACCTCCTCCCACTGCCTCTGCCTTCGTCCTCTGTTACCCTCCCCCCTCTCGTGCTCTTCCTCTTGGGGGTAGGTTCATCCTCCCCTTCCACGTCCACCTCCATGCTCTCCCGGCCGTCTCGAGACGTCTCCCCGGACTTCCTATTCTTACCCCTCTTCTCAACGTCTGGGCTCTGCTTCCCCTGATCCCACTCTCGTATAGGCACGGCAGCGGTCTCCTCGTCAGAGTCGGAGAAAACAAACGCGATGAGCCCTTGTCCCACATCAAACGGCACAGGTGCAGCGGATCCTGGGAATTTCGGCATCGTAGAAGAAGATGGTGGAGGAGCAGGAACAGGAGGGGGTATCGCAGCAGATCTCTTCGTATTGGGAGAGTGTGGGTAGAAGGGAAACTGGGAAGTGGTGCCAAACACGCTGAACCGGAGCTGGCGGGACTGATGACCAACAAGCATTTACCTGCGGACGATGCACAAGGATATTCTGACAATCAAGGATCTCCGTCGGTATGCACACTAACCTCGCCACCCAATTATTTTTGCCTCGTCTGATCTTCGCCACCATAGTCCAACTCCTCGTCATTTCCCCCCTCCTCCACTAACTTCCTCGCTACCCAGGACGACTTTCCTTCAAGGGACGACACTCTGGCGGCCATACAGATCACGAGCACGGCATTCTCAAGTCAAGATCTGTGAGTCTCTGCTCGTTCGTAATTATATGTGAAGGATCAACTTATTGTGGTCACAATCAACCAGCCACCATCCCCATCTATGCATATGTTGGAGGCTCGCGCAGAAACCCGCTCTTTCCGTGATCTAGCCACAAGAGTGGCGTGCCCCTTCCGCGGTTCCCCCTCAGCCCCGATCCAGTCAATTCTTCGTACCTCACGACAAACCCCCCTTTCGAAGCGACGAAAGTCTCATGAGTCGTCACCACATCTTTCCCAATGCCCAAACTGTTTCAAATCACAAACCATCACTTCAACCTCCTTCGTCTCTGCCCACCTCTTCCGTTGAGGCTCCGGCCTCGCGGTAGATCCCAGTAGTTTGTCCACGCGTGGGTACGATCCCGACAGAAATTCTACTCAACAAGCCTACAAGTTCAGCTATTGACTTCACGAAAGATCTCCATCTTCTGCTGCCTTGTCAGCGAGGTTCATTCACCCTCATCTATTTGAAAGACTATCGGTGACATTGACATGGCAGACCCTATTCATGTCGCGGACCCATTTACCTTCCGGACATTGGACGACGTCATCAACGAACGACAATGTGCGCCTGATGTTGAAACCGTGATAGATCCCTTTTTCCTCAGTGGCACTCCAGCTTTCCCAAAATCACGTCGCACTTCCCCTGCACCATTCCGTTGGAAAGGGGCACGTACGCCTTCACCCCCTCCGGTTCAGTCTGCCTTGGCGATCCAAGTGCCTCGTGTACCTCCACCTCAACATCTGGATCGGACTCTGCTGGGATTCTCAGAGACTAAAATCGTTTAAATCATGACGAATGGCATGGTGCGAGTCGGGTTTTGATTTTCTCAGTTTCGATCGCACACCAACACCGAGATCCCAGGGACAATGACTGAGCCTGGCAAATCCGTGCCTACCTTAGGTGGTTTTGTCATGGGATTGACCTCTTCGATCCTCTGGAATTTGGGATCAGCCAAAAGGAATCGCAACACATCGACCCGTCCCTCCGACTTACACTCGAGGCTGCTCACCACGTATCTCCTCCTTCATTCCTACCACACGTCGCCAGGCTCAATGAGCCACGGTTCCGCAGGCATTAGTTGATTCCGGAGTTGATTACGTATCTCGGCGAACTATCAATCTCAATAAACGAACTTGTGGATGACCGATATGAAATTGGTAGCCACACCGCCCTTGGAAAGCTCGTTGCAATCCGTACCAACCGAATTTCCTTCACCTTCGATTTGAAGGGCCCTTCTCTGGTGGTCGACACCGGTGAGTAGTTGTGTTTTCGACCAATCTCTATACGGTCCTGATCTGGCTTTGTTTCAGCTTGCTCGGCATCTGGATATGCGATGCATCTGGCCACTTCTGCTATCCAACTTGGAGAGATCGGTCAAGCCCTTGTTCTTGGGACCAGCACCACGGTTGATCCAATTCACACCCTGTCCCTCTCCAAGCTTGGTATTCTGTCCCCAACTGGCTCCTCCAGGCCTTTTGGTGCCGCCGCCGATGGTTACACACGCGCCGAACGATGGGCCGCCGTTCTTGTTAAGCGCCTAGACCTCGCCTTGAGAGATGGCGAGCACATCCACTCAGTCGTCACTGGCAGCGCTACAAATGCAAATGGGAAGGGCAGATCATTGACCACACCAGAGGTCGAGGCTCAGGAAATGACGGTCCGCGCGGCGTACACTCGTGGGAACCGGAATCCTGCTGACACATTCTACGTTGAGCTTCACGCTACCGGTACTCTCGTCGGTGACCCCGTCAAAGTGAATGGTGCTGGAAAGGTCTTCTCCGAGGGCGTGATCCCGAGAGGACCTTGGGGGTCGGATCGGTAAAGGGGAACATAGGTCACGCCGGAAATCATCCCCAACATCCGTTTTAACAAAACCAACCCGAAGATTGACTCTGTCGGTGATATGATGAAGGTCCAGACCGAACTCGAGAGGATCTCCCCAGACATGGCTGCTCCTGACGGTAAACTTGTCGCCTCGATTTCAACCTACGGTCATGGTGGTGCCAATGGCCACATTGTCGTCGAATACTTCAATGTCATTGGGCAAACCCGAGTTGCTGCTGACACCGTCTACGAACCGAAGACCACAATCCCTCCTCTCTGCTTGTTCACGATCGGTACACTCACCTCGGTCGGTGGCAAGCCGCTCTCACCTCCCACTTCGAGAACCTCACCGAGACAAGAGCCCTGCGTTCACTCTCACATGAGCTTATTCGACAGGCTCGCACCTCCCCATACCGCTCCTTCGCCATCGGCCCTGCCCTCAATCCCAGTCTCAAGTGGTCTAAAGCCACTCTCATTACCGCTAAACCAAGGTTATGCTTGGTCTTCGCTGGGCAGGGTCCTTAACACATCTTCATTTGTCACCAACTCTCCGAGGCTTTCCCCACTTTCCTCGATGCTATCAAGACAAACGATGAGATCTTGATCAGAAAGCACAGCCAACCTTCCTTCCTCGATCGTTCTGGTCTCTTCATCCCCGGAAAGGAAACCACTCTCGCTCCCAACAGTATCTGGGCCATCCCTGATATTGTCTTCTCCATCGTGTTCATTCAAATCACTCACGGACCTCCTCAAATCTTTCGGAATCAAGTATGATTACGTCGTCGGACACTCCATCGGTGAGATCGCTACGGGCTACGCTTCTGGTCATTGCGATCGTGAGACTGCTATCGGTCTCGCTGTCGGATGTGCTGCCATGACGGTGCGGGGTCAGGGTAATGGTGGAATGGTCGCTCTGGGTGGTGGTGCTCAGAAGGCTAAACTCATGATCAAGAAGGTCTTCACTCGTGCTGGCGTTGACAGCGGTCTCTGGATTTCCGGTATCAACTCTCCCAGAGCTGTTACCATCGGTGGAAAACACGAGCTCGTTGATCTCATGGTCGAGATTGCCACTGATCCAGTCAACAAGGTCTTCGCTGCCAAGCTCCGTGTCGTGTCCGCTTACCACACCCCTCTCATGGAGACTGAGGAGAAAGTCTTTAAGGACATTGTCAAGACGGTCTTCACTGCGACCCAGGAGGCCACTGCGAAGGTGATGTCCACTGTCGACGGGAAGTGGTTGGAGCGCGGCTTGGACGTCCAGTACTGTTGGGACTTCGCCAACCGGTGCTGTTCGGTGCCGCCATCAACAAGATCATCCAGGAACTCGGGGTCGAGAACGTTTCGTTTTTGGAGATCGCTCCCTACCCTGTGCTCAAGTCTACATCGAAGGGATTGGTGGAAGACCCATCTCCCTGATCCGTCGTCCCAACCCCAAGGTCCCTGCCTAGAATACCGGAGAACACTCGAGGGTATTGGTAACTTGTTGATGACCGGATACACCTACGTCGATGCCAACAAGCTTGCCGGTCGCTCTGATGGAATAGTCGACTTTGTCAAAGTCCCAACCCCTCCCTACCCTTACTCAAAGTCGTCCTACTTGGTCGAGGACGGGGCGACAAAGACTCTCAGGCTCCGTGCTCCTCCTCGTCCTTTAGCCAAATATCACTTCCGTATCAACGTTGACACCCACCCTGATCTCGCTGGTCATGTTATCATGGGGCGGTATTGTACCCGGTGCTGGGTACGACTTTCCCCCTCTTTTTACGAAGATTCACCGAGTAACGCTCCTTACAGCTATGCCGGGGCAGTTCTTGAGAACGGTGCCTTCGTCGTTGAGAACGTGAAGGTCCTCAGACCCTTCGTCCTTAACAGACAGCATACCGCCCCCGGCCACGCTGGAGTTATTATCAATGGGAGTTGCGCGGTTCCACCGACAGCAGGTATGCAAATGGCAAACCAATCCTCCAGAGCGGTTCCTTCAAGCGCGAGAACCCGGGGAACCGCCCTGCACTCGATGTCCAATCCCTTACGGCCTCTTCGCTTGTCAACATGACCGATGATGAGTTCTACGAGACCCTCCCAGTTACGATTACTAGGACCACTTCCGCAACTTCGCCAAGGAGCTCCATGCCATCCCGTACCCCGAATGTTGGGCTGATAAGGCTTACTTCGCTCGGTTCAACATCCCCGAAGGGACTCCTGATGTTTACGAAAAGGGGTACTGCATCTATCCCGGTGTTCTCGACTCCATCACTCAGGTTTGTTTCTACATGTTCATGAACATGACCAAGAAGACCTTCGATTTCAACGGAACTCTCCTTGCATCCGTGAAGAAGCTCACCCGTTGGACTCCCTCCAACTCCACTTCAATGGAGGAGCACTTGAAGAAGAAAGTCTATGTCTTGTGTAAGCCTAAAGTCTGGGATGCGAAAGGGCCGCTCGCCTTCGACTTCGTCGTTGCTTATTCCACCGGACGAGTCTTCTCCACTATCGACGAGTTTGAAATCGCCCTTACTCCTAAGCCCGAGCCAGTCCCCATCACCGACCACTCAATGCAACAGCGTCCGGCCACCACTTGGCAACCAAGGCTTTCATCACCCCAAATTACACACCCCCTCCGGCGGGCGTCCACACCGGTCACAACTACGTTCCTGAGATCCTTGAGACGCTCTTCATTGACGCACATTCGCAAACTAATCGCTCTGTGTCTCGAGTTCTTGATCTCGACCCCACTGACTCGATCGCTCGCGCCGTCGACGCCAGGTTATCAGGCCTTCTCGCCACGTACCAGTTCGCTGTCGACTACTTTGCCACAGGGGTTAACGAAGAGGCTGCTGATGCCCCGCCATGGTCGTTCGACGATCATTGATACAGAAACTTTCGTCGATCGGGGAGTATCCATCCGCGCTGCCACGTATGTATTTGACATATGGTTTGGGTTTGGCACTCACACTTCCACAGCGTCGATGTGATCTTCGCGAAGGTTGACATCGCCAAGACTCCCGCAAATCTTGACTTGTTCCCAAGGCTCCTCGCCCCGTCTGGCGTTGCCATCTTCATCGTTCAATGTGAATACCCTCTGCCGGTACTTCGTGTCTCCACTTACACAGTTTTTAGCTGGCCACCCGTCTGAGGGAGAAGAGTTCACTCTGCTTAGCGTGCAGGAATTCGCTTCCAAACTCAAGGCACTCTCCCCCGTGAGGTCCTCGTCCAGCACCTCCCTGTTGATCAGAGCATAGTTTTTGCTAGGGACTTCACCTCTCCTTCCCCTCTTCGCAAGGAACTCGCCACCGATGTTGTGTTCCACCACTTCCTCCACGGAAACGAAGGCGAGCTCGTTGAGAAGGTTGAGCAAATGCCTGTTGAGGGAGAGTTATGGATCGTCGGGGGCGACGATGCTTCTGGCATTGGCGCTTTAGGTGTTGGTGCTAGTCTCATCGTAGAGGAGGCTCAGTTCGCTGTTCACTCTGTTCTCTTCGAGGACGCCTCCACGTCAGTTAATCAGCGCGAGGGATGGGTCCATACGATCCGACAGAACCCCGGGATCTTGGAAACCCACCTCAAAGCTACCGTGACTGGCGAGGTCTTTATTCGCCGTGCTATCCAGGGATCTCCCAGTACCAGGAACTTTGAGATCAAGCATATCGGATACTCGAATAATTCCCATGGCCACCGGTCCGTGGCTGCTGCCTACCCCCTCTCCCCGGACCCAATGAAGTCGAGATCACCGTCGAAGCGTTCGGTCTTACTGACCTCGTAGGCGATGTTCCCCTCGCCTCCTTTGTCGGGAGTGCAGGCGGAAAGAAGGTACTCAGTTATTCCCACCAGAAACTCAGGGATACAGTTGTCGTAGATAATGGGGCCACCACCTCTCTTTCAGACTCGGTGCCTGTTGCGGATGCGTCTTGTTTGCCTGCCGTTGTCCTCCCCGCCTGGGTTGGGTTGGTCAAAGTTGGAAGGATAGAAAAAGACTCGATCGTCTTGGTTCACGGCGGTCTTTCCCGTGAGTTTCTTCTCTTTGCTTTAGGAATGTTTTCATTAACTCTTGGCTTACAGGTGTCGGACGTGCCGTGGTTCAAATTATCCTGGGTTTGGGAGTCTCAGTATTCTTCACCGTCTCGTCCAAGTCCGAGGTCCAGACCTTATCCACCGAGTTCTGCATTGGCATGAAGTCCATTACCATAAACAATTTCGTCCCTACTGCTCTTTCCTCTGCCAAGGATTGGCTTGAAGCTCGCGACGCCGACGGATTTGACCTCATTTTCAACTCCACTGGCCGCGCTGATCTGGTTGTTGTCCGTGATGTCGTCTCCTCCTTTGGTCTCTATGTTCACAACAAGGAGACCAGTGGGCCTGTCGAGCTTCCCACCGATGCCCAGCTGCGAGGATCGTCGACATCGTGACCTTGTTCAAGAAGCACCCTGCCAAGCTAGCCACTTTCCTCAGTGCCGTCCTCAATGCCCACGTCACCAAGCCATTCAAGCTCTCTCCCGTCCCCATCTCGTTCTCCGACCTCATACATCTCGCGGGCAACATAACCGCCGCACAGGCCCTTGTGGTCAAGACCACTCATCGAGAGCACGTTCGGGTCGATCCAGCTGCTCAACTATTCGATCCTTGCAAGATATACCTCTTGGTCGGTGGATGCAGCGAACTGGGTGTTGGAATCGCAGTCTGGATGTTCAATCACGGCGCACGTCACATATACCCCACCTCTCGTCGTGGCCGCAAGTTCCTCTCCACTGTCAGCAAGTTGTATCTCCGGGACATCAATAACAAGGGCGGTGATGCCAGGGCAATCTCTTGTGATGCCTTGAACAAGACGGGCATGGCCAGACTCATCCAGACTGCCGAGTCCGTCGGACCCCTCGGTGGGATCATGTTGATGACCGTCGTTCCGAGGGACTCTTCGTTTGCGAACCTGACTCAGCAGCACTTCGACGACGTGTACCAATCCATAGTCGACGTTCTCAACGTCATCCTCGAACTCGTTGACTTGAACGAGATCGACTTCATTTTGCTCTTCTCCACCGTTGGTACGGTCTTCGGTAACGCAGCTCAAGCCACCTACCTGGCCGCTCAGCTGTACCTGGACAAGATTGCCGAGACTTTGCCGAACACGGTCTCGATGTCTATTCCGCCGATCACTGACTCTGGGATCTTCAAGTCTCTCGTTCAGTCCAGCAAGTGTGGCGTCAATACGGGCAAGCTCAGCAAGGTCGGGATGACTACTGCTCAAGTCTGCGAGTTCATCGGGGATTCCATCATCCGCGGGATCCCTCGCCACTTGCCTCTCCTCAATCACAAAGCCCTTGCCCTCGTCATCGGGTTCAATCACGTGACAAACACGCTCCGATTCTTGGTCTTTCATCACGGTGGCCTTACCGCTTTGGACGAGTACAACACCACCAAGGAGGATGAGATGAGAGAGGTGGCGCGCCTTTTCCTCACATTGGCTTCGTGGGCCACGGCAGAAGAGGCTGGATTCATCACATGCTACAATCACACCGCATATTTGCTCCCCAAGGATCGAGATGGTGCAGGACGCGTGTCAGCAGAGGTGGAGAAAATACTAGCCTGGTCTCATTGCGTCCGCGGCAGGATGACGTTCGTTTCTCGTCTTCGCCTCCCGCCGGACGTTTCCCCAACTGCCCCGAAGTCCGTCGGAACGATAGAAAAACCCCCGGCGGTGTCGGGCCTCAGACGTTCCCCGAGGTTCCTCGAGAAGGCACCGACGAGCTCGGGATCCGCCGGATCCATGACTACCCCAAGGGAGACAGGAAAGCAGACAGACGGTCCGTTTTTTCCCTCAAACAGATTATCTACGTACAAACCAACTATTCAGCAGATGGACTGGCCCCACCCGACCCCAGCGTGCAGCTCAAGTATAGCCAACCCCAAAAAATCACTCGTTCACATGGCGATTAGATCCTATCGGACATAACCGGCGCGGTCATCGTCAAGACCAGCTGGCCGGGGGCCGACCGCCGAGACAACGAAGTTGAGATGTTTCGTGACTCGGCTGGCAGATTCGGGACCATTCCGCACGTTTGTTCGTATGAGGTGGTGGATAGTCATCGTGAAGTGATTTCGAACGTCCTATTCGTCCCTCCGAAAGAGAAAGTTGAGAAATACCACTGGAACATTTTCGCAAAAGGCCGGCCAAAGAATGTGGAGATCAGGACGCTCAGGTTCTCGGTTTTCAGCGCTGAAGGCAAGTCACTGGTTGAAGCGAAGAACCCTCGACAACTGTCCTACGGCCGCGGGTCAGTGGGAATTATTCCCTGCCGCTTACCCCTCTCCCCGGATCCAACGAGGTTGGGATGGCCATTGAGACATCCGGTCTTACTGACCTTGAGGCCGAGACTCCTCTCACTGCCTTCGTCGGGAACGTTGATGGAAAGAAGGTGCCTGGCTATTCCTATCAGAAGTTCATCGACACCGTTGGTTCACGGCGCTTTTCCTCGTGTATGTCTTTGTTTAATTCCCTTCGATACGTTTTCGCTGACACTTGGTTTGTAAGCGTCATGCCATAGTCGAAATTGTCCAGGGTTTAGGAGTTCCGACGTTTTTCACCGCCGCATTGAAGTTCGAGGTTCAACCTTGCCCACCAGCCATTGATATCAAGTCGGTCATTGCGAACGCTCGCCTTTACTGTTCTTTCGTCTGCCAGGAGTTGGCTTGAACCTTCCGGCGCTGTGAAGGATTTGATCTCATCTTCAATGTAGAATCGTACCCATCACCAGCACGAACATTGTACATTAGAGATCCATTGGGTGCCATACCATAGGGTTGTATACTTATAAATAACCTGCTCCCACGTATTATTCTTTTCCAGTGGAAATCGTCGCGAGAACCCGGTATGATACAAACTTATCAACTTAGGTTGTGCACTACCCTGAGGACGATCTGCAATTCGATCGATTTCGCGCCCAGCCTGAGACAGTTTTCAGAGGCCAACTCTCATCCTCAATCACGATCCATGGTGCGGATATGAATGAGACACCATGTCAAGTTAAGACCCGGCACCAGTATTAGAATGTTCCACCTTTCTGAATTCCGTGGTTACTGCCGTTACAATCATGTCACATGTCACACTCCGAGCTGGACAATCGATCGTTTGCTCTTTTCTCCCCTTCACCTGTTCCTTCGATCTGTGTGGAGTGAGTAGATTACTTTTTTATCCTTCCACCTCAAACTGACCCAGTACTATAGTCCATCTTACTTGGTGTTCATCTAGGTACATAACGTTCCTTTGATCTGCAAGGATCTATCTCACTCGGTATTCATCTAGAACTTGAACAACCAGGCACGGCAGATTTCTGACCTTCTCAGTACTCTCACTGCCCCCGGTCTTACTGCCTCTGTTTTTCACTGCCTCCCAACTTGTTGTGCATTTTTTACTACATCCTGTTTTGTAACCCCCACCTCTTCACCACACCCTGTCTTGCAACCTCTACCTCCATACCCCCTGAGACCCACTGGCATCATTATTGGAGTGTCTGTAAGAGATAATACCTTTTACACCTCCAGAAGTATCCTTGTGGAGGACATTCCTCTACCCTCTCTTCTATCCATCTTGCCTCTACCAAGGGACTTTGCTGTTATTGATGGATAAAAGGTATGTTCCCCTTATAATGCATGTGACAAACCTGTATGCTCAGGTGTGACCAAGTCTTTCTGCACTTGCTCGCACTGTGTCCAAGCTTGTGCCAGATCACAATGTTCTGCTAATAGCAAGTCAAAGTACTGCCCATGAGCAAATCAAATTTCAGAGGTAAGTTATTGCAACAGCTCCAAAAAAATGCAATCCTACTGACAGCCATAAAGTGCTCAGTCAGGATCTGATACCCAACTCTTGAATATACTTGACCATGGATCCCAAAGTATTCTGTCCAAAGGTAACCATTTACATTTGGTGAAGGACATGCATTGTCTTATACTGTTCAGCCAGCAGAGGACATGATGACTGTGGTGCTGAGAACAAGGTGCCTGTTGATGATGAAATGCCTGTTGATGATGAAATGCCTGTTGATGATGAGATGCCTGTTGATGATGAAATGCCTGTTGAGAATGAGATGCCTATTGATGATGAAATGTCCATCAACAGTGAGATGGACATTGACAGTGAGAATGGCCACTCTGCAGGGGGGGGGCATACAGAGAGCTCTCCACAACAACAAGGTAGTTATTGCTCAATTTTGTATGCTTGTTTTCATTACTGACAGTTGGCAGGGGATTTCAATCATTTGAAAGTCTCGTTGGAAGTAAGGGCTACTGAAGTTCAGCAGAGGTATGTTATTCAACATCTTGTATGTTGCTGAGGTGTTCATGTAGTTTTATAGCGAAATTCCAGAAGAAAGATTAATCAGTACACGGAGCTTACTCAGGATCAATGTTGCATATAACACCAGATACCAGATCTTTCTGTGTACATTGTGTCATTGTCATGTCCCCCTAAAGCAACTCCAGCACCATCTCAGAGGAAAGACCCAGGAGGTAGTCTATGATGCTCCTGGGTATGTTCCACCCAATGGTCCACCCAATTTCTGGCGAAGACAGGTGGTGCATAGAGTACCCCTCCCAGTGTTTACAAGGGAACTTGCAATGTTTATCTGTGTTGAGATAAGCAAACATGGGATAATCATACAGGGTGAAAAACCAGATTGTGCCAGGGCAATATCTCCACATGATAGCCAAGATTCTCCTGTCCTTGGGGTCCCAATTTACACAAATGGGTTCACCTGCCTTGGATGCAAGTACTCTCATCCAAAAAACCCTTATAGAGTGAAGAGGAACTGCACATGTGAGGTACCAGAGCCACACAATGTAGTTTCTACTCCAGTTCAGACTATTGCTAAATCTAAGTTTGTAAAATACTTCCCCTTGCCTGGACACCAGCTACCCTCCCCTCCAATTACCCAAAACCAGACCCCAGCTCAACCAGAAGGTGCTATAGCTAGTACAGCAGCTCTTATTCGACAACACAAAAAAAACCTCATATCTGAAATCCAGCAGTCAGAGGGTTTTTCACAAGATATCCAGAACATTTCACCTTGCTTTATCAACCTCTCAATCCATGACTTCTGGGAGGGCTGCAACTGGGGGGCTGCACAGTCTTTTTCCATAGCCAATTTAAGGGAACACTCAACCTATAAACGGGTTAGGTCCCTAGTTCATGCCAGACTCCAAGCAGACTTTGCACTTTGTGATGGGAAGAATGCACGCCCAGCTAGTTTGATAGTTGGCCATCACATCATGGCGACCTCCCATGGGTAAGTGCACTATACCACAAGAGGTAGGAGTTGGACTAACCTCTTGCAGAACAGGCAAGCTTGAGCCACCTGGAACACAAAGTTCAACAGCATATACTACAGTAGAAGCTGGTTTGGTGACAGCAGTCATGGCTTCTGTTGACAAGGCAGGCCCTATACAGCTCAGCCCACAGCAACAGAGAGTAGCTGAAAAACTGGCTAAGGGGATTGAGGATGGTTACAGTGACTCTAGTTGTGTCAAAATCCTCTATAACCTCCTCCTCTCACTCTACCTGCCTGAGGACCCTTCGAGACATGCAGCTGATGTCTTCTCATCACCAGTAGTAGCATTTCTTGCACTTCAGTGCAAGTCACAACAGGGTGTATATTGTGACACTTCTGTGCTTGGGCAGGTCACAGCTAAGATGCAGACATGCATTCGTTTCCATTGCTTTGGCCATTTGATGAGAAAATTATTGGCAGTAGTGGATACAGGTGACAACAATGAATGGATTAAGTATGTTACCCCTTTTGCCCTTATTCACTAGGCTGACATGTGATTAGCACCACCCTTGTCCCATTCTGCAATACCTACCTTGCACCTGATAGTATCAGCCCCTTTGCTACAGTACATGACTGGGTTTCTCAGTTCATGGCAGCTAAGGCAATGGCTCCAGAACTCAAAACCTCAACTATTCGTTGGATGGGAGAGCGCATTCAGTGTGGCCGCCATGTAATATGCCTCCACCGTTTCCGAATGTTCCTGCAGAATCGGATGAAGAGCATGTGGTTAAGGATTAATCAAGAAGTCCTATTGGGTATTGACCTCAGTGCCTTAGGTATTAAAGTTGACCTCTTCCCAAGGCTGGTGGATGGAAGTGTTGTTGGGAGTGGCCCCTTCTCTCAGGGCTGGAGTATTCTTTTGGATTCTGGGGACTCAATAAAGTTACAGGAGGCACTGGCAGGTGCTGAAAATTCATTCTTGACATCCCCCATTGATATCAGCAAGGCTGAAGAGTGGGTGAAGTCAATCCATATGGTATGGCAAGAGTTATTCTGCCTCATACACATTCTTTGTGGACCATTTCCTCTTTTCTTCCTGGAGCACCTAGAGATATTGTACTCTAACTCCACAACTAGAAGGGGGGATTTCTTCTTAGTGGATGGAAACCTTGCCATTATGACCTCCTTTGAGGGGGAGAGACATAATATGATTGGTAGCTACAAGAGGAGGTTCAGGCTATTACCACACAGACTTTCTGTTGCTTTAGCAGTGATGCTCCAACTTGTACGGCCAGCAGAATTGTCAGTGCTCTTATCCACCCCTGGTACACCTACAAACAAAGAAAAAATGCTCTGTGACTACCGACATACCCTGTATGTTTCCCATGGGTTAAAGTGGAACCTAGATATGTTATCAACAATATGGTCCCCATGGATCACAGAAGGCATGGGGTTCTTTCTAAAAGCTCATTCCTATCGGGCCTTCTGTAAAGCCTGGAGAACCAAGCATAAGACTGTCAGTAACACTGCATGGCTGGGGAAGATGGCAGATGCTCAAGCTGGCCATGGCCCAGATGTTTCTGACAAACTCTATGGAAAGTTGGACAATATAGGTGGGCTGGCCACAGCAAAAACATTACTTGAGAAGGAACAATGTTTAGACTGGCACAAATGGCTTGGGTTCTGAAACAAATGGGGGTAAAATCCTGTCATACATACTAGTTCTAATACTTGTTCTCTGTGGCACTACTCCCTCCCCTTGATATCTCTATGTATCATAGTATCTTCCCTCATGTTGACTTTTATGCCATGTACCCAGACATACACTGGGCATGGTTAGTTGTAGGTCAGAGTGTAAGTCCCTCCACCCTAGCTGACCCACATGAATGGATTTGAGGACTTCCTCTTGACAAGGCTATTAATGTTGAGGATTTGAAACATTTGTTCTCCTTTCCAGGATAACTTCCCTTGAGTTCTTACTTTCTATGCAAAAATTGAGATATATCATTTTGAGATCCCCAGCACAATTGTCACTAATGTTGCTAGAAAAGTAACACAAAGTGGCAAGATAGTCTCAATATCTTGGTGGCCAGGGCCACTGATGTCTACATGTGTGGACATGACATTCTGATTTACATAAGTACATGATACCTGATTACTACTGTTCCAAGTATTTCTCTACCCTCCCCCCTCTCCCACCTTGTATCTCACTGTTTACAACTAAAAAATCCCAGTTGCATCAACAGGAACCTTGCTTGCTGACAATAGTAGAGCTGGACTGGTGGGAGACTGTTAATGTTGTGGACATAGATCTAAAAGAGGTTACTGTTGAATGCTCTAGTTTTAACAAAGAAACTTGAAATGCACTTGAAAACTTTGGGACTTAGACAGAAAATGAAAGAAAAGATAAAGTTCCCCAATACTTATGGCAATGGCATCTTCTCTCCCTGGCCTTTGAGGCAAGCAGATTGCCTTTTGAAGGCAGGTGAATAATCGCAAAGACAACTCGTGTTGTCAGGGATAGAGCTAGGTGCGCTCCTCTCCACCTCATCCAGTTCAAGCTCACATAATCACAGCTCCGTAATAAATACCTGTGGGTCCTCACCCTTGGGACTGTCCTCCCTTCAATCACTAATCTGCCATCTATGGCCATGATCATCCCCCAACAATGCCCATCCAGTCGAGACGCTCCTCTCCATCTCATCCCCAAACTCAACCTCAATGGCAAACAACAGTTTGGGTTCCCTACTCCACCCACTGGTCATGAACTCATGGAGATGTGACCCACCCTTGCACCTCAGATACCCCATAGCCCAGGTTCAAGTTTCTTCTACTCCCAGGAGCAGGCCTTCTTCTCTCAAGACAACACTTTCTTCCAAGTCCAGATCAACATTGATCTACCCCAAACTGATCAAGTTGTGGGTGGCCCTTATGGGCAGGACAAGAGCAAGGCTCAAGCTGATCCTCCACAGCTCTCTGCCATCCCGCACCAGCAACTGCCACAACCACCATCACAACAAGCCTCACCTTCCTCTTCCTCCTGGAACGTCTCTCCACCATCCCAACATCAATCACCAAGTGAGTGTTGGAGAACACAGCCCTCACCCCAGCTGGCAAAACCACACCATTCACAGATGATTCCAATCAACCCTCCGAGTCTTGCTGTCACTGCCAGCCCACCAAATGGTCATCACATGGGTTGGTACCAAGTATCGGGACACCACTCTCAATACCCCTACCCACTGCCCAAGCCGAGACACAAATCCCCTATGAATGTTGATGATGACGCTTGGCGACGCCCTACCCCCTACTCTGAGTGAAGGAGAGCCAGGAAGGGGCCAAGGAGGAAAGGCGATTGATGTGAATACCACTCGCCCCTGATTTTGCAATGTCCTTTCTCTTTTCTTGCATTAGCTCATGGCTTTTCCTCCTTCCATCCCCATTTATACAATCACCTCATGTTTTGCACCTCATGTCATTGTCTTTGCATTGATTTGTCGATGTTTATTAAGCTGATGTTCTTTTTTTGTCCCACAATTCCCACCAATGATCCTGCTGTCCCTGCACTTCTCCAAGTTGATTATCAATTACGCTATGCAATATGAATTGTGATTGCCTGCACCACCTAATTCCAAAACATTTTGAACATTCAACTGATAACGAGAGAACATGACACACAAACTTTCAGTAATGTATTCCTCATGTGATTATGGTGAGATTACGCTCCCCCTTGTCAGCGCAAGGGACAACTTAAGACTCCTGAAGGTGGACTCATGGGCTGGCGATCTTGAGTATGACCCAGAGAATGCCAATTTGTCTGACCTTCAAGCATGCTTGGACACCATCAGCTGCAAGAACAGCAATTTCTATGTTGAGAGTATCCTCCCTGCCTTGATACCCTCAATGCCTGCCAATTCAACTCCTCTTGGAACTGGGCTTGAGATGATTCTCTGCCCATATGGTACAACATCATTCACAGGAGGTTCACAATTATCAACCATAATGTCATTGCCACTACCATGATATACTCAACCATGCTGATCCCAGCCTCTACCATTTCATGCAATATAGTGCCAGTGGTTGTGATCCTACTCTTGGATATAACTATGCTCTTGGTCAAAACCTCTTTGAGAACTGCCACAAAGTTGCAGACAGAGCTCCTCTCTATGAAGATGGCATATCAATTTGAATTGGTTGCCCCATCCCCCTTGCTAATGAACTACACATTAACATTCCCAACCATGCCAGACATCAAGATCAACAGGAGGAGTGACATCACAGTGGCTGGAGTCATCTGTGAGGGTACCAGGAAGCTTGAGCTGCACATTAAGGAGTTGTCCAGCTGCAGTGCGATAACACCCTGATTGAACCTGATAAAGTTCACACCAGTGTCCTCAAGCTTTGGAACATTGTCCTGTCTCAACCTGGTATCACAGAGGAACAAGCCAGCCAAATCACTGGGGCCTTCACTCATTAGCCAAGCTTGCGAAAGTTAACAGATGTATCTCTTTTAGTAATAACATTTGCTGTCCAATCCACCCCCCCCAATTGAAAGTATGAGCACTGGCATCTCTGTGGGAGCTCTCTACCTGATTTTCACTGCATACATACACCTAGGTTATTTCCACCCTGCTGTGTGACATTATCCATCAGGTGTTGTTCATCTGCTACACAAGTGAGATATGCTCTTCTTAACTTACACCCCTGTCATTTCCTGTCTCAAATGTTCTATTTCAATTATGGCTACCTCATCATGGGTTCCAATATGAGTTTACCTTGTCAGAAAAGCATACACCACTGAATAGTGTCAGCCTCTTTCAATATCCACTCAACAAAAGTACTACCTTACTATCGTCTATTGTTGATAATTCACAATCTCTTACAATCCAACAAATAGTGAACAAGGGTGTCAAAAAACCCTACACTAGGGTATATGCTGTTATAGATAAGAATCAATGGTGTCATTCATCCCAGGGGAGACAATATGCCAATGGAGGCAACCACAATTTGAGGGGGGGAGTTGAGGAACAGTTTCCCTAATACTCAGCAAACAGAGAAGGTGAAGGGTACCCACAAGAGTCACAGTGAGGAGCATATTCCTCTGACTGACCAGTAAAAGGGTGAACACATTGCCAAAGATAGCCAGACATGTCCTGCTGACATTACCATCTGCAAACTGTCAAGAAACAATGGCACATTGAATCAGAGGATGTGGAAACACCTAGCACACTTACATTTGGACAATAAGGGTAGTGATTGCCTTGGGGATTTCATGTTCAGGACAGTTCAGGGCAGGTGTGACTATAGGATGACTCACATTTGGTATCAGCTTGGTCTCAGCATGCACAATAAGCAAACTAAGGAACTGGAAGCAAGGGGGGACATCCAATGAGACACCTATCATGTTAACTGGGATGAGTGAGGAGAAGACACAGAAGGTGCAGCTGGGACACATGAAACAATATGACCTGACTCTTCAGGGGTGTATCAGCCATTTCAAAACTGGTGAGAACTACCATAAACCAAAGTCTTTATTGACTGATATGAAGGTTATATAGCAGTATAAAGATGTAGTTTAGGCAACTAGTTGCAGGTCAAAGAGAAATAGGAAAATTGACCTAAAGTATCATGTGTGATATACAAGGAACCACAGAGTTGGAGAGAAACTCATCACTACACTATTCAGACTTCAAAGCCAAGATTCCTCTGCCATAGCTTACTGACTGCACAAAAGGATTCAATTCTAGATTCAGAGTCTCCACTGGTTCCCTCTTTCCGTGCATAATTTGTTTCAGAGGTCTTGCCAGTGTGGCCAGCTTGTTCATCAGCAATAGCCATTAGTAAAATCCTTGAATCATGGGGCAGCTCCAAAATCCACTTTCGTTGTAAGGCTGTTGCAAACTGCCTATACCATCTAATCCCCAATGGGGCATGAAAACACTGAAGAAACCAGTTACGCAGAGCCTCTGATTGGTCTCTGGTATTCCACATCCTGCCATTCTTGATAAAGATTTTGGTATGGTAATTTTCAATAACTCCCAAGGATAAGTGATTTGGTTTTTTCCCCTTTGTTGGTTTGGATCCAAATTGTAGGTAAAGGGTAAGTTGGAATGGTCGGACAATACGAAGAAGAATCAGGAATATTGTGCTGAGTTGTGGAAGGACAAGGCGGGTAATTGTTTTGTATGTGTTGGTCAGGGCAGTACCTTTGTGATAGTTGCTGATTATTTGGATGGCACCATCAGTGGTGAACAAATGGCGTCGGCCAGTAGTAGAGTTGGCCCACTGCAACATTGACTCCTCTGTACCCCGTCCTGGTAGGCCACTTGTAACATGATAGAGACAATATAGGAGTTCCCAAGCTTCCTCAACAGCAGCAAACCACTCCCATATTTCTTGTGTGTGTCCACTAAACTTAGGTGAACCATCTGCTGAGTGTCCCACTTTAAGTCCAAGCTTGTTCTGGAGCAAAATAGCATGGGAGAATTTATCTGAATCAGGATTGTCCATCCATTCTGACATCTCATGGGAGAGTGGACTATAATGAAGTGTGCTGTTATCAGCATCAAGATCTGCAGTGATCTTGGTACAGATGTTGATATCAGAGAGGTTGATACCACAAAGGACTTGGTTATCAATGAGATCCTGAAGTTTTGTAACTGAAGAGTGGATGTGTGACTGGTAACTCTTCAACACAACAAGATGGCCATTGACTTCAACTGCCTCATCACCTGACCACCGTACTGTTACTGGGGGGGGAGAGTTCCTGACAACTCGGCTAAAGGAGCTCATCCAATGTCTGACTGTTGAGAAGATGCTGAATGTCCCTCCTATCAGGTGTTTCTCACAGAATGGTTTAAAATATGATCTGGCCCATACAGTTAGTTTACAGCAATAACCAGATAGTAGAGTCACTCACTCCATCCATTCTTCTCCCATTTTCTTTTCTGTCAAGGAAAGAAGGATCTTGTGGGAGCAACGAAGCCGTATGGAATACTGAAGTTTTGCTAGTGCAACTGGTATATCTCGAACATTGATGAATGTTCCATTGAGATCATCCCAGCACCTGAGAGCAAAGTAGGCAGCTACAGGTGAGGTAAAGGTTTGCACTGCTTGGTCAAGTGCCCGGTCCTCCAGGTATAATGAGAATAAGACATTATAGAATGCCTGCTTGTGGACCTGCATCCCAGCTCTAGGTGTAAGGGCCCTCTGCAGTTCCTCTAGAGCAGTGCATTGGGTATTGCTAAGATGGAATGGCACCTGGGTGAGGTCCTCCTTAGTCACCTGGTGTTTGTTTGAATGGTACATCATAAGTGTGAAGACCATCTCAGCTTCAGCAACAGCATATGCAACTTTTGTTGTTGCACGGAATGGTGGGTGGAAAGCAGGAGGGGTTAGAGTAGTGTATTTAGGGTGACTATTAAAACCCAAGTTAACTTATGTAACCTGCCATAGTAAGAAAACATACCACAGAGGAGTCCCCATAATCCCTTCTCGGATTGAGTTATGAGCTGGCCCTAACTTAACACAATCCTCTTCAAAACACTGGACAGCTAGCTTCCGCAGGAGAGAGAATTGGATATTCCTTTCACACTTCATGTAACCTGAGATAGAATCCAGGTCCAGAGATTCAATGAATGTGTAAAAGCCAAGCTCCACAAATACTGGAAGAGTGAGCTTGGGGTTTGCTGGAGGGCCTTTTTGGCACTGGTAGTGGAGGATCTCTGTCTTTCTATCATGGAGGAAAGCACTGAGATCAAAAGTAGGTCCTGAGGTTTGAGGGCTAGTAGAAGGGGAGATAGGGTCCACTTCAAAATATGTTGGGGGGTTGATGTACAATGTTTGACAGTAACCCTTTCGCTTGGACCCCCTTGCTTCCCTGGTGGATTGTTTTCCATGAGCTGAGGAGCGGTGTTTCCGCAGTGAGGGTTCACTGCTAAATCCAGAAGTGCAACCATCACGGTCACAGATAAAAAAGTCCTCAAGAATCTTGAGGCCTTCAATCTGAGGCCTCTTTACAAGAGGTTTCTCAAGGACAGGAAGGTCTTGGACTTTCAACTTTTCCTTCAACTCTGCTTCAACAACTTCTGCAATGTCTTTGTCACATGCTCTGTGATGGTCGTCACACCTGGCATATGTATGAGTAAGCTTGTCTGTAGTGACATGTGCATATATTTGTTTCATCTGCACTCCCATGTCACAAAGCTGGCAGATCAAGAGACCTTCAATGTTGTAGACCAGCTGAAGTTTGGAAAGTTGTGGCGTTTTGATCAGCTTAGATACCCTTTGGAACTCTCAGTCAAGAATAAACTATACGGATTGTGAAACTAGGACGCACACTTGGGGATCCTCAAAAGTAGAGTGTGGCTTGAGATCAGGCTGCTTTGAGATCAGGCTGCAAACATGGTTCTTCAATAATGGAAATAAACTAAGCAATTGGTACTCACAGAGAAGGAACAGGACCATCTGTATCCACACTTGCACTTTTGCTGTCACAACCCTCCAATTGTAGCAGATTGAATGATTCAGCAAGATCTCCTGTCCCACAACTATACAATATGTTAATGGAATAGTAGAATGCCAACCATTTTTATCCCACCTTTCAAGGATTTCAATGAGACCTTTCATCTCTTTATCCTGGGACATGGCTAGCCCCTCTTGTGCTAACTCTTGCTCAAGGGTAGCTTCATCCACTTCATCCATCTCATCCACTTCATCCATACCACCATCCACTGGTAGATCTGAGAAAGTTAAAAGTCAAAATGTTATGAGGAGCACAGTGTAGTTAACCAAAAACTAGCCTTCATGCATTTCAGCCTCCAGCAGTATGGATTTATATGCTTCAACCAGTTTAGACACACACAGAGGTGGCAGTGATTCCTGTATCACTGGTTGCACCCTATGCATGAGATTAAATAAATGCTATACTTAACAACTGGGAATCACCCACAAAACAATATTATCATGGTCTCTCAGTTGAGGGAGGTCCAATGGTGCAACAATTAATACAGCCCTCCAACCAGGGGAAGATTCTGCAATAGAGTCAAGGAGTATCTCTGCTGTTGCACGACTAGAGGTGTGTAAGTCACATTTGTAGCACAAGTGTTGGTTCCAAGGTACACACTCAAATGGATACACATCTTCTACCATTGTGGAACTGAGGGTGTTGATGGAAGCTGTCTGAATGGCAGCGACACTTGAGACTGGAGGATCAAACAGAGTTATCAGGGTTTCTACAGTTAATCAGGTTCAGGATTCAAGTGAGATGTATTCCTGTGACCACTGGTCTCACCAAAAGATAGTATCGAGATAATTACACCACTAGGGAAGGCCAGAAGTCAGGAAAGGATGGCTAGATCAAAGGCGGGGCAGTTTTTGGGGGACGCGCGGCCCTTCAGACAGAGAAACCACGGCTTGTTTGCTCTTGTTTGTCCCACCAAAATCGAGCATGGCAGCAACGCCACAATAATTGGACAAATACTGGCGTTGGGTAACGAGCATTGCGATTCCCGTCACGACTATACTGCAATGTACAATAAGGGTTCTGATGAAACAGCTGTCGCCGTCAATTTTCATGGGTTGGAATTCTAAACTCACAGGGGAACGAACCTCAAGTCGATCAGCGACAGGGAGTCCGAACCATTCGCCGCCACCGCCTCCATTGCTCCTCTCGCCCAGTCGGTGGAGTAGCATTGGTCGATACGACTCTAACCAGTGGTCTTTTCACGTTTGTCACCACTGTTGCTTTACGGCGGCCCGGACAGGAGTTGGGTTGCCTGGCCCTTGATACAATACACTGTCGTAAATCCTCTCCCCCCACTATCCTCTATCTCCTTTGCTCTCTTCCATCATCAAATTGTCATTTTATCCATCAATAACCTCAAGACTCTCCACGCCAAGCTCAAACTTCTCAAACTGATGGCTTCCCAACTCTTGGTGTATGTATACTGTTGCTCCGTCAAACTCCATGCGACCTCGAATGCGGTTTCGAATCGTTGACGTGATTTGCCAGGGCTCCGTCTGGTGTTGCCATCTTCCTCGCCCACTGTAAGTGTCGTTTGCCAAGGCGCTCTGTATCGCCACTTATACGCTTCTCAGCCGGCAGTCCACCTGAGGGAGAGGGATTCGTTTCACTCGGCGTGCAGGAGTTTGCTTCCGTTCGCAAGGACCTTTCCGCCCACGAGATCCTCATTCAACACCTCCCCGCTGGTCATTGCTAGGAACTTCACCCCTCCCTTCCACCACTTCTTCCATGGGAACGAGAACTCGTCGAGAAGGCTAAACAGATGTCTGCTGGGGGAGAGTCGTGGATCATCGGAAAACCGGTCTAATTGCTGCCAGTGGGGAAGCCCAGTTCACTGTTCACTCTATACTCTTCGTGGACACTTCCCTATCTGTCGATGAACATGTGGGCTGGATCCATACCATCTGTCACGACTCCAAGGTCTTGGAAGACCACCTCAAGACTACTGCCCCTGGTGAGGTCTTGGTTCGTCATGCAGTCCAGGGATCACCCAGTACTAAGAACTTCGAGATTCACCACGTCGGATACTCCAAGAACTCCCACACCCGCCGGTCTGTGGCTCCTCTCCCCAGAACCAACGAGGTCGAGGTCACTGTCGAGGCATTTGGTCTCACCGACCTTGAGGCCGAAACTCCCCTACCTTCGCCGGGCGCGTTGATGGAAATAAGCTGTTCGGACGTTCCTATCGGAAGCCCACCGACACCGTGGTCGCCGGTAAGAAGGTCATCACATCTCCCCCAGAGTCCGTGCTCGCTGTAGACACGGTTTCCTCACCAGCTGCTATTCTTCCCATCTGGGTCGGATAGGTCGAAGCTGGAAGGATTGAGAAGGACTCGGTCGCCTCAGTTCACGACGCTCTTTCCCGTACGTTTCTTCGTTTAATTCCTCTCGATGCGCCCCCATTGACACCTGGTTTGTAGGCGTCGGACATGCTGCAGTCCAATTTTCTAGGGTTTGGGAGTACCAGCATTTTTCGCCGTCACATAGATACCTGAGGTTTAGGCCTTGTTCACCGAGTTCGGCGCTGACGTCAAGTCAATCATTGTGAACGCCACCGCCTTTGCTGTTCTTTCGTCTGCCAGGAGTTGACTCGAAGCTTCCGGCTCTGTTGACGATTCGATCTCATTTTTAACTCCACTGGCCGTGTTGACCTAGCTGTTGTTGGGGATATCATCTCATCGCTCATTTCCCGTACAGCATATTTGTCTCCGGGTTGTTTTCTTGCTGTCGATACACCTCTTCTTTTCGTTATTTGGGTCCACTCCCACCCCTGCTCCAACTCCAACTCCAGCTCCCGTCCTCTCGTCTCTCCTGACCATCCACCATGCATCGCACCAACCCCCTCATTCTGTCCCGGTGTTCCTCTCTCATTGGGTAATTCCGATCATCATCAGGGTCTAGCCAGCGCGTGCAAACAGATGTACCACCCGCCCTCATATGCGGCGCCATTCTGTACCGCGAGGTTTACGATATGTAACTTCTCATTCGCTTATTTCCACGCGTTTCGCTCGGTACTGATAACACTTATGGGGCCAAACGAGCATGAGCTCAGTGTAAGCTCGTTCGACCGACCCAAACAGGCTACGCCGCGCTGGCTGTAGGACCCTGGGACGGTCGGTAAGACCCGGAACCTTTGTGAAGAACACGAGCTTTACAGTATTATCTCACAAAAACCATCATCTACTCAAAGTATGAGACGTCGATCGCAAGTCCTGTCTGGATGTGTGCAGAGAGGCATCACTGTAGAGCGAGGGCAACATTCACGGGCACTCACCAATCTGTACCTTTATATTTGTGCAGAATGGTAGAAGCCTTGCTGGGTTTCGCCCTAGCACCAGTTTCACCCAATTGCAAGGCGCAGCCTTCCTGGATATCCGTCTGTTAGGTGGTCCTGATAGAACGTCGGGGCGACACACACGGGATCACTCGGATCAGTTGTGCGGGGGAAATTTATTAGCGGGACATTGTATTTCGCACTCCAGGGGAAACGGTGTGGTACGAAAGTTCGGACAACGTGCCACTGGGGCATCCTGATGCCACAATCTGTCCCAACGTTGGCGATCTCTACCTCTACCGTGACCCTGGCAATTTGCAGCTGTGGATATCAACCCCGCAAGGTCATCGGAGCGGCATAACAATCGAATATATCCAGAAATACCTACCCGATCGAATCATTACCGGCGTTTCGCATCCAAAATCCAATGACAGACTGTTGAAATTACGAGCGAATAGAGATCCGAGCTGGGTGACCCGCCAAACGCTGGCGACCCTCAAGCCCTGGAAGAAAGGGGAAACTGTGCAGGGGCGGGGATAACCTTCACCGGCTGGTTGATTTGATGATATATTTCCCTTGAATACCTCGCTCGCGACGTAGAATATACTTGATGTCACGTGAATCACGACGAGGTCTCACCAGCATGGCATTCGCACGATATCGATCCTTCCAGCACATCGCTTTCTTGTTTCCCTAGAGTTCCACCCCCTCTGGAGTCCCTGTGACCAAGCCGATGGTCCAGCTTTTCATAGGGTCCTGTGGCCAAGCCGAATGATCCCCTCGTTTTATTCTCATCCAACGTACACCCTCCCCCGTCGGTTTGTTTCTTCCCTCCTCTCACCAGCCTGTGACACCGGCCCGCCAGCAAACCTCCACCGCTCATTACGCTGGCCTCCCCCCTTTCGTCCATCCAGTTGGTCGCATTTTTGTGCGACAGCTAGTTCTGGCCAAAGGTATACAAAGTAGGAACTTAACTGGTTATCCGCAACGCTGTGGTGGGTGCTGAGCTTCTACTTGTGCTACTTGTAGCTCAGATGCACACTACTTTGCTTCAGACCTCCCGAACCCGTCCTCAATTCGTGGACTTCCGGAAATTACTCCACCTGAACACCACAACTCGAACCCACCCACCTCTCGTTATACCCCCCGGATCGTTCCTAGGATAATCAGGACAGCCGCCGTCCAACTCCGACTTATAAATAGGCAGGGGGCGTTGTTAGTGACAATGAATATGAGGGATCAGAACTACGGTAGGCAGCCATTGTCAACGTCGAAGTTCTCCAGCCTGTATCTCATCTATCCGTTCAGGTTGCTGGTCGCTCAATGGAACCAATCCCAAGGATGCTTTGCGCTCACCCCTGCCTCCGATCAAGAACGACAGTCTACACCATCTGCAAAAAGAAGCAACAGAGTAACGACGAAGACCTCAATATCACTCTCGTTTTCGTACGTTGCCTCACGCCCGCTCTCACCATGTATCTTACTCGTTCCAGAAGCCTGGTTTATTCTCCGCCCTTGGCCCGGTGTTTGTTATCAATGTCCAATCAAGGCTGAAGGCTAAGAAGTAACCTGGCGCTCCTCCACATCACCTTCATCACTGAGGCCCCTCCGACCTTGTCTGTTACCACTTGTGCTGCGGTTGCGCTCCCTCTCCCCCTCCCCGCGTTTCATTCCGTTTTACCAATCCTCTCATCCTCGCAAACCACTTGGGAGTCAATTTTCACCCTACCTGTGCAGGGCAGGGCCTTATGCGCTCGGCAATCATTCCGGGATGAAGGGGATTGAAACTTCTTCAATTTGGTAAGTGTGAGCCGCGCGTATTCCCTCTGCGCGTGCTAATTCCCGAACTCTTTCGACCCAAAGTAATACCTAGATGACCAGCTCAAAACTCGAGACGAAGAAGTAATAATGTGGAAGCCTTTTATTCCCATCAAAAGGGTGTGTCGAGCACATGCTACCGTCCTTGGTGATAGGCGGTATCGAATGCGAGGGATCGCCCCCTTAGACTTCCGGGAGGGGACGATATAGTGGAAACTTGTTGCAATCAAGTCACTGAGGATTTGTTATCCTCAGCTCGACACGGATGACGACGCTGGAGAGGATGACAAGAACAGTGTCTTGCCCGGCCTGGAGTGCTTCCATGACCAGCTATTTGTCCGTTCGGATATCAAGGACATCGGTTCGTTCACATCAGACCACCTGGCGGTTCCGGATGCCGCCGGTGGGAAGCGGACCGTGCGACCACCGCATCGAGGGTACTCGGACCCGAGGACTTGGTGGGGCGCAGTCCAGGGGTGCTGGGATTCGGACCCGCAAACCCGACCCTCTATCGTTCCCGGCCGGCATCTCAGAGGCCGTCCCCTTCCACATAGTTGAGCGCTTTGATTTTATTCGTCGGGAGGTCAACGTTGACGGTACCATAGGAATCTTCGCATGTATGCGTTTCAATCTCAAGCACAACGATGTCCGTTGACAACCTTTGTATTTTCAGCATCCGGAGGTTGCCTCGAGTCCGCGGGTTCAGGAACCAATAATCTCAAAGCTGTGCTTCCCGGCGGTAGTAACAATTACGTCGGTTTTACACCCTACAGCAACGGTTCCAACCCTCATCACCCTCACTGACACCGAGCGGCCCACTGGCACCCCTTCCGGGACACCACCCAGTTCGGAGGCAGCGTCTCTAAGGGATGCATTTCGCCGGAAGGGGTCGACATTCCTCAGGACGCGAGAGTGTGTTTAGGCTCAGCGGTTCGGTTCGCACCCGACGACCTCCCCCCTGTCGTCCTGGCTTGACTTTCGAAGAGACCCGATCGTCCCCCCCCCCCCCCCGGAAATGCTTACGGGTTCAACGTCACGCCCCTAACACGTACTGCACGAGGCTTAAACAGGAGTTGCCCTCCTTTGAGCATCCCTGATGGTACGTACAATCTCCTGTTGCCATGAGTTGCCCTCACAATCTATATATAACACCGTTCTTACGCAACCCGTTTAGAACCCGGCAGAGGGCAAACCTTACTTTCCTGCGAGCTGGAGACTGTATCCATCTGAATCTGGTCCTTGGGGTTACCTCAACAGGAGGGAGGTTGGAAGTCACAGTGCGAACCTAACGGAACGTGAGTTTGTGCACGTTAGCGTCAATTTAAAGTTGATGGGGACAAGTTGAAGTTAATGAATTGATGATCGATGGGGCCTCAGCCCCAGGAAAAAGTTTGGATAGCCTGAAACGACTGTGAACGACTGTGACGATCAATTGAGTTCGCGTCGTCCTTGCGTCGTCTGTAGTCCATAGCAGTTGATGAATTTGGAATAAGGATACTGGGAACGACTGAAACTAGTTTTGTGACATGACCATCATTTTTTCAGAAAATCCGATTGACTGTGTCCGATTCTTATCGACGACAAACGACGCGCATAAACTAGAAAATTATGCTCCCGTGGTCACTGTATCGGTTTTGCTCAATTTGCATCAACTGGGATCGACTGCGCACGATTCTCATCAACGCCAGACGACGTGCATTGACTAGAAATTTGTGCTCCCGTGGTCGGTATATTAGGTTCACTCAATTTTTATCGATTGGGATTGACTCGCATCGATTGAGACCAAGTAAAAACAATTGGGGTCAATTCAGAACAATTCGTAAAAAGTACAGGTCAGGCTAGTATACAATTTTCGGATCCCGCGTCCTACCAGGCTGTTCGAGCTTCTGGTTTGCTTGCGATGCTATTTCATCTGGAAAAGGAGGTAGTCAGTATCATGGAAAAACGAAGGATACGGTAATCGGGACTTGCGTATGATTTCGTCAGTTCCTGAGAGTATCAAGAGTAGTGTCAGATGCAGAGAAGGTAGTTTGACGTCCCTGCGGCGTACCTGTTGCTCGGCCTTCGAGAGTCCTTTCCAGTCCAGATTGAATGCGTCCCACGAGAAATCTAGGGACTCCGGATCGACACCTTTAGCCTTCTCGTCTCTCTTCCAGGCCTCGAAGGCCTTTTGTCAGTTTTGCACGTGTTCATTAGCATATAGTGAATCCGTTGGACAAACCGTTTACTTACTTTGGGGTCAATTTCTTGGGCTTTGAATGGCCGGCGATCAAGTTCAAAGGGCCTGCGACGGGCCCATTGATAGGTTCGGGGGAGGATGATTCCGTTACAGAGGAATTGTCGGTTGCCGGGGTTGTCGTGGGAATGAATTTGAATGGCTGAGTGGCGATTTGGGGTGCCAGGCCATGTTCCGGGGGGGGTGAGCTCGAGATCTGGCTTGGCAACGATGCAGCCCGGGCCGCGATGAACGTGTCAGTGATTCTGTTCGTATCCCAGGCTGGTTGTGGGGCTGGGGTGGCGGACCGGGAAACTGGGATGGGGGATGACGTTTCGGGGACAATGTCACCTCCCGAGTCTGCCGTGGGCTTCTATTTCGCTCGCAATCATTTGTAAGTATAACAAAATAGCGAGATGGCCATATAGCAACGCACCTGGGGGACCGGGGGCGCTGAAATGGTTGAGGTCACCTTTATCGCTCTGGAGGTGCGTGTGGTTAGTTAAGGGATCAAGTGGGCGCAGCTATGGAAGGAGATACCGCAGTGGAGTAACCTAGATGTTCATGTAAGCTTGTAAGCGATGCGAGGAGCAAGATATTACTTACTTTTGCTGCGGGCTTCCTCGTCTTCGGCTTTGGCCTCGGTGGGTGGAAGTCTGGTGCAGCAACTTCCTTCCCTTTAAGCCGCTTAGACGACCCTGTGCTCCCGTCGTCAGTACTGTTGCACTTTTTGCTGGTCTTGGCCACAGTGTCGTCGCTATCATCAATGATGATGGGGGCAGTGCATCAGGAAGATGGGCAACGACTGTTTTCTTCCCGTTACTTTCTGTCACTTTTTCCCCCCTTATCACATACTTTATTACCATATATGGGTATCAACTTTTAAAAGTTCACGACATAACTTCTAGAAGTACGTACTTATTCCTGTTCTCCACCTTCTCTTACGAAAAGATCGGGAAAAGGAAGAAAACAGTCGTTG